>Ga0209682_10000633_pt1 | contig 12065 bp, 11 predicted proteins | sample DOMMetBare2Fresh_2_FD_187471 | JGI IMG/M metagenome (GOLD analysis project Ga0209682, IMG submission 187471) | Wetland sediment microbial communities from St. Louis River estuary, USA, under dissolved organic matter induced mercury methylation -... | ecosystem: Environmental > Aquatic >...
ACGCGCTCTCCGACGTCATGGCGCAGAAGGCTGACGGGACCCTGTGGCTCTATCCGGGCACTGCCGCCGATCCGGTCGGCCCCGCGCGGAAGGTCGGGGTCGGCTGGGGCATCTACAACCTGGTGTTCCCCGCGGGCGACTTCGGCGGAGATGGCCGTTCGGACCTGATCGCGCGGCGGCCGGACGGCGGCTACGAGGTGCGGTGGCGGAACCGGGCAGGCGGGCGGAACTGGGCCGTGACCCTCTGACGGGGAGGCGAACGATCGTTACCGGATCGCCTTCATCGCGTCGAGGAGCGTCCCGACCTCGTCGTCCGTCCCGACGGTGATGCGGAGGCACCCCGCGAGCCGCGGGGTGTCGAAGTGCCGCACGAGGATCTTCCGGCGCTTGAGCGCTTCGTAGACCGGCCGGGCCGACCCTCCCCGCGTGCGCCGGGCGAGGATGAAGTTGCTCTGCGACGGGAACGGCGTGAACCCCACCCCGGGAAGGGCCGCCGCCAGGGCCTCGCGGGTTTTCCGGATCCTCGCCGCGTTCCGTTCCATCCACCCGGTGTCCGCGAGCGCCGCCGCCCCCGCGACGATCGACAGGCGGTTCAGGTTGTACGAGTCGCGCACCTTGTCCAGCCCTTCAATGATCCGCGGGGGAGCGAACCCGAGCCCGATCCGCATCCCCGCCAGGGAGAACGACTTGGAGAGCGTCCGCAGGACGATCACGTTCCGCCGTTCCCGCGCGAGCGCGAGGGCCGTCTCGTCCGCGAAGTCGGCGTACGCCTCGTCGACGACCAGCAGGCCGGGGACGGCGTCGGCAAGCTCCGCGAGCGCGCGGACCGGCACGGCGGTCCCCGACGGCGAATTCGGGTTCGCGACGATCGTCACGCGCGCCTTTTTCCCGGCGAGACCCCGGGGAAGGGAGTAGTCGTCCGGGTACGGGACCCCCGCGAGTTTCCCCCCCTGGATGCGGACGAGGGTGTCGTAGAGCGTGTAGGTGGGCACGGGGCACGCGAGGAGATCCCCCTCGCCCACGAACGCCCTTGCGATCATCGCCAGCAGGTCGTCCGAGCCGTTCCCCGCGATCACCCCCGGCAGGTCGAAGCCGTACGTCAGCGCGGCCTGGCGCCGCAGCGCGGTGGACCCGGGGTCGGGATAGAGGCGCAGCGGCTCCCCGAGCTCCCGGAGGATCGCCATGCTCACCTTCGGCGAAGGGGGGTACGGGTTCTCGTTGGTGTTCAGCTTGATGAAGTTGCCCTCCCGGGGCTGCTCGCCGGGGACGTACCCCTCCATGCGGGAGACATTTCGCCGGAAGACGACGGTCATCGCCGGCCCCCCCCGCCGGAATAGCGGCGTCCGAGGCGCTCCCACGCCGCGACCGAGCGCCTCACCGTTTCCGGGGAGAGACAGTAGGCGACGCGCACATGGCCGCTTCGCCCGAACCCGGACCCCGGGACGACGAGGATTCCCTCGTCGCGGGCCGCGTCGACGAACGCCATCTCGTCCGGGACGGGGGACTTCGGGAACAGGTAGAACGCTCCCCCGGGCGGGACGACGTCGATCCCGGCCCGCTGCAGGGCGTCGAGCAGAACGTCCCGGTTCTCCTGGTACACGGAGACGTCGGCGGGCTCGTCCTCGAACTTCGACGCGGCGAGCTGGAAGAGGGCGGGGGCGTTGACGAACCCGAGCACCCGGTTGCAGAAGACGCACGCCCCGGCCACCTCGGCCGCGTCCGCCGCGCGCGGGGAGACGGCGAGGTAGCCGATCCGCTCGCCCGGGAGGTTCAGGTCCTTGGAGTGCGAATAGGCCACCAGGGTGTTCCGGATCTTCGCGGCGGCCGGCGTGGACGACACCCCCCGGAAAACGATCTTCCGGTACGGCTCGTCGGAGATCACGTAGATCGGGTTCCCGAATCGCTTCTCCGCGGCGGACAGCGCCCCGTCGAGGGCGGCGAGGTCTCCTTCCGGGTAGACGGCGCCCGTCGGGTTATTCGGCGTGTTGATGAGGATCGCGCGCGTCTTCGGTGTGAGGGCCGCTTCGATGGCCGCCAGGTCAAGCTGGAACCGCGCGTCCGTTTCCGCCACGACCGGCGCCCCCCCGGCGTTGCGGATGTAGAACAGGTACTCCACGAAGTAGGGGGCGAGGATCACCACCTCGTCTCCCGGCGAGAGGATGGCGCGCAGCGCGACGTTCAGCGCGCCCGCGGCCCCCACGGTCATCACCAGCAGCTCCTCCGTGAACGGCAGGCCCGTGGAACGGGAGAGCGATCGCGCCGCGGCCCGGCGGGCCTCCGGCAACCCGGCGTTGGGCATATACCGGTGCAGTCCGGGCGGCGGATCGGCGCACAGGCGCGCCAGTTCGGCGGAAAGCGCGGCCGGCGGGTCGCCGTAAGGGTTTCCGAGGGTGAAGTCGAACACGTTCTCCTCGCCGCGCTCGGCCTTGAGGACGGCTCCGTCCTCGAACATCTTCCGGATCCACGAACCTTGACGGATCGCCTCCCGGATCTCCGGTGACGCGGGCATCTCCCCCCCTGCTGCGCGATATCCTCTGTGAATACAACAAGTAACGATACGCCACTTTCCGCTGGCGCCGCAAGGGGGCCGTGGTACCGGTTGAATCGACCTGCCGCATGCCGTAAAGTGGTCGCAGTGACCCGGCCCGGCAAGGAAATCTGCGGCCGGTTCGAAGGGGGACATGGTGAAACGCGCTTTCCGAACTCTCCTGCTGCTCGCTGGTACGGGCCTCTTCCTCTCCGCGTGCGCGGGGAGTTCGCTGCACGTTCCCGGGAACCTGGCCCGTCCCGCGAGCGCCGTCCCACCCGCTATGGGTGTGCCGCAGGCCGTGGTCGTGGACTTCTCGTACGTGGCGGGCCCCGGCGGCGTCATCGGTCGGGATTTCGACCGCGTCCGACCGATCTTCTGGCAAGGCGACCCGGGGAAGGCGATCGCGGACCTGGTCGCCGGGGTCCTCGGGGAACGCGGCGTCGTAACGGTCCGCCAGGGCGCCGACGCGCAGGGCGCCGAGGCGCTTCCGGTTCGGATCTCCGGGGTGGTCCGCCGGTTCGAGGTGAACACCCGCCGCACCGGCAACCTGACCGTGATCACCGAGGCGACCGTGAGCGTGACCGTCACGGCGGGAGGTCCCGGCGTTTCCAGGCCGATGGAGGAGACGATCACGAGCAGCGCGTCGCTCTCGGACCTCTTCGTCACGCCCGATGACCTTCGCGAAGCCCTGATGACAACGGCGAACACCGTCGCGGAGGAAACCACCCGGAGATTGCTCGAGGCCAAGGTCGTCTCTCCGTCGTCGTGAGCCTCATCATCGCCCACAACCTTGCGGACGTCCCGGTCGCGGGGTGGGAAGACCTCCACGGGCGGGGACCGCGCACCTCCCCGTTCCTCTCGCCCCGGTTCCTCCTCCCCTGGCATCGCGCCCTCGGCGGGTGGTGCGACGTCCGGGTCGCCCGCTGGACTCCGGGCGAAGGCCCCGACGAGGGGCTCCTCTTCCTGTGCCGCTGCGGGGAGGGGGGATGGATCTTCCTCGGCGGAGAGCAGGTCGCGGACTACCTCGACGCCCTCGTCGCACCCGGCGCCGCGGAGGCCTTCTGGCGGGAGTTCCTCGAACGGGGGCTCCCCGCCCTGGGCGGCGGCCCCCTGAGGCTCCCGGGTCTCGTGGAAGGGACGCCCGCCCTGTCGCTCCTCCCGTCGATCTGCCGGGAGACGGGCTTTTCCTGCTCCGTCGAAGAGATGGACAGGGCCCCCTTTATCGCCCTGCCGGGCTCCTTCGAGGCGTATCTCGAACGGCTGGGGACGAAGGAGCGTCACGAATTGCGGCGGAAGATGCGGCGCGCCGGGGAGCTCCTCCCGGGGCTCGCCTTCCGGGTGACCCGGACGCCCGACGAACTCGCGAACGATCTTCCCTCCTTCGTGGAACTCCTCCGGATGAGTCACCCCGCGAAGGAGGCGTTCATGGACGAGGCGATGGCGACCTTTTTCCGCGAAGTCGCGGAGGGGTTCCTCGCCTCCGGCCGCCTGCGTCTCGCGTTCCTCTCCTCGCAAGGAGTGGACGTCGCCTCCGTGTTCCAGTTCCACACCGGCGGCTCCCTGCTCCTCTACAACTCGGGGTACGACCCGAAGCACCGCGCGGCCAACCCCGGGCTCGTCCTCATCGCGCGCTCCATCGGGCAGGCCGTCGACGAAGGTTGCGCCGAGTACGACTTTCTGCGGGGGACGGAACGGTACAAGTACGACCTCGGGGGGGTGGACCGGCCGGTCTATCGCCTGACGGTTTCCGCTTGACGCGGCACCTTCTCGTTTCCTACCACACATCTCCGATGGAGGAACCGGGGGAGGGTCTCGCCGGGGGGATGAACGTCTTCCTCCGCGGGCTGCTCCGCGGGCTGTCGAAGCGGGGGATCGCCACCGACGTCCTCACCCGCGCCACGGGGGAAACCGTCGAGGTGGTCGCGCCGTTCCCGGGGGTCCGCATCTTCCACGTCCCCTGCGGCTGGAAGGAACCTCCGTCCAGGGAAAGCGCGTTCGCGTCCCTCGATCTCTTCGTCGAACGGTGCCGGATCCTGATGCGCGGGGAGCGGATCCAGCCGCGCGTCGTCTCCGCGCACTACTGGATGTCGGGCGTCGCCGCAAGAAAACTTGCCGGCGCCCCGATGATCCTTTGCTACCACACGGTGGAGGCGCGCAAGGTACCGGCGCACGGGGCAGGACGGGAACCGCTCTCCCCCGTCCGCAAGGGGAACGAGGCGGCGCTTGCGCGGGAGGCGTCCCGTGTCGTCTGTTTCTCGGAGTACGACCTCGAGGAGAACCGGCGGATCTTCCCGGAGTTGTCGGAGAAGGGGGTGGTCATCCCGCCGGGGGTGGACGACCGGTTCCGGCACCTTCCCCCCCGGGAGGTCGCGCGGGATTACCTCGGACTTCCCCAGGGAGCGATGATCTTCCTGCTGGCCGCCCGGGGGGACGCCGGGAAAAACACCGCCGCGGCCGTCGCCGCGTTCCGCGCGATGCGGGATCGGTGGAAGGGGCCGGCGACACTGATCGTGGCGGGACAGGAAGGGCCGGAAGGCGGCCCCGGGGAGGATGTCTTCTTCCTCGGCTCCCTTCCGCACGCCGGCATGCCGATGCTGTTCGCCGCGGCGGACGCCGTCGTCTGTCCTTCCCTCTACGAATCGTTCGGGCTGGTGCCGCTGGAGGCGTTCTCGGCAGGCGTGCCGGCCGTCGTGCCGGAGGGGACGTACTGGGGCGACCGGATCCGTTCGGAGGGCGGGGGGCTGGTCTACCCGAGGGAGGAGCCGGACGGGTTTTCCGATGCGCTCCTCGCGCTCGCGTCGTCGTCGGAATTGCGGTCCCGGCTGTCGCTGGAGGGGGCCGCCGTCGCGGCGCCGTTCACGTGGGAGAAGTGCACGGCGTCCTGGGAGGCGCTTCTTGCGTCCGTCTCCACGCCCGGTAGTCCGCGATGACCTCCTCGAGCTCGCGCCGCGCGTCGTCGTCGGAGTGCTGCTCCGGGGGATGTTTCATGAAATAGGCCGACGGGGCGAGCAGGGGGCCCGACAGCCCCATCTCCCTCCCGAGGCGGCAGAACCGGATCGCGTCGATCCCGACGCCCGCGCTGTTCGGCGAGTCGGTGACGGAGAGGCGCAGTTCCAGCTCGATCGGCAGTCCCCCGAACCCTTCCCCCTCGATCCGCAGGAAGCAGAGCTTGTTGTCCTTCTGCCAGGGGACGTAGTCGGACGGCCCGATGTGGACGTCGTCGGGGGAAACGGCATGCGACAGGGCGCTGGTCACCGCCTCGGTCTTGGAGATCCGTTTCGACTCGAGGCGGCTCCGGTTCAGCATGTTCAGGAAGTCCGTGTTCCCGCCGGTGTTCAGCTGGTACGTCCGCCGGAGGCGGACCCCCCGGTCCGAGAAGAGGCGGGCCAGCGCCCGATGAACGATGGTCGCCCCCAGCTGGGACTTTATGTCGTCTCCCACCAGCGGGATCCCCGCCTTCCGGAACCGGTCCGCCCACTCCGGATCGGACGCGATGAACACCGGGATGCAGTTCACGAGGCTCACCCCCGTGCGGAGGCACGCCTCGGCGTAGAAACGGGTCGCCGCCTCCGAGCCGACGGGCAGGTAGTTGACCAGGATCTCCGCGCCGGAATCCTGCAGGACCCGTTCCACGTCGCACGGCGGCTCGGAGGAGGGGAGGAACGTCCGGTCGTCGGGGTAATCGGCCATGTGGGGGGCCACGCCGTCCATGACGGGTCCCATCCGGACGATGGGCCCGCCGGCGGGCATCCGCTCGACGAACCGCTTCGTGCAGTTGGGGAGCGCGAAGATCGCCTCGGCGACGGGCCGGCCGACCTTCCTGCGGTCGATGTCGAACGCGGCCACGACCTCGATGTCGCCCGGCAGGTAGCCGCCGATGTCGCGGTTCATCAGCCCGGGGACGATCTCGCCGTCGGTGGAGGCGGAGGATTCCCGGTAGAACTCGATCCCCTGCAGCAGCGCGCTGGCGCAGTTCCCGACGCCGGCCATCGCGACCCGGATCTTACCCATGGCTCGTGCTCCCGTCCTTTTTTTCCCCATCCTTGCTCCCGTTGGATTCCGGGTTGCTCCGGCAGGTTTCGCCGGGAGTTTCGCCCCGCCCGGCGTCGATCGCCAGCACGCGGCCGCACTTCCAGCAGCGCGGGGGAGCGCCCCGCGCGGCAAGGCGCTCCCGGGAGACGAAATTCTGCGCGGAACAGGCGCCGCAATCGACGATCATCGGGGGTGATTGTACCTCCCGGCGCTCCCGTTTGACAAAAAAGAAAAGCCGACACTATAATTGCGCCATGCAGATAGAAAAGGGAATCGACAAGCTCGTAAAAACCGTCCGCATGATGATCCTCGACAAGCCGGGGCACTTCGGCAAGGTGGCCACCGCCGTCGGCAGTGCGGGAGGCTCCCTCGGGGACATCAAGCTGGTCGGGTACGGCCTCGAATACAACACCCGCGACGTCACGATCTTCCTCGACAGCGAGGCGCAGCTCCAGGCCGTCCTCGAGGAGGTCGGGAAGATCGAGGGCGTGATCATCTCCGACATCATCGACCCGGTGCTCGAGATGCACCGCGGCGGCAAGATCATCGTCAACTCCAGGACCAAGATCGACAGCATCTCCACCGTCCGGAAGATCTACACCCCCGGCGTCGCCAAGGTCTGCACGCTCATCCAGCGGAACCCGGAGCTGGTGTACGACTACACCGCCATCTTCAACACGGTGGCGATCGTCACGAACGGGACGGCCATCCTCGGGCTGGGGGACATCGGCGCGGTGGCCGGCATGCCGGTGATGGAGGGGAAGGCCGCGCTCTTTTCCGCGCTGGTGGGGATCAACGGCGTCCCGATCCTCATCCAGTCGAAGGACACCGAGGAGATCATCCGCACGGTGGCGTCGATCGCGCCCACGTTCGGCGCGATCAAGCTCGAGGACATCAAGTCCCCCGAATGCTTCGAGATCGAGGACCGCCTGAGCGCGATGCTCGACATCCCGGTCCTGCACGACGACCAGCACGGGACCTCCGTCGTCGTCCTGGCGGCGCTGCTGAACGCCGGCCAGTACGTCGGGATGCAGGTAAAGGACGACACGGTCGGGATGGTGGGGCTGGGGGCCGCCGGGATCGGCATCTCCAAGCTGCTGATGGCCTTCGGCGTCCGCAAGATGCTCGGGTCCGACATCAATCCCGGCGCCCAGGCGATCTTCGCGAAGCTGGGCGGCAAGCCCGTCCCGCTCGCCGAGATCATGGCGTCGTCCGACATCGTCATCGCCACGACCGGCGTGCCGGGGCTCATCAAGAAGGAGATGATCCGCAAGGGGCAGGTGATCCTCGCGATGTCGAACCCGTATCCCGAGATCTCCACCGAGGACGCCCGGGCGGCGGGGGCTTCGTTCGCGGCGGACGGCCGGGGGGTCAACAACGCGCTCGCCTTCCCCGGCGTGTTCCGGGGGGCGCTCAACGCGCGGGCGCGCAAGATCAACAACCGGATGAAGATCGCCGCCGCCAAGGCCATCGGCGCGGCCGCACCCGCCGGCGAGCTCGTCCCCTCGATCCTCGACCTCGAGATGCACGCCAAGGTGGCCGAGGCGGTGGAGCGCGCCGCGTTCGAGACCGGCGTCGCCCGTCCCCGCACGGAAGAGATCAAAGAAACGTAAGCCACGCCATGGACGCTTCGTGGCTCCGCGGCGCCCTCCTCGTCCTCTTCGGCTATCTGCTCGGCTCCGTCCCGTTCGGCATCCTCGTCGCGAAGGCGTTCGACCGCGACGTGGATCTGCGGAAGGCCGGTTCGGGGAACATCGGCGCGACCAACGTCGCCCGCACGCTCGGAAGGGGCGCGGGGATCCTCACCCTCGCGTTCGACGCCGGAAAAGGGATCCTCGCCCTCTCGCTCGCCCGGGGGTTCCTGGATCCGTCCGCCCACCATTGGCTCGCCCTGGTCGGCGGGGCGGTGTTTCTGGGGCACATCTTCCCGGTCTATCTCCGCTTCCGGGGGGGAAAGGGCGTCGCGGTCGCGCTCGGCGTCGTGCTGTCCCTCTCGCCGGAGACCGCCTTCGTCCTCGTGGTCCTCTTCGCCGTCGTGCTGTACTTCACGCGTTACGTGTCGCTCGCGTCGCTGTGCGCCGCCGTGGGGCTTCCCGTCGCCATGGCGTTCCTCGGGAAGTCGCGGCATTACGTCACCCTCGCCCTCCTGATGTCGTTTCTCGTGATCTACACCCACCGGGAGAACATCCACCGCCTCCTCTCCGGCCAGGAGAGCAGGTTCGGGGCTCCCCCCGGGGAGTGACCCTGCACAGGCCGCGGGCATCGGGTGCCCACGGATTGTGCAGACATCCGCCCGGGCGTCCATCGCGTTCCGCTCCTCCCGCTTCACCTCGTCCCCATGGACAGGCGAACTTCCAGGGGAAATCGATTTCCGCCTCCGCGGGGACGGTTCGGATTCCGGGTTGGTACGACCGTTGCTTTGATGCATGGGGGAAGGGAGGTGGACCCATGAAAAAGATCGAGGCGATCATCAAGCCGTTCAAGCTGGACGAGGTGAAGGAGTCGCTGAACGACATCGGCGTCCAGGGGATGACGGTCTCCGAGGTGAAGGGGTTCGGCCGCCAGAAGGGGCACACCGAGCTGTACCGGGGGGCGGAGTACGTCGTCGATTTCCTGCCCAAGATCAAGCTCGAGATCATCGTTCCGGACGACCTGGTCGCCCAGGTGGTCGAGCTCGTCGAGAAGTCGGCCCGGACGGGCCGGATCGGCGACGGGAAGATCTTCGTCACCAACGTCGAGGAAGTCGTCCGGATCCGCACCGGCGAGCGCGGACACGACGCGATCTGACCGGATCGCCGGCGCACCACCATTCCACCATAACGCCCCCAGGAGGGATCGCAATGAACGCGAAGGAAGTCCTCGGTTTCGCCAAGAGCAAGAACATCGAGATGGTCGACCTGAAGTTCATGGATTTCATCGGCACCTGGCAGCACTTCGCGGTGCCCATCTATGAGCTCAAGGAGGACAGCTTCGAGGAGGGGTTCGGCTTCGACGGATCGTCCATCCGCGGCTGGCAGCCGATCCACGCCTCCGACATGCTGGTGATCCCCGACCCCGAGACGGCGGTCATCGATCCGTTCATCACCCGGCCGACGCTTTCGCTGATCTGCAACATCGTCGACCCGATCACCAAGGAGAACTACTCCCGCGACCCCCGCAACATCGCGCGGAAGGCCGAGGCGTACCTGAAGTCGACCGGCATCGCCGACACGGCGTACTTCGGACCGGAGGCCGAGTTCTTCATCTTCGACGACATCCGCTACGGCGGCGGGTCGAACTTCGGCTTCTACTACATCGACTCCGACGAGGGGACCTGGAACACCGGGCGCGAGGAGAAGCCGAACCTCGGCTACAAGCCGCGCCACAAGGAAGGGTACTTCCCCGTCCCGCCGACCGACTCGCAGCACGACCTGCGCGACGAGATGGTCCGCGTCATGGAGCAGGTGGGGCTGAAGATCGAGGCGCAGCACCACGAGGTGGCGACCGCCGGGCAGGCCGAGATCGACCTCCGGTTCGACACGCTGGTGAAGATCGCCGACGCGCTGCAATGGTACAAGTACATCTGCAAGAACGTCGCGCGGAAGGCCGGCAAGACCGTCACCTTCATGCCGAAGCCGCTCTTCGCCGACAACGGCTCCGGGATGCACACGCACCAGTCCCTGTGGAAGGGCGGCAAGCCGCTCTTCGCCGGGGAGGAGTACGGCGGGATGTCGAAGATGGCGCTGTGGTACATCGGCGGGATCCTGAAGCACGCCAAGGCGCTCTGCGCGTTCAGCAACCCGACGATGAACTCCTACAAGCGGCTGGTGCCGGGCTTCGAGGCTCCCGTCAACCTCGCGTACTCGAGCCGGAACCGCTCCGCGGCGGTCCGGATCCCGATGTACTCCGCCTCGCCGAAGACGAAGCGCCTCGAGTTCCGCACCCCCGACCCGTCCTGCAACGGCTACCTCTCGTTCGCCGCGCAGCTGATGGCGGGCCTGGACGGCGTCCAGAACAAGATCGACCCCGGGCAGCCGCTCGACAAGGACATCTACGCGCTGTCGCCCGAGGAGCTGGCGAACGTGCCGACCACCCCGGGCTCCCTCGAGGAGTCGCTCAAGGCGCTGGAGGAGGACCACGAGTTCCTGCTGAAGGGCGACGTGTTCACCATCGACGTGATCGAGAAGTGGATCGAGTACAAGATCGAGGCGGAGGTGAACCCCGTGAAGCTGCGGCCGCACCCGCACGAGTTCTTCCTGTACTTCGACTGCTGAAACGGCCCGGCCGAAGAGATACGCTCCGCAAAGGGGCCCCGGCGACGGGGCCCCTTTCGTTAGGTCCAGCTGCCCGTGGGCGCCTGCCAGAGTTCGCGCAGCGGCGGGATCGCGTTCCAGAGCCACCCGAAGGCGAGGACGAGGATGGCGAGAAAGAGGATCGTCCCCGCGATGGCGACCCAAGTGACCCAGGCGTTGACGCCTCCCTCGGCGGCGAGCCGGGCGAGGTGCGCCGCGTTCGCCTCGGGCGCGCCGGGGGTGGAGGAGAGCGGGCGGGCCTCCCGGATCCTCCGGTCGGCCTGGAGGAAGTAGAGGTAGTCGCCCGTGACCGCGCGGGCGACGCCCCACAGGATCGGGACGAAGAGGGTCCAGCCGAGCAGGATGCCGAGGACGAAGTCGAGCAGCGCCCACCCGTACATCTTCCGGTAGAGGTACCACCACAGGCCCAGGAAGGCGGCCGGGTTGTTCCAGGAGAACTCGAACCGGGTCGTGCCCGTCCGGGTGAACCGCCCGAACCGTTGGCGGTACCGCTCCGCCCTCGGCCCGATGTACGCTGTCAGCTCTTCCGCCGCGAGCGGCGACGACGGGGGAACGTAAGGCTCCATCGTTTTCTCCGATACCACCGGGATGAAGGTATTATATTGCGGATTATCGCAATACCGGAGGCAACGTTGTCACCCGTCGGCCCGTCGCGGAGATTCCTTCTCCTCGCCCTTCTCGCGGCGACCCTCTTCGCGGGGGCGGCCGGCTGTTCCAGCGCCGGGGACGGTTCCATCGCGGTGCAGCTGGTCTACCCATCGGCGACCGTGCGCGCTCCGTCCTATGCCACGCACCCCTCGGACAAGATCCGCATCCGCGTGCTGGCTCCCCACTTCTCCCCGATCCAGCGATGGTTCGCCCGCTCCGACGGCCGCGGAGAGATCGGCGGCATCCCCCCGGGGACGCGCATCACCGTGGAGGTCGATGAATACGACAACACGGCGATCGCCTCCGACAACGCCGTCCTCGCCGCCCGGTTGCTCGGGCGCGGCTGGTTCAACGGGATCGCGCTCACGGCGGGGGAGACGAAGGTGGTCCCGGTGCCGATGTACGCCAAGGGGACGATCGTCACGATCTGCGGCGCCCCGGCGTCGGGCGGCTCGGGCACCCCGGGGGACAACACGGCCGACGGGATCCTCGCCGTCGAGGCGTACCTGGGGAACCCGACCGCGGTCAAGGCCGGCCCCGACGATTCGATCTACGTCTCCTCG
>Ga0209682_10000634_pt1 | contig 12046 bp, 14 predicted proteins | sample DOMMetBare2Fresh_2_FD_187471 | JGI IMG/M metagenome (GOLD analysis project Ga0209682, IMG submission 187471) | Wetland sediment microbial communities from St. Louis River estuary, USA, under dissolved organic matter induced mercury methylation -... | ecosystem: Environmental > Aquatic >...
GGCGCTCCAGAGGATCACGGCAAGGCACCAGAACAGCCGCTGTGGAAAGCGCAGAACGATGCTGGCGACAATAGCAACCAGAACCAACGCTAATGTTCCCATGTCGTCCCTCCGCTGGGAGCCGAGCAATGGCGCAAGGCTGGCGAGCGCCCAGCCAAAATAGAGGAACATGGTGGCTAGGCAGCCCGTAGCCACTCCCCGCATCAATTCGTAGAGTCCCTCAAACTGCTCTGCATAGGAACCGGATTTCTCTTGAATGAGCCATCGGCGACAGAGTTGGAACGCGTCGAAGCGGCGTCGATCGAGACCACCGTCGGAAACGTCCCCGCCATCCGTGACCTTCAGCCTGAATTTCTTCTGGATTTGGGCTGCAAGCTGCCTCTTCAAGGCAGGCGTGAACGTTGTGTCGGCTTCGTCCAGAAGGAGATCATGCGGATACCTCCCCTTGCTCTGTGCCGCCTTTTTGCCCTTCTCTTCACCATGATCTTCAGTCTTCTCTTTGTCCCGGGAGCCCTTTCCCGCCACTGTCACGGTGAACAGGTGCCGATCTGTGATGTGTAGCAGGTGGCCAAGCAGATAAGAAGCGATACCACCGATCAACGCGAGTTCAAACTCCGCCGGCGGCCACTTGCCGGTGACGATTCCCACCGGAAGGTATCCAAGGCCCAGGAGAAGTGCCCCAGGCAGCAGATAGCCGTAGATGTCATAGAAATTAAATCTCTCGATCATGGCTCAGCTCCTCGGGAACCAGCTCCGCCGCTCGAATCGCGTCCAGGACGCGCGCGATCAGAACCGGCGCCTCGCTCAGGTGTTCGCTGTCAAGTATGGTGGAAGCGACCCGCCGATGACCGCCGCCGCCCAGATCGGAAAAAATCTCACCCAGAGGAACAGAAACGAACTCCAACCACGGATTGCGCATGGCCGTGAGCGTTCCTCTTGACCGGTTGCGGACGACCCCAACGGAATAGCGAGCCTCCGGAAAAACATAGAAAGGCGCATAGCGGCTGACCAAGGCGTCCAAGCCGTCGACATCGAACGTCACGATTCCATCGGCCGTCAGGCGAGCACCGCTGCAGAAACGTTCGAGCCCGACCTCGCTGAGGAGAGCGAAGCGCTCATATAGTGCGCATGTCTCCGGCAGGTCCGCGACCTCCGCCATGGACGACGAGCGCAGCTTCTCGACGAGGAACTTGGGAAACACTTCTCGGTCACCGAGAGCAAGAGCGGCGTTGATCCGTAGCGCCGGCGCCTCGGAGCGGATCGCCTCGACTGGGGACTCGTAGCGGGCTGCGTCGATCCGTTCGGCCCAGGCCACCTTCTCATCGTGGGCAGGGTTACGGTACCCGAACTCCTGCCAGAGATGCCGCCACAGCAAACCGGCGCAGGAACCGGCACTGCTGTCGTAGACGAGCTCCGGTCCCTTGCGGCATTCATAGCTGGCCCGCAGCTCGCGATCCAGAAATGTCGTCAGATGATGATCGAACCAGATCGTCGCTTCGGGATGATAGAGGAAATCGATGACCGCGGACGGCTGCTCGAGGCGGAATGCCTTCCAGGTTCCCCGCAAATGGTAGTTGACGCCGTGAAGCGTGATGTCCACGACGGATCGCGCTACCGTCAGGTAATCGCTCAACAACACAGTCGACACGATCCCATCGAAGCAGGGAGAGTGGAAGTAAAGATGCAGCACAGTCGATTCTTTCATGCGCGGGAGCCCATGCGGTCGTAGCGCGGCGCTGCCGAAGCCCAGCTCCATTATCCGAGGACCCTCGGCCGATGTCCAGAGTAGTCAAGCCGGCCTCTTGCGCGCGACCCCCACCTTGTTCCACACTTCCGATCCAATGAACGGCATTGGAGCCAGCCCTCCCCGTCCCGACGGCTTCGCGAAGGTCTCGGGCGCGGCGCGCTATGTGGACGACATCTCTCTCCCCGGGATGTGGCACGGCGCGACCCTGCGGAGCCCTCATGCCCATGCGCGCATCCGATCCATCCAGTGGGAGCCGGCCAAGGCTCCGGAGGGGGCGGTCTGCGTCACGGTCGGTGACCTTCCCGGCCCCAACGGGGTGCAGCTCATCGACGACGGCTGGCCGATCCTCGCCGGTGCCTTCACGCATCACGTGGCGGAGCCTGTCGCCCTGGTCGCGGCGCCCACCCGGCTCGCGGCGCAGCAGGCGCTCGGCGCGCTCACCGTCGAGTACGAGCCTCTCGACGCGGTCCTGGGCCTGGAGGCGGCGGAGGCCCTCCCGCCTCTCTATCAGTTGGGGATGGAGACCGGTGACGTGGAGGCGGCTCTCTCCCGGGCGGACCTGGTGGTCGAGGGCGAGTACCGGACCGGGCACCAGGAGCACATCTATATTGAATGCAACGGCATGATCGCCTCGTATGAGGACGGCGGCGCGCTCACCGTGATCGGCTCGATGCAGTGCCCGTTCTACGTCCACAAGGCGCTGACCCATGCCCTCGGTCTCGCGGACGAGAAGGTGCGCGTGCGCGCCACCACGGTGGGCGGCGGGTTCGGGGGCAAGGAGGACTTCCCCAGCGCCATCGCGCTCCATGCCGCCCTGCTGGCCCGCGCCGCGGGACGGCCGGTCAAGCTGGTCTACGACCGGCACGAGGACATCATCGCCACCTCGAAGCGCCATCCCACCCTGGTCCGCCACCGGACCGGGGTGACTCAGGACGGCCGCCTCGCCGCGCTCGACGTGGAGATCCTGATGGACGGCGGAGCGTACACGACGCTGTCGACCGTGGTGCTGTCGCGCGCCCTCCTTCACTCGTTCGGCCCCTACCGCTGCGCCGACGTGCGCATCCGGGCCCGCGCGCTCCGCACGCACACGGCGCCCAACAGCGCCTTCCGCGGCTTCGGCGCGCCGCAGGTCCAGCTCGCCATGGAGCGGCAGATGGACCGGATCGCCCGCCGGCTCGGGCTCGATCCGCTCGAGATCCGGCTGCGCAACGCCGTCGAGCCGGGTGACCGGCTCCCCACCGGGCAGATTCTGGATGCCAGCACCTCGGCCCTCCCCTGCCTGGAGGAAGTGGCGCGGCGGACCCGCTTCCGCGAGCGTTGGCAGGAGCTCGAGGACGCCCGCGCGCGCCGCGCGGAGGGGGACAGCGCTGAGCCGCTCTGCGGGATCGGCCTCTCTCTCTTCTTCCATGGCGCCGGGTTCACCGGCAATGGCGAGCGGAAGATGAAGTCTCCGGTGACCGCCCGGCTGCTCCCCGACGGCCGGATCGAGGTGCTCACCGCGATGACCGACATGGGCCAGGGGTGTATCGCGGTCTTCCCCCAGATCGCCGCCGCCGCGGCCGGGATCCTGCCCGAGGACGTGACCTTCGCCGAGCCGGACACCGCCCAAGTGCCCGACTCCGGCCCCACGGTCGCCTCGCGCACCACGATGATCGTGGGCGGGCTCATCGCCCGGGTCACCGCCGCGCTGCGCGACCGCGTGCTCGCCGGCCGGGACGGGGCTTCGGTGCGTGACGGATGGATCGAAGGTGCTGAGGGTGTCGAGCGCTTCCGGGAGGCGGCGCGGCGGTTCCGCGCGGAGAACGGCCCGGTGGAGGTGACCCTTCGCTACGAGCCGCCGGAGTGGCAGACGTTCGACGAGTCGACCTACCGCGGTGCCGCCTATCCCACCTATGCCTGGGGCGCGGACGTGGTCGAGGTCGAGGTCGATCCCGATACGCTGGCCGTGCGCCCGGTGCAGGTGACCGCGGTCTGCGAGGTGGGCCGCGCCATCCACCCGACCCTCTGCGCCGGCCAGATCGAAGGCGGCACCCTCCAGGCGCTCGGCTGGGCGCTGCTCGAAGAGGTCAAGCTCCAGGACGGGCGCTATCTGAACGACCGGCTGGCGACCTACATCATCCCCACCATCCGCGACAGCCCGCGCATCGACGTTCATCTGCTGGAGAGCGGCTGGGACGGCGGCCCGTTCGGCGCCAAGGGGGTCGGCGAGCTCCCCATGGACGGCGGCGCTCCGGCCACCGCGCAGGCGATCGAGAACGCCACCGGCATCGGTGTCACTGCCATCCCCGCCACGCCGGAGCGGCTGCTCGCCTGGCGGCAGGCCGGACAGACCGTGGAGAGTGGATCATGAGCACGGCCTTCCTCTTGAATGGCCACGCCGTCGAGGCCGAGGGGCACCCCATGGCCCGCCTCCTCGACGTGCTGCGGGAACAGCTCGGCCGGACCGGCACGAAGGAGGGTTGTGGCGAAGGGGAGTGCGGCGCCTGCACGGTCCTCCTGGACGGCACGCCGGTCCTCTCCTGCCTCGTCCCTCTCTTCCAATGCGAGGGCAAGCGGATCGAGACGGTCGAGGGGATCGCCGCCGCTCCCGCGGGTCCGGTCCACGATTTCCTGGAGCGGTTCGTCGCGACCGGCGGCGTCCAATGCGGCGCCTGCACGCCCGGCATCGTGGTGACCCTCGCGGCCCTCCTCGAACAGAACGGCACGCCGAGCCGCGAAGAAGCCCGCGAGGCGCTCGCCGGCAATCTCTGCCGTTGCACGGGGTACGAGGGGATCCTGCGCGCGCTCCTCCCGGCCGGAGATCCGGCATGACGGCTCTCGCCCCGCGCTCGCTGGAGGAGGCCATCGGCCACCTGACGGGAGATCCCACTCTGGTCCCCGTCGCCGGCTGCACCGATCTCATGGTCCGAGGACCGGAGGCGCTCCACCGGATGGACCGGGTGCTCGATCTGCTCCACATCCCCGAGCTGCGCGGCATCCACGCGGTCTCCGGGGGTCTGGAGATCGGCGCCGCCACGACGTTCACCGAGATCCGCACTTCGCCGGAGGTCCGCGCCGCCTTTCCCGCCCTCGCCGAGGCGGCCGGACAGGTGGGCGGGTGGCAGATCCAGAACCGCGCCACGCTCGGGGGCAACCTGGCGAACGCCAGCCCCGCGGGCGACTCCCTCCCCGTGCTCCTCGCCCTGGACGCCACCGTGGTCGTCGCGGGTCCCGAAGGCACGCGGGAGATCCCGTACACCCGGTTCCACACCGGCTACCGCAAGACCGCGCTCGCACCGGGCGAGATCCTCGTCCGCGTCCGGCTCCCCCGTCTTCCGGAAGGCTCCCTCCAGGCCTTTCGCAAGGTAGGGACGCGGGAGGCGCAAGCCATCTCGAAAGTGGTGGTGGCCCTGGCCGGGCGGGTCGAGAACGGCCGGATCGCCGATCTCCGTCTCGCCGCCGGCAGCGTCGCGCCGGTCCCCGTCCGTTTGACGGCTGCCGAGGACGCCGTGCGCGGGCTCGCACCCGGCCCGGAAGCCGCCAACCGCGCCGGCCGCGCCGCCGCCCAGGAGGTCCAGCCGATCGACGACGTCCGCTCCACCGCGGACTATCGCCGCTTCGCGCTGGAGCGGGTGGTGCGGCGCCTGGTGCTGGGATTGACCTGACTTTCCGTTTTCAGGAGCCGCAACATGGCCACGACTCTCACCGCCGACGCGCTCGGCACCGTCTTCGCGCGCCTCCGCGGCGCCAATCAGGATTTCGCCAAACGCTATCCCGGTGAATCCGGGCAGCGCCAGCCGGCCCATGTGGTCTACGGCGGCGCGCACCTCTTCCGCTTCGATGCAGCCGCGCGCGTGGGAGCCCTCGCTCTCGGGGCGCTCGAAGAGTACGCGCCCACACCGGACGAGCTGGCCCGGGCGGTCGGCCTCCCCGAGGCGCTCGCCGGCACCATCTGGGAGCGGGTCGCCGAGAAGCTCAAGCGCGAGCCGGTGGAGGACTACCGCGCGGATTTCGAGGATGGCTACGGCAACCGGCCCGACGCCGAAGAGGACGCCCAGGCGGAGACCACCGCCCGCGAGATGGCGAAGGGCGTCGCCGCCGGCACCCTCCCTCCGTTCATCGGCCTGCGCATCAAGCCGTTCACCGAAGAGCTGCGCGACCGGTCGGTCCGCACCCTCGACCTGCTCCTCACCACTCTCGTGCGGGAGACCGGCGGCCGGTTGCCGGAGGGGTTCGTGGTGACCCTCCCCAAGGTGACCGTCCCCGAGCAGGTGACCGCCCTCGTCGACCTCTTCGATCTCTTCGAGCCGGCGCTGGGTCTCCCGGCCGGCGCGCTCCGCCTGGAGATCATGATCGAGACGCCGCAGTCGATCCTCAACCCGCAGGGCCTCTGCAATCTGCCGCTCTTCGCCGACGCGGCGCGCGGCCGCTGCGTGGGCGCGCACTTCGGGGTCTATGACTACACGGCGTCCTCCAACGTCACCGCGGCCTGGCAGGCGATGGACCACCCGGTCTGCGACTTCGCCCGCCGGATGATGCAGATCGCCTACGCCGGCACCGGCCTCTGGATCTCCGACGGCGCCACCAACATCCTCCCCGTGCCCCCCCACCGTGCCGCCAAGGACGGATCGCCGCTCACCCCGGCCCAGCGCGAAGAGAACCGCACCACCGTACACCGCGCCTGGCGCCTCCATCGCGACCACATCCGCCACTCCTTGATCGGCGGTATCTACCAGGGCTGGGACCTCCACCCGGCGCAGCTCGTCACCCGCTACGCCACCGTCTTCGAATTCTTCCTCGAAGGCCTCGACGCCGCCTCCGGCCGCCTCCGCAACTTCGTCCAGAAAGCCGCCCAGGCAACCATGGTCGGCGAGGTCTTCGACGACGCCGCCACCGGCCAAGGCCTCCTCAACTACTTCCTCCGCGCCGTCAATTGCGGCGCCATCACGGAGGAAGAGGCGCTGGAGCGGTCCGGCCTGACGCTGGAGGAGCTGCGCGGGCGGTCGTTCGTGAAGATCCTGGAGAGCCGGCGGGGGTAGGCTCCTTGGTCGCTATGCGGGTGCCGGCGGGATTCTTTGATAGGATCTCTTCGGTCGGGCTTCCAGGAGGATCGTGATGCTCTACAAGCTCCCGCTCGTTCTCTCTCCACAACCTGAGGGTGGGTTTACAGTCACTTCGCCTCTCCTCCCTGAGCTCATCACCGAGGGTGACACGGTGAGCGAAGCCTTGGCCAATGTCCAGGACGCCCTGGCCGCGGTCATCGAAACCTACCAGGACCTCGGACGACCGCTGCCCGCCAGCTCACAGTTGCCGGACGAGAACAGCCCGGTCTGGCTGGAAACGCTGTTCGTCGCCTGAAGACCCGGCATGACCTATCGGGAGGTCAGTCGGAAACTTGAGCGGCTCGGCTGCCGGGAGCTACCCCGCCGAGGGGGTGGCTCCCACCGAAAGTGGTTCAACCCTTCTTCTCAGCAGGCCACCGTCGTACCCGACTGGGGAAGTCGCGACCTCAAACCAGGCACGGTCCGGGCGATAGTGCGGCAGCTTGGAATTGCCTGGGCAGACTTCATGCTGGCGTAAGTCGCCTGCTCGGGCCAGACCGGCCCGGCACCTCTGGCTGTCCCTCCTTCTCTGCCTGCGGGCACATCGGTGTCATATGACAGGGCTCGGCGAACCACGCCGCCGAGGTCCCACCGCTCCCAACACGCGAAAGGAGAGGTCCTGGTCCGCCTCAAGAACCTGCTGACCGCCAATCTTCTTGGGGCAGGGGTTTCTCCCGATAGTGCCGGACGGCAACGATCGAGATCGTCTGGCGGGATTCGACCGCCTCATAGATGACGATGTAATTCCCGATCACGATGCGCCGCAGGGTCGGATCGATCCCGCTCAGGAGTGGCCGGCCGAGGTGCGGAAAGTCGGCCAGAGTCTCCACTCGATCGAAAAGGTCCTGAATGACGCGGCGTGCCGCCCCTGGATTGTCTTCGGCGATGAAGTCGAGGAACACCGTCACCCGGTCGAGAGCCGAGTCCGACCAGACGATGCGGTAGCCCATGGCTCAGGATGGATAGCGAGCCAGGAGGCGTGCCCGAGCCTCTTCGTGAGGAACGACCCGCCCCGCCTCGACATCCGCCAAGCCTCTGTGAACATCCCGAAGAAGGTCGTTCTCCTCGATCAAGGACTGAAAGCTGGCCACGTCCATCAGAACGGCCGCGCCCTTGCCCTCCTGGGTCAGGACGATCGGCCGCCTCGTTTCCCGCACCTGCCGCAGCAGTTCCTCACCCCTCGAAGGGAGCTCGGCGGCAGGATGGATATCTTCGGCCATGTCGAACAAGAAGCTTGGCATCGGGGCCTCCATCGTTGGCCATGATACCGCATCTGGCACAGGTGGCGATCCGGTGTCATATGACCGCGCTGTTCAGTCCACTCATCCCCAGGTGGCCGAGCCCATGACCCACGAGCCTCTGGAACAGCTCCTCGAGGAGCTTCACCCGGCCAGCTTCGGATGGGCCCTCGGCTGTTGCCCCAACACGCGAAAGGAGAGCGCCCTCATGAAACGCCATGCCCTCGCCCTCTGGCTGTCCTTGCTCCCGTGCCTGGCCACCGCCATCGCCGCCGCGGCGCAGCCACCCGCCGAGGACCCCATCGCCCAGAATCTCTTCCCACCCGAGCTGATCATGAAATACGGCGGTGAGATCGGCCTCGAGGAGCGGCAGCGCGGCGCCATCAAGGACGCCGTCCAGAAGGCCCAGGCGAAGTTCGTCGACGCGCAGTGGGACCTCCAGGAGGAGTCCCAGAAGCTGGTCCGGCTGCTCCAGGCGCGGCCGGTCGACGAAACGGCGGTCCTCGCCCAGGCCGACAAGGTGATGGCCCTGGAGAGGGAGATCAAGAGGACGCAGCTCTCCCTCCTGGTCCGCCTCAAGAACCTGCTGACCGCCACCCAACAGGCGCGGCTCACGGAGCTCCGCTGGAGCACGCCATGAGCACGCAGAGGCCGCGGCCGGCGGCGGTCACCGGCCTGCTCCTCCTCGTCCTGTTCACCGGGCCACTCTGCGCCAAAGCGCCGCGGTGGTCCGCCGATCGCCGGCTGACCTTCGCTCCCGGCGCCTCCCGGCTCTCCTACAACTTCGCGCGCAGCCTCGCCGCCGGTCCGGCGGGCGACCTGCACGTCATCTGGTTCGACACCCGCGGCGGCAGCGCGCAGGTCTACTACAAGCGCTCGCTGGACGGCGGCGCCACCTGGGAGCCCGACCGGCGTCTCTCCCGCGGCACGGTGGGGAGCGAGCATCCGGCGATCGCCCTCTCCGGCCGGAACGTCTACGTCGTCTGGCACGACCTCCGGAACGCCAGGCCGGAGATCTTCCTCCGGCGCTCCGCGGATGGCGGCGCGACGTGGAAGCCCGAGATCCGGCTGTCGGGCGACGGCGCCAACCCCTCCGTCGCCGCCTCCGGATCGCAGGTCCGGGTCGTCTGGGGCAGCCGGCGCGACGGACAGACCGAGGTCTACACGCGCGGCTCCACGGACTTTGCGGCGACCTGGAGCGCGGAGGAGAGGATCTCGGAGCTGCCCTACGAGTCCTGGGTGGCCACCGTCGAGCTGTCGCGGCAGAACGTTTTTCTCGGCTTCGTCGACTACGGCGACGCCAACGAAGAAGAGCTCTTCCGGCTCTCCCGGGACGGCGGTGCCACCTGGGCTCCGTTGGCGCGTCTCACCCATGATCCCGCCGACTCGTGGGCCCCCTCGATCGCCGTCTCCGGGAACACCGTCCACTTCGCGTGGTTCGACCGCCGGGACTCGGCCGTCACGGACGCCGACGTCGAAAGCCCGCTCGATGAGGCCCTGGCCCTGGTGGGGCTGCCCGCCTCACCGCCGCCGCCGCGCGACCCGGCCGTCTACTACCTGCCGCCCTTGCTGGAGCGTCTGCAGCAGAAGATGCAGGCCATCCAGGCCGCGGCGCCGGACTGGGTGGGGCGCGGCGGCGACCCCCGACAACTCGAAGCCCTCCTCCGCCAGTTCGAGGAGCGGCAGAAGACCTGGACCTTCTCCTGGGAGATCTACTACAGGCGCTCGCTCGACGGAGGCCTGACCTGGGGTCCGGACGTCCGCCTCACTAAAGCTCCCGGCCTGTCGATGCGGCCCTCCCTCGCCGTCTCCGGCCGCGACGTTCACGTCGTGTGGTTCGACGGCCGGGACGGCCAGAATCAGATCTACGCCAAGCACTCCACCGACGGCGGCGCCACCTGGGGCCCCGACGAGCGCCTGACCTCCGCCACCGGAAATCCCTTGGACGACTCGATGCACCCCTGCGTCGCGGCAGCGGGAAACGCCGTCTACGTCGTCTGGTACGACCAGCGCGATGGCAATACGGAGATCTACTTCAAGAAGCGCAGGAGGTGAGGAGGCCGGGGGCAGGGATAGGGGTATGATGAACGTACGATCGATGATGGAGGTGTTTTGTGCCGAAGGTGACCGTCTCCCCCAAGTTCCAGATCGTCATCCCGCAGGAGGTCCGCGAGGCGATGGATCTCCACCCGGGCGAGAAGCTGGAGGTCTTCCAGCATGAGAACCGCATCGAGCTGATCCCTGTGCGCCCGATGCGGGAGATGCGCGGTTTCCTGCGCGGGATCGACACGACGGTCGAGTGGGAACCCGATCGCCTGTGAACGTGGTCGATTCCAGCGGCTGGCTGGAGTACCTGGCCGACGGCCCCGGGGCGGATTTTTTCGCCCCGGCCCTCGAAGATACCGACCATCTCATCGTCCCTTCGATCTGCCTTCTGGAAGTGGCGCGGGTCGCGTTTCGAGAGCGTGGCGAGCAGGCGGCTCTTCAGGCCCTTGCGCTGATGCGGCAAGGGCAGGTCGCGGCCTTGTCGACGCCAGTGATCCTCCTGGCTGCGTACCATGGCAAGGAGCACAAGCTGCCTCTGGCGGACAGCGTCATTCTGGCGACGGGCAGGCTCCATGGCGCCCTCGTCTGGACCCAGGACTCTCACTTCGAGGGAATGGAGGGTGTCTGCTACACGCCCAAGAAAAAGGCTGCTCCTCCCCCATGAATAGCGGCGGGGGCGGCGCGCACCTCCGCCCCCACGGCCACCGTCAATACTCGGGGTAAGGCGTCGGCCCCGGCGCCGGTTCCACCTTGGGGCACATGGGGAAGCCGGGCAGGCACTCCGCGAGCTGCGTGGGCGTGCAGGTGGTGCTCGAGACGCACTGGTTGCCTTTCCCGAGCTCGCCCCAGCAGAAATCGCCGGCCTTGGTCACGCAGTCGAACCCGGCGGACGACGCCTGGGGCTGGCCTGTCGCGGCCGCCGGAAGCGCCGGCCACGCCACCGCCTGATGGCCGATGGGAACCCCGTCGATCGGTCCGCCCGAGGCGGTTGGCTGGCAGGTCTTGCCATCGCAGACGCCGAGCTGGTAGTGAATGCCTCCCGCATCAGTGCAGGCATCCGCGTCATCGGTCTTCTTGCACGAATCGCGATACTGGCAACAACCCGCGGCGGCGGACGCGGCTCCAGGCAGGGCGATGGCGAGACTGGCGGCGACGGCGAGGGACAACCAGGTGCTTCGAGTCATGACTCCTCCTTTCCTCTGTCTTCAAAGGTGCGCCGGGGAGCCTGGATCGAGCCGCCGAGCAGGCGGCGGCGGAAGAAGCCTTCCTCAGTGAGGCCGAATGGCCCGAATACTGAGCCGGCATGCTCGGTCATTCTCCGACACGCAGCAGAACCGCCGTCAGCGTCCGATCCGAAAGGTGCATCCCCACTGCGATCAACCGCTGCAGGACGGGGCGCGCAGCCTCCACAAGCCCGGCGCTCTTCGCCCTCAAAACGATTCCGACCGTCTGGTCCCTTCTGGAGGATCTCCTCTGCAACGGGTCGAGGCACCACAAGCGGACGGTTGAGGACACGGAGGAGGTCGAGAAATCCGGCGCGCGCGAGGAGGATGAGAGGCGATGCATCGAGGATTGCCGGCTCAGCCAAGGCCCAGCTCCCTGTCGAGGTGAAGTCCGCTCGTGCGATGCCGGCGATCTCGGCAGCCCGCCCCTGCGAGATCAATCCGCGGCGGTACCAGTCGATCGCCGCCGCCAGCCGCACGTCCTGGGCCAACTCGCGTGGCGACCTCTGGAGAGCGACGCTCAGGTCCTCGGGAAGCTCAATGGTCAGGGTGCTCATCAGGTGCCTCCTTACGTGTCCCCGGAAGCTCAAGATACCACTCCCGGACGGCCTCACCCCCGCCGTACCGTCGCCTCGATCAGCCCATACGGCTCCGCCGTGGCCACGAAGACCTCGTTCCGGTTCTCCAGGCCGAACGGGGTCAGGTCCACCG
>Ga0209682_10000635_pt1 | contig 12040 bp, 14 predicted proteins | sample DOMMetBare2Fresh_2_FD_187471 | JGI IMG/M metagenome (GOLD analysis project Ga0209682, IMG submission 187471) | Wetland sediment microbial communities from St. Louis River estuary, USA, under dissolved organic matter induced mercury methylation -... | ecosystem: Environmental > Aquatic >...
GACCCCGACCTCGACCTCGACCTCGACCCCGACCTCGACCCCGACCTCGACCTCGACCTCGACCCCCCGCCGCCGCCGCGTGCTCGTGGTCGACGACGATGCCCAGGTCGCCCGCGCCATGGTCCGCGCGCTCGGCCAGGACCACGAGGTCACGGTGGCGGCGAGCGCCCTCGAGGCCCTCACTCGCCTCGAGGGAGCTGACCGCTTCGACGCCATCCTCTGCGATCTCATGATGCCGCAGATGACCGGCATGGAGCTGCACGCCCGGCTCGAGTCGACGCGCCCGGAGGTGGCGCGGCGCATGGTCTTCATCACCGGCGGCGCCTTCACCGGCAGCGCGGCGGAGTTCCTGCGGCGCGGCGACATCACGTGGATGGAGAAGCCCTTCGTGGCGGACGGGCTCCGGACCGCGGTGGCGCGGGCCTCCCAGGCGCCCGAGGCCGGCGCGCCAGACCCGGTGTGACCGCGCGGCTTGCCGGCGAACAGGGGCCGGGGTAGGAGGGGACGTGCTCCGCTTCCTGCTCGTCTGCGCCGGCGGCGCCCTCGGCTCCGGCGCGCGCTTCCTGGTCTCGGCGGGGATGCTGCGTGCCTTCGGCGAGGGCTTCCCGCGCGGGACGCTGGTGGTCAACCTGGTCGGGTCGTTTCTGCTCGGCGTGGTCATGACGACGGCCCTCACCGGCGAGGCCGTCTCCGACGAGCTGCGGCTCTTCCTCGGCGCCGGCCTCATGGGCGGCTTCACCACCTACTCCTCGTTCAACTACGAGCTGCTCGCCATGCTCACGGGCGGCCAGGGGCTGCAGGCGCTCCTCTACGCCGCCGCCACCTTCCTCGGCTGCCTGGCCTCGGGCGCGGCCGGCATCGTGCTGGTGCAGTGGCTGTCCTGATGGCCGCCCCCGCCATGCCCTCCCCCACCGCCGACCTCGCCATCCGCTGCCGCGGTCTCGTGAAGCGCTACCCGCCCGCGGTGACGGCGGTGGACGGGCTCGACCTGGAGGTCCGGCGCGGCGAGTGCTTCGGTCTGCTCGGCCCGAACGGCGCGGGCAAGACCACCACCGTGGAGATCCTGGAGGGGCTGCTCCAGCCCACCGCGGGGGAGGTGGAGGTGCTGGGCATGCGCTGGGGGCGCGACGACGCGGCCCTGCGCGAGGCCATCGGCCTCACGCTCCAGGAGACGCACCTCTACGAGCGGCTCACGGTGCGCGAGCTGGTGCAGCTCTTCCGCTCCTTCTACGCGCGCGGCCGCGACCCGGAGGAGGTCATCCGGCTGGTCTCGCTCGAGGAGAAGGCCGGCGCCTGGTACGATCGGCTCTCGGGCGGGCAGAAGCAGCGGCTGGCGGTGGCCACCGCCCTGGTGGGCGAACCCGAGCTGCTCTTCCTCGACGAACCCACCACCGGCCTCGACCCGCAGTCGCGCCGCCAGCTCTGGGACGTGGTGACGGATCTCAAGGCGGCCGGCAAGACGGTGCTCCTCACCACCCACTACATGGACGAGGCGGAGCGGCTCTGCGACCGCGTCGCCATCATCGATCGCGGGAAGGTCATCGCGCTCGGCACGCCGCGGGAGCTGGTGGCGGCCCACGTGGGCCAGGAGATCGTCGAGTTCCAGCTGGCGCCGGACGCCGGCGGCAGGATGGCCGCGCTGGAGGAGGCGACGCTGCGGGCGCTGCCGGCGGTGCAGGCGGTCCACGCCGTGGCGGGGGGCTGGCAGCTCGTCACCGACCAGGTGCACCTGGCCATCCCGGCGCTGCTCGCGGCGCTGCAGGCCCGGGGGCGCTCGGCGGGGGCGCTCTCCACCCACCGCGCCACGCTGGAGGACGTCTTCGTCACCCTCACCGGTCGGAGGCTGCGTGACTGATCCGAAGGCGCCGCGCGGCTCCCCCGGCCAGGCCAGCCCGCTCTGGCTGCTCACGCTGGCGCGCGTGCGGCTCTTCTACCGCGAGCCGTCGACGCTCTTCTGGACCTTCGTCTTCCCGGTCCTGCTCACGGTGGCCCTGGGGCTGGCGTTCCGCTCCAAGCCGCCCGAGCCGGTCGCCGTGGGCGTGCTGGACGCGCCGGGCGCGCCGGCCCTGCAGGCGGCCATCGACCGCGGCGCCGACGTGAGGACCGAGCGGCTCGACGAGGCCGCCGCCCGCGCCGCCCTGCGGACCGGGCGCGTGGCGGTGGTGGTGGTGCCGGGCGCGCCCCCGGTGCTGCGCTTCGACCCCACCCGCCCGGAGAGCCGCCTGGCCCACGCGGTGGTCGACGACCTCCTGGAGCGGGCCGCCGGCCGGAAGGACCTGCTCTCCCCCCGCGAGGAGACCGCCTCCGAGCCCGGCTCCCGCTACGTCGACTTCCTCATCCCCGGGCTGCTCGGCATGAACATCATGTCCACCGGGCTGTGGGGCATCGGCTGGGTCATCGCCGAGCTGCGCCAGAAGCGGCTGCTGAAGCGCCTTGCCGCCACCCCCATGCGGCGCTGGCACTTCCTGGTCTCCTTCGCGCTGGTCCGGGCGCTCTTCCTGGCCGTGGAGGTCCCCTTCCTGGTGGCCTTCGGCGTGCTGGCCTTCGGCACACCCTTCCGCGGCTCGGCGGCGGCGCTGGCGCTGGTGGCCACGCTGGGGGCGGCGGCCTTCTCCGGCATCGGGCTGCTCATCGCCTCGCGGGCGCAGAACCAGCAGACGGTGGGCGGGCTCATCAACCTGGTGCTCTTCCCCATGATGCTGCTCTCGGGGGTCTTCTTCTCCTCGGGCAACTTCCCGGACGCCATGCAGCCCTTGGTGAAGGCGCTGCCGCTCACCGCGCTCAACGACGGCATGCGCGCCGTGCTCAACGACGGCGCCACGCTGGCGGGCATCTGGCCGCAGTGCGCCCTGCTGGCCGCGCTGGCGGTGGTGAGCTTCGGCGTGGCGCTGCGCCTCTTCAGGTGGAGCTGACGCGCGGGCGCGCGGCCTGGGTCACCGGGCGCGCTTCAGGGCGCCCTCGGCCTCGGCCGCCGCGGCGATGACCTGGTAGGGCTGGCAGCCCACGATGCGCCGCCGGCCCACCAGGAAGGTCGGGATGCCCGTCACCCCGGCCCGGGCCGCCTCGCGCCCCATGGCGTCGACGCGGGCCTGGTAGGCCGGAGCGCTCACCGCCGCCACCGCCTCGGCCGGGTCGAGCCCGGCCTCCGCTGCGCAGGCCGCCAGCACGGCCGGATCCTCGAGGTCCTTCCCGTCGCGCCAGTGGGCGGCCATGGCGGCGGCGCGGAAGGGGTGGAGCTTGCCGCGGTCGCGCGCCAGCTCGGCCACCGCCAGGGCGGCGCGGGTGTTGGGGCTGCGCGCCGGCACGCGCATGGGGACACCGAAGCCGGCGGCGAACCGCTCCACGTGGGCGGTCATGGCGCGGGAGCGGTCGGCGCCGAACTTCTCGGCCAGCGTCTCGCCGCCCCGCGGCGTCTCGGGGTGGAGCTCGAAGCCCCGCCAGTCCAGATCGATGTCGAACTCTTCGTGCAGCCTGACCAGGCTGCTCGCCTCGGCGATGAAGCAGAAGGGTCAGACGAAGTCGGAGTAGAGGGTCACGGTCAAGGCCATGCCCTCCTCCTAACGCGACAGCCCCAGGCGCGCCGCATCCTCCGGCGTGTTGACGTTCTCGAAGGCCAGCCCCTCGGGGTCGATGCTGCGCCACGCCTCCTCCTCGACCACCGCCGCACCAGTCAGCCGCACCATCTCCTGCAGCGACGGGTCGCCGCCGCGGAGCGCCGCCTCGAAGGCGGGCAGGCAGGCGCGCGACCAGAGCGCGCAGAGCGGCTGGTAGCGCCCCTGCCAGTGCGGCACGACGGCCACGGCGCCGCCCCGGCGGCACGCCAGGAGGTCGATGGCGCGGCGCGACAGGAAGGGCATGTCGCAGGCGGCGGCGAAGACCCAGGGCGTGGGCGAGGCCGCCAGCGCCGCGTGCAGGCCGCCCGGCGCCCCCTTGCCGGCGATGGCGTCGGGCACCAGCGCGGCGCCCAGCGCGGCGTAGGGGGCCGGGTCGTTGGCCACCACCAGCGCGCCGCCGAACAGGTCGTCGAAGAGATGCAGCGCGCGGCCGGCGATGGTCTCGCCGTCCAGCACCAGGAGCCCCTTGGCCACGCCGCCCAGGCGCGTGGCCCGGCCGCCGGCGATGAGCGCGCCGGTGACGTCGGGGTAGGGGGGCCGCATGCCCGGACCATAGCAGCGGCCCGGCCTCCGCGCCGGGGCGCGGCGCGGCACGCCCGCGCCGTGGACCGGGAGGGTCGATTCGTGTAAGTAAGCCCGTTCCATGACCCCGGGGCAGCGGCTGGCCGCCTTCCAGCAGTTCGTCTCCGCCAGGCCGGACGACGCCTTCACCCGCTACTCGCTCGCCATGCAGCTCCGCTCCATGGGGCGCAGCGAGGAGGCGGCGGCGGAGTTCCGGGAGCTGGGGCGGCGGGCGCCGGACTACGTGCCGACCTGGCTCATGCTGGGTCAGGCGCTCGAGGCGCTGGGGCGGGACGGCGAGGCGGCGCAGGCCTACCAGGACGGGATCGCCGTGGCGACCCGCCAGGCCAATCACCACGCGCGGAGCGAGCTCGAGGAGGCGCTCGGGCGGATCCGCGCCAAGGGCGCCTAGCGCGACACGAGGAAGACCATGAGCGACGAGACCACCACCCCGAAGATCTCCCTGGGCGGCCTGCTGAAGGGCAAGCGCGCCCTCGTCACCGGCGTGGCCAACGATCGGTCCATCGCCTGGGCCATCGCCGAGGCGTTCCACGCCGAAGGCTGCGAGCTGGCCTTCACCTACCCGGGCCAGGCCATGGGCGAGCGGGTCATCCCGCTGGTGAAGACGCTCCGGCCCGCCGCGGTGCTCGACATGGACGTGTCGAGCGACGAGTCCATGGACCAGGCCCTGGCCGGGCTGAAGCAGGTGTGGCCCACCTTCGACATCCTGGTGCACTCCATCGGCTACGCGCCGCGCGGCGCCCTGGCCGGCCGCTTCACCGAGGTGACCAGCCGCGAGAACTGGCGCATCACCATGGACGTCTCGGCCTACTCCCTCATCGGCCTGACCCGCGCCGCCAAGGCCTTCATGCCCCGGGGTGGCAGCGTGGTGACGCTCAGCTACTACGGCGCCGAGAAGGTGGTGCGGAACTACAACGTCATGGGCGTGGCCAAGGCGGCGCTGGAGATGTCGATGCGCTACCTGGCCGAGGACCTGGGCGCCGAGGGCATCCGCGTCAACGCCATCAGCGCCGGGCCGGTGAAGACGCTGGCCGCCGCCGGCATCAAGGGCATGCGCGCCATGCTCGACGAGAACGCCGACAAGACGCCCCTCCGGCGCAACATCGACCAGGACGACGTGGCGCGCGCCTGCCTCTACCTGTGCAGCGACCTCGCCCGCAACGTCACCGGCGAGGTGCTGCACGTCGACGCCGGCCAGAACATCCTAGGCGTCGTGTCGATGGCGTAGGCCCGGCCGGGCGCCGGGCCCCGCCCACCCGGCACCTACCCGACCACGTCCTCGCAGCCGTCCACGCCGAGCACGTTGCCGGTGAGCCAGGTGGTCTCCGGCCGCGCCAGCGCCACCACCACCCCGGCCACGTCGGCCGGCGTGGTGAGCCGCTTGGCCGGGTGGATCGCCAGGCAGTGGTCGATCATCCGGTCGTTCCCCGGGATCTTGCGCAGCGCCGGCGTGTCGGTCACGCCGGCCCGCACCGCATTGACGGCGATGCGCTTCGGCACCAGCTCGACGGCCAGCTGCCGGCAGTGGCTCTCCAGCGCCGCCTTGGCGGCGGAGACCGCGCCATAGGAGGGCCAGATGCGGTGGCCGCCGGCGCTGGTCATGGCGAAGACGTGCGAGCCGGGGCCCATGAGGCCGGCCTGCATGACGTCCTGGACCCAGTAGACGAGCGAGTGGGCCATCACGTCGAGCGTCATGTCCACCTGCGCCCGGGTGATGGCGTCGGCCGCCGTCTCGGTGACGAAGGGCTTCAGCGCCCCGAACGCCAGCGAGTGGAGCAGCACGTCGACGCCGGCCGGGTCGCCCTGGTCGGCGAGCACCCGCTTCACCTCGGCCAGGACCTCGGCCCGCTTCTCGGGGTCGGCCGCGTTGACGTTGAAGAAGACGGAGCGGCCCCCGGCCGCCTGGATGTCGGCCTGGATGCGCTCCACGTTGGGGAGGGTGGCCTTGCGGTCGAGGTGGACGCCGAAGACGTTGCGCCCGGCCCTGGCCAGGGCGAGCGAGATGGCCTCGCCGAAGCCCGAGGAGGCGCCGAGGACGAGCGCCCACTTCCTGTTGGTTGGCATCGGCGGAGCATCGTTGAGGGCCGACCACCGGTCAAGCCGGTGGCCGGCAGGGCGCGCGGCGGGCGGCGCGCCGGCTAGAGGTAGCCGCCCCGCCTCGGCGCCTCGCCCACGAACGGGTTGTGGCGCCGCTCCTCGCCGATGGTGCCGGCCGGCCCGTGGCCGGGCAGCACCCGCACGTCGTCGCCGAGCGGGAAGAGCCGCTTCCGGATGGAGCGAGCCAGTGCCTCGAAGTCACCCCCAGGCAGGTCGGTCCGTCCCACCGACCCGGCGAGGAGCGTGTCGCCGGTGAAGACGGCCCGCTCGGCGGCGAACCAGAGGCAGGTGGAGCCGCGGGTATGGCCGGGGGTGTGGAGCACGGTGGCCTCGAGCCGGCCCACCCGCACCACCTCGCCGTCCACGTGGTGGGCCGCGATGGCGGGCGCGGGTCCGGCCGGGAGGCCGAACATCTCGGCCTGGCGGGGCAGCGCCTCCAGCCAGGGGAGGTCGTCGGCGTGGATGGTCACGGGCGCGCCGGTGGCGGCGCGGGCCTCGGCCGCCCCGGCCACGTGGTCGACGTGGCCATGGGTGAGGAAGAGGCGACCGACGCGGAAGCCCTCCGGCTGGCAGAGCGCCAGCAGGCGCGGGATCTCGGCGCCGGGATCGACGAGCAGCGCCTCGCCGGTCTCCGAGCAGGCGGCGAGCCACGCGTTCATGGCGAACGGGCCGACCACGGCGCTGCGGACCACCAGCATGGCGACTCCCCTCGGAGACACGAAGGGCCGAAGGGTCGCCCCTCCGGCCCCGTGGGCTCGACGGCGCTGCGGGCTAGGTCGAGAAGGACGACCCGCAGCCGCAGGTGTTCTTGGCGTTCGGGTTGTTGAACTTGAACCCGGCCCCCTGCAGCCCCACCACGTAGTCGATGGTGACGCCCTGCAGGTACATCGAGCTCATCGAGTCGACGTAGAGCTTCACGCCGTTCTGCTCGATGGTGATGTCGCCGTCCTTGGCCGCCTGCTCGAAGTCCATCGAGTACTGGAAGCCGGCGCAGCCACCGCCCATGACGCCGACGCGGATGCCGTAGCCGGCCAGCCCCTCGCGCTGCATCGCGTCCTTCACCATCTCCACCGCCTTGTCGGTGAGCATGACGAAGTTGTCCATTCCGAGGTCGGTGGCAGCCGGGGCCGCCGCAGCCGTCTGGGTCGTCGCATCCATGTCCGTATCTCTCCGTCCGGGGCCGCTCGTAGGGGCTCCCAATTGATCCAGGGCAACAGTCTAACAGCCGGGGTCCGCGGCTTCAACGCGACCCGCCGTGGCCCTCGACATGGCCGCGGTCGTGGCCGTTTCCCGGGCCCGGGCCGTGGCCGTGGCCGCCATGCGGCGGCGGGTCCGGCAGGAGGAGGCGGGCGGCCACCCCCGCGTGATCGGAGGGGTGGATCCCGGATGGGGTGAATCCCGCCACCCCGGTCCTCGCCGCGGCGAGCGGAAGGACGCGGCCGCGGACCCAGACCTGGTCGATGCGGGTGGTGAGCGTGCCCCCGCCGAGGTCCTCGGCGAAGCAGCAGGTCGGCCCGGCGGCGCCGGGGCGCACCACCTGCCAGACGTCGCGCAGGCCCGCCGCGGCGAGCATGGCGTGGGTCGGGGTGAGCTCGCTGCCGGCGAAGGCGTTGAAGTCGCCGGCCACCACCAGCGGCAGCGGCTCGTCGGCCACGAGGGCGATGAGCTCCTCGGCCTGGAGCGCCTGCACCTGGCCGAGAAGACCCTGCTCCTGCTCCAGGTGGGTGGCCACGAAGCGGAGCCACTCGCCGCGCACCTTCACCGCCGCCGAGGCCCAGCCGCGGGTGATGGTGATCTCGAGCCCCGGCACCGACGGCACGGGGAAGGTGACGCGGGCCAGGTAGTTGCCGTGGCGAGGGTCCTCGGTGGGCAGGCCGGCGCGCACCAGCACGGCGTCGCGATCGGTGAGCCGCACGTCGAGGGCGCGCACCACCTGGCCGGTGGCGTCCAGCTTCAGGGCGCACAGGGTGCCGTCGAAGTTCTCCACCGTGGAGGCCACGTCGTAGGGGTGGCCGCGCGCCGCCAGCTCGTCGCCGAGCATGGCGAGGAAGTCGAGGGCCACCTCGTCCGGCGGCGTGGGATCGCCGGCGCAGGAGCGGCCCGGGCCGAGGCGGAAGAGCGAGGCCTCCTGCAGCGCCACCGCGTCGGGTCGGATAGCCGCGATCTCGGCGGCCAGCGCCCTGGCCCGCTCGGCGAAGTCGGTGGCCTGGACCATCTCCCACAGGGCGTCGGCGGTGACGGCCAGCGCCACGTCGCCCGGCAGCCCGGGGATCTCGGGCGGGTTCATGACGCGGTTGATGTCGGCGCCCAGGTAGAGGTTGCGGGTCATGACGGTGGCGTTGGCCAGGCCGCCGGCGAGGTGGTGGCCTGGCGGCGGGCCGTGGCCGGGGCGGTGCGCGGCGAGGCTGGCGACCTCGTCGACCGCCGCGCCTGGAGAGGGCTCCACGGGCCCCGCTTCGTCGGTGGGGGTGCAGCCGGCGAGCGCGAGGAGCGCGAGGGCCAGCGTGCTGCTCGTCCGGTGGATCGACATGGCGACCTCCCTGCCGGTGGTGGGACGGGGCCCCCGCGGCCCAGGCTCCGCCGCGCGGGGCCGGCCCCGACACTCGGAGTCTGGGCCGTCGGCGTCAGGGCGGGGGCGCGGGAAGGCGGGGCCCGGACGAGGAGGCACCCTCGACGGGCGCGCCCGCCCGGGCCGCCGGCGCTCCGGAGCGCGTCGCTCACGCTCCCCGCACCAGCCGCAGCGTCTCCGCCGCGGCGCCGATCGCCACCCGCGCGCCGAAGGGGAAGTCGAGCCGGTCCTCCTCGATGCCGTCGGCGAAGAGCACGCCGCCCTCGTTCATCTCCGAGGTGAGCTCCAGGGCCCGGCCTTCGGGCAGCACGGCGCCGTCGAGGCTGGTGCCGGTGGCCACCGAGGGGAACGGCTCGCGGACGAAGAAGGCGAGGGCCCGCGCCGTCGGCGCCGGCAGGTCGAGCGGCCGCGCCCGCTCGCCGTTGATGGAACGGGCCCAGCTCGTGGCGCCGGTGCCGGTGGAGACGATGACGCCGGAGGAAGACTGACGCTCCTCGCGGCCGTCGAAGGCGAGGCGGTAGCGGGCCGACTGGTGGCTGCGGTGGCCGGCGAAGACCTCGTTCAAGGCGAGCAGCCGCTGGCCGTCGTCGAGCCGCGCCTCGGCCAGGGTGCGGAGCTCCAGCTCGGCACGCCCCGCCGCCGCGGCGTGGAGGAGGGGCGCCACGGCCTCGGGACGGTGCGGCACCAGCACGCCGTCGTAGCGTGCGGGGTCCGGGTTGACGCCGACCACCGGCTGCCCGGAGAGGTACTTGGCGGCGTTGGCCACGAGCCCGTCCTGGCCCACCGCCACCACCAGGTCGTCCGGCTCGAAGACGAAGCGCGACAGGTCGGCCCGGTCGAGCCGGACGCGTCGCCACGAGAGCGGGATGGCGCGCGAGACGGCCGCCAGGGCCGCCTCGCGCAGGCCGTGGCGCACCTCCAGCTCCGCGAGCGTCTGGCCGCGCCGCTCGAGGAAGAAGCTGGCCTGCCCGCGGGTGCCGTGGCGGGCGAGGAGCGCCTCGAGCTCGCTCGCCCGCGTCACCACCACCACGCGTGGGACCGGGGCGGTCACGGGCGCCTCCTCACTCGCCGCCCAGCCGGCGCGCGCCGGCCTCGAGGAGCCGCTCCAGCGCCGGGCCGAGGGCGTCGCCGCCGAGCGTGACCCGCTCGATCCGCTCCAGCTTGCCGGCCAGGGCCTGGGCGGCCAGGGCGTACAGGACGCCCGGTGGCACCTCGCGGTAGGCGGCCATGCGGGCCAGCTCGGCGTCGACCCGGGCCCGCTCGGTGAGCGTCAGGGTGGCGGCGTCGGCCTCGCCCTGGGCGCGCGTCCGGTCGGCCTCGGCCTCTCCCACGCCGCGCAGCCGCGCGGCCTCGGCCTCGGCCTGGGTGCGCGCCAGGAAGGCCTCCGCCTCGGCCTCGATGCGCCCGCGCGCGGCCTCGGCCTCGGCGGCGATGCGCTTCGCCTCGGCCTCCTCGGTGGCGGTGCGCCGGGCGTTCTGGCCCTGCTGTGCGATGAGCGCCTCCTGGCGGCGGGCCAGCTCGATCCGGCTGGTCAGCTCGTTCTCCTGGATGGCCCGCTCCTTCTCCACCGCCATGGCGCGCCGCGCGAAGGTCGCCTCGTCGGAGGCCTGCTGCAACCGCTCGCGGGTGGGCGCCTCCAGCGCCTTCTCCAGGTCGGGCGTGGGGCGCACCGAGGAGATGCGCACCGAGACCACCGAGAGCCCCATGGCCGGCAGGGCCTCGTCGGCGGCCAGGCCGGACTCGATGGCGGCGCGGATCCGCTCCGGCCCCTCGGCCAGCACGTCCCGCAGCGGCGTGCGCGCCACCCACCCGGCGGCGTGCTGCTCGGCCAGCTGGGCGAAGCGCAGCGCCAGCTTCTCCAGCGGCTGGCGCAGGTGCTGGCCGGTGCGCAGGTCGAGGGTGAAGTCGACGCGCCCCGCCAGCGTGCCGGCGTCGGTCACCCGGTAGGTGAGGACGCCCTGGGCGGTCACGTCCTGGAAGTCGGCCGAGCGGCCGTGGAAGACGATGGCCAGCTCGCGATCGTCTGCCGGGATCTCGGCGATGGAGGCGGCGTGGGGCTGGAAGAAGAAGGCGAGCCCGCGCCCCTGGCGGACCAGGCGCGCGCCGGCGTAGTGCAGCACGTGGGCGCTCGAGTCGGCGCGCAGGTGGCGGATGAAGCCCAGGTTGGTGATGTCGGCCATGACCGTCTCCTCTCTCGTCCCTCGTCCGCCGGGGAGGGCACACCCCTCCCGTCGCGTCCGGGGAGGGGCCCGGGCGCCGGTCCCGCCGTGAGGCGGTGCTGTCAGGTCGCCGAGCGGCGGACGAACCTGTACCGCTCCGCCGGTCGGTGCTCCACGTCCTCCTGCCGCTCGCCGGTGGCCTCCAGCTCGCCCGAGGCCAGCATGCGGCGGCGGAAGGAGTCCTTGTTGAGCGGGCGGCCGAGGATGGTCTCGTGGACCCGCTGCAGCTCGAGCAGCGTGAAGGCCGGCGGCAGGAGCTGGAAGCCGATGGGGGCGTAGTCGAGCTTGCCGCGCAGCCGCTTCACCGCCATGCCCACGATGTCGGCGTGGTCGAAGGCCACCGGGAGCGGCGCGCCGGCGGGATCGCGCAGCTCCACCGGACCTCCCGTCTCGCCGGCCCAGGGGACCTCGATGCGCGCTGCGGTGGCCGCCGCGGTGGCGGCGCGCCCGGCCGCCGCGCTGAAGCGGCCGAAGTCGCACAGGGCGTAGTAGGCGACGGTGAGGACGCGGGCGCGCGGATCGCGGCGGGGCGCGCCGAAGGTGTAGAGCTGCTCCAGGAAGACGCCGGCCAGCCCCGCCTTGGCCTGGAGGACGCGGGCCGCGGCCGCCTCGAGCGGCTCGCCCGGCAGGAGGAAGCCGCCGGGCAGGGCCCAGGCGCCGCGCGCGGGGGGCTCGGCGCGCCGGACCACCAGCGTCCGCAGGGCCCCCTCGGCGGCGGAGAGGAGCACCACGTCGACGGTGACGCTGGGGCGCTCGAAGCGGCCGGGCTCGGCGCCGGTCCAGGGAGCCTCGGCGGTGGGGGCGGTGGCCTTGGCGGGGCGCTTGGCGGTGCGGGGCATCGGGTGGGCTCCTTCGCTGCCGCATGCATATATGCGTCATGCATGAAAGTCAAGGGTCGGGGTCGGGGTCGGGTCGGGGTCGAGGTCGAGGTCGGGGTCGAGGTCGAGGTCGGGGTCGAG
>Ga0209682_10000637_pt1 | contig 12014 bp, 10 predicted proteins | sample DOMMetBare2Fresh_2_FD_187471 | JGI IMG/M metagenome (GOLD analysis project Ga0209682, IMG submission 187471) | Wetland sediment microbial communities from St. Louis River estuary, USA, under dissolved organic matter induced mercury methylation -... | ecosystem: Environmental > Aquatic >...
GAGGGCGTGCTCGACGAGGTGAAGGAGGAGCTCCTCAACTCGGTGCTGGAGTTCGCCGACCGGGTGGTGAAGGAGATCATGGTCCCGCGCACGCGCATGGTGGCCATCGACAAGGAGTCCTCGCCCGAGGAGCTGGTGCGCCTGGTGAGCGAGAACCCCTACAGCCGCATGCCGGTCTTCCAGGGCTCGGTCGACAACGTGGTGGGCGTGCTGCTGGTGCGCGAGATCGTCCAGGAGCTGCGCCACGGCCCCATCCGCAACGTGCCCCTCGACCGCTACCTCAAGCCGGCCTTCTTCGTGCCCGAGCAGATGAAGATCTCCCGGCTCCTCAAGGAGATGCAGCGGCGCAAGACCCACCTCGCCATCGTGGTGGACGAGTTCGGGGGGACGAGCGGCCTGGTCACGCTGGAGGACGTCATCGAAGAGATCGTCGGCGAGATCCAGGACGAGGCCGACACCGAGGCGGCGCCCATCAAGGCGCTCGGCGAGGGGGTCTGGCTGGCCGACGCGGCCGTGCCCCTCCACGACCTCGAGGCCTACCTCAACGCCCAGCCGGCGCCGCCGGCCCGGGAGGGCGAGGACGGCGAGGAGCCGCCGACTCCGCCCGAGGTCCGCTTCCCCGAGGAGGGGGACTACGGCACGCTCGGCGGCTTCGTCACCGCCACCGCCGGCCGCGTGCCGCCGGTGGGGGCCGAGATCGCCTGGGATGGGCTGGTCTTCACCGTGCGGGGCGGCGACGAGCGGCGCGTCACCAAGGTGGAGATCGCGCGGCGGGCGCCGGCCGAGGCCTCCGCGCCGACCCCGGAGGCGGGGCGGGCGGCGGTCGCGCCGTGATCGCCGCGGCCCCGGACGGCGCGGCGCCGGCGGTGGCAGCCCCGGCGGGGGCGCCGCGGACGGAGGACCGGCCTGACCTCCGCTCGCTCTCGAAGGGAGAGCTGGTGGCGCTGGTGGCGGCGCTCGGCGAGAAGCCCTTCAGGGCCCGCCAGCTGCAGCGCTGGCTGCACCTGCGCGGCGCGGCCGGGCTGGACGAGATGACCGACCTGCCGCGGACCATGCGCGAGGCGCTGGCGGAGCGGACCGGGCTCACCACGCTGTCGCCGGCCAGCGAGCAGCGCTCCAGCGACGGCACCATCAAGTGGACCTGGCGCACCGTCGACGGGAAGCTGGTCGAGTCGGTCTACCTGCCGGAGACCGACCGCAAGACGCTCTGCGTCTCGTCGCAGGTGGGCTGCGCCATCGGCTGCACCTTCTGCATGACCGGCACCATGGGGCTCCTCCGCCACCTCACGCCCGGCGAGATCGTCGACCAGGTCCACCGCGCCAACCGCCGGCTCGTGGAGCTCGGGGAGGGGCCGGGGCCGCGCCCGCTCACCAACCTGGTCTTCATGGGGATGGGCGAGCCGCTCCACAACTACGAGCACCTCAAGGCGGCGCTGGCGCTGCTCCTCGACGAGGACGGACCCAACTTCTCGCACCGCCACGTCACCGTCTCGACGAGCGGGCTCGTCCCGGTGATGCGGCGGCTCGGCGAGGAGACCCAGGTCAAGCTGGCGGTGTCGCTCAACGCCACCACCGACGCCCAGCGCGACGCCCTCATGCCGGTGAACCGGCGCTGGCCCATCGCCGAGCTCCTGGCGGCCTGCCGCGACTTCCCCATGAAGCAGGGCCGGCGCATCACCTTCGAGTACGTGCTGCTGGCCGGCGTGAACGACTCCGACGACGACGCCGAGCGGCTGGCGCGGCTGCTGAAGGGGCTGCCGGCCAAGGTGAACCTCATCCCCTACAACGACAACCCCGGGCTCGGGTTCCATGCCCCGGCGCCGGAGCGGGTGGAGGCCTTCCACGCCAGGCTGGTGGCCCGGCAGCTCACCGCGGTGGTCCGCAAGAACCGCGGGCGGGACATCGCGGCCGCCTGCGGCCAGCTGGCCGCCGCGGCGCCGCCGGGTTGACCCGGTCGGCGCCGCGGGCTACTCAAGGCCGCGGTCGCGCCCTCCGGCGCGCCGAGGGAGGAAGACATGCCGCTGCTCGTGGTGGGCTCCGTCGCGCTCGACTCGCTCGAGACCCCCTTCGGGCGGCGGGAGGAGATCCTGGGCGGCTCGGCCTGCTACTTCTCCGCCTGCGCCAGCTACTTCGGCCCGACGCGGGTGGTGGCGGTGGTGGGTGAGGACTTCCCGCAGGAGCACCTCGACTTCCTGGCCTCCCGCGGGGTGGACCTGGCCGGCCTGGCGCGGGTCCCGGGGCGGACCTTCCGCTGGAAGGGCAAGTACGAGTTCGACCTCAACACCGCCCACACCCTCGACACCCAGCTCAACGTCTTCGCCGAGTTCCGGCCGGTGCTGCCCGACGCCTACCGCGACTCGCAGTACGTCTTCCTCGGCAACATCGACCCCGACCTGCAGCGGCAGGTGCTGGACCAGGTGCGCGCGCCGCGCTTCGTGGCCTGCGACACCATGAACTTCTGGATCTCGTCGAAGCGCGAGAGCCTGCTGAAGACGCTGAAGCGCGTCGACCTGCTCTTCGTCAACGACGCCGAGGCCCGCCAGCTCGCCGGCGAGCACAACGTGGTGAAGGCGGCGCGCCGCATCCTCGGCTTCGGGCCGCGCGCCGTGGTGGTGAAGCGCGGCGAGTACGGGGCGCTCTACTTCTCGGGCCACGAGACCTTCGCCGCCTCGGCCTACCCGCTGCCCGACGTCTTCGATCCCACCGGGGCGGGGGACAGCTTCGCCGGCGGCTTCATGGGCTACCTGGCCCGGGCCGGCCGCGAGGAGCCCGGGGTGATGCGCCGGGCCATCGTGCTCGGCAGCGTGCTGGCCAGCTACGCGGTGGAGCAGTTCAGCCTGGACCGCCTGCGCACCCTGACGGCCCCCGAGATCCGGGCCCGCTACGCCGAGGCCCGCCAGCTCTCCCACTTCGACGATCTCGAGGACGACGTCCTCGACGTGGCCGGTTGACGCTCCATCCGGCCCGCGGCTACCATGCGCGGCCAGCCGAGGCGGCATGCGCATCGCGATCCTGAGCGACATCCACGCCAACCTGGAGGCGCTGACCGAAGCGCTTCGCGTGGTCGATCGGGAGCAGCCTGACCAGGTGGTCTGCCTGGGCGACGTGGTGGGCTACGGCGCCAGCGTCAACGAGTGCTGCGAGCTCGTCCGCCAGCGGGCCGGCGTGACCCTGCTCGGCAACCACGACGCCGCCGTCTCCGGCCGGATGGACTACGGCTTCTACTACGACGCGGCGCGCCACGCCCTCGACTGGACCGCCAGCCGCATCGAGCGCGACAACCTGGAGTGGCTGCGCGGCCTGCCGTACGCCCACCGCGAGGGCGAGCTCGGCTTCAGCCACGGCTCGCCCGTCTTCCCCGAGAACTACGAGTACGTCTTCGCGGCCGAGCAGGCGCGGGACCTGCTGCCGCACCTCGGCGAGCTGGCCGAGGTGAACTTCCTCGGCCACAGCCACCTCTGCAAGACCTTCGCGCTCGGGCCGGGCGGCGACGTCACCGAGGTGGTCTCGACGCGCTTCGGGCTGCGGCGCGGCTACAAGTACGTCATCTCGGTCGGCTCGGTGGGCCAGCCGCGCGACGGCGACAACCGCGCCTGCTTCGTCATCTACGACGCCGAGCGGCGCGAGGTGACCTACCACCGCGTGCCCTACGACATCGAGTGCTCGGCGCAGCGGATCTTCGACGCCGACCTGGCGCTCAACTTCGGCAAGCGGCTCTTCCTCGGCGTCTAGCCGGCGCCGTCCGCCTCACCCGACCACGCTGACGTGACCGGTGGTGGCCCAGGTGGTCACCGTGCCGCCGGCGTCGAGGGCCGTGAGGGCCAGCTCGGGCGTGGCGGCGAGGCGGGCCGGGGCCGGGAGCGCGGCGTGGGCCAGGGTCCGTCCCGAGGCGGCGTCGAGCAGCGCCAGGCCGTCGCGCGCCGCCACCGCCACGCCGCGCACCAGCCAGGGCGCGGCGCCCCCCTCGGCGGCTGGCGGCAGCGACCAGGCCAGCCGCCCTTGCCGGTCGAGCGCCGCCAGGGCGCCGGCGGCGTCGGCGGCGAGGAGCCGGTCTCCGCCCGCGGCGAGCAGGGGGGGGCCGGCCAGGGGCGCGCCCACCTCCCAGCGCCGGCCACGCCCCGGCACGAGGTGGATGAGCACCGCCTCCCCCCCGGCCAGCCCGCCGACCACCAGGCCCCCGGCGAACGGGAGGGGGGCGCCGACAGGGCGGACGTCGAGCGGGACCTCGCCGCGGCGCTCTCCGCTGACCGGGTCGACGAGCAGCAGCACGGCGGCCGGCCCCGCCGCGTGGAGGGAGGCGAGCAGGCCGCACACCAGGCGCGGGGCCGCCAGGGCGGGCCCTGGCCCCCGGACGCGCCAGGCCAGGGCGCCATCCTGGCCGACGCCATGGACCACGCCGGCGTCGCTGGCCACGGCGGCCAGCGACCCCAGCGCCGAGAGCCAGAGGCCGCTCGCGCCCGGGAGCGGTCGCCGCCAGGTGGCGTGGCCGCTGCGCGGGTCGAGCGCCGTGAGCGCGCCCGGGCCGGCCAGGAGCACGGGGCCCCGGGGCGAGGCGGCCGCCGAGGTGGGCCGGTCGCCCAGGAGCGGGTGGCGCCACCGGAGGATGCCGGAGCGGAGCTCGAGGGCTTCGAGCGTGTCGCCGCGGCGCAGCAGCAACAGGCCGGCGGCGGCGGCGAGGAGCTGCTCGGCGCCGGCGGCGCGCCAGGCCACGCGGCCGGTGGCCGGTTCGAGCGCGAGGAGGGCGTCGCGCCCGGCGGCGACGGCGATGCGCCCGGCCGCCACCAGCCCCGGCCCGATCGGCTCGCCGACGTGCGCCTCGGCGGTGCGGCGCAGCGTCACCCGGCGCAGCCGGCCGGCGGCGAGCGGGGCCTGCGAGGGCCCCGTGGCGGCTTCGGCGCGGGGCGGCGACGGCAGGACCCCGAGGCGCTGGTCGCCGGCGAGGAGGTCGGCCAGGTGATCCCGCGCGGCGGCTGCCTCGGCGAGGAGCTGGAGGAGCGCCGGGTTGGAGGCGTGGCGCTCGGAGCGGCCCGTGGCCCGCTCGGCCAGGGCCCCGGCCGCGGCCAGCACGGCCCCGGCCAGGTCGAGGGCGCTGGCCCGCACGGGCTCGCCGCCGCCGTCGCGCGCCAGGGTGCCGGCCTGCAGGTCGAGGGTGAGCGCCGCGGAGGCCCGGCCGATCCCGCCGAGCCGAAGCACCACGGACCGATCGCCGCGCCGCAGGGCGCGGGCCGAGTCCTCCACGCCGGCCGCGAGGTCGCGCAAGGCGAGGATCGGGAGGCCGGCCAGGTCGAGGAGCCGGACGCCGTCGCTCGTGTCGAGGCGCAGGCGTCCCACGGCGAGGAGCGCGCCGAGATCGGCAGGCTCGGCGGGGTCGAGCGCCAGCGCCTCCTCGTCATCGAGCAGCAGGTCGAGCTGGAGCGACCCGGCCTGGCCGGGGCACGTGGGCGGTGGCGGGAGCGGCGGCGCCTCACGGGCCTGGCCGCCGTCGGTCGGCCCCGGCCGCTCGGCCCGGGTCGTCGCCAGGCGGAGCTGGCGGGCCGCCGCCCCGGCGCGGCGACCAGCTCGCCCATCCCGTCCGAGCTCGGCGCACAGCTCGGCCGAGGCCTCCAGCGCGGCCGCCGCCAGGGCCCCGAGATCGACCGCCACCTCGCCCGCAGCCAGGCGGGCCGGGCGCTCCAGCAGGGCCAGCGAGAGGAGCGCCTCGGCGCCTCGGCGTCGCAGGAGGAGCTGCACGGCCCCGTCGCGGAACGAGACGGCCCCGCGCCGACCGCCCGAGACGAGGTGCGCGACGGCGCGCAGCAGGGCCTCCAGCGCAGGGAGCAGGGGCCCCTCGGCCCGGCCACCGGTGATGTCGACACCGTCCAGCTCGAGGGCGAGGACCCCGTGGGCCAGCTCGACGGCGGTGGCCGCTCGGTCGCCGCCCAGGGCTGCGTCGCCGTGGCGCCAGTCGCCGGTGAGGCCGATGCGGAGCATGGGGGAAGAATGTTCTCGGAATCCAAGCGTTTCAACGTTGACAGCGCCCTCGGGCGCGCCGATGATGTGCGCCTTCCGGGCAGGCCGCACCCACGCAGGCCCCCGACGCTCTTCTTCCAAGGATTTCCATGACTTTCACCGAAGCCGCCATCGAGGTGTTGCGGCGCGAGGGGAAGCCTCTCCATTTCAAGAAGATCACCGAGATCGCCATCCGGGAGAACCTGCTCGACCACGTCGGCAAGATCCCCGAGGAGATCATGGCCGATCAGGTGGCCGCCCACTGCCGCCTTCCGCGGGTGGAGCGGCGCATGCTCTCGGTCCAGCACGGCACCTTCGCGCTGGTCGAGTGGGGGCTCGACGAGGATCCGGCCGGACTGGAGCACCTGGTCGAGCTGCCGCCGGTCGACGACCTCCCCTACCGCGGGCGCGAGCGCCACCCCATGCCCATGCGCGACCTCGGGCGCGCCGGCCGAGGCGACAAGCCGCGCCGCCGCGACGAAGGGGAGGAGCGCCACGGGCGCCGCTTCCCGCCGCCCGCCGAGGTGGCCTACGAGATCCTGGCCGGCGCCGGCCACGCCCTGGCGCTCACCGAGGTGGCGGCGCAGGGCGCCGAGCGGCTCCTCATGCCCGACGCCTTCGTGCGCGACACGGCCGCGCTGGCCGCCGCCTTGATGGAGGACAACCGGCGCCGCGAGTCGGCCGGCCGGCACGCCCTCTTCGAGGTCGACGGCGACACCGTCACCCTGGTGGCCCAGCCCGAGCCGGGCGAGCGCGCCGCGGCGCCCCTGGCGCCGGTGCGCGCCGCCACCGCGGCCGACCTGCGCCGCGCCGGCCTGGTCGCCGTGCGCCGCCGCCTGCGCGAGTGCGACGCCGCCACGGTGGAGCACGTGGTGGCCCGCCTGCTGGAGAAGCTGGGATACCGCGAGCTCAAGGTGGCCAAGCGCGGCCGCGAGCACGTCATCTACACGGGCCGCCGCAAGATGGGGCTGGCCGACGTCCGCCACTGCTTCCGCGTCATCCGCACCGGCGGCGAGGCCGGCCGCCGCGACGTGGTCGACACCCGGCGCGACCTGGGCAACTACGGCGCGCAGATCGGCGTGGTGCTGACGGCCGGCGAGGCGGCGCGCGACGCGCGCAGCGAGGCCGCCGCGGCGGGCCAGCTGCCGGTGCTGCTCCTCTGCGGGGAGGCGCTGGCCGAGGCGTTCGCCGACGCCTCGGTGGGCTGCGCCCACGTGATGGTGCCCGAGGTGGACGACGCCTTCTTCGCCGCGGCGGCCGAGGCGGCCGGGCGCGAGGAGACGGCGCGCCGGGCGCGGCGCGAGGAGCGCGATCGGCGCGACGGCGAGCGCCCGCCCCGCGAGGAGCGGGAAGAGCGGGAGGGCCGCCGGGAGCGGCGGCCCGACCGCCCGGAGCGTCCCGCGCCGGCGCCCGCGGCGGAAGGCGCACCCGCGATCGGTGGCGAGGGCGCGTCGGCCGAGCCGTCCCACGTCCCCGCGGCGACCGCTGCCGCCGCTCCGGCCGAGGCCGAGGGGCTCGAGCTGGAGCGAGCCGTGGCCCCGGCCGAGGCGAGCGGCGAGGGGGACGACCCCTCCGACGACGACGCCCGCGGTGAAGGCGAGGGCGACGCCGACGGGGAGGAGGGGGACGAGGGGGACGAGGGGGACGACGACGAGGCGCCCGGCGCCGAGGCGGGTGCCCCGGGGGCTGGCGAGCCCCGGCCGGCCGGAGAGGCTGGCCGCCGCCGGCGCCGCCGGCGCCGCCGGCGCGGCGGTCGCGGTCGCGGCGAGAAGCGCGAGGGCGCAGGTGGGCAAGCCCAGGGTGGCGCCCCGGCGAGCGGAGGGGAGCCGGCCGGCGGGGGTGCACCGGCGGCGCCGGCCAGTCCACCTCCGGGCGGCGCGGCCGGCGGGGGCTCGGGCGAGTCGTGACCCGGGCCGGGCTGGGCTGCACGGTGGTCGCGGCGCTGGTCGGCGCGGCGGCGCTGCTGCCGGCCTGCCGCCGCGAGTCGCCGCCGCCCTGGGTCGAGACCATCCGCGTGGGCGGCGGAACGCTGCAGGCCGCCCAGGAGACCGGGCTCGACGAGGCGGCCATCGAGGCGCTGGCGCGCGCAGCGCTCGCCGAGGCGGGGTTCGCCAAGGCACCGTCGGAGGGGCCGGCCCATCGGCTGCGGCTCGACCTCACCACGCTCCGGCTCGGACCGGGGCCGGGCGGCCGCGGGATGTCGGCCGACGTGGCGGTGGAGCTGGATCTCGTGCCCACCAAGGGGGACCAGCCCTCGCTGCGCGAGCGCGGCGCCGGCGGCGCCCAGGTGGGTGCAGCCGGCCCGGCCGTGGCGGTGCGGGCGGCCATGTCGCAGGCGCTCGGCGAGGCGGCGCGCGGCCTGCGCCTGGCGCTCGGCGCCGAGGTGAAGCCGCTGCCGGCGCTGCTCGCCGACCTCGACTCCTCCGACCGGCGGGTGCGCGAGCACGCCGTCCAGGCGCTCGGCGAGCGGCGCGACCCGGGCGCCGTGCCGGCGCTGATCAAGCGGCTGGGCGACTCCGACCCCCAGGTGGTGCACCGCACCATCGGCGCCCTGGCGCTCATCAAGGACCAGCGCGCCGTGCCGGCGCTCATCGATCTGTCGCGCGGCGGCGACGCCACCATCACGCTGCGCCTGGTCCACCTGGTGGCCGACATCGGCGGGCGCGACGCCCAGGGCTGGCTGAGCAACCTGGAGGTGGCGCACTCGGACCCGCGCGTGCGCCAGGAGGCCACCGAGGCGCTGGCCGGCATGGCGCGCGCCGCCGCGCCGAGCGGCCTGGCCGGTCCCGCCTCCGCTGCCGCGCCGGCGCCGGCCCGCTAGCGGGGTTGGGCTCGCTCCTTTCGGACCCGCGCCGGCGCGCCCGGTCAGGCTACAATGCGCCCCTCCATGCGCCCCTCGCCGCCCCGCTCCCTCGCCCCGGCCTTCCTCCTCGCCCCGGCCCTCGCCCTCCTGGCGGCCGGCTGCGCCCACGCCCCGGCCAGCGCCCCGGGGCGCGCCGCCGCCGACTTCTTCCCGCTGGCCGTCGGCAACGAGTGGAGCTGGGAGGACCAGAGCCCCTCCAACGCGGCCGCGAGCCGCGGCGAGCCGAGGCCGGTGCGCACGGTGCGGGTGCTGGAGCGGACCGCCGACGGCTACTTCCGCGACAGCCAGCGGGGCGAGCTCCGGGTGGCGGCCGGCTGCGTCCAGGACCGGGTGCGCCAGCTCCTGTGCGGCCCGGTGGTCGCCGGCAGGTCCTGGCGCTCGGTGGTCTCGGTGAGCTCGACCGAGCGCTACGAGATCGCGGCGGTGGACGAGGTGGTGGAGACGCCGGCCGGGACCTTCCGGGGCTGCGTGCGGGTGCGGGCCGTCAACCGCGCCGCGTCGGGGACCGACCTGGTGAACGAGATCAGCTACGCGCCCGGCGTGGGGCCGGTGCGCATCGAGACATTCGCGGTGGTGGGCGGGCAGTCGGCCCTGCAGTTCCGGGCCCTGCTGCGCGGCTACCGGGTGGAGGCACGGTGAGCATGCGCGAGGTGGGCATCGGGATCGCCGGGTTCGGCACGGTCGGCGGCGGGGTGCTGTCCATCCTGCGGCGCCACGCCGGGGACATCGAGGCGCGCCTGGGCGCGCGCATCGTGGTGAGGAAGATCGCCCTGCGCGACGCCCGCAAGACGCGGGCCGTCGACGTGGCCAGCGGGCTCATCACCACCAGGCTGCAGGACCTGCTCGACGATCCGGCCATCGAGGTGGTGGTCGAGCTCATCGGCGGCGTCGACCAGGCCTTCGACCTGGTGACCGGGGCGCTCTCGCGCGGCAAGCACGTGGTCACCGCCAACAAGGCGCTGCTGGCGGCGCGCGGCGAGGAGATCTTCCGGCTGGCCCGCAGCAAGAGCGTGGACGTCTACTACGAGGCCGCGGTGTGCGGCGGCGTGCCCATCATCCGCACGCTGCGCGAGGCGCTGGCCTCCGATCGCATCAATGCCCTCACCGGCATCGTCAACGGCACCACCAACTTCATCCTCACTGCCATGGCCGAGAAGGGCGAGGCGCTGGCGGCGGTGCTGGCCGAGGCGCAGCGGCTCGGCTACGCCGAGGCCGATCCCACCCTGGACGTCTCGGGCGGGGACGCCGCCCAGAAGCTCTGCGTGCTGGCCCAGCTGGCCTTCGGCGCGCGGCTGCGCCCGGAGCAGGTGCTCACCGAGGGGATCATGGCGCTCACCCCCGAGGACTTCCGCTGGGCCCGCGAGTTCGGCTACGCGCTCAAGCTCCTCGCCGTGGCGCGCCGCTGCGGCCCGCCGGAGAACGACCCGCGCGGGCAGGACCAGATCGAGGCGCGCGTCCACCCCGCCTTCATCCCGCAGTCCTCCATGATGGCCGGGGTGCGGGGCGCCATGAACGCGGTGGTGCTCCGGTCCGAGGCCCTCGGCCCGTCCATGCTCTATGGCCAGGGGGCCGGTGCCATGCCCACCGGCTCGGCGGTGGTCTCGGACATCATCGACCTCACCCGCAACATCCTGGCGGGCAGCCCGGGTCGCGTGCCGCTGCCGCCCGAGCAGCCGCTGGTCGGCCTGCGGCCCCATGCCGAGATCCGCAGCGGCTACTACCTGCACTTCTCGGTCAAGGACGAGCCGGGCGTGCTGGCCCGCATCGCGGCGGCCCTGGCGGCGCGCCACATCTCGGTGGCGGCGGTGCAGCAGCGCGAGCCGGCCGACCCCAAGGCGCCGGTGCCGCTGGTCTTCGTGACCCACCAGGCGCGCGAGGCCGACGTGCAGGCCGCCATCGCCGAGCTCGACAAGCAAGCCTTCTCGCTGCAGCCAGCCCGGCTCATCCGCATCGAGAGCGTCTAGCGAGGCCGCCATGGTGCCGACGCGGCTCCGGGTCATCTACGGCGACACGGACCAGATGGGCGTCGTGTACTACGCCAACTACCTGCGCTACTTCGAGGCGGCGCGCAACGAGTTCATCCGCGCCAAGGGGCTGCGCTACCGCGACTTCGAGGAGGCCTTCTCCCTGATGCTGCCGGTGGCCGAGGCCTCGGTGCGCTACAAGGCGCCGGCCCGCTACGACGACCTCATCACCGTGGAGGCCTCCATCACCGAGGCCCGGCGCGCCTCGGCCCGCTTCGAGTACCGCATCCTGCGCGAGGACGGGAGGCTGCTCGCCACCGGTCACACCGTGCACGCCTGCGTGGATCTCGCGGGGCGGGTGCAGCGGCTGCCCCAGGCCCTGCTCGACCGGCTCTGCGACGGCGAGGCGCTGGCGCCGGCCTGAGGCTTCGCCTCCCGGGGTGGCGGTCGGCGCCCGGCAGGGCTACTGACTGGGTGAAAGGGGTGCACCATGGCGCTGGTGTCGAAGGAGGTCGTGATCGAGGCCCCGGCGGAGCGGCTCTTCGACGTCATCGTCGACTACGCCGCCTACCCGGAGTTCGTGCCCGGCATCAAGGCCTGCCGCGTCCTGCCCGGCCGCGCGCAGCGCGACGTGGAGTACGAGCTCGACCTCGGCATCAAGCGCATCCGGTACGTGCTGCGGCACGTGGAGGCGCGCCCGGCCACCGTCACCTGGTCGCTCGTCTCGGGTGACATGATGAAGGTCTCGAGCGGCGCCTGGGAGCTCACCGCCGACGGCCCCCGGACCCGCGCCCGCTATTCGGTCGACATCCAGATCTCCAAGCCGCCGCTCATCCCGCAGGCGGTCATCGACCGCGTGACCGACGAGCTGACGAGGGTTCAGCTCCCCCGAACGCTGGAGGCGTTCAAGGTGCGCGCAGAAGGGGGGTGATTTGGCGGGCCGGTCCGCCACATGGCGAGGCAGGCCAGCCACGCAGCCCGCTCGGGAAGGAGGCTCGCCCGGGTACCGGGCACGGCGTCTTGACCGACCCCCGGGTGGGTGCTAACAGGGTCAAAGGACCCTCCAACAGGGCGGATCCGCGCAGTTGCGGCATCGAATCGACGCCTGGAACGTCTATCAAGAGTGCGGAGCGGAGGAGCGAGCGGAGGTAGGTGGGCCCGGGGAACGCGAGTTGCACCCCCGGAAGCCGTGAGGCCCG
>Ga0209682_10000638_pt1 | contig 12006 bp, 9 predicted proteins | sample DOMMetBare2Fresh_2_FD_187471 | JGI IMG/M metagenome (GOLD analysis project Ga0209682, IMG submission 187471) | Wetland sediment microbial communities from St. Louis River estuary, USA, under dissolved organic matter induced mercury methylation -... | ecosystem: Environmental > Aquatic >...
GCTCGCCCACCGGCCGGTGCTCGTCCTCCACGAGGTGGGCGTAGAACCCGGGCGGGCGGCGCACCGTCTGGCAGGCGTTGTGGAGCTGGAAGTCGAGGCGCGGCAGCGTCTGGTCGAGCCAGTGGCAGAGGTGCTCGACGCTCGGGCTGTGGCGCAGATCGATGCCGTGGACGGTGAGCCGGTCGCGCCAGGCGTCGAAGTCCGGCTCGCGGGCGTAGCGGGCGGCGGCGTCGCGCGGGAAGCGGGTGCAGGCCACCACCGCGCAGCCGGCGCGCAGCAGCATGAGGGCCGCGTGGAAGCCGATCTTGACCCGGGCGCCGGTGATGAGGGCCACCCGGCCGCGCAGGTCCACGGTGGCGGTGCGGCGCCGCTCGTTCTCGTCGCCGCAGGCCTGGCAGAGCTGGTCGTAGAAGCGGTGGAGGCGGCGGTACTCGCACTTGCAGACGTAGCAGATGCGCGGATCGTGGAGGTCGCCGGGGGCGGCCTCCGCGCCGTGCGCCGGCTGCGCGGGCGCGGAGGGCGGCGGCGCGGCCGGGGGGGCCTCGGCGGCGGCCGGCGGGAGCGCCACGCGGCCGGCGTGGAGCGCCTCGACCGAGCCGTGCAGGACGGGCCACCAGCCGGAGGCGTCGGTGCCGCGGGTCGGCAGGACCGGGAAGGGCGGCCGGTAGACCGGCTCGTCGCGCAGCCTGCGGATGCCGCTCAGGCGGCGCAGCCGCTCGTCGTCCCCCTTGCGCGCCGCCTGCTCCTTCCGCAGCAGCGTCTTCTGGAACCGCTTGCGGGCCTTGAGATCCGGCTTGGCGAGCACGCCGCCGTGCTGGCGCAGCGCCCGGCGGGTCTCCTCCCCGACGGTGGTGAGGAGGGTCGGGTCGGCGGTCAGGGCGGCCAGCACCCGCGCCGCGGCCTGGATCTCGGCGGGGGTCGGCGGCGGGCCGTCCGGGGTGGCGAGGGGCGGCGGCTGGTACTTGGGGCTTTCGGCGTCGGACACGGGCCCTTCCATACCCGTTGCCCGCCGCGGCGGGAAGGGGTGGCCGGCGCACCCTTCGCCCAGGGCGCGCCGGGCCCGGGATCCCTACCTCACCCGCACCTGGAGCGCCGCGCTGCGCCCGACGGCGCCGGTCGAGTCGGTCACCGTCAAGGTGACCTGGTACTGCCCGCGGCTGGCGTAGGTCCGGGTGGCCGCGATGGTCCCCGGCGCGCTCGCCGTCCCGCTGGTGGTGCCGTTGCCCCAGGAGAGCTTGTAGGTCCACGGGCCGGAGTCGGGATCGGTGAAGCGGCCCGCGACGCTCACCCTGCCGCCGGCGCGGATGCTGAGGGTGCTGGTCGCCGCCAGCGTCACCGCCGGGGCGGTGGCGCTGCCGCCGCCGCCGGAGCCGCCCGTCGCGCCGGCCGACCAGAGGAGCGCGTGCATCGGCCCGCCGGGGGTCAGGTTGCCCTCCCCCACGATCTGCCCGGCGTCGTTGATGCCGAAGGCCATGGAGACGTCGCCGCCCGGGAAGAAGCCGAGGTCGAGCGCCTTGCCGCCCCGCCAGAGCACGGCGGTGTTCCGGAGGCCGGCGCCGGAGGCCTGGGCGTAGCCCACCACGTCCCCGGCGTTGTTGAGGCCGGTCACGGTGTGCCCGTAGCCGATCGCCTGGCCCGCCAGGCCGGGCAGGTACTTGCGCGCGCCGCCCTGCCAGGTCCAGGGCATGCCGCTCTGGTTGCCGGCCACCAGGCCGGCGTCGTTGACGTCCACCGCGGAGCCGAGCCCCAGGTCGGTGAAGGCGCCGGCGCGCCAGAAGAAGGCGTGGTAGTCCATGCCGATCACCGCCTCGCCGACCACGTCGCCCGCCTCGTTGACCCCGCGCGCGCCGGACATGTTGGCGAGCCCCGGGCTGGCGGCGCCCATCAGCCCCAGGTCGCGCAGCAGCGTGGTGCGGCTCCAGAGGACGGCGTGCCGGTCGAGCCCGGTGCCGACGCGGCTCTGCCCCGCGATGAGCCCGGAGCCGTTGATGTCGTAGGCGAAGGTGAAGCCCTCGCCGCCCGGGAGGGCGGGCAGCACGGAGACGACGCCGTTCGGGTCCCAGTAGACGCCGGCGGTGCGGTAGCCCGCGTTCTCCCAGGCGACCACCTCGCGGGCGCCGTTGATGGCCCGGGGGGTGGCCTGGCCGGATCCGCAGCAGGGCGAGATCGGCGTGATGGCGCCGCCGCTCCAGATCACCTGCTTGTTGCCGGTCAGGGTCCCGTCGTTCGAGACCCCCGCGATCTGGCCCTGGGCGTTGATGGCCCGCGCCGAGGCGTAGGTCCCGCCGGGGAGCGTTCCCAGGTCGACCACGCCCGCCGCGGCCGTCGCGGCCTGGGCGGTGGTGGCGCTGGCGGGCTGCTCCGCCGTCCCGCACCCGGCGCCTCCGACGAGGAGCAGCGCAGCGGCGGTGGCGATCCACGATCTCGTCGAGCTGGTCGTTCCCATGGTGGGTCTCCTTTGGTGGTGTCGCCGGGAGAGTCCACGCACCCCGCGGTACCGGGGCCGGTGGCTCACCTCGACCAGGCTGGAATCGGATGGACGGTAGCAGCACCGGTGCGCGGCGTCGGTGACCTCGGTCACCGCATGACGGGGCGGCCCGCCAGGGACGGCGCGGGCGGCCGCACCAGTCCTCGTCTACCCCGACCCGGCCTCGCGCCGCTCGTCGGCGGCGCGGCCGGCGCGGCCCAGCTTGAGGAACTGGAGCGCCCGCAGCCCCTCCTGCCAGAGCGTGCGGTGGGCGATGCAGGAGTTGGCGCAGACGAGCGTGGCGAACTTCTCGCAGCGAACCGTCTGGGCCCGGAGCGCCCTGGCCTTCGGGCCGCGCCAGAGCGCCAGGGCGCCCTGCCCGGTCACGTTCCCGATGGTCGGGTACTCCCAGCAGGTCTCCACTTCGCCGTCCGGCCGGATGAGGTAGTCGCGCATCCCGACCCGGCACGGCGAGGCGCCGTGGTGAACCTCCCTCCCGAGGAAGTGGTCGGGGAAGGAGCGCAGCTTCTCCAGGGTGGTCTCGATGGGCGCGCCCCCTGCCTTGAGCTCGACCAGCGCCTCGACCACCCGGCGCAGCTCGGGGAGCTGGGGCTCGCCGATCCAGAGCGTGGCGAAGGTCTGCTCGGTCCAGAACGGCTCGGGCCGGACCGGCGAGTAGTCCACCGTGTCGGCGCCCCGCTCCCGCGCCCAGGGCACCAGCGCCGGGAGCTGCCTGAAGCTCTGGAGGTTCACCGTCGGCTTCAGGCGGACGAGGAAGCGCCCGCCCCGGCGGGCCCGCTCCCGGCTCAGCCGCTCCACCCCGTCGCCGATGACGCGCACCGAGTCCGCCGCGCCGCGCAGGAGATCGTTGGTGGCGGGGTCGGGCGTATCGATGGAGACGTCGATGTTGAGCGGGGCGGCCGCCACGATGGCCTCGACGGTGGCCTGGTCGAGCAGGGAGCCGTTGGTGATGACGCCCCAGCCGATGTCCTCGTCGCGGCAGAAGGCGAGGAGCTCGAGGAACCCCTTCTTGACGAAAGGCTCGCCGCCGGCGAACTGGATGGTGTAGCGGCCGACGAAGGCCCGGAGGCTGCGCAGCGCCTCCTTCCACTCCGCGATGGAGATCTCCCGGTGCTCCTCCCGCTGCCAGCTGTAGCAGTAGAGGCAGCGGTAGTTGCAGCGCTGGTTGACGATCCCCTGGATGGCCTCGGGCACGGTCAGGTCCACCCCGGTCTTCAGGTAGAGCGCCTCCCTGAAGGTGCCCTTGAGGCGGGCGATGCCGGCGCCGAGGATCGCCATCTTGTCCATGAGTCCCCCCAGGGTGTCCCCGCGGTGCCCGATCGCACGGCGCCGCGGCCCCGACCGAGCGTGGCACGCCGGGCGGATCTGCGACAAGCCTGTTCTGGCGCAGGGCGCCGGCGCCCGCCCCGCTCACACCCTCCGCGGCACCTTCCCGAAGAGCTGGAGGAGCGTGCACATCACCCGGTGCGCCGGGTCGGCCGCGGCGCCGAACATGAGCGGGCAGCCGCCGTCGATGACGGTGACGCCGTGCTCCCGCCCGTAGCGGGTGGCCTCCTCGGAGACGCTGCCCCCGCCGAAGCCCCGGTGCATCCAGACGTGCTTCACGCCGAGCGCGACCGCCTCGCGCATGGTCGCCTCGGCGCGGTCGGGCCGGGTGGCGATGACCACCGCCTCGACGCCGCCGGGGATCGACCGGAGGTCGGGCCAGGTCCTGTCCCCCTCCGCCTCCGGCGCGCTCGGATTGACGGCGAAGACCTGGTAGCCGCGCTGCCTGAGCCGCTGGTAGACCGCGTTGCTGCCGTGCCCCTTGGGCGCGTGCGACACGCCGGTCACCGCGATGCGGCGGCAGGCGAGGAACGCCTCGGCAGCCTCCCGGATGCTGGCCATGTTGGTGCCTCCTTCGAGGGGTCTCCACCGCGGTCATCCCTGAGGTCCGCGACCCGCTCCGGCAGCTTATCGTGCGCCAGCGACGTCACCCGGCTAGAATCGTTGAGCTTTTCCACCCATTTGGGCCCGCCTGCCCCCGGCCAACCCCGGGAATCATCAGGCGGCACCCGCGGTTCTAGGTCTCGATGGCACTCCTGGGCGGCAAGGCGGATGACCGGCGGCGCGACGAGTTCGACCAGCTCGCCATGCGCCACATCGACGCCCTCTACGCGTCGGCCCTCCGGCTCACCCGCAACGAGCGGGATGCCGAGGACCTGGTGCAGGACGCCCTCCTGCGCGCCTTCCGCTTCTTCGATCGCTTCGAGCGGGGCACCAACATCAAGGCCTGGCTGTTCAAGATCCTCACCAACACCTTCATCAACAAGTACCGGCGCAGCGTGAAGGAGCGCTCGCTGGTGGACGGCCCGGAGCAGGAGGCGGTCACCGCGCAGGTGGTCTCGCGCGACGCCACCGATCAGGCGGCCGACCCGGAGCGCTGGTTCTTCGACCGGCTGCTCTCCGACGAGGTCCTGCGGGCGGTGGACGACCTCCCCATCGACTTCCGCATGGTGGTCATCCTGGCCGACCTGCAGGAGTTCTCCTACCGCGAGATCGCCGACATCCTCGACGTCCCGGTGGGCACCGTGATGAGCCGCCTGTACCGCGGCCGGCGGCTCCTCCAGAAGGCGCTGGCCCAGTACGCCATCGACTCCGGCTTCGCCGCCGAGGACGCCCGCGTCGAGGACCTCTCCGAGCACCGCCGCCGCCGGGCCAGGAGCGAGGGATGACCGGCCCGCTCGAGACGCTGGGCGCCCCGCTCTCCTGCGCCGACCTGGAGCGCTCCGTCGAGGCCTACCTCGACGGCGAGTTCGAGGTGCGCGAGCAGGCCGAGGCCGAGGCCCACCTGGCCGCCTGCGAGGGCTGCCGGCGCGCCACCGAGGCGGCCGCCCGGCTGCGCCAGGCGCTGCGGGCCCGGCTCCGCGAGGCCATGGGCCCGTCCTCCCCCGCCGGCCGCGCCCCCGCGGCGCTGCGCCGCCGGGTGGCCGAGTCGCTGGCCCGCGAGCGCCAGCCGCTCTGGCGCCGCGTCTTCGCCCCCATCCCCCTCGCCACGGTGGCCGCCTGCGCCGCCGGCGTGCTGGTGGTGCTGGCCACCCACGGCGGCAACGACGCCCTGGTGGTGGAGGCGGTCAAGAAGCACCACCGCGGCCTCCCGCTCGAGGTGACCACCGCCTCGGTGGGCGGCGCCGAGGCGATCCCGGGCTGGTTCGCCGGCAAGCTCGACTTCAACCCCTCCCCGCCCAAGTTCAAGGAGCAGGGGGCCAGGGTGGTCGGGGCCCGGCTCTCCCACCTGCGCGAGTACCCGGCCGCCTACATCAAGTACGAGCTGCCCCGCGGCCAGGCCGGCCTCTTCATCGTGGACGACCCGGGCCACCGCTTCGAGGCGGCCGGGCGGGAGGTCACGGTCGGGCCGCGCACCCTGCACGTCATGAACGCCCGCGGCTACAACGTGGCGGTCTGGCGGCAGGACGAGATCGTCTACTCGCTGGTCTCCGACCTCGGCGAGGACGACCTCTTCGAGCTGGTCCGCACCGCGCAGCAGCGTTGAGCCCCTCCACTCCCCGCGCTGGCACTCCGAGGCCGGGCGCCCGGACGTCGGCCTTTTGACACCGCGCCGGGGGCCCCGTAGAATTTTTCCAGTCATATTCGAAAGGTGCGACAGCATCGCACCTCGGCGCTCCGGCGCCCGGGGCCCCCATGTCGACGACCATCCTGCTCATCGAGAACGACGCCGGCTTCGCGCGGGAGCTCGCCGACGCGCTCGAGGCGCGGGGGCTCGAGGTGGCCCACTCCACCGACGGCAAGGAGGGGATCGAGCTCGCCAAGGAGCTGGGCCCCGCCGCCATCGTGCTCTGCGTGGAGCTGCCCGGCATGTCCGGCTACTCCATCAGCAACAAGCTCAAGAAGGACGAGGGGCTCAGGACCATCCCGCTCATCCTGACCTCCGCCGAGGCGACCCCGGAGACCTTCGAGGCCCACAAGAAGCTCAAGGCCCGCGCCGAGGACTACCTGCTCAAGCCCTACGGCCCGCAGGACCTGCTGGAGCGGCTGGAGGGGCTGATCGAGCTGCCTGAGCCGCTGGACGAGGTGATCGACGAGGAGCCGGTGGAGAGCCTGGTGGACGAGGAGCTCGGCGACGCCGAGCTCTCGGGCGAGACCCAGGCCCGGCTCCGCGAGCTCGACCTGGCCGACCTGCCCGACGAGCCGATGGACGGACCGGTGGTGGAGGACGGTCCGGTGGTGGAGGACGAGCCGCCGGAGGACGCCCAGATCGTCGACGAGGAGCCGATCGAGCCCATCGCCGTCGAGGCCGCCGAGCCGGCGGAGGCGGCCGGCCGGGAGGCCCCCGAGGAGGACGCCGACCTCAAGCTCCTCGACGACGCCTTCGACGGCCTCTCCAGCACCGCGCCGGCCGACGATCACACCGGCGTGACCGGCGAGCTGGCCTCGCTCTTCGAGCCGGTCGAGGAGCCGCCGCACGCCCCCGCGCCGGTGCGGGCCGCCGAGGTGCCGGGCCGCCCGGACCTGGGCCGCCTCGACGAGGCCGACCGGGAGCTGGAGGCGCTGCGGGCCCGCAACGAGGCGATGCTCGCCATGGACGCCCTCGACCAGTCGGCCGGGAAGCGCCGCCAGGACGAGCCCCCGGCGCCGCTGCTCGACCTGGGGCCGGAGCTGGCCGCCGCGCTCTCGCTGGCGCCGCAGGCCGGCTCGAGCCGGAGCGACGGGGTCACCCCGCCCCTCGGCATGCCGCTCCTCGACCGGGCCGACGCCGGCCCGGCCCACGCCGAGGTGGCGCGCCTGGAGGGGGAGCTCACCGAGCGTCGGGCCGCCCTGGCCGCCGCCGAGGTGGAGCTCCGCAGCCTGCGCGCCCGCATCGAGGAGGCGCAGCGCCGGGCCGCCCAGGCGGAGGGGGCGCTGGTGGAGCGCGCCGCCGAGCTCACCACCCTGCGCACCCGCTCCACCTCGCTCGCCGAGCAGGCGCGCCGCGACGAGGAGGCCCTGGAGGCCTCCCGCCAGGAGGCCCGCCGCGCCGCCGGCCAGACCCGCGCCGCCGAGGATCGGGCCCGCCAGTCCGAGGAGCGGCTGGCCGCCGCCGAGAGCCGCGCCGCCGCCGCGGTGGAGCGGGCCGAGGCCGCCAGCAGCCGGCTCACCGCCCTGGAGGAGTCGTCCCGCGGCCAGGAGGCCCAGGCCGCCGCCACCGCCGAGAAGGCCCGCAGCGTCGAGGCGCTCCTCACCGCGGCCCGCGTCGCCGAGGAGAAGGCCCGGGCCGGCCACCTCGACCTGCAGCGGACCCTGGAGGCCCGCGCCACGGACCTCGAGGAGGCCCGCATGGAGCTGCTCTCGGTCCGCGGCGAGCTGGACGGCGCCCGCGCCGACGCCGAGAAGCGCCTGGAGGCCTCCCGCAGGCGGATCGCCGAGCTCGAGGCCACCAACGCCAAGAACGAGGAGCGGGTGGTCAAGGCCTACCTCAAGATCAAGGGGGACGAGAAGCTGCGCGACAAGGCCCGCAAGGCGCTGGCCATCGCCGCCCAGCTGCTCGAGGACGGGTTCGGCACCGAGCCGGCCCCCCGCCCCGCCGCGCCGCAGCCCCCGGCCACCACCAAGCTCGACTAGCCTGGCGCCTGGCGCACCCGGCGCCGCCGGAGCGCCTCGGCCAGGTCGCCGAGCTCGGAGATGCCGAGGAGGCGGGCCGCGCCGAAGTAGGCCGCCGCCCCCGCCGCCACCGGCCCGAGCCCGAGGAGGAGCTGGCGCCCCAGCCCGGCGGCCGGCCCCACCGCGCCGAGCCCGGCCACCGCGCCCCAGGCGACCAGCGCCATGACGGCCGACGCCGCCAGCACCTGGCCGAGCTGCCGGAGCAGCCCCGCCCCGCCCAGCCCGCCGTGGAGCCGCCGCCAGGCCAGCAGCAGCACCGCGAAGTTGACCCCCGCCGCCAGCGAGGTCCCGAGCGCCACGCCGCGGAAGCCGAGCACCGGGTAGAGCGCCAGGTTGAGCCCGACGTTGGAGACCATGCCGAGCACGGAGCCGAGCACCGGGATGCGGGCCTGGTCGAGCGCGTAGAAGGCCGGCGCCATGACCTTGATCCCCGAGTAGGCGTAGAGGCCGAGGGCGTAGGCCACCAGGGCCTGGGCGGTCCCCGCGGCGGCCTCGGGCCCGAACTTCCCGTGCTGGTAGATGAGCGAGACGATGGGGAGGGCCACCACCGCCAGCCCCACCGCCGAGGGGACGTTGAGGAAGGCCACCAGCTTGAGCGCCGACCCGAGCGTCCGCTTGGCCTCGGGGAGGTCGCGGGCCGCCGCGGCCTGGGCCACCCCGGCCCCCGCCACGGTGGCGATGGCCACCCCGAAGACGCCGAGTGGGAGCTGCATGAGGCGGAAGGCCATCTGGAGCCAGGTGACCGCCCCCTCCTCGTGCGAGGCGAAGATGGTGTTGACGAGGATGTTGACCTGGACGGCCGAGAGGCCGACCACCGAGGCGGCCATGAGCCGCCCGATGCGCCTGAGGCCGGGGTGGGCCAGCCGCTCCCGGCCGAGGCCGAAGGACGGCCAGGCACCGGCGGCGCGCAGCGAGGGGAGCTGGATGACGAGCTGGAGGAGGCCGCCCAGCAGCGTGCCGACGGCCCACCCGACCACCGCCCGCTCCGGCGGCCACCCGGCCAGCCAGAGCCCCACCCCGACGGCGATGGAGCCGACGTTGAAGAAGGCGGAGGCGAGCGCCGGCGCGGTGAAGCGGGCGCGCGCGTTGAGCATCCCCATGGCCGCCGCGGCGAGCGAGACCAGGAGGAGGAAGGGCATCATGATGCGGGCCAGGTGGGCCGCCAGCGCCGGCTCCCTGGCGCCGGGGGCGATGGCCGCGACGATCTGCTCCGAGAAGAGCAGGCCCAGCAGCACCAGGCCGCCGACCACCACCAGGATCAGGGCCACCACCGTGCCGGCCAGGCGGCGGGCGTCCGCCTCCCCGCGGTTGCGCCAGGCGTCGGCGAAGGTGGGGACGAAGGCCGCCGAGAGGGCCCCCTCGGCGAAGAGGTCGCGCAGCAGGTTCGGGATGCGGAACCCGATCACGAAGGCGTCGCTGACCGCGCCGGCGCCGAGCAGGAAGGCGAAGAGCTGGTCCCGGAGCAGGCCCAGCACCCGGGAGGCCATGGTGGCCGCGGAGAGCCAGATGGCGCGCGAGACCTTCACTTCTTGTCCATGTTGACCTTGGACGCCTGCTCCTTCTTCATGAGCCACGCCTTGGCCTGCGCCTGGATGGTCTGCGGCACGTTGCGGTCGCGGGAGAGCTCGCGGATGTCCTTCTCCTGCAGCGTGAACATGAGCTTGAGGGCGGTGGGGAGCGGCACCTTGGGGTTCTTCACCAGCGCCGACTTGATGGCGTAGACCTTGACGAAGTCGCGGGTCGAGAAGATGAACCGGAGCACGTCGGCGTTGACGGTCCGCGAGGTGGAGAGCGAGAGCACCTCGCCGTCGGTGAGCCGCGGGCTGGTGACGGCCGCCATGCAGACCAGCTTGTTGGAGTCCCTGAGCAGGATGGTGCGGGCCTCCTTGTTGCCCCGGGTGGCCAGCTTGATCTTCTCCGACACCGACATGCGGAGGACCCGCTGGGTCATGTTGAGCTTCTTCTGGACCTCCTCGATCCCCTCCGGCCCGCGCTGCTCGTCGGCCTCCAGCGCCAGCTCGGCGGAGAACTCGGCCAGCAGCTGGGCGGCGGTCTCCTGATCGGCGGGCCGGACGGTGGGGTCCACCCCGTAGACCCGCCGGTGGGCCTCGACGAGCTGCGGCACGTCCAGCAGGGTCAGGCCGTTGCGCACGCAGAAGTCGCAGGCCCCGTCGATGGTGGAGGCCAGCACGTTCGGGTTGGAGCAGAGGGCCCGCACGATGGGCTCGTGGCGCAGCAGGCGCAGCTCGTTCTGGCGCACGATCTCGGCCAGCCGCTGCGAGACGGCGTGGGCCAGCCGGGCCACCGTGTCGTCCGAGGTGGACTGGTTGAGCAGGATGAGCTCGAGGGCCGCCTCCTTGCCCGACAGCCGGTCGGAGAGCCAGTCCAGCACCGGCCCCTCCAGATCGTCGGAGCGGAGCGCCACCGCGTAGATCTTGTCGGGCAGCCCCTCGGCCGTCCGCACGGCGGTGGTGTGGATGGCCTCGTCGTCGTCGTGGGAGAGGAAGAAGAGCAGCGTGACGAGGTCCCGGGGGGCCACCGCCGGCACCAGCCCCTTGGCGCCCATGAGGCGCAGGGGCGCGGGCGCCGTCGGCTGGGCGTGCTTGTGGAGCGGCTTCGGCAGGACCTCGAGCGGGAGCGGACAGGCGGCCATGGTGGTCAGGTCTCGGGTGGCGGTGCGGGCGGCTCGCCCGGGCCGCCCAGCGCCACCGGCGAGAGCTCGCCGGGCGGTGAGCGGCGGTGCTGCCAGCGGTGGCGGAGCCGGCCCAGCAGCCGGTTGACCGGGTTGGCGCGGGCCAGGAAGGGCAGCACCGCCTGGCGGCGGCTCCCCATGACCTCGCGGGCCTGGCGCAGGCCCGGGTGCTCCGGCCAGAGCTCCAGCCCCCGCTCGACGGCGCGGACGGCCCGCTCCCGCTGGCGCAGCGCCAGCGCCACCCGCGCCTGGTTCAGGAGCAGCTCCGGGTCGACCCGGGCCCGCACCGCCTGGTCGCAGAGCGACGTGCCCAGGTTGATGTTCCTCTCCACCAGCACCAGGGTGACCCCGTACCAGGACATGGCGCGCGGATCCCGGGTGTCGCGCCGGTGGGCCCGCTCGAAGGCGTGGTGGGCCACCTCGAGCTGGCGCGCCGCGAAGGCCGCCAGCCCCTCGTCGAGCGGGCTGGCAGGGCCGCCCGCCGCCGGGGCGGGCACGCCGGGCTGTCCCTGGTCGCGGGTCACCGGTTCCGCTCGAAGATGATGCGCAGCCCGTCCAGCGTGAGGTGCTCGTCCACCGCCGTGATGGCCTTGGAGAGGCCGGCCACCAGCGTCGCCAGGCCGCCGGTGGCCACCACCTTGGGGCTGGTCCCGAGCTCCTCGGACATGCGCTGGCACAGCCCGTCCACCAGGCCGACGTAGCCGAAGACCAGGCCGCTCTGCATGGAGTGGACGGTGTTGCGCCCCACCACCACCGGCGGCCGGGAGAACTCCACCCGCGGCAGCTTGGAGGCGGAGCGGAAGAGCGCCTCCATGGAGATGTGGATGCCGGGGCAGATGGCGCCGCCCAGGTACTCGCCCTTGGGCGTCACCGCGTCGAAGGTGGTGGCGGTGCCGAAGTCGACCACGATGAGCGGCCCCTTCCACTTCTCGTAGGCCGCCACCGCGTTGACCACCCGGTCGGCCCCCACCTCCCGCGGGTTCTCGTAGAGGATGGGCATGCCGGTCTTGACGCCCGGCCCGACGAAGAGCGGCTGCAGCCCGAAGTAGCGGGCGCACATCTGCTGCAGGGTGAAGGCCAGCGGGGGCACCACCGACGAGACCGCCACCGCCTGGACCTTGCGGTGGTCCGCCCCGGCCGCGGCGAAGAGCTGGCGGAAGAGGATGCCGTACTCGTCGGCGGTCCGGGT
>Ga0209682_10000640_pt1 | contig 11995 bp, 4 predicted proteins | sample DOMMetBare2Fresh_2_FD_187471 | JGI IMG/M metagenome (GOLD analysis project Ga0209682, IMG submission 187471) | Wetland sediment microbial communities from St. Louis River estuary, USA, under dissolved organic matter induced mercury methylation -... | ecosystem: Environmental > Aquatic >...
CTCTCGCCCACTGTCGCCCTGCCAGAGGCGGATTATTGTATCCCAGGAACCACTGGCGAGGATCTTGCCGTCCGGGCTGAAGGCCACGCTTGTGACCCGGTCCTGGTGTCCGGCGAGGAGTCTGATTTCCTGTCCGCTATCTACTTGCCAAAGGCGGATGGTGTTGTCGTGGGAGCCGCTAGCGAGGGTCTTGCCGTCCGGGCTGAAGGCCACGCTCTGGCCCATCGGCAGGTGCTCGGCGAAGGCTCTGATCTCTCGTCCACTATCGACCTGCCAGAGGCGGACGGTTTTGTCGGAGGAGCCGCTGGCGAGGGTCTTGCCGTCCGGGCTGAAGGCTACGCTCCAGACCGACCCCTGGTGTCCGGCGAAGGTTCTGATCTTTCGTCCGCTATCAACCTGCCAGAGATAGACGGTTTTGTCGTCGGCGGTCCCTGCGAGGCTCTTGCAATCCGGACTAAAGGCCAGGCTTGAGACTGACATCCGGTGTCCGGAGAGGGTTCTGATCTCTCTCCCGCTGTCGACCTGCCAGAGACGGACAGTTTTGTCGCCGGAGGCGCTGGCGAGAATCTTGCCGTCTGGGCTGAAGGCCACGCTCCAGACCGAGCTCTGTCCTGAGAGGGTTCTGATCTCTCTCCCGCTGTCGACCTGCCAGAGCCGGACGGTGTCGAAGGAGGAACTGGCTAGAGTCCTTCCGTCCGGGCTGAAGGCTACGCCCTGAACCTGGCCCTGGTGTCCTGAGAAGGCTCTGACTTCTCTCTCGCTGTTGATCTGCCAGAGACGGACAGTTTTGTCGTCGGAGGCGCTGGCGAGAGTCTTGCCGTCCGGGCTGAAGGCAACGCTCCGAATCTGGTCCTGGTGTCCTGAGAAGGCTCTGATTTCTCTCTCGCTGTCGATCTGCCAGAGGCGGACAGTTTTGTCGTCGGAGGCGCTGGCGAGAATCTTGCCGCCGGGGCTGAAGGCCACGCTCCTGATCCAGCCCTGGTGGCCTGAGAGGGCTCTAATCTCCCTCCCGCTGTGGATCTGCCAGAGCCGGATGGTCTTGTCGGCGGAGCCGCTGGCGAGGGTCTGACCGTCCGGGCTGAAGGCAACGCACTTGACCCAATGTTGGTGTCCGGCGAAGGCTCTGATCTCTCTTCCGTCGTCGACCCACCAGAGCCGGACGGTTTTGTCGTGGGAGCCGCTGGAGAGTCTCTTGCCGTCGGGGCTGAATGCCACACTCGTGACCCAGTCCTGGTGACCTGAAAGGGCTCTTATCTCCCTCCCGTTGTCCACCTGCCAGAGGCGGACGGTTTTGTCATCGGAGCCGCTGGCGAGGGTCTTGCCGTCCGGACTGAAGACCACACTCCGAACCGAGCCCTGATGGCCGACAAAGGCTTCGATCTTTCGCCCGCTGTGAGCTTCCCAAAGCCAGATTACACTTCCGGCGGTGCTCGCCAGGAGCTCGCCGTCCGGGCTCCAGGCGACGGCTTCGAACCCACGGGAACTGCCATTCTGGGGGCTGAGCTTCGAGAGATCCGCCGCAGCGCCGAAAGTGTCGGCAGAGCCCAGGCTTCCGGCATCCAGCGTCGCTCCCAGGAGCTTCGTGCGCCGGAGGCCGGTGCCGGTCCAACGGGCTCCTTGCAGATCGGTGCCGAGCAGCCGGGCACCCGTCAGATCGGCCTGGGAGAGATCCGCCAGGGTCAGGACGGCTGTGCCGAGGTCCGCATCGCGCAGAGTTGCCTTCACCAGCCGCGCCCCGGCGAGGCGGGTCCCGACCAGCCGGGCCTCCGTGAGGTCGGCTCCACTCAGGTCCGCACCGGACAGATCCAGGCCGGAGAAGTCCTGACCTCGCAGGTTCTTGCCGGCGAGGCCGAGCTTCGCCCGGATGTCCTCCTTCTGCGCCTCCAGGACCAGGAGGGCATTTTTCTTGGTGGTGACACCGACCGGTGCCGTGAGGGCGTTGCGCGCCCAGGCGACCGCCCGTTCACGGCCTGCCAGGCCCGCGAAGAAATCGGCCAGGAGTGGAGAGATCTCCCGAGTCGCGAAGGCCTCAAGGTCTGCTCCCCGGGAGACGGCCTCCGCAGCGCTTTTCGCCACCAGCCATTCGAGGATCGACGGGTGAAGAAAGGAGAAGTTGCCTTCCTCGTCCCGGACGAGAAGAGTGCCTGAGCCGATCTGGAACGCTGCGATCTCGGCAGACGGTGCCACGGGCCCGATGGTCCGCACCACCCGCGCCGCCTCTTCGCTCAGGTCCGACAGGCTCACGAAACGATCGAGCCTCTGCCAGAGCCGCAGGGCCAGGAGGATCACCGCGTGCCAGCGAGCCTCCACCGAGAGCCCCGGCGGGGCTCCCACGGGATGGATGCGGTCGAATTCATCGACCAACCAGCGTTCGAGCAGAAGCTCGTAGAGCCTGGCTGCGGTGATCTCTCCCCCTTCGGAGCAGGCGGCGATGAGCTGCTCTTCCGGTAGATCGGCGATGCGACCCAGAAGCCGCGGATTGGCGGTGAGACCCAGGAGGTCCTTGACGCGATCGATGAGGGCGAGCCGCGCCTTCGCCTTTTTCTCATCACCTGCGAAGAAGTTGACCAGGAAGAGGCGGACCTGCTCCCGGCGGAACGGTTGCAGGATCGCGAGCCTGTGTCCGGCAAGAGACTCCACGCGCTCGCCGAGAGCGGTCTTGACCTGGCGCTCCGAGATGAAGTGCTGCCGGCGGCTGGTGAGGACGACCTTGGCTCGGCCGGCCACAGCCTGGAGAAGGGTGGAGAAATGATCCACCGCCTTCTCATAGGTCACCCGCAGGGCGAGCTCGTCGAAGCCGTCGAAGAGGAGGGCGATGCGGCCTTGTTCCAGCATGTAGCGGAAGCGGTCCGGTGAGTAGCCGTTCATTCCTTCCTGCGCGAAGTGCTGGGCAAGGAGGGCGTCGAGACTGCGGCTCTTCTCCAGAGATCGCAACTGGAGGAGGATGGGAATGAGCCCACTCTGGGTCTCACTCATGCGCCGGACGAGCTCGTGAAGGAGAAGGGTCTTGCCGGAGCCGAAATCACCGAGAAGGACAAGGAAGCGGCCTTGCGGGGAGCTCAGCCACTCCCGGACCAGTGCCAGGGCATCGGCGGTCTCGCCGTTCTCGCTGCTGAGAAAATCGAGGACCTGCACCCGTTGTGGCACGTAGAGATGGGAGATCGGGTTGGTGGCGAGCTTGGCGGCCTGGGCCTTGAGATAAGTCCGAAAGTCGATGAGGTTCTGATGCTCGGCGAAGCCCACCAGATGAACCCGCCGGGTACGGGCGGCCGCGACGAAGTCCGCGGGGGCGGGCCTGCCCCCGTAGACCAGGACGGAGGTCAGGCCCGGATCGTTCTTCCGGTAGGGCGCGTCGATCTCCGCGAGAAACGCCTGGAAGCTTTCCCGGGAAAGATCATGATCGATCGCCCCGACGGGGTAGACGTCTTGAACCTCCCCCATCCGGCGGACGACGCGCAGATGGCCACCGGCCTCGCCGGTACCGGGAAAACGGTAGATCTCTGCTTCGGGCTCACGAAGGCGGCAGATCGTTTCGATCCGGTCGAGGAGCTCATTCCGCCTCTCTCGGGGCTCCGGCGCGCGCAGTGGGTCTCCGCTTCGCGGGCGATCCTTTTCCTTCTCGAGGATGGACAGGATCTCCTCGGCGATCACCGTCAGTGCCGCTTCGCACCGGTCACCTCCCTCCCCGTCCAGGCCGGCGAGCGTCTTGCCGTCCAGCGGGCGAGCCTGAAGCTTGGCGAGCCATGGCACTTTTCTCCAAGCGCACGAACGGACGATCACCGGGATCACCGGCAGCCGCTCCCTGGATCGCCGTTCGAGGAGCTTGGGCACCTCCTTGCCGAGGATGAACTCGGAGGTCAGGAAGTCGGCGGAGACGAGGAGGACGGCGACGCTCGCGCGCGCCATGGCGTCCTGGATCTCCTCGAACCAATCCGCCCCGCCTTCGATGCGGCGGTCATCCCAGGTGTCGAGCAGCCCCTGGGCTTCCAGAACGCCGAGGTGTGTCTTCAGGCGGTCCTTCCAGGCTTCGTCCTTGTGGCTGTAGCTCAGGAAGACGGAGGGCACGCGGAGAGCCTCCTGCAGGGGGAGAGGGGAGCGGGCATGTTGGGACCATTTTAGCGCAGGCGGTGCCGCCGCGCCCCGCCCCGGGTTGAAACCCGAGGCTACCAACAAGGCCGTCCCTCCGGGACGGGATCGACGCATCGATTCCCTCCGTCCCGCAGGGACGGCCATTTTCTTAGCCCCAGGTTTCAACCTGGGGTGCTGGGGTGCGTGCCGGGCTCGGGCTCCCGGCGGCTCCCGGCGGCGCCCCGGTGCTCGCTTCAGTCGCGCAGGGTAGAATGGAGCCATGCACCCAGCCCTCCGCCGCTCCCTCGCGGGCCTCCTCGTGGCCTCCCTGTCCCTTCCGGCGTCTGCCTTGCCGCGCGAGCGGGACCGGTGGTTGCGGGTCGAGACGGCCCATTTCGTGTTCTTCAGCGCGGCGAAGGAAGAGAACACCCGCCGCATTGCGAACAACCTCGAACGCCTGCACTCCGTCCTCGAGCAGATCAATCCGGGGGTGGAGCTCGGCTCCGACCGGCCGATCTATCTCTATGTGTTCGAGGATGACCGGTCGTTGAAACCGTACAAGCCGCTCTACAACGGCAAGCCGGCCAACGTCAGCGGTTATTTTTTCGCACGGCCGGAAGCCTCCTACATGGTGATGCAGGGGGAGGCGGATCAGGAGGTCGAGCGCATCCTCTACCACGAATACATGCACTATGCGCTCGGGCGGATCTACGCCACGGTGCCTGCCTGGTTCAACGAAGGGATGGCGGAGCTGTACAGCACGTTTCAGCCGAGCACGCGGCATGTCGAGATCGGCCACCCCATCGGCGTACACATCGAAACGCTGCGTGACAAGAAGCTGATCTCCCTGGCGCGGCTCTTCGCGATCGATTCGAGCTCGGCGGAATACAACGAAAGGAGCCGGCAGGGGATCTTCTATGCCGAATCCTGGGCTTTGATCCATTATCTGCTGCTGGGGAATCGGGCGCGCCGCGAGCAGACGTTCCAGTTCTTCAAGGAGATGACAGAGGGAAAACCGGGAGTCGAGGCGTTTCACGGCGCTTTTCCGGAGGGCGAGGCGCAGATCGAGAAGGAGCTGCGCGAGTACATCCGCGGCAACCGGTTCACCTTCGCGCTGGTCCCCGTCAAGCCGGCGGAGACGCTGGAGATCCGCATGGAGCCCCTGGCGCGCGAGGAGACGCTCACGCGGCTGGGCGAATTGCTGTTGAACCAGGGGGACCGCGCGCTTCTGCCCGAAGCCGGGAAGCACTTCCAGGCGGCGCTCGCCGCGCGGCCCGGATATGAGCCGGCGCTGGCCGCCCTCCGCCGGATGGAGCCGGCGGCGAGCCACAACTGATTCGCGTTGAAAACCCCCGCTCCGCGTCGCCTCAGAGGACGAAAGGAGATCTCACCATGACCCCGAGATCCATCGTCCTGTCCATCCTCTGCATCGCCATCCTGTGCACCGCGGGGCTCGCCTCGCCGGCCCGGGCGGCGTCCGCCTGCATCGACTTCGGGCCGCCGCCTCCGCTGGGAACGACCTATGGTGCGCCGGTCGGCCAGGTGAGCGGCGACCTGGCGTTCACGGCGAGCGGGATTCCGGTCCGCGTCTACAACTTCCTGTTGAGCACCGGGCTCTGGGCGTTCAACAAGGCGTACATGGACATGGCGCCGGTCCCGTTCGGCGGCGGCCAGAGCATCCGCACCAACAACATCAACCTTCAGTTCGACTTCACCGGCCTGCCGTTCCGGGCCAAACGGGTGAAGCTCCTGTTCCTCGATCTCGGCGGCTATGAGAATCTGGAGGTGAACGGCGCCGGGATCTACCGGGGGGAGCTGACCGCGGCGCCTCCGGTGCTCGGCGGTGTCTCCGTCGCGGTCTCGTCCTCGCCCCTGCCGCCGCCGCTCTCCGGCAAGACGGGGACCGTGGTCCTCACCGGGACGGTCAAGACCCTGAAGATCGGCGGGCAGGAGCTCTGGCTCGACCAGCTCTGCGCGGAATAGGCCCCCTCACCCCGGGGCCGGGCGAGGGGGTGGCGTCCGGCCCGGGGGGTGGAACCGCCGGGACCTCGAACATCGAGGGCCAGTCCTCCGATGGATTCAGGTGGATGGGGGTGGGAGCCCCTCCTGACGAACCGAGCAGGCAACCTCGAGATCTGCATTGCCCTTTTGGCGAACTGAGAGGCCAAAAGCGGGGAAGAAGAAAGGGGCGTAGGGCGGCAACTTCCTTTCCTGGCGAACGTATCCAGCTCATTCAGGGAGGGAGTGATGGGCCATCTTGGGCTGGACCTCCGACTCGCGCTGCGATCTCTCGCCAGGAGCAAAGGGACGGTGCTCGCCGTCTGCCTCTCCATCGCCCTGGCGGTGGCCGGGAACGCCACGATTTTCAGCATCATCGAGGCGGTGTTGCTGCGTCCCATCCCGTATCCCGATGCCGCGCGCCTGGCGTTTCTCTGGCAGAGCGACGAGAGGGTTCCCGGCGACCAACAAATGGTGGCGGTGGCCAATCTGGCCGATTGGCGCGAGCGGTGCCGGAGCTTCTCGGCGATCGAGGGATTCCGTCCCGGCAAGCTTTCGTTGTCCGGGGGCGATCACCCGGAAGAGATCCACGCCACGGAATCGACGCCGGGCGGACCCGCGCTCCTCGGGGTCAAGCCGGCGTTGGGGCGCGGATTCCTCGCCGCCGAGGGGGAGCCGGGCAAGGGAGCGGTCGTGATCCTGACCGATCCGTTCTGGCGGCGCCGTTTCGGCGGTGATCCCCGTGTCATCGGGTCGGTCCTCCAGCTCGACGGCGTGCCGACCACCGTGATCGGCGTGCTGCCCAAGGACTATGAGTTTTTCGTCACGGGCGTCGACGTCTGGGTACCTCTCGCCCTCGACCGCTCCGCGGCGTCGCGCACCCGGCGCGACCTGCTCGTGGTCGGCCGGCTGGCTCCGGGGGTCTCTCTCGACGCCGCCCGCCGCGAGCTCGACGCGGTGGCCCGGCGGTCGGCGGTGGAGCACCCGGAGGCGAACCGTGGATGGACCGCCGATGCCTGCGCTCTGCACGATCAGATTCCGTCCCCGCAGGACCGGAAGCTCTACATGCTCCTCCAGATGGCGATGTTCCTGGTGCTCCTCATCGCCTGTTCCAACGTGGCCAACGTCCAGCTCGCCCGGGCGCAGGGGCGCGAGCCGGAGATCGCGGTGCGCATGGCCCTGGGTGCCCGGCGCGGGCGGATCTTCCGCGAGCTGCTCACCGAGAGCTTCGTCCTCGCCGCGGGCGGCGGTCTGCTCGGCCTCGTGCTCGCCGCGTGGAGCATCGATCTCCTCACCCGGCTGATGGCGGACGTGCTGCCCAAGAAGCTGCAACCGGCGTTCGGCTGGCCGGTCCTCCTGTTCAGCGTGGCGTTGACGATCCTCGCCGGCCTCCTGAGCGGCCTCGCGCCGGCGCTGGCGGTCTCGCGTCCCGACGTCGCGGGGCTCCTGAAGCTGGGTTCGCGCAGCGCCACCGCCGGCCGCCGCCGCCGGTTGCTGGCGCGGGGCATCGTGGTGGCGGAGATCGCGCTCGCCCTCACGATGCTCTGCGGCACCGGCCTGCTGGTGCGGTCGATCCTCGACCTGAGCGGAATGAACCCGGGTTTTCCGACCGGGAACCTGATGACCTTCCGTCTCCCGCTCCCCTCGAAGCGGTATGCGGACGGCGAGCGCGCCGAGGCCTTCCACCGCCGGCTCGTCGCCCGCCTCGAGGCCCTGCCCGGCGTCGTCTCCGCGACGGCGACCAGCGCGCTGCCGCGTGGCGCGAGCGGTGAGATGGTGGAGATCACCTTCGAGGGGCGGCCGGACCCACCCGGCACCCTCCCTCGCAAGGCCGCGCTCGTGGTGGTGCCGCCCGGCTTCTTCTCGAGCCTCGGCGTGCCGCGGCTCGAGGGGCGGGATTTCGGCCCGCAGGACCGGGCGGGCGCGGGGCGGGTCGCGGTGATGAGCCGCGAGGCGGTCCGGCGGTTCTTCGACGGGGAGGTGCCGCTCGGCCGCCGCGTCGTGCTGGCGGGGGAGCGCCGGGAGACGGTCGAAATCGTGGGCGTCGTCGGCGACGTCATGCAGGGCCCGCGGCTCGACCGCGGCGGCGCGCCGCCGATCGTCTATCTCGATTACGCGCAGCAGCCGGTCCGGACGCTCTCCTACCTGGTGCGTACCGAAGGGGACCCGCTCGTCCTCGCCGAGGCGGTGCGCGCCACCATCCGGGGGCTGGACCCCACCCTGCCCGTCGCCGAGCTGCAGACGTTCGAAGACCACGTGGCGCGCCAGTTCTACAGCATCCGGACCCTCGCCGTCCTGATGGGCGTCTTCGGCCTGCTGGCCCTCTTCCTCGCCGCGGTGGGCATCTATGGCGTCCTGTCGTATAACGTGGCGCAGCGGCGCCAGGAGATCGGCATCCGCATGGCGCTCGGCGCCGACCGCGGCCGGCTGGTCCGTATGGTCGTGCGCCAGGGGCTCACCCTGACCGCTCTCGGCTTCCTCCTCGGATCGCCCGGGGTCTTCCTCGCCGCCCGTGCCCTCCTCGGCCTCCTCCCCGGCTCCGTTCCGGTGACCCTGTCAACCATCCCCGTCATCGCCTGCCTCCTCGCCCTGGTCGCCGCCTTCGCCTGTTTCGAGCCGGCCAACGAGGCGGCGTCGCTCGATCCGCTGGTGGCGCTGCGAGAGTAGGGCCGAGACCGCCCGGGAGCCACCCGGGCATGAATGCCCGGGTGATAGCCGCCGGCCTCTGCCCGCCCCACGCCCGACGGCTGGCCCAGGACTTGCTTCCTTCCCCTATCGGAGCCATCGCGCTTCGCGGACACCCTGGACCGCGTGCCGGCACTTCAACCCATGTCTCTGGGGGAACCGAATGCACATCGTCAACCGCTTCCGTACGTTCCGGCGCGATCTCGCGGAGCTGCCGCCTTTCCGGCGGCGCCTTCTCGTCGCGTCGCTGGTCGCATCCGGCCTGTTGTTTCTGGCAGGTTTCTCCTTGACGGTCTATCTCTGGCAGGTGGTGCGGCTGTTTCCGGAGGCGCCGTTCGCCCAGCCGTCCCGGCTCTATGGACGGGCCACGCAGCTCGTGCCGGGTGCGCCGGTGACCCTCGACGCGGTGGCCGAGGAGCTGCGCCAGGCCGGCTACCGGGAGGCCGGAGAGGAGGATCATGCCCCCCTCGGCCGCGGGACGTTCCGCCGCCAAGGGGACCGGTTGGACGTCCAGCTCCGTCCCTGCCCCACTCCGGAGGGCACCGGGGGCGGCGTTCCCCTCACCGTGGAATTCCGGGATGGACGGGTCTCCCGGCTGCGGGTCGCCGGCCGGCCGGCGCAGGTCGCGCGTCTGGATCCGCCGCTCCTCGCCTCGTTCTATGGTCCCGAGGTGAACGAGCGGCGGCCGGTGGCCCTCGACCAGCTCCCCGGCCACGTGGTCCAGGCGATCCTGGCGGCCGAGGACGGCCGCTTCTTTCTCCACCCCGGCATCTCGCCGACCGGCATGGTCCGCGCCCTATGGGCCAACCTGCGCGGCGGCGAAGTGCAGCAAGGGGGGAGCACGATCACCCAGCAGCTCGTCAAAAACCTTTATTTGACGCGGGAGCGGACCGTCGAGCGGAAGGTGAAGGAAGTGTTGATCGCGGTGGTCCTGGAGGTGCGCTATAGCAAGCGGGAGATCCTCGAAGCGTACTTGAACGAGGTCTACTGGGGGCGGAGCGGACCGGCCAACGTCATCGGCCTGGGGGCCGCCTCCCGGGCCTGGTTCGGCAAGGACGCCGCCGAGCTCTCCCTCGCCGAGGCGGCCACCCTCGCGGCGATGATCCGCGCTCCGAGCGACTCCTCGCCGGTCGCCGACGCCGCCAAGGTCGTCGAGCGCCGCAACCGGGTGATCCAACGCATGGCCGAGCTCGACTGGATCACTCCGGAGCAGGCCCGCCGTGCCGCCGGCGAGCCGCTGCTTCCCCAGCCCCGCCCGGTGGAGGTGCGGCCGCTCGCTCCGTATTTCGCCGGCTTCGCGGCCGCCGAGGCGCGGGAGCGTTTCGGCATCGAGAACCTCGAGGACGAGGGTTATCTGCTCTTCTCGACGCTCGGCCGGCGCGAGCAGGAGGAGGCCGAGCAGGCCGTCGCCCAGGGTCTCGCCGGCCTGGAAAAGGGTTGGGAGCGGCGCCGGCGCTCGCAGGAGCCTCTCCAGGCCGCTCTCGTCTCGGTCGATCCGCGCGACGGCTCCATCCTCTCCTGGGTCGGCGGGCGCGACTTCGCCGTGAGCCAGTTCGACCGCGCGGCGCAGGCGCGCCGGCAGGCCGGGAGCGTCTTCAAGCCGGTGGTCTACGCCGCGGCCTTCCGCGCCGGGAGGGCCAACCCGGCGACGCTGCTGCGCGACTCGCCGATCCTGGTGCGGGTCGGGACGGACGAGTGGAGGCCGCAGAACAACGACCGCGGCTTCCGCGGCCTGGTGACGGTGCGCACCGCCCTGGAGCAGAGCCTGAACGTCCCGACCGTCCGCCTCGCCTTGCAGGCCGGTCTCCCCCAGGTCATCCAGGCGGCGCACGATCTGGGGATTGGCGAGGACCTGCAACCGAATCCGGCCCTCGCTCTCGGCGCCCTCGAGGTCACCCCCCTGGAGATGACCCAGGTCTACTCGACCTTGGCGAACGGCGGCGTCCGCACCGGCCTGTACGGCCTCTCCGCGGTCCGGGACCGGTTCGGCGAGACCGTCCTGGGAGACGACCTGGAAGCGCCGCGCCGGGTGCTCCCCGCGCAGGCGGCCTGGCTGGTGACCTCGATCCTGCAAGGGGTGTTGGACCGCGGTACGGGCGCCGGTGTGCGCCAGCTCGGGATCCCCGACCGGCTGGCCGGCAAGACCGGCACGACCAATGACCGCCGCGACAGTTGGTTCGCCGGCTACAGCCCGGACCGGGTGACCGTGGTCTGGGTGGGCTACGACGACAACTCCGAGACGCACCTCTCGGGGTCGCGGGCGGCCTTGCCGATCTGGAGCCGCTTCGTGGCTGCCGTCCGTCCGGCCGGGGGCTTCGTCCCCTTCACGCCACCGCCGGGCATCGTCCAGGTGATGATCGATCCGCTGACCGGGCAGCTCGCCACGCCCTACTGCCCGTACCGGGTGACCGAGCAGTTCACCGCCTGGGAGGTACCGCGAGAGCCCTGCCACCTCCATACGTCCGCCAGCACCCAGACCTGGGCGGACGCCGGCTCGAGCGGGCAAGGCGGGCTGAACGGAGAGAGCGGCGTTCTGTCGCTCGACGCGGGCATCGATCCCGGAGATCTCGCCGAGCCCGGCCGCACCTTGGCGCCGCGTCCCGAGGACGCGGACGGCTCGATCCTGATCCGGCCTGCGCAGCAGGAGCGGGCGCCGGCGCCACCTCCACCCTGAGGGCTACGCTTCGTCCGCCGCGCTCATCGGGCGAGGCCGTCGAAGACCGCGAGCAGGAATTCCGCCGGCCGCGCGATGTCACCGTCCTGCCCGCCGCTCCCGGCCCCCCTCTCACCCTTGACACTCCTCCCCTGCCGGGCGTTAGATAGGTGGCGAAAGATCACCGTAGAGCTTCGGGGGGCGTCCAAAATGAGGCAGGGGCATCCGCATGGCCTGTACGTATCCAGTGCGGTCTTTTTCTCGCTGTTCCTTCCCGTCTGTGCACCGACGCAGGCCGAGGATCCTCTGGTGGCGCAGGAAGTCCTTGTCGATTCAGTGGAAACCGTCCGGCCCAGCCCCGGCCTCTCCTACGACCGGCCGGCCTGGGAGGCCAAGGAGAGGCCAGAATCCAGGACCGTCGATGAAGAGACCTGGGAGCTCTGGAAGGAGGAGGCGCTCAGCCGGGCCGAGGCGACACCGCCGGATTTCATCGTCCCGGTCGAAGAGAACGCCGGCATCGAGGCCACCCTCTCCTCGTTTCCCGGCATGAATTGGAGCCTGATCAGCCCCTCCGACGTCAACCTCGCCAAG
>Ga0209682_10000641_pt1 | contig 11971 bp, 11 predicted proteins | sample DOMMetBare2Fresh_2_FD_187471 | JGI IMG/M metagenome (GOLD analysis project Ga0209682, IMG submission 187471) | Wetland sediment microbial communities from St. Louis River estuary, USA, under dissolved organic matter induced mercury methylation -... | ecosystem: Environmental > Aquatic >...
CTCGGCCTTGGCCTCGTCCACGCCGGCCACGTCGGCGAAGGAGGTCTTGGTGTCGGTCTCGACGTAGACCTTGGCCTTCGACTTGCCGATGGACATGAGGCCGCCGCCGCCCGGGCCGCCCAGGCCGCCCGCGCCCATGCGCTTGCCCAGCCACATCCAGACGCCGAAGAAGAAGACCACCGGCAGGATCCAGCTGAGGAGCATCGGCAGCAGGTTCGACTCGATGCGGCCGGAGTAGGTCACGCCGGCGGTGTCCAGCTCCTTGGAGATCTCCGGCTCGACGCGGGTGGTGACGAAGCGGGTCTTGCCGTCGAGCGGCTCCTTGAGCTGCCCCTCGATCCGGTCGGCGCCGATGACGACCTTGTCGACCTTCTTCTCGCGCACCAGGGTCTGGAACTGGCTGTAGGGGATGTTGGCCACCGCCATCTGGCGCGAGAGCACGTCGTTCAGGATGAAGACGGAGGCGATGGTGAGGAAGATGAAGACCGCGTTGAAGCGAAAGCCTTTTTGCATGGTGGGCTCCGTCGCCGGCGGGGGAGGGCCGCGCCGGCGCTCCCTATCTCGTAACCACCCGCCTGGCTGCGGCAAATTCACAATGTCGCACCGCCGGCGCCGAAAAACCTATGCCTCCAAGTTGCCGCAGTCAGGGCGGTTCGGCCGGAGGGAGCCACCCCTCGGCAGCGCCCCGGCGAGGACGCGCCGGCCGGGGCTACACTGCCGCCCGCCATGGCCCGCATCCTCGTCGCCGACGACAACGACACCATGCGGGACGGCATGGCGCTCACGCTCACGCGCCTGGGGCACGAGGTGCTGGCCGTGAAGGGGGGCGCCGAGTGCCTGGCCGCCTATGCCAAGCGCCCCGCCGACGTGGTGGTGACCGACCTGCGCATGGTGCCGGTGGACGGGCTCGAGGTGGTGCGGCGGCTGCGCGAGCGCGACCCGGACGCCACGGTGGTGGTGGTCTCGGCCCACGGCACCATCGCCACCGCGGTGGACGCCATGCGCGCCGGCGCCACCGACTTCATCGAGAAGCCCTTCTCCCCGGAGGTGCTGCGGGCGCGGGTGGAGAAGGCCGCCGAGATCGCCGCCGAGCGGCGCGGCGCCCGCGCCGACCGGGGGCGGGTCGAGGCCATGGACGCGGACCGCGTCCGCCGGCGCGATCCCTCCGGGATGGTGGGCGGCTCCGAGCCCATGCGGCGGACCATGGAGCAGGTGCGGCGGGTGGCCGCCACCGACGCCACCGTCCTCGTGCTGGGCGAGTCGGGCACCGGCAAGGAGCTGGTGGCGCGCGCCCTCCACGACGCCAGCCCGCGGGCCGGCCGCCCCTTCATCACCATCTCCTGCGCCGCCATCCCCGAGCCGCTGCTCGAGTCGGAGCTCCTGGGACACGAGCGCGGCGCCTTCACCGGGGCGGTGCGGCGCAAGCTGGGGCGCTTCGAGCTGGCCCACGGTGGCACGCTCTTCCTCGACGAGGTGGGCGAGCTGCCGCAGGCGGTGCAGGTGAAGCTCCTGCGCGTGCTGCAGGAGCGGCGCTTCGAGCGGGTGGGCGGCGAGGAGACGGTCGAGGTGGACGTGCGGGTGGTCTCCGCCACCAACCGCGATCTCGCCACCATGGTGAAGACCGGCGCCTTTCGCGAGGACCTCTACTACCGGCTGGCGGTGGTGCCGCTCACGCTGCCACCCCTGCGCGACCGGCCCGGCGACGTGCGGGCGCTGGCGGAGCACTTCCTGGTGAAGCTGGCGCCCAGGGCCGGTCGGCGGGCGCGCGGCTTCGAGCCCGAGACGCTGGCGCTGCTGGAGCGCCACCGCTGGCCCGGCAACGTGCGCGAGCTGGAGAACGCCGTGGCCCAGGCGCTCATCTTTGCCGAGGGGGAGCTCATCCGGCCCGAGGACCTGCCGGACGGGCTGCGCGCTGGACCGCGGCCGCCGGGCGCGTAGCATGGCGCCCGGACTCCCGGAGGCCCACCTGCCCTCGTCCGCCGCCCTCGTCACGCCTGCCGCGCTGATCCTGTCGCTCGCCCTGGGACGGGAGCCGTCGCCGACGCCGAAGCCCCCGCCGCCGGTCGACTGCCCGCCCGGTACCGTGCTCCGGGGCGGCGCGCCGCCGGAGGACTCGGAGGCCTGGTGCGAGGGGCGTCCGGATGCCTTCGGCAACCCGCGGCGCCATGGTCCCTGGCGCACCTGGTACGACGACGGCACCCTCTGGATCGAGGCGCAGTGGTCCGAGGGGAGGCGAGACGGCCCCTTCGTGGAGTACCACCGGAACGGGAAGAGGGCGCGCCAGGGGACCTACCGGCTCGACGGGAAGGTCGGCACCTGGAGCATCTGGTTCGAGAGCGGTCAGCCGGAGGAGCAGGCGGGCTGGACCGACAACCTCCCGGACGGACACTTCACCACCTGGCACCGCAACGGCCAGAAGCGCTCCGAGGGGCGCTACTGCATGGGGGCCCAGTGCGGCCCCTGGATCACCTGGGACGAGAACGGGCGCGAGCTGGGGCGGATGACGTACGAGGAGCGGCGAGCGGCGCCGTGAGACGACGCCATCCGGCCTGATCCCGCGGAACCGGGCGACGGCGCGCCCGGCCTGGGTCAGAAGGGGATCGCCAGCCGAAGCCCGATCATGGCCGACGGGTCGAGGTACCCCACCTCCAGGCCGAAGCGCATCCCCCGCGCCACCACCCCGATGCCGATCGCGGCGTGGAGCCGGAGCGGGTCGTCCGAGTCGAAGAGGATCCAGGGCCCCGCCAGCCCCTCCACGTAGAAGCGGCCGAGCCTGAAGGTGAGCGTCGCGTCGAGCGGGACGCCGAGCTCGGTCGGGCCGGTGCGCAGCAGCACGCCGATGCGTCCGCCCACGTCCAGGTTCCGGACCAGCTGCCGCTGGCCCCCGAGCGTGACCTGGAAAGCGCCGTCGCTCGGGTCGACGAGCCAGTCGGCGCCGATCCCGATGCGGGCCGACGCCTCGGCCGGGTGCGCCCAGGCGAGGGCCGCGAGGAGGAACGCACCAGCCAGGAGCCGCTTCGTCATGCCGACCTCCACCCCCGAGGGGGACCGACGGGAGGTCACCAGCTTACCGGACCGGGCCCCCGACGAGACGGCTCGCGCGGGGTGAACGACCTGCTCGCACCCTTCACCACCCACGCTCTCCCACGGAGGACGCCGACGGTTCCATCCGCCTGGGCCGCCCCTCTTGAAGCCCTCCGTCGGAAGCGGACGTTTGCGTTGTCACTTCCCCACGGGAGCTCGGCGCGGCGAAGCGACCCCTCCCGACCGAGGCGTTGCACGAGGTCAGGCCCCTGCAGACGTTGGAGCCGGTTCGCACATGGACACGCTCGATGTCAGGTTGAAGCCGATCCAGCTCCTCGGAGCGTGGCGGGCCCATACCTCGCACCTCATCCTCACCACCCGCGCCTCGCCGCGGCTTCACGACTCGCTGGCGGCGCGCATCCGGCTGGAGGGCTGCGGCCTCGGGGCCACCGTGGTCGGATCGGTGGGGAGCATCCTCGATGGCGGGACCGCGCGGCGCATCGAGTTCGTGCCCAACGCGGCCGGTCTGGCGGCCGTCCGCTTCCTCATCGCCGCGGCCGAGGGGCGGGACGTGCCTTACCAGGAGCGCCCGACCCGGCTCCTGGCGCGACTCCCGGCGGTCCTCCGCTCGGCGGCGCGCCAGATCTACATGGACACCCACTCCATCTCCCGCAGGGGCTGCCGCCTCCACTGGTCCGGAGGCGCGGCGCCGCAGCAGGGCGAGGAACTCGCGCTGCGACTGGGCGCCGGCCCTCGCGCCGTCCGACTCGAGGGGGTGGTGCGCTGGGTGACGACCGAAGCGGTGCGCGTCGCCGTGGGCGTGGCCTTCGTCGGTGGAGAGTGCCAGGAGGCCTGGCAGCGCTGGCTCGAGCTCATCCAGCAGGGCGGCGCCCCGCTGCTCTAGCCGGGCTAGATGTTCTTGGCGGCGGCCCGGCGCGTCTGCTCCGCCTCGAGGAAGGCGTCGAAGGCGGCCGAGGGGACCGGTACGGCCATCCAGGTGGCGACCAGCGTGCCGCCGCCGAGCTGGACGGCGTGCTCGACGCCCGGCGTGAGCGAGAGCCGGCCCGAGGTGGCGATGGCCCGCTCCGGCACCCAGAGCGTGTAGTCGAGGGCGATGTCGCCCGAGGGCTCGCGGGTCGCCTCGACGCGGAACGCCACCTTCACGTCCTGCGGGTCGAGCGGATCGTGGAGGAAGAGCTCGGCCTTCTTGCCCACCGGGGCGATGAGCCTGGGCCGCGCCACCACCTCGCCGTTCTCGTCGGTGAGGGCGAGCGCCACGAGCTGGCCGGTCGAGCCGATCTCGCGCTCCGCCCGGGCCTTCTCGATGGCCTGGTGCGTCCGGACGGCCACCTCGGCCGACCCACCGCCGAAGGCGAAGGCCAGGGCCAGGACGGCCACGAATCGGAGCGGCTTCATCGGGAGCTTGGCCATGGGTGACTGGCCTGCACCCGGTGTGCCCTGGGCCAGACCACGAGATTCCGGCGGTTTAGCAGATCCTGGAAACTGGGTCACGTGGCTCCCTGGAGACATCGTGGCAAAGGCTCCCGACAACCTGTCAGACCTTTCTTACTCCTCGGAAGCTCACGCCTTTCGGCGCCACCGTCCGCCGATGTCGATGACCCGATCGTGACGCTCCAGCTTGATCAGCGTCGCGAGACAGCTCCGCGCCGCCACCGGCCAGACGGTCGGCTGAACGTCGTCGTACGCCCGGGCCGTCACCTCGGCGAGCGTCCCCGGCTCGTCGAGCGCCCGCAGGATCTTCTGCTCCCGCTCCGCCCGGTGGTGCAGGTAGGCCCGCAGCGCCGCCGCGCCGTGGGCCGCCGGCGGGCCGTGGGCCGGGTAGAGGGCTCGCACCTGAAGGGCCGCCAGGCGCTCGAGCTGCCGCTCGTACGCCTCCATGTCCCCCTCGGGCGGGTCGATGACGATGGTCGAGAGGGTCGAGAGCATGTCGCCGGCGAGGAGCGCGCCGGTCCGCTCGTCGAGGAAGACGACGTGGTCGCGGGCGTGGCCGGGCGTCTCGAAGACGCGCCAACGGCCGGCGAGGAGGTCGCCCTCGGCGAGCGGCTCGACGCGGGCGCCGCCGAGACCGGGCAGGCGACGCCCGATGGCCGGGTGGGCCCGCACGGTGAGGCCGCGGGCGGCGAGCGCCGCCACGCCGCCCACGTGATCGCCGTGGCCGTGGGTGAGCCAGACCTCGGCCGCCGGCCGCCCCTCGGCGGCGAGCGTGGCGAGCCGCTCGTCGAGCTTCTGCTGCTCCTCGGGCCAGGGCGAGCCGGGATCGACCACCGCGGTGGAGCCGCCGAGGTCGACGAGCCAGGCGTTGGTGTGGGCCGCCGGCGGGAGCGTCGGCGTGCGCAGCGGCGACTGGAGCAGGCCGCCCTGGTACTCGATGCGGAAGGCGGAGGGGTCGGGGCGGCGCATGGCGGCGACGTCGGGCGGGGTGCCGCGCGCCAGCACCCGCACCGGCCAGAGGTTGGGCGGCAGGAAGAGCCGGTCGCCGCGCGACCACTCGTCGAGCGCCTGCGCCGCGGCCACGAAGCGCCCCTCCTCGAGCTCGCCGGGCCAGACGTCGAGCGGCTCGCCCTCCTTCCAGCGGCAGGCGAGGAAGAGGGCGTCGAAGCGGACCGGGTAGAAGGCCGGCGTCACCCACCGGCCGGCGTCCTCGAAGCGGGCGCCGTCGACGGCCAGGCCGTGGCGGGCGAGCAGGGCGGCGAAGGGGAGGGAGCCGTCGAGCACGGCGCGCCGCGCGGCGACCAGGGCGTCGGCGGCGGGGAGGGGCCCGCCGGTCGTGGCCAGCAGCCCGGTCTCCTCGAAGAGCTCGCGGGCGGCGCAGGCCACGTCGCCCGGGTCGTTGGCGCCCGGCTGGTGGACCGGCACGCCGGCGTCCTCCTCGTCGCGCCGGCCGCCGGGGAAGGCGCTGAAGCCCGGGGCGAAGCGCTGCGTGGCGCCGCGCCGGACCAGGTAGACCTCCGGTCCGGCCGGTCCGTCGCGCCAGAGGAGCACCGAGGCGGCCGAGCGGGGCGGCGGCGGCGCGGTGGTCGGAAGCTGGAAGTCGCCGAGCTCGGACATGGTCACGCCGGGCCGCGCCCCAGCCGGCCTCACGCCGGGATGCGGACGATCTCCTGCTGCACCTTCCCGTAGACCTTGGGCCCCTCGGGCGAGAGGTGCACGTCGATCTCGGTGCGCACGCCCAGCCCCTCGGCCGGCAGGTAGATGCCCGGCTCGATGGAGAAGGCCAGGCCGGGCACCAGGCGGCGCGTGTCGTGCGTCTCCAGGTCGTCGAGGTTGGCGCCGTCGCCGTGGACCTCGACGCCGATGGAGTGGCCGGTGCGGTGGATGAACCGGTCGCCGAAGCCGAGCCGGGTCACGTGGTCCCGCACCACCCGGTCCACCTCCCAGCCCTGCAGGGTGCGCCCCTCGCGGTGGGCCTGCACCAGCTTCTCCAGCCCCTCGTCGCGCGCGCCCGAGGCGACGCGGAAGATCTGCTCGGCCTTGGGCGGCGGCCGGTCGCCGCAGAAGCCCATCCAGGTGATGTCGGCGTAGACCTCGTCCGGGCCGGTGCCGCGCGCCCAGAGGTCGATGAGCACGAGGTCTCCCTTGCGGATGGGCGTGGGCGTGGCCTCCGACGGCTCGTAGTGCGGGTCGCCGGCGTGGCCGTTCACCGCCACGATGGGCGGGTGGTCGCACTCGAGCCCCGCCTCGGCGAAGCGGTCGGTGAGGAACTTCTGGATCTCGGTCTCCTTCGGCTCGGTGCCGCGGCGCAACAGCTCGCCGATGCGGGCGAAGGCGGCGTCCTTGGCGTCGTCGATGCCCGTGAGGGCCCGCCGGTGGCTCTGGACCTGGGCCGGCGTCCAGCGGCAGAGGAAGTGCTGCACCAGCTCCGCCGAGGAGACCACCTCGACGCCGAGGCCGCGCACCACCTCGAGCGTGCCGGCGTCGACGCGCGAGAGATAGGGGATGGCCGCGCCGGGGAAGTACTCCATGGCCACCTTCGGCTTCGGCGGCAGCGCCGCGGTGAGCTCGCGCAGGGCGGCCTCGAGCGACTGCCAGGAGGCGTAGGCCTGGCGGCGCCCGGGGACGCCGGCCGGGAAGGAGCCGAGCTCGATGGCGTGGACCAGCAGGCGCGGCTCGCCCTTGGCGGGGACGAGGTAGTACCAGCGGCGGGTGAGCATGTGCCCGTGGAGGCCGAGGGCGGTGAGCGCCGTGGGGTTCTGGCCGTGGAAGTCGTAGAGGAGCCAGCCGTCGAGCCCCTGCTCGACGAGGGCGCGCTGCAGGGCCGGGATGTCCATGTGGCGCTTGTAGCGCCGGCGGGGGAGGGGGGCAACGAGGCGGGTGGGGCTCACGGCCGGTCGCTTCGCACCCGCCGCCCGGGGCGCTATAGGTGTGCCAGCGCGGAGGAGGCGGCACATGGCGAAGCGGCGGTTCCCCGATCTGGCTGCCACCGGTCGGCGTTACCTCGAGAACACGCAGCGCGCCCGCCTGGGCTCGCCCGGCCTGGAGCGCTTCGAGCCGAAGCCGCGTCGCGCGGCGTGGCGCCTCGCGCTCGCGGCGGCGCTGCTGGTCGCCCTGGTCGGGCTCATGGTCTGGTTGGTGAGGAGCTGAGCGGGCGCTCGTGCTTCGCCGTCTCCGTGATGAGGCGCGCGCCGCGCTCGTAGGTCAGGTAGGACCAGGCCCACTGCAGGATCACCGCCGCGCGGCTGCGGAAGCCGATCAGGAACAGGACGTGGATGAAGAGCCAGGCGAGCCAGGCGAGCAGGCCGGAGAGCTGCAGCCGGCCCAGGCTGGCCACGGCCGAGCCGCGCCCGATGGTGGCGAGGGAGCCCTTGTCGCGGTAGCGGAACTCGACCGGGCCCGCGCCGGCCAGGGCGCGCAGCACGTTCTTCGCGGCGTGGCGTCCCTGCTGGATGGCAGCCGGCGCCACCCCCGGCACCGGCCGGCCGTCCTGCTCCAGCCAGGCCAGGTCGCCGATGGCCTGGACCTCCGGGTGGCCGGGCACCGAGAGGTCGGGAGCCACGCGCACCCGGCCGGCGCCGTCGAGCGGGACGCCCAGCGAGCGCGCCAGCGGCGAGGCCTGGACGCCGGCGGCCCAGAGCACGGTCCGCGTGGCGATGCGCTCGCCGGCCACCTCGACCCCGGCGGCGTCCACCTGGGTCACCCGCGCGCCCGTCCGCACCTCCACGCCCAGGCGCTCGAGCTGGCGCACCGCCGAGGCCCGCAGCGCGGGCGGGTAGGGCGGGAGCACCTCGGGCGCGCCCTCGAGGAGCAGCACCCGCGAGCGCTCCGGGGCGATGTGGCGGAAGTCCGAGGCGAGCGCGTGCCGGGCCAGCTCGGCGATGGCGCCGGCCAGCTCCACCCCGGTGGGGCCGGCGCCGATGACCACGAAGGTGAGCTCGGCCCGCTGCAGGTCCGGGTCGGTCTCGCGCTCCGCCTGCTCGAAGGCGGTGAGGATGCGGCGGCGGATCTCGAGCGCATCCTCCACGCTCTTGAGGCCGGGCGCGAAGCGCTCCCACTCCGGGTGGCCGAAGTAGGAGTGGGTGGCGCCGGTCGCCAGGATGAGGTGGTCGTAGGCGAGCTCGCCGTCGGTGAGCACCACCCGGCGCCCGGGCAGGTCCACCCCGGTCACCTCGGCCAGGATCACCTCGGCGTTCCGCTGGCGGCGCAGCACGCTCCGGATCGGCGCGGCGATGTCGGCGGGGTTCAGCGCGGCGGTCGCCACCTGGTAGAGGAGCGGCTGGAAGAGGTGGTGATTGCGCCGATCCACCACCGTGACCCGGACCGGCGCCCGGGCGAGGGCGCGGGCGGCGTAGAGCCCGGCGAAGCCGGCCCCCACGATGACGATGCGGGGGCGCTCTGCAGCCATGCTGGCCGTCTAGACGAGCTCGGCCGCCAGCGCCGCGAGCCGGTGGGGCGGCACCCGGACTGGCCGGCTCCAGGCGCCGACGGGCGCCGGTCGGCCGCCCGTGCGTCCGTCAGGGCGCCGCGTCGCCGCGCAGCCGCGCGTAGAGCAGCGCGTCGCCCAGCCGGTCGTCCTTCTGCACGTAGTGGCGCAGCCGCCCCTCGAGCGCGAAGCCGTTCGACTCCAGCACCTTGGCGCCCGCCGGGTTCCAGTCGAAGACGAAGCCCTGCACGCGCTCCAGGCCGAGCCCCTCGAAGGCGTAGGCGGTGGCCAGCTTCACCGCCACGCGGGCGATGCCGTGGCCCCAGAACTCCCGCCCGATCCAGAAGGTCAGGTCGGCGCACATGAAGTGGGCGTCGGTCCGGCGCGTCAGGCGGATGCCGCCGGCCAGCTCGTCGTGCCGCAGGATGGCGAAGCTCATGGGCGGCCCCGAGCCGGCCGCCTGGTCGGCCAGCCACAGGTGCGCCGCCGGGATGGTGAACGGGTGGGGGAACCGCTCGCGCAGGTTGAGCCAGATGTCGCGGTCGTCGCCGACCCGCACCAGCGCAACGTCGTCGGTCCACTCCCACGGGCGCAGCCGGACGTCGCCCTCGGACAACACCTGGCTCTTGTGTGGCATGCCTGCTCCTCGCTGCCGGGCCCGCCAACGGGCGGGCCGGGACGGGCGCACCTTACGCCCGACGCGCCGCGCGTGCACCACACGCTGCGTCGCTGCGCGCCGCGGGCCTGGTGACCCGGCCACCGCGCGCCCCTCGGGTGCGCCCGAGGTGCCTCAGCTCCAGAGCGCCTCGACCGGACAGGCCGTCAGCCCCGGGCCAAAGGGGACGGTGCCGGCTCCAAGGTGGAGGACCACCCCCTGCACGAACGACGTGCCCGCCGTCTCGGCGAGGGCGCGCAGGCCGGCGAAGTCGGAGGCCGCGACGGTGGCGCTCGAGTTCACCTCGACGCCGACGACCCGCCCGCGCGGATCCTCGAGCACCAGGTCGACCTCCTGTCCGCCGTGGGTCCGGAAGTGATGCAGCGTCGGCTTCGCCTCGCTCCAGCCGATCTGCTTGGCCAGCTCGGCGGCCACGAAGCTCTCCAGGATGGGGCCGACCAGCGTCCGCTCCGACCGCAGTGCCGCTTCGTCCAACCCGGCCAGGGCCGCCAGGAGGCCGGTGTCGCAGAGGTGGACCTTGGGCGCCTTGGCGAGGCGCTTCCCCCGGTTGGAGGCCCAGGCGGGGACGGAGTGGACGAGGAAGAGCATCTCCAGGAGCGCGAGGTAGCGCTTGAGCGTGGAGACCGGCAGGCCAAGCGTGCGCGAGAGCTCGGCGTGGTTGAGCAGGGCGCCGCTGCGGACGGCGCAGAGCTGCAGGAGCCGGCGCAGCGCTCCAGGATCCTCGATGGCCGCGACGTCGCGGACGTCGCGGGCCATGATGGAGGTGACATAGGCGCTGAAGAAGGCGCGCCGGCGAGGCGCCTGCGGCCGGGCCGCCGCCTCGGGGTAGCCGCCGCGGACCAGGCGGGCCAGGACGTCTTCGCCGCCCCAGGCGGCCGGGCGATCGCCGCGGAGCAGGCGATCGATGAAGGTCTCGCGCCGGCCCAGCAGCTCGCCCTGGGAGAGGGGCCAGAGCGTCAGCACCTCCATGCGGCCGGCCAGCGACTCGGACACGCGGGGCAGCGTCAGGACGTTGGCCGAGCCGGTGAGCAGGAAGCGCCCGTGGCGCCGGTCGCGGTCGACCGAAACCTTGATGGCCGGCAGGAGGCGCGGCGCCTTCTGGATCTCGTCGATGACGGTGAGCCCTTCGAGGCCGGCGAGGAAGCCGGCGGGGTCGTCCTGGGCGGCGTCGAGGGAGGTGGCCTCGTCGAGCGTCTGATAGGAGGAGCCACCGGCGCGCTCGGCGGCCTGCCGGACCAGGGTGGTCTTGCCGGCCTGCCTGGCGCCAACCACCAGCACGACCGGCGTGTCGGCGAGGGCGGCGTCGAGGGCCGGGAGGAGATGGCGCTCGTACATGGGCGAAAGGTGGCTGATTCGTGGCCGAAATTCAACCACGTCATGGCTGATTTTCAACCACTAACGACCATCCGCCGGGCAGGGAGGGCGCGCTGCTAGATCGGCACCGAGTACCGCCGCCCCGGCCCCGTCTCGCCCGGCAGCGGGATCTGGTGCAGCCGGATGGAGTTGGTCTGGCCGGCCACGCCGAGCGGCGAGCCGTGGACGAGCACGATCCGGTCGCCGGGGCGGCAGGTGCCGTCCTCCACCAGCCGCTCGGCCACCGCCTCGGCCATGGCGTCGGCGTTGCGCACCGGCTCCATGATGGCCGGCACCACGCCCCAGTACATGGCGCAGCGGCGGCGCGTCGCCTGGTCGGGCGAGAAGGCGATGATGGGCACGCGCGGCCGGAAGTGGGCCAGCAGCCGCGCCGTGGTGCCCCCCAGCGTGAAGCAGCAGATGGCCGTGGCCCCGGCCGCCTCGGCGGCGCGGCAGGCGGCGGCGGCGGTCACCTCGTTGAAGGGGGCGGCCCCGGCGCTCTCCAGGATGGCGGGCGCCAGCCCGAGCTCGCCGCCGCGCTCGCCCTCGGCCTCGCGGATGATGCGGTCCATCATCTGCACCGCCAGGAGCGGGTGGCGGCCGCTGGCGGTCTCGCCGGAGAGCATCACCGCGTCGGCCCCGTCCCAGATGCCGTTGGCCACGTCGGAGGCCTCGGCGCGGGTGGGGCGCGGGTGCTCGATCATCGAGTTGAGCATCTGGGTGGCGATGATGACCGGCTTCCCCGCCTGGTTGCCCTTGCGGCAGAGCATCTTCTGCAGGCCCGGCACGCGCTCCGGCTGGATCTCCACGCCCAGGTCGCCGCGCGCCACCATGAGGCCGTCGGCCACCGCCAGGATCTCGTCGATCCGGTCGATGGCCTCGGGCTTCTCGATCTTGGCGATGATGGGCACCACGCGGCCGGCCTTCTCCATGAGCCGCCGGCAGAGCAGCACGTCCTCGGGGGTGCGCACGAAGGAGAGGGCCACCACGTCCACGCCGTGGGAGAGGCCGAAGGCCAGGTCGGCCTTGTCCTTCTCGCT
>Ga0209682_10000643_pt1 | contig 11960 bp, 13 predicted proteins | sample DOMMetBare2Fresh_2_FD_187471 | JGI IMG/M metagenome (GOLD analysis project Ga0209682, IMG submission 187471) | Wetland sediment microbial communities from St. Louis River estuary, USA, under dissolved organic matter induced mercury methylation -... | ecosystem: Environmental > Aquatic >...
GCCTGCTGGGCTTCGAACATGGCCTGGAAGTTCACTTCGGTCAAGAGGATCGGCGGGAAGCCGGCACGCGTGCAGACGTCGGAGACGATGGCACGCAGGTAGGGGTAGATCATCTGCGGGCAGACGATGCTCACGATGCCCTGGGCCTGGTCTTCGGGAATGTTGCGCATCTCGAAGATGCCTGCCTGCTTGGCCTCGACCAGGAACAAGGTCTTGTCGGCGACCTTGGTCGTCACGGTGGCGGTCACGCAGACCTCGACGATGCCGTCGGCCACCGGTTCCGCGCTCATGCCCAGCGCAATGTCGACCTTGGGCTGGGTCTGGTCGAGCAGGATCTGCGGTGAGTTAGGTTGCTCCAGCGACAGATCCTTCAGGTACATGCGCTGGATCTGGAAAACGGGAGCGTTGTCTTGGTCGGCCATGATGGGGTCTCGAGTTGCACCGCACGGCCGGATTGGCCGCGCGCAAAAGCTGGCGATTATCGCCGGCCGAACGTGCCCGCTGTCAGGCGAGCAATGGCAGCAGACCGCCCTTCTGGTCCAGGGCGATCAGATCGTCACAGCCGCCGACATGCGTCTGGCCGATGAAGATCTGCGGCACCGTGCGCCGGCCGGTGATCTCCATCATGTGGTCGCGCGCCGCCGGGTCGAGATCGATCCGGATCTCCTCGATCTGCTCGACACCGCGCTGCCTGAGCAGCGCCTTGGCGCGCAGGCAGTAGGGGCAGACGAGGGTCGTGTACATCTTGACGGCGTTCATGTCGGGGCAGCGCGTGGCAAAGAAGTCAGGATTCTGGCGTCGCGACGCCAGGCTTGCCGGCAACGCCGGCCAAACCCCCGCCGAGTTCAGGCTCAGCCGGCGGTCTTTTCCATCGGCAGGTTGGCCTCGCGCCAGGCACCATTGCCGCCAGACACGACCTGCACGTTCTCGTAACCCATCTTCTTCAAGATGCCCACTGCCCGGCCGGAGCGTGCGCCGCTGGCACACATCAGGATCACAGGCAGCGCCTTGTTCGACGGCAGATTCTTGGACCCGTCGAGCGACCCGAGGGGGATGTTGCGTGCGCCGATCGCATGGCCGGCGGCAAATTCCTGTGGTTCGCAGACGTCGACCAGCACGCCCTTCTCGCGGTTGATGAGGCGCACGGCTTCGGCCGTGCCGATGGAGCCGGCGCGGCCGCCGCGCAACATGGGCGCCAGCAGCAGACCGCCCGAAACGAGAGCCGCCAGGACCAGGAGCCAGTTGTCGACGAGGAATTTCACGCGGTATGCCGTCAGGTGATGGAAACCTCGCATCATAAAATACCAGGTTCTGCCCTACTCGGTGCTGCCCATGTACAAGCTCGTCCTGATCCGGCACGGCGAATCGGCCTGGAACCTCGAAAACCGCTTCACCGGCTGGACCGATGTCGGCCTGACCGACACCGGCGTCGCGCAGGCGCGCCAATCCGGCCAATTGCTCAAGGACGCCGGCTACGAGTTCGACGTCGCCTACACCTCGGTGCTCAAGCGCGCGATCTGGACCCTGTGGCACTGCCTGGACACGATGGACCGGACCTGGCTGCCGGTGGTCAACGACTGGCGCCTGAACGAGCGCCATTACGGCGCGCTGCAGGGCCTGAACAAGGCCGAGACGGCCAGGAAGTTCGGCGACGAGCAGGTGCTGGTCTGGCGCCGCAGCTACGACACGCCGCCGCCGGCGCTCGAACCGACCGACCCGCGCAGCGAACGTGGCGACCTTCGTTATGCGGCCCTGAAGCCTGGCCAGGTGCCGCTGACCGAGTGCCTGAAAGACACCGTCGCGCGCGTGCTGCCGTGCTGGCACGAGCGCCTCGCGCCTGCCATCAAGGCCGGCCAGCGCATCGTGATCGCGGCCCACGGCAACAGCATGCGCGCCCTGGTCAAGTACCTCGACGGCATCTCCGACGCCGACATCGTGGGGCTCAACATCCCGAACGGCATCCCGCTCGTCTACGAACTCGACGCCAACCTCAAGCCGATCAAGAGCTACTACCTCGGCGACGCCGAAGCAGCCGCCAAAGCCGCTGCCGCGGTGGCCAGCCAGGGCAAGGCCTGATCTGGCCGTCGTTCGATCGTCATCGAACTGACTGCCGGCCGTTCCGGCCGGACGCTACGCGGCGGGGTGCACCGCGCCTTGCCCGCAGCGGCGGCGTGCGGGTAGCCGACGCAGCGAACAGCGATTGGCCCCTCCGCCGCCGGCTGCGAAGCCGGGTTTGGGGCAGGCGCGCGAGAGGCCGCAATGGGCCACAGACCGACAGCCACAGCCACAGCCATTCGACCGAACGCAAAGCGGCGTGGATGCTGCGCGCCGCGCCTACGGATCGACCAGACCGTACACCTGCTCGGGCAGCACGCGGGGCATCGCGCTGCGGTCGGTCAAGGGACCGACGATCGCGAATTCGGGTGTCGCGGTATCGCGCCGCGGCGCCCCGTGTACCGGGCGCCCGGCGCCATCGACCAGCACCGCGACGATCGGCGCGTTGCCGGCAGTCGTGTGCTGGACGACGATCGCCGAATCGCCGTTCTTCAGCTTGACGAAGTCGCCCGGCGGATAGACCCCGAGCGACTTGATCAGCGCGGCGGCGACCGGCCCGCCCTTCTCGTCCTGGAACAACTGACGCGCTGCGACCTGGGGCAGCAGGGGCGCACGCAGCGCGCGCGGACTGATCTTGGCCATGAAGACATCGGCCGCACGCAGCAGATGCGCCATGTCGCCGACGTCGGCGACGCCAAGCGGATAGCCGCCGCCGCCCGGGCGCTCATGGTGGTCTTCGACCGCCTGCAACCATTCCGTGTCGGTGATGCCGCTGTCGTGCAGCATCCGCGCCGAGCGCGAAGTGTGGGACCGGATCAACTCGAGCTGCTTCTTGTTCGGCGGCTCGTGCTGCTCGGCCATGTGGGCCTGCAGTTCGAGCATCGAGACGTTCATCGTCAGCGCCGCGCCGACCAGTCGGCGGACCCGCTCGGGTACCCAGCCGAGGAAGCGCGCACAGCACGCCGCCACGGTCGCCGTGTGCAGAGCATGGGTCAGCCCGTAGAGCGCAAAACGGCGGTCGTCCTGGCGGATGCAGAGGAACAGCGCCGCATCCAGGTGCCTGTCGATGAGCGCGAGATGGGCGTCGACGAAGGCCTCGATCTGCGGCGCCAGGGTTGCGTCGCGGCCGACCAGCTTGAGCAGCGCATCCAGGGTCCAGGTCTGCTGCTCCCAGGCATCGAACAAGGTTCGCTTGCGCGCACTGGACGCACGCCCGCCGCTGTCGGCCGCCGCCTGGCGCTGCTGCCGAACAATCCGGACTTCCTCGTACTCGACGCAGGCCCCGCGCTCGAGCAGCGCCTGCAGCTGGCGCAGGTCGAGCACCCGCTGGCCAGCGGCCAGCAGCAGGCGGCCCTGACCATCGAGCACCTTGAACGGCAAGGGCCGACCCGGTGCGATCAGATCGTGGACCTCGGTGAGCGGGACGCGGGACGGCGGTTCGATCATGGTTCGAGCGCCATGATGGACGGCCAGGCCTGCGCCAGCATCGGGACAATCGAGACGACGTTGCTCGGATGCGGCACGCTGTCGGTGCTCCAGACGTGGCGTACGCCGGCAGCATGCATCTGATCGAGCGCATCGCCGACCAGCAACGCATGGGTGACGGCGACGTCGACGCTGGCCGCTCCCTGCTGCAGCACACCACGCGCAGCCGCGACGAAGGTGCGCCCGGTGCTCGCCACGTCGTCGAGCAGCACGACGGCGCGCCCGCGCACGTCGACCGCGGGCAGTGCGACATCGACGGCATGGTCGCCTTGTCGCTGCTTGCGACACACCGCGTGGTCCAGCCCGTGCGGCGCCGCGGCGGCCCCCACCCACTGCAGCGACTCCTCGTCCGGGCCCAGCAGCAGCGCGTGCGGCAGCCGCGCGGCGACCCAGGCGCCGAGCAGCGGCGCGGCCGTCAAGGCCATGCCGCGCCGGCCGGGCACGACCTCGTCCATCGTCGAGACACGGTGCAGGTGCGGATCGACGGTCACGATCGCGTCGAACCAGGCGGCCAGTGCGTGCCCGACATGGCGCTGGCTCACGACCTCGCCCGGCGTGAACGCCATGTCCTGCCGCATGTAGGCCAGGTAGGGGCTGACCAGCGTCAGCCGACGCGCACCGAGTTCGCGTGCGCCGGCAGCGGCCAGCATCAGTTCGGTCAGCTTCTCGTTGGGTTGTTGCAGGCCGCGCAGCAGCACCACCACGTCGGGCAGCACGGGCGGCAGCCGCAGGCGCGACTCGCCATCGGGGAATCGGTGCCGGCCGACCAGGGCCAGTGCCCAGCCGATGGCTTCGGCCAGGCGCTGCGCCAGTGCGGCCTCGTCGTCGAAGGCCAGCAGCAGGCTCACGGGACGGCCCCGCGCGCTGTGCGCTGCGGGACGACCGCTTGGGAGCGGCCCGGCACGCTCATTGGACTACCCTGCGCGCTGTGCGCTGCGGGACGACCGCTTGGGAGCGGCCCGGCACGCTCATGGCACATCGCCCTGGGCCGAGGCGTACTCGCGCGGAACCTGCTCGGCGGACCCCAGCTCGAAGCCGCTGCCGGCCCGCGCCATGCGGTGCGCGAATTCGAGGTCGGCCTCGAACTGCGCATGCACGCGGTACAACGTCGCCCCGGCGCGCACCTGATCGCCCAGCTTGACGCGAAGGTCGACGCCGGCGCCGGCCACTTGCGGCGCGCCGCTCAGGCGCGCGATGCGCGCCAGCCGCAGGTTGTCGACGCCGATCACCGTGCCGTCGGCCGGCGCCACGACATCGAACGACAGCGCGCCGACCATCGGCGGTGACGCCCTGCGCCCCTGCGCGTCGATGATGGCGTTCATCTTGGCGAAGGCACGGCCGGACTCGAGGATGTCGCGCGCGATGCGGTAGCCGTCGCCGCCACGCACATCGGGGTCGAACTCGATCATGCGGCCGGCCAGGCGCAGCGCCTTCTGGCGCAGGTCCTGCGGGGCGTCGGGGTCGTTGGCCAGCACCTGCATCACGTCGCGCGCCTCCAGCACCGGCCCGATGCCGCGGCCGATCGGCTGCCGGCCATCGGTGATCACGGCGTCGAGTTCGAGCCCGAGCCGGGCGGCTACATACTCGAAAAGGCGCTTGAGCCGCTGTGCCGCCGGCATGCTGCGCACCTTGGCGGTCGGGCCGACCGGGATGTCGAGCACGAGGTGGGTCGAACCGGCGGCGATCTTCTTCGACAGGATCGACGCCACCATCTGCCCGGGCGAGTCGATCGCCAGCGGCCGCTCGACCGAGATCAGGATGTCGTCGGCCGGGCTCAGGTCCGCCGTGCCGCCCCAGGCGAGGCAGCCGTGCGTGGCGCGCACGATCTCCTGCAGGCGCACCAGCGGCAACTCGACATCCGCCAGCACCTCCATCGTGTCGGCCGTGCCTGCGGGCGACGTGATCGCGCGCGACGAGGTCTTGGGGCACAGCATGCCGTGCGCCGCGACGATGGGCACGACCAGCATGGAGGTGCGATTGCCCGGAATGCCCCCGATGCAGTGCTTGTCGACCACCGGCCCGGCGCCGACCTCGCGCTGCCAGTCGATGCGCTGGCCAGCGGCGATCATGGCCTCGGTCAGGTGCAGCACTTCGTCGCGATCGAGCTCGAACTGGTTGGTCGCGACGACGAATGCGGCGAGCTCGATCTTCGAATAGCGTGCCGCCGCGATGTCCTGGACGATCGCATGCAGGTCGTCGCGCTCCAGCCGCTCGCCGGCGATCTTGCGGTGCAGCGCGGCAATCGATGCCGGCGGCTCGGCCTGCTCGATGTGTGCCGGGTGCCCGGGCTCGACGCCGAGGCGGCGGAAGGCCTCCTCGCTCAGACCGAGCTCGCGCGGCTCGCAGATGCCGGCATCGTCGACGACGTTGAGCACCGCGATCAGCGTCTGCCCGTTCGCCTGCACCTTGACCTTGGCCAGCGCCTGGAAACCCGCCGCGCGCACGACCGGGCAGTCGCGGTGCAGGAAGACCACGCTCTCGCGCCAGGTATCGATGCCGACGCGGCGGATCGGCAGGGTCGGGCCGTTCATGAGGCCAGAGTGTCGGCGATCTGGGCGCGCAACGATTCGGCGAGCGCGCGCCGGTCGGCATGCGCGGTCGCGCAAGCCGGCAGCACGACCAGACGCGCGACCACGCCCTCGCCGCAGGCCAGCCGCCACAGGCTCTGCGCGATCGTGATCGTGCCGCTGAAATCGGCCGCCTTGCTCACCGCATCGGCAGCGTCGGAAAAGCGGATCGCCACCGGCTGGATCGGCGTCTGCGTGGCGATCGCGGCCTGCAGCAGGTTGGCGTGGAAAGGCAGCATCGTGTGGCCGTCGCCGGTCGTGCCCTCGGGAAAGACTGCCACCGTGTCACCGGCCTGCAGCGCCGCCGCCATCTCGTGCACGACACGCATCGCGTCGCGCCGGCGCTCGCGCTCGATGTACAGCGTACCGCCGGCGCTCACCAGGCGCCCCATCAACGGCCAGCGCTGGACATCGGCCTTGGAGACGAAGCGCGCCTCGGGACAGATCGAATGGATCGCCATGATGTCGATCCAGCTGACGTGGTTGGCGACGATCAGCTTGGCGCCCGGCCGGAAACTGCCGTGCAGGTCCATCCTCAGTCCGAGCAGGCGCAGCGTCTTGATCGACCACCACTGCACGCGCGCTTGGCGACCGGCGGCGTCGAGCGCAGGGAACCGCAGCAGGACGACCATCAGCCCGTGCAGGCCGTGCAGCACGGTCCGCAGCAGCCGCCAGGCGGCGCGCAGGCGGTGCATCAGGCCGCGGGGTCCGCCGTATAGGCCACGGTGCCGGCGACCAGCGTGGCGCGCACGCGGCCCGGCATCCGCACGCCGCCATGCTCGAAGGCAAACGGCGTGTGCTTGCCCTGGCTGGACAGTGCTTCGTCCGTGACGACCCAGCTGGCCTCGGGGTCGAAGACGCAGACATCGGCGACCCCGCCTTCGACCAACCGGCCGGCGCTGGCCGCCAGCGAGCCGAGCGCGGCGCCGAGCACGCGCACCGGCTCGCAGGTCACCACCGCGAGCGCCCGCCGCAGGCTTGCCTTGTCGTCGTGGCCCCATTTGAGCGCCAGGCTCAGCAGCAATTCCAACCCGGTCGCGCCGGGCAGGGCCTCGGCGAACGGCAGGTGCTTCTCGTCGGTGCCCACCGGCATGTGGTCGCTGACGAGTGCGTCGATCGCGCCGTCGGCCAGCCCGGCGCGCAAGGCGTCGCGGTCGCGCTGCTGGCGCAGCACCGGCGTCACCCGCATCGCGGAATTGAAGTACCCGATATCGACATCGGTCAGGTGCAGCGAGTTGATGCTGACGTCGGCCGTGACCGGCAGGCCCTCGGCCTTGGCCGCGCGCACCAGCGCCACGCCGGCGGCGCTGGACAGGCGGCAGACATGCACCCGCGCGCCGGTCGTGCGCATGAGTTCGAAGATCGTGTGCAGCGCCACGGTCTCGGCCGCGACCGGCACACCGGACAGCCCCAGCCGCGTGGCGATCGGCCCGCTGGCGGCCACGCCCTTGCCGAGCCAGCCGTCCTGCGCGCGCAGCCAGACCGCGTATCCGTAGGTCGAGGCGTACTGCAGCGCGCGCTGCAGCACCAGCGTGTCGGCGATCGCGACCTCGGCCTGGGAGAACCCGATGCAGCCGGCCTCGGTCAGTTCGGCCATCTCGGTCAGAGCCTCGCCCTTGAGCCCGCGGGTCAGGGCCCCGAGCGGAAACAGCCGGCAGCGGCTGAGCTTGCGGGCGCGGAACTTGAGCATCTCGACCAGGCCCGGCTCGTCGAGCGTCGGGTCGGTATCGGGTGGGCAGACCAGGCTGGTCACGCCACCTGCGGCGGCGGCGTTGAGTTCGCTCTCGAGCATGCCCTCGTGCTCGAGGCCCGGTTCACGCAGGCGCGCCGCGAGATCGACCAGGCCCGGCGCGACCACGCAGCCGCTGGCGTCGATCGTGCGCTCGGCGCGGAAGTCGGCCACGACGGTGCCGATGCCCACGATGCGCCCGGCGGCGATGGCGATGTCGGCACGCTCGTCGCGCCCGCTGGCGGGGTCGATGACGCGGCCGTTGCGGATCAGGATCTTCATGGCAGTCGCCTCAAGCCTCGTTGCCGGCGATGATCGACATCACCGCCATGCGTACCGCGATGCCGAAGGTCACCTGCGGCAGGATCACGCTGTGCGCGCCGTCGGCGACCGACGAGTCGATCTCGACGCCGCGGTTGATCGGGCCCGGGTGCATCACGATCGCGTCCGGACCGGCCAAGGCCAGCTTCTCGGGTGTCAGCCCGAAGCTCTTGGCAAACTCGCCGGCACTCGGCAGCATGGCGCCGCTCATGCGCTCGTTCTGCAGCCGCAGCATGATGATCACGTCGGCGCCCTTGATGCCCTCGGCCATGTCGTGGCACACCCGCACGCCCATCTCGCGCAGGTCGCCCGGCACCAGGGTCTTGGGCCCGACGGCGCGGATCTCGGGTACACCCAGCGTGGTCAGGGCGTGGATGTCGGAGCGCGCCACGCGCGAGTGCACGATGTCGCCGACGATCGCCACCGTGAGCTGGGTGAAATCCTTCTTGTAGTGGCGGATCGTGTACATGTCGAGCAGCCCCTGCGTCGGGTGCGCGTGCCGCCCGTCGCCGGCATTGACCACGTGCACGTGCGGCGCGCAGTGCTGGGCGATCAGGTACGGCGCGCCGCTCTCGCCGTGGCGCACGACGAACATGTCGGCGTGCATCGCCGAAAGGTTGGCGATCGTGTCGAGCAGGCTCTCGCCCTTGGCGGTGCTGGACCTCGCGATGTCGAGGTTGATCACGTCGGCGCTCAGCCGCTTGGCCGCGATCTCGAAGGTCGTGCGCGTGCGCGTGCTGTTCTCGAAGAACAGATTGAACACGCTCTTGCCGCGTAGCAGCGGCACCTTCTTCACGTCACGCTCGTTGACGCTGAGGAAGGTGCCGGCGGTGTCGAGGATCTGCGTCACGATGGCCTTGGGCAGGCCCTCGATCGAAAGCAGGTGGATCAGCTCGCCGTGTCGGTTGAGCTGGGGGTTTCGCCTGGACAGCATCAGGTCGCCTCCTGCCAGGCCGCCCCAGGGCGCGCGATGGCCTCGAGGTCCACGAAGGGGCCGCGGGCGGGGCCCGGGCGCAGCGAACGAACTGAGCGTGGCGGCTTCATGTCAATTCCTCCACCTCGAAGGTGAAGAGTCCGCCGGCATCCCGCGCCAGGGACAGGCGCTGTTTCGGCGGCAGGGAGATCTTGGCCGCCGCATAGGCGGCGGCGATCGGCAGCTCGCGGCCGCCGCGGTCGACCAGCACCGCCAGCATCACGCTGGCTGGCCGGCCGAAGTCGTACAGCTCGTTGACCACCGCGCGGATCGTGCGGCCGGTGAACAGAACGTCGTCGATCAGCACGATGTGACGGCCATCGATCGCGAACGGCAGGTGGGTCGCGTCGGTGCCTGCGGCCAGGCCGCGCGAACCGAAATCGTCGCGGTGAAGGGTGCTGGAGATCACGCCGTGCGCGCCGGGCAGGCCGAGGTCCTTCTGCAGGCGCTCGGCCAGCCAGGCGCCACCCGACCAGATGCCCACCAGCACGGCCCCCTCGGGAATGAGCGCCTGCACGCCCTTCTTCAGGTCGGCGTAGAGGGCCTCGGCATCAAGTTGCAGCATCGTCATCGAGCGTCCGCAGGTATTGGTCCAGGATCAACGCCGCCGCGGCGGCGTCGGCATCGGCCGCGCCGTCAGCCAGCGCCTCGGTGGTCGTGTAGCGCTCGTCCACCTCGTGCACCGGCAGCCGGAAGCGGCCGTGCAACTGGCGGGCGAAACGCTGCGCCCGGCGCGTATTGTCGTGCGCCGCGCCGTCAGGATGGAACGGCACACCGACAACCAGGGCGTCGGGGCGCCATTCGTCGATCAGGGTGGCGATGGCGCCGAAGCGGGCCTCGCCCTCGGCAGTGAGCGTCTTCAGCGGCCGGGCCGACTTCAGCAAGGTATTGCCCGTTGCCACGCCGATGCGCCGGGTGCCGAAATCGAAGGACAGGAACGACTGCAGGCCGCGGCGCGGAGCCGGAGCCACCCCGCTCATGAATGCCCCGCCTCCTGCGAGAGCATGCGCGGGTCGATGCCCAGCAGCGACAGCGCCCGGTCGTAGCGCTGCTCGACTGGCGTGTCGAAGATCACCGCCGGGTCGGCATCGACGGTCAGCCAGCCGTTGCGCCCGAGTTCGTCCTCGAGCTGGCCGGGCGACCAGCCGCTGTAGCCCAGCGTGACGAGCACCTTCTTCGGCCCGGCCCCCTGCGCCAGGGCCTCGAGCACGTCCTTGCTGGTGGTCATCTCCAGCCCGCCGGGAATCAGCAGCGTCGACGTGTACGGGCTCGGTTCGACGCCGCTCTGCTCGTGCAGCACGAAGCCGCGCTCGGTCTGCACCGGCCCGCCGTAGAAGACCGGCTGCTCGGCCAGCTCCGCGCGGTCCAGCGTCAACTCGACCTTCGCGAACAGGTTCTTCAGCTTGATGTCGATCGGCTTGTTGATCACCAGGCCGAGCGCGCCCTTGTCGTTGTGCTCGCACATGTAGACCACGGTGCGCGAAAAATTGTCATCGACCACGCCGGGCATGGCGATCAGAAACTGGTTGGTCAGGTTGATCGATTCGCCGCTGGACATGCGCGAATTCTATTCCCCGGCGACACTCCGGGCTGTGCACAAGACGCCCCCCCTTCAATCGCTCGCTGCCGTGCTGGTTTGGATGCGGCGCGACCTGCGTGCCGACGACCATGCTGCGCTGTACCACGCCCTGCGCAGTGCCCGGCGTGTGTGGTGCTGCTTCGTCTTCGACCGTGCGATCCTCGACCCCCTGCCACGCGCCGACCGTCGGGTCGAGTTCATCCGCGACAGCCTCGCCGGCCTGGACGCGGAATTGCGCGCGGTCGGGCTGTCGCACGGCATCGAGGGCGTGGGCCTGATCGTGCGCCACGGGCTGCCGATCGACGAGATCCCCGCGCTGGCCACCCAGCTCGGCGTACAGGCCGTGTTCGCCAACCACGACGACGATCCGGCGGCGCTCGTGCGCGACATCCAGGTGCGCGGGCGGCTGGCCGGTGTCGGCGTCGCGTTGCACACGAGCAAGGATCACGTGATCTTCGAGCGCAGCGAGATCCTCACAGCCGGCGGCACGCCCTACGGCGTCTTCACGCCTTACAAGAACGCCTGGCTGAAGAAGGTCGACGAGTTCTACCTCAAGGCCTACCCGGTGGCACACCATGCCGCCGCGCTGGCGCCGCTGCCGGACGAACTGGCCGGCGGCGTCCCGACATTGGACGAGATCGACTTCGAGCCAACGAACCTGCACACGCTGCGCCTGCCCAGCGGCAGCACGGGTGCGCACGAGCTGCTGGCCGAGTTCCTCGACGAACGCATCGACCACTACGGCCAGACGCGCGACTTTCCTGCCGTCAAGGGGCCGAGCTACCTGAGCACCCACCTGCGCTTCGGCACGATCTCGATCCGCCGGCTCGCGCGCGAGGCCTGGCACCGCATGCAGGGCGGCTCGCACGGCGCCGAGGTGTGGCTGTCGGAGTTGATCTGGCGCGACTTCTACCACCAGGTGCTGCACCACCACCCGCACGTCATCGGCGCCAGCTACAAGCCCGAGTACGACGCGATCAAGTGGGAGCGCGGCAAGCAGGCCGACGCGCTGTTCGCCGCCTGGTGCGAGGGCCGCACCGGTTACCCGCTGGTCGACGCGGCGATGCACCAGATCAACCAGACCGGCTACATGCACAACCGGTTGCGCATGGTGGTGGCGAGCTTCCTGACCAAGGACCTCGGCATCGACTGGCGGCGCGGCGAGGCCTACTTCGCGACCCACCTGAACGATTTCGACCTCGCCGCCAACAACGGCGGCTGGCAATGGGCGGCGTCGACTGGCTGCGATGC
>Ga0209682_10000644_pt1 | contig 11955 bp, 13 predicted proteins | sample DOMMetBare2Fresh_2_FD_187471 | JGI IMG/M metagenome (GOLD analysis project Ga0209682, IMG submission 187471) | Wetland sediment microbial communities from St. Louis River estuary, USA, under dissolved organic matter induced mercury methylation -... | ecosystem: Environmental > Aquatic >...
ATATGAAGCGGCGGGCGAGGACGCCACCTACATCAGCCGCATCCGCGAGGACAACACCGTCGAGAACGGTCTCGAACTGTGGTGCGTGTCGGACAATCTGCGCAAGGGCGCCGCGCTGAACGCGATCCAGATCGCGGAGAGCCTGATCAACCGCAAGCTGATCACCGCGAAGAAGAAAGCGGCGTAAAAGGGGAGCGCGGGCGTGGGTGCAACGGAGCCGGATCGAACCGCCGAACAGGCCCATTCCTACCAGCCCAATCCGGCGCTGAAGCGCGTGGAGCGCCGTTTCGAGAGCGTGCTGTTCAACAGCCGCTGGCTGATGGCGCCGTTCTATTTCGGCCTGGTCATCAGCCTTGCTGTGCTGCTGTACAAATTCTGCGTGGTGCTGTGGGAGTTCATCGTCCACGCGCCGGGGTCCAAGGAAGCCGACATCATCCTCGGCGCGCTCTCGCTGATCGACCTTTCGCTGACCGGCAACCTGATCCTGATCGTGGTGTTCTCCGGCTACGAGAACTTCGTCTCCAAGATCGATCCGGCCGGCCATCCGGACTGGCCGGAATGGATGACCAAGGTCAATTTCAGCGGCCTGAAGCAGAAACTCATGGCCTCCATCGTGGCAATCTCGGCGATCCAGGTGCTGAAGGCCTTCATGAACATCGATACCGCCTTCGATCCAAACAAGCTCGGGTGGCTGGTCGGCGTGCATCTGGTGTTCGTGTTTTCGGCCTTCATGCTGGCGATCTCGGACCGCTGGGGCGGCGGCGATCACTAGAGCTTTTTCCAGCGAAGTGGAAACCGGTTCGCGTAAAGAAAACGCGTCAAAACAAGAATCTAGAGCCCCGTTCCGATTCAATCGGAACGGAAAAGGCTCTAGCCTGCACGGCTGAAATTTTCGTCGCTACCCGCTTGCCGGTCCCCCGACGCTCTGGAATTCCTTCGCCCGCTGATCGAGCACGAACAGCGATCCCTCGGCGACGCCGAAATAGGCGCCGTGCAATTGCATCTCGCCTTTCTCGACGCGGCTGCGCACGAACGGGAACGTCATCAGGTTTTCGAGGCTGCGGAAGATCGCGGCCTTTTCGATCCGGACGGTGAAATCCTGCATCGTCTCGCGCTCACGCTGCTCGACGACCTCGCCCGGCTTGACGAACATCGCCATCCAGCGGCCGATGAAATCGCCCGGCGACAGCGGATCGATCTTGTCGATGAAGGCGCGGATGCCGCCGCACTGGGCGTGGCCGAGCACCACGACGTGCTGGATGCGCAGCACGTTGACGGCATATTCCAGCGCCGCCGAGACGCCGTGGGCGCCGCCGTCGGGCTGATAGACCGGCACGAGGTTGGCGACATTGCGCACCACGAACAGTTCGCCGGGGCCGGCATCAAAAATCACTTCCGGCGAGACCCGGGAATCGCAGCAGCCGATCACCATCACGGCCGGCGACTGGCCACGCTCGGAGAGTTCCCGGTAGCGCGTCTGTTCGGTCGGCAGCCGCTGCGAGGTAAAGGCCCGGTAGCCTTCGAGCAGATGTTTTGGGAATGAGGTTGTCATGTGCTTTCTGCCTGTATTAGCCATGGCTAACCATGAACCGGGTGCCGGAACAAGGCTTCCGGACACCGGTTTGAAGTGGTAGGGCGAGGAACCCCAAATGCTCCAAGGAACCAGCCGATGATCCGTCCGCGCCGCAGCCTGTTGTTCATGCCGGGATCAAACGCGCGGGCGCTGGAAAAGGCGCGCACACTGCCGGCCGACGGCATCATTCTCGACCTCGAGGATTCGGTGGCGCCGGACGCCAAGGCCGCCGCGCGGGACCAGATCGCCAAGGCGGTCGCCGCCGGCGGGTTCGGCAAGCGCGAGGTGCTGATCCGGGTCAACAGCCTCGACACGCCCTGGTGGGTCGATGACGTCACCATGGCCGGCAAGGCCCGGCCCGACGGCATCCTGGTTCCCAAGATATCCACGGTGGCCGATCTCAACGCCATCGCCGATCGCCTGAGCGACATCAACGCCGACATGTCGATCCGGGTCTGGGCCATGATCGAGACCGCGCGCGCCGTGCTCGATGCCGACAAGCTCGCCGCGGCGTCGAAGGATTCCGAAATCCGGCTCGCCGGCTTCGTGTTCGGGCCCAATGATATCTCGCGCGAAACCCGCATCCGCATGCAGCCGGGCCGCGCCGCGATGATCCCGATGATCACGCACTGCATTCTGGCGACGCGTGCCCACGGGCTTGAAATCCTCGACGGGCCCTACAGCGACATCGGCAATCTCGACGGTTTTGCCGCCGAATGCGCGCAAGGCCGCGATCTCGGCTTCGACGGCAAGACGCTGATCCATCCGAGCCATATCGAGGCCTGCAACGCCATCTTCACGCCGCCGGCGGAAGAGGTCGCCGAAGCGCGCAAGATCATCGCGGCATTCGAAAAGCCGGAAAACGCCTCGCGTGGCGCCATCCAGCTCGACGGGCGGATGGTGGAGCGGCTGCACGCCGACATGGCGCGGCGGACCATCGCGATTGCCGACGCAATCGCGGCGATGGGGAATTAGGGCTCAAAACGAAAAAGCTTTGAGATTAGATGAAGTTAGGCCTGGGACCGCCGTCGCCCGGTCTACTTTGCATGGGGTTGTTTTCGAGATTTTGTATCCGGGCGCCGGCCAACGCACTGACCTATGTCAGGCCGTTCTGACCTAATCGCGCTTCAAGCTCAAAATGTAACTCGTAAGATCATCGGCCTGAGCGGGCGTGATGATGAGATTGGGCATCCGGTGATGGCTGGTCTTCATGAAGACCTTGAGCGAAAGTCCCGTGGTCGAAACCCGGTTCGCGATCGCGACAAAATCCGGTCCGCGGCCCCTCGCGCCCCCCGACGTTGCTTCGATCGCGTGGCAATTCTTGCACCAGGCTTCGGCAAGGCCGCGTCCGGACGAGATGCTCTCCGACGGCAGCGGCGCGCCGTTCGCGTTGTGCAGCCTTACGAACAGCAGCGCCGCGACCGCGGCAAGCGTTGCGATCAGGATGTGCAGCCAGGTAGAACGCGCCATGCTCGGCAACTCCCGGCGCTTGTTCTACTGGTGTACCCGCGGTCCAAGGCCGTCGATCGTGTCGGCATTGCCGCAATATTCTTCGTAATGCTTTGCCGCAGTGCCGGCGGCGAGGTCGCGGTCGCACTGGCGCTTGTGATTGCACACCGAGCAGACGCGCTCCATGTCGCGCAGCACATGGGGCTCGGTGCGCGCCAAGGCCTCCTGGTCGATGCCAAGGGCTACCAGCATCTTCGGCAGCTCGTCGGCGGCGTGCGGGCCCTGACGGACCAGTTCCTCGAGGTCGGCGGGAGACATCCGCAGTTCGCCGGCGATCTGATTGAAGTTGGCGGCGTCCATCTCGTGCATTTCCCGCATTTCGCGGCGGTGCTTCAGCCAGTCGCCAAAGGTATCGATCATGAAATCGACGACGGGATAGGGCTTTTCCTGAACGGTCATGGCGCGGCTCCCTTGAGATACGGTCATGACTTAAAATGCATCCAGACGGCGCCGGTGTCGTTGCGCTGGATCAAATTGCGCTTCGCCCTTTTTGCGACGGGAGAGGGAGGGAACCGTCGATTATTTCCCGAACTTCTCCGCGGCCCACGCGTAAAGGCTGCCCGCGATCGGCTGTTCGCCACCACGCCCCTTCGGCGAGATGTGCAGCCCGATGATCCCGGGATCGGTGAGCAGCCCGGAAAAATCCGACGGCTCGAAGAACAGTTTTGGCTCGGCATGAACCGCATAGAAAGACTGCTTCGGCAGTGCGTGGCGCAGCTCACCGTGGCGGCGCGCCAGCGCGGTGATGGCGGGGGGGCCATAGATCGCGATGCGGATGTCGGACAGGCGGCTCGATCGATGACGCAGCTGGCGCAGCATGAAGGTGACGCGATGGCGCAGCGCCAGCCAGTCCGGCGTCAGGTCTTCCTGCTCGATCAGCTCCGCGAATGCCTGCACGATCGGATGGTTCGCCGGCAGGTACAGCACCGAGTTGCCGAGCTGGCGGCGGCGTTCCCACGCAAAATAGGGTTTTGCCGGATCGATCTCGACCGGCTTCAGCAGCAGCACGTCGGCGTCGAGCCACAGCCCGGCGCGCTCGGCCATCAGCCGCATGCGGAAGAAATCGCTGAACTGCAGAATGGTCCAGTCGCGCCAGCTGCCGTCGGGCTCCGGCGGGCGCAGCCGCTCGGCAAAGGAATGCGGCAGGATCGCTTCGGCCTCGGCATTGCCGACGCCGTCGGGCAGGCCCGGTAGCGGATCGAAACTGTAAACGGTGACCTTGTGGCCGGCGGCGACCTGCGAGCGCAGGCAGGTCAGCCGCAGCCGGTCGAGCGGGCCGTGCCAGAACGTGACGACGTCAGGCCGCATCCGCGCCGCCTTCCCTTAAGCAAAAGAGCCCCAAACAAAAGAGCCCCGAAATGATCGGGGCTCCCGTAACACACTCGGATGACACGATCAGGCCCAGGCGCGCTCTTTCTTCAGCTTCGCCTCGTACGTGTCGATCGACGATTTCTTCTCCATGGTCAGGCCGATGTCGTCGAGGCCGTTCATCAGGCAGTGCTTGCGGAACGGGTCGATCTCGAACTTCACCTTGCCGCCGTCGGGACCGCGGATCTCCTGGTTGGGGAGATCGATGGTCAGCGTCGCGTTGGCGCCACGCTCGGCGTCGTCGAACAGCTTGTCGAGGTCTTCCTGGCTGACGCGGATCGGCAAAATGCCGTTCTTGAAGCAGTTGTTGTAGAAGATGTCGCCGAACGAGGTCGAGATCACGCAGCGGATGCCGAAGTCGAGCAGCGCCCAGGGCGCGTGCTCGCGGCTGGAACCGCAGCCGAAATTGTCGCCGGCGACCAGCACCTTGGCGTTGCGATAGGCCGGCTGGTTGAGCACGAAGTCCGGGTTCTCGCTGCCGTCATCCTTGTAGCGCTGCTCGGAGAAAAGCCCCTTGCCAAGGCCGGTGCGCTTGATGGTCTTGAGGTACTGCTTCGGAATGATCATGTCGGTGTCGACATTGATGATCTTCAGCGGCGCAGCTACGCCTTCCAGGGTGGTGAACTTTTCCATCGGTCGCTTCCCGGTTGAGTTGGGGGCAAGGCCGTTGATTTATCCCGAATATCGCCCCGGCAAAAGGCCCAAATACGCAATCCTAGCCCGCAACCTACCCGGCGGCCGCCTCGATCGCCTCCATATCGGCATCCGACAGCCCGAAATGGTGCCCGACCTCGTGGATCAGGACGTGGCGGACGATATGGCCCAGCGTTTCCTCGTGTTCGGCCCAGTAGTCGAGGATCGGCCTCCGGTAGAGCCAGATCATGTTGGGCAGGCGGGCGACGTCGCCGTGGCTCTGTTGCGGCAGGCCTAGCCCAACGAATAGCCCGAGCAGGTCGAACTCGCTCTGGGCCTCCATCTCGTCCAGCACTTCGTCGGTCGGAAAGTCGTCGACCCGGATGATGACGCCCTCGCACAGGGCGCGGAACGTCTCGGGCAGGCGCTCGAACACCTCGTGCGCCATGACTTCCATTTCGGCGAGCGAGGGGGCTTTTGCTTCGGTCCACATAGGGGCGTATTTAGCGTGTGTTATGGCGGTGCGCATCCTGGTTTTGCAGAGTTGACCTCGGCGCGCCAATCGGTGACCGTATGGAAATATCAGGCGTGGATGGACTTCAGATGAAGCGGATTGTGACGTTCGCGGTTTGGGCGGCTTTTGCCGGGCTCCTGTTCACGGGTTCGATGGCCCAGGCGCAGACGGCGTCGGGGCTACGGGCTGCGGTGTCGGAGCCCACGGTCACCGACATGTCCGCGCAACGGCGCAGGCCGTTGCGGCGCGTGCCGATCTACCGGCAAGAGGAATGGGCGCCCGACGTCTACCCGCGCTACAACCCCGGCCCCAACGCCGTGCGCTCGTGCACCGCGCATTACGTCCAGGAGTACCGGCCGAGCGGCACGGTGATCACACCGCGCATGAACTGCTACTGGCGGCCGGGCTAGATTTTTCTCTCTACATTTTGATGCGCATTTCTGACGGGTTGGGCCGCCATCGCGGCGGATGTCTTCCGTTCATGATCGTGGCGCGTTCATTCAGAACCCATTCAAGCCCCGGACCTCAGATTGCGCGCAGCGTTGCGGCGAACGATTCGGCGCAGACGTGACCCCGACCCGAGGAGAGTAGTCATGAAGTTCACGAAGATAATGGGGCTCGCCGCCGTCGGCGCGGTACTCGCGCTGGCAGGCCCGGCCGAGCGCGCCAATGCGGTGTCGCTCAGCAATCCCGGCGCCGCCGCGGCGGTTCAGGAGGACACCAAGCCGGCGACCACCGAAGTGCATTGGCGGCACCGTCATTATCACCGCTGGCATCGTCACCATCACCGCCATCATCACCGTCACTGGCGCCGCTGGTAATGCGGTTTGATTGAAATCAATAGGCCCGCGCCAGCGCGGGCCTATCTTGTTTCAACGCATCTGCGCGGACATCGCCGCCATGACACGGGCAAGATCGCTGCGCGGTTCCGGCCATCCAACGAGCGTAAGGAGTTCGCCATGAAAGCATTGATCGGAGCCGCGATGATCGCCGGCGCCCTGGCATTGGCCGGGCCGGTTGCGATCGATCCGGCTGTTGCTGCGCCGCAGACGAAGGCGCGAACCGCGGCATCGTCGGATGCGACCGACTTCAGCGCGCACCGGCGCCACTACCGGCGCTACCACCGATACGGCTACCGGCCATACTATCGGCCGGCCTACAGGCCCTACTACTACGCGCGGCCCCATTACTACCAGCCGTATCCCTACTATCGGCCTTACCCCTATTATGGGCCTTATCCCTATGTCGGCGTGGGGCCGTTCGGTTTTGGTTTCGGGGTGGGAGTCGGGCCGTACTGGTGACGGACCAATTGGTCTTGCGAAATATGCCAGCGCCGTAGGGTGGATTAGCGCAGCGTAATCCGCCGTGCTGGATACGATCCTCGGCGGTGGGTTACGGCTTGCGCCTAACCCACCCTACGATCCTACGGGCCGCATCGTCGCGCATTCATCTTTGCGGTCGCCGCATTCATGGCGCGTTCACGTGGCTTTCTCTAACGTGATGCCAAGGGCGATCGCAGGGAGACCGGCCATCGCACATAGGCTGCCATCGACAATTCGATCCCGTACCAGGCCACAAGATAGAGCAGCGGCCCGACGAGGGAGATGCCCTGTGCGACGAGCAGCGGCTTGGTGATGCGCTGCGCATGATTGAGCGGCGAAATCGATTCAAGAAACGCGCGCATCTCGGGATCGCGCTCGTCGCCGTATTCCACCCGCCGCAGGTCACGTCGATAGCTCTCGGTGTTCTGCAGGAAGCTGACGAAGTTGGAGATGCCCACCGCGTCGATCGCGCCGGCGATGCGGTCGGCGTAATGCACACTGACCGCCAGGCTCATGTAGCCGCCGTAGCTGCCGCCCTCAACCACCACGCGCGAGGCGTCGAGGTCGCTCTGGGTGGCGATCCAGTCGAGCAACGCGCCGATGTCCTTGACCGAATCCTCGCGCTTGCGGCCATCGTCGAGCGCGAGGAACGTCTTGCCGAAACCGTCGGAGCCCCGCACGTTCGGCTCGATCACCGCGACCCCCAGCTCCTGCACGAAGTAGTTGGTGCGGCCCATGAAACCCTGCGTGGCCTGGGCCTCGGGGCCGCCGTGGATCGACACGATCACCGGTCGCCGGCCGACAAAACGCGCCGGCGGCGGCGTCAGCACGCCGGAGATGACGCGCCCGTCGAAGCTCTTCCAGCGCACGATGCGCTGGTCGCTGAAGGTCGCCATGTCCACGTCCGGCGGCGCGAGGGCGCGCGTCCATTGCTGCACGCGACCGTCGCCCGCGTTCAGGCTGAACAGCTGGTTCGGCCCTTTGGTGCTGTTGACCGCGAAGCCCAGCGCACCGGTGCGGCGGTGGAACGCCATCCGCACCACGCTGCCCGGCGGCACGGCGGGCGCGGGCAGTTCCTGCAGCGTGCGCCCGTCGAACAGGCGCAGCTCCGCGCGCCCCTCGACGTTGATCTGCGCGGCGATCCGTTCGCCGGCTTCGTCGATCGCCACCTCGCGCACGTCCCACGGGATGTGCGCGCTCATGCGCACCAGTTGCCGGTCGGAGAAGCGCCAGGCCATCAGTTCGCGGAACTCACCCGCGCGGTCGCTCACCACCAACAGGCCGGCGCCGCCGGACGTGAAGTCGCCGGCGAAGTACACCGTGCGCTCGCTGCTGCCGGGCGCGGGCAGCAGCTGCGTGGCGGCCCCGCTGGCCAGGTCGAGCAGCCAGACCTGGGATTCGTTGGCGGAGATGAAGCGCGTCAGGGCCAGCTGCCGGTCGTCCGGCGAGACGCCGCCTGCGTACCATCCGCCCCCGGGTAATTCGGCCAGCTTGCGCGCCGCGTGCGGCTGCAACGGATCGATCAGCCGGAAGGTGGTGGACACGCTGGCCCGCGTGCCACCCTGCGCCGTCTTGTCCAGCGGCAGCGACGACGTGATCAGCAGGCTGCTACCGTGCAGCCAGCCCTGCAGACTGTGCCGTTCGCTGCCGTCGGTGAGTGGCGTGGTCTGGCGGGTGTCCAGGTCGAGCCGGTAGAGCTGGTAGGCCTCGCTGCCGCCGGCGCTGCGCTCGAACACCACATAGCGGCCTTCGCGCGGCTCGTAGCGGGCCGAGGTTACCGGATCGGCGAAGTCGGTCAACGGCTCGGGCTCGGCCATCGGGCTGCCGACGCGAAACAGTTGCGCGGTGCTTCCGCCGGCCTTGCGGTGCGCCACCAGCATCTCGCTTCGTGTCGGATGCCAGTCCAGCAGCGTGTGGCCGCGGAAATCGCCGTAGCGGTCGACCTGCCGTGCCAGCGTCGTGGGAATCGGCGGGATGCCCTGCACCACCAGGTTGGCGTTCGGTGCCAGCACCGCCGGCGGCGCGTGGGCACAACCAGCCAGCAGCAACACGATGACCGGGGCGAGACGTTTCATGGCGCTCAGGCGTTGGTCCTGGGGTCCGGCATTGTGGCCGCGCCGCCAATGGCCTTGCGAATTGCTCGGTCGGGCGCCGCGCCGGCTGCGGTGCGCGAGCATACTGCCCACACGCACGGCAGGGTCGGCCGCAAGCCGTGCGTTGTCACAGGCAGGCGCCGGCGCGCGGCCACGAAAGGGATCCCGATGAAGATTCTGCTGCCCATCGACGGCTCGCCGCAAGCGCTGGAGGCGGTTCGATACGCGGTTCGCCTGGTGCGCGACGGCCTGAACGCCGAGTTCGTGCTGGTCAACGCCCAGGCGGCACCCAACCTGTACGAAATGGCCATGGCGCACGATGCCGAGGTGATCGACCAGGTCCGCAGCGCCGCCGGAGCCGATCTGCTGCGACCGGCCGAAGCCCTGCTCGAGTCGGCGGGCCTGCCGTTCGAAAGCGAAGTGGTCGACGGCGATCCGGCGCGCGTTCTGGTCGAGACGATCGAGCGTGACCGGTGCGACGCGGTGATCATGGGCACCCATGGCGCCGGCGGCCGCTTCGGTGCGCTGTTCGGTTCGGTGTCCGGCGCGGTGCTGCAACGCAGCCCGGTGCCGGTGACGGTCGTCCGCGCGGACCAGGCTGCACCGCAGGACGACGACACCGGGAGCAGCGCCAGCTGATCGTCGACCTCCGGGTCACGCGCTGCCCGGCAGGCGCCGACCGACCGCCCACTTGACGGCCTCGCACCACAACAAGGCCAGCAGCCCGGCGCCCAGCCCAGCCGCCAGCAGCCACGGCGACGGGGGTGCGAATGCGAACAGCCGGGCGATCGCAGGCACCGACAGCACGCACGCCAGCATGCCCAGCGTCGCGGCGGCGATCCACAGGAACGGCCGATTGGTCGTGCCGCGGTCGCGCCAGCCGCCGGGCTGCCACGATCGATTGGCCTGGATCAGGCCCAGATTGCACAACACCAGCACCGCAAAGGTCAGCGCGCGCGCCGTGTCTTCGGAGCCCGCGAGCACCCGCGCGCCGGCGTGCGCGGCCAGCAGCAGCGCCAGCAGCCCCGCGCCCTGCCACAGCGCGCGCTTCAGCACGGCGGCATCGAACAGCCGCGCGTCCGGCGGACGCGGAGGCTGCGTCATCGCGCCGGGCTCCAGCGCTTCGGCCTCGAACACCACCGAGCACGCCGGGTCGATGATCAACTGCAGCACGAGGATGTGCACCGGCATCAGCACCATCGACCAGCCCAGCAGCACCGGGGCGATCGACAGTCCGACGATCGGCACGTGCACCGCCACCACGAAGGTGATCGCCTTGCGCAGGTTCGCATGCACGCGGCGCCCGTCGCGCACCGCGGTGACGATGGAGGCGAAATCGTCGTTCAGCAGCACCAGCGCCGCGGCCTCGCGCGCGACGTCGGTGCCGCGCGCGCCCATCGCCACGCCGATGTGCGCGGCCCTCAGCGCCGGCGCGTCGTTGACGCCGTCGCCGGTCATCGCCACCACCTCGCCACTGGCCTTGAGCGCCTGCACCAGGCGCAGCTTCTGCTCGGGCTGCACGCGGCAGAACACGTTCACGTCGGCCAGCCGCCTGCGCAGCGCCGCGTCGTCGAGCGCGGCCAGCTCGGCGCCCGTCATCAGCGTGCCGTTCGCCGGCAAGCCCACCTGGCGCGCCACCGACAACGCGGTGGCCTGGTGGTCGCCCGTCATCATCACCACGCGCATGCCAGCGGCATGGCACTCGGCGATGGCCCGCGCCACGTCGGGCCGCACCGGGTCTTCGAGCGCCACCAGCCCCATGAACTCGAACGCGAAGTCGTGCTGGTTCGCCGGCAGCGTGGCGGCATCGAACAGCGCGCGCGCCACCCCGAGCACGCGCAGCCCGTCGCCGGCCATCGCAGCGACCTGGCGCGCGATGGCGTCGCGCCGAGCGGCATCGAGATGGCACAGCTCGACGATGGCCTCCGGCGCACCCTTGGCGGCGATGACCCGCTCGCGGCGGTCGGGCGACTGCCAGACGCGCGACATCGCCAGCATCTCGCCGGCCAGCGGGTAGTCGTCCACCAGGGTCCAGTCGGCGTGCAGGTGCTCGGTGTTCGCGAGCAGGCGCTGGCCGGCCTCGGCGATCGCCACCTCCATCGGATCGAACGCCCGCCGATGGCTGGCCAGCACCGCGAACTCGAGCAGGTCGTGCAGGCCCTCGGCCAGCGCGGCCTGCGGCGCGCGCAGCGTGTCGTGTTCCAGCGCGTCCGACTGCAGGCGCCGCACGACCATGCGGTTGGCGGTGAGCGTGCCCGTCTTGTCGACGCACAGCACCGTGGTCGCACCCAGCAGCTCGACCGCGGGGATGCTGCGCGCCAGCACGTTCTGCCGTGCCAGGCGCCAGGCCCCCAGGCCGAGAAAGATCGTCAGCACGACCGGCAGCTCCTCGGGCAGCACGGCCATCGCCAACGTCAGGCCGGACAGCAAGGCGTGCAGCCAGTCGCCCGAGCGCAGCCCGTACGCGACCACCAGCGCGCCGGCCAGCGTCAGTCCGGCCACGGCGATGCGCACGACGATGCGGCGGGTTTCGCGCTGGATCGGCGTGCTCTGCACGGCAATGGTGGACATCGAGCGTCCGATGCGACCCAGCGTGCTGTCGGCACCGATGGCGGTGACGCGGCAGCGTGCCGTGCCGCGCGTCACCAGCGTGCCGGCGCGGACGATCGCCGGGTCGTCGGCGACCGGCGGCTGTGCCGGAGTGACATCGAGCGCGGCGGCCTGCTTGGCGACCGGCGCCGACTCGCCGGTCAGCAACGACTCGTCGACCGCCAGGTTCGACGCGTCGATCACACGCATGTCGGCGGGCACGCGGTCGCCCTCGGCCAGCAGCACGATGTCGCCGCACACCAGCTCGCGGCCGGCAATGCGCCGCGCGCGACCCTCGCGCAGTACCAGTGCGCGCGGGCTGGACAGGTCGCGCAGCGCGTCGAGCGAACGTTC
>Ga0209682_10000645_pt1 | contig 11952 bp, 2 predicted proteins | sample DOMMetBare2Fresh_2_FD_187471 | JGI IMG/M metagenome (GOLD analysis project Ga0209682, IMG submission 187471) | Wetland sediment microbial communities from St. Louis River estuary, USA, under dissolved organic matter induced mercury methylation -... | ecosystem: Environmental > Aquatic >...
AATCGACCACCCGCGGCACGTTGTAGGCGGCCGACTCCGGCTCCAGCCGGGCGAGGAACCAGAGGCGCTCCTGGGCGAAGGAGAGAGGTGCCGCCGCCGCGGGGCAGGGCCGCCTCGTCACGGGTGGAACCGGCAGCCGCCCGGCCTCCCCCTCCCGTTCCAGGCGGGCGGCGAGACCGGCGGCCGTGGGGCTGGCGAAGAGGGTCCTCACCTCGACTTCCTGGCCGAAGGCGAGCCGCAGCCTGGAGAGGGCGCGCATCGCCAGCAGAGAGTGGCCGCCCAGGGCGAAGAAGTCAGCATTCCGGCCGACCTGCGGCAGGGCCAGCAGCTCGGCGAAGATCGCCGCCACGATCTCCTCGGCCGGAGTGCGCGGCGCGCCGTCGCCCTGCTCGATCAGGCCTCTCCCGGCCTCTTCCGGGTCCGGCGCGTGCAGGGCGCGGCGGTCCACCTTGCCGTTGGCGGTGAGGGGAAGTGCCGGGAGCGCGACGAACACCGACGGGATCATGGCTTCCGGCAGGACCTTCCGCAACGCGGCCTGGAGGCAGGCCGCCAGATCGGCGGGAGCGTCCGCGGCGGGGACCACCCAGGCGACGAGGCGCTGTCCGCCATTCGCGGCGGGGCGTGCCGCCACCGCCGCGGCGCGCAGCTCCGGACGGGCGCCGAGGGCGGCCTCGACCTCCGCGGGCTCGACGCGGAAGCCACGGATTTTCACCTGCCGGTCGATCCGGCCGAGAAACTCCAGGGCACCGCCGGGGAGGAGCCGGGCCCTGTCGCCGGTGCGGTAGAGACGCTGGCCGAAACCTCCGAAAGGATCGGGGAGGAACCGCTCGGCGGTGGCCTCGGGCCGGCCCAGGTAGCCGCGGCTCACCTGGGGGCCTCCCACCAGGATCTCGCCCGCCGCCGGCACGGGCTGGAGCCAGGCATCGGCGAGCACCGTCCGCGCCCCCGGCAGGGGCCGGCCGAGGGGGACCGTGACGCTCTGTCCTCCGTCCTCCGCCCAGGCCGGAAAGGTGAGAACGCCCACGGTGGTTTCGGTGGGACCGTAGTGGTTGAGCACCCGGCAGGCCGGCGCCAGCTCGCGCACGCGCTCCACCAGGGACCAGGGAGCCGCCTCGCCACCCAGCACCAGGAGCCGGCGGGGGAGCACCCGTTCCGGGCGCTCCGCGCTGAGCAGGGCCGCCAGGTGCGAGGGGACGATCTTCAAGACATCCACCGGGTCCTGCTCCAGGTGGGCGGCGAGGCGGCCGGGGTCGACCAGGAGCTCCCGGGCAGGAACGTGCAGAGCGCCGCCGGTGGCCAGGGAGGCGAAGACCGTGGTGTGGCCGAGGTCGGCGGCGAAGGTGCTCACCGTGGCATGGCGGCAGCCGTCGGCCAGCTCCGCCCGCTGCAGGAACCCGGCGACGTAGGCCGCGAGCTGGCGGTGCTCCACCATCACTCCCTTGGGCCTGCCGGTGGAGCCGGAGGTGTAGATCACGTAGGCCAGGCTCTCCGGACACACGCCGCGCTCCGGCCGCTCCGGGCTGCCTGCCGCCGCGGGAGCCAGGCGCGGTGGCGCGCCGGCGGGGAAGAGGGCACCCAGCTCCTGCGTCGTGATGAGAGCCGCGGCGCCACAGTCGGCCAGCAGCTCGGCCAGCCGTCCGGCCGGAAGGTCGGGGTCGAGAGGAACGTAGGCGCCGCCGGCCTTGAGCACGCCCAGAAGGGCGGTGACCAGCGCCGCCGACCGGTGCAGGCAGATGGCGACGGGCACGTCGGGGCCCGCGCCCAGGGCGAGGAGGCGGTGGGCGAGATGGTTGGCCCTCTCGTCGAGCGCGCGCCAGGTGAGGGTCTCGTCCTCTGCCACCACGGCGGGGGCGTGCGGTGTGCGGTGCGCCCAGCTCTCGATCCGTGCGAGGAGGGGGGGCGGCTCCACCTCTCCGGCGGGCCGGCTCCAGGCGGCCAAGAGCTCCCGGCGCTCCTGGTCCGCGAGGAGGGGCAGCTCGGTGAGGCCCGCCGCGGGATCTCGCAGGGCGGCGGTGAGGAGGCTCTCGAAGGCGGCGGCCCAGCGCCGGACGGTCGTGGCGTCCAGGCGGTCGGTGCCGAAGCGCAGCTCCCCCGCGAAGGTGTCCCCCTCCTCGGTCAGCGCCAGGCTGAGGAGGAACTTGGCGGTCGCGCTCTCCAGGGGGACCGGCTCGACCACCAGCCCCGGGAGGCGCAGGGGCTCGCGCGGCGCGTTCTGCAGGTTGAAGAAGGCCTCGAACAGGGGCGTGCGTTCCAGGTTGCGCTCGGGGTGAAGCTCCGCGACGAGCTTCTCGAAGGGGAGCTTCTGGTGGCTGAACGCCGCGAGGACGTGGTGGCGGGTGCGGGCGAGGAGGCCGCCGAACGAGGGGTTGTCCGCCAAGCGGGCGCGGAGCACCAGGGTATTGACGAAGAAGCCGATCAGGTCCTCGATCTCGGCGCGCTCGCGCCCCGCCACGGGAGTCCCGACGGTCAGGTCGGTCTGCCCGGAGAGGCGGGAGAGCAGGACCTCGAAGGCCGCGAGCAGGAGCATGAAGGGAGTGGCCCCGGAGCGCAGGGCCAGGGCGCGGAGCCCGTCCGCGGCCGCCGCGGGGAGGTGCAGCTCCACCGTCGCTCCCCGCTCGGTGGGCACGGCCGGGAGCGGCCGGTCGGCCGGCAGCTCCAGCTCCGGGGCGCCGCGCAGGTGCTCGCTCCAGAAGCCGAGCTCGCGTTCGAGGAGCGCACCGCTCAGGAGGCGGCGCTGCCAGAGCGCGAAGTCCGCGTACTGGACGCCGAGCTCCGGCAGCGGCGAGGGCCGGCCGGCGGCAAAGGCCTCGTAGAGGGTCGCGGTCTCCCGCACGAGGATGCCCATGGACCAGCCGTCGGTGGCGATGTGATGGACGGTGAGCAGGAGCAGGTGCGCGTCCGCCGCCAGGCGCAGCAGGGTGGTGCGCAGGAGCGGTCCGGTGGCGAGGTCGATGGGCGCCGCGGCCTCGGCGCCCCCCCGGTGCGCGGCCTCCCGGCGCCGGGCCTCCTCCGGCAGGGCGGTCAGGTCGACCAGGGGCAAGGCGGCCGGCGCCGGTGGAGAGATCTGCTGGCGGGGCTCGCCGCCGGGAGCGGAAAAGGTGGTGCGCAGGGTGGCGTGGCGGCGGACGATCTCGCCGAAGCAGGCGGCGAGCACCGCGGGATCGAGAGCGCCGAGGAGGCGGACCGCGGCCGGGATGTTGTAGCCGGTGCCACCGGGCCGGAGCTGCACGAGGAACCAGAGCCTCTCCTGGGAGAAGGAGAGGGGCGCCCCGTCCGGGTGATCCGCGGGGACGATCGGCGCGTCGCCGGGCGCCCCGGCCCCCGCCGCGAGGGCGGCCTCGAGGCCGGCGGCGAGGCCGGCCAGCGTGGGCGTCTCGAACAGGGCGGCGACGGGCAGCTCGACGCCGAGCTCCGCGCGCAGGCGGGAGACGGCGCGGGTGGCGAGCAGCGAGTGGCCGCCGAGGGCGAAGAAATCATCCTCGCGGCCGATGCGGCCGGGCTCGCGGCCGAGGAGGCCGCTCCATACCGCGGCGATCCGGCGTTCGAGCGGAGTCGCCGGCTCGGCGCCGCGGGCTTCGGCGGCGGCGGGTTGCCGGCGTGCCAGCGCCCGGCGGTCCACCTTGCCGTTCGGGGTGAGCGGCAAGGTGTCCACGAGGCCGAAGGTGGCGGGGACCATCCAGGCCGGCAGCCGGGCGGCGAGCCAGGTGCGGAGAGCGGCCGGCTCCGGCGCGGCGCCCTCGCGCGGCGCGATCCAGGCGGCGAGCCAGCGGTCCGCGCCGGAGCCGCCGAGGACCACCACGGCGCACCCGGCCACCTCCGGATGGGCCGCCAGCGCCGCCTCGATCTCGCCGGGCTCGATGCGGAAGCCGCGGATCTTGACCTGGTGGTCGAGGCGCCCGAGGAAGTCGAGCGCGCCGTCCGGCCGCCAGCGCACCAGGTCGCCGGTGGCATAGAGGCGGGCGCCCGTCTCGCCGCCGAAGGGATCGGGCAGGAATTTCTCCGCGCTCGCCGCCGGCTGGCCCAGATAGCCCCGCGCGAGGCCCCTCCCGCCGAGGAAGAGCTGGCCCGGCACGCCGGCCGGTGCCGGCTGCATTTCCCTGTCGAGCACGTAGGCCCGGGTGTTCGCGACCGGCCGGCCGATCGGCGGCGCGCCTCCCTCGCGCGGCACCTCCGCGAAGGTGGAGTAGGTGGTGTCTTCCGACGGGCCGTAGAGGTTGAACAGGCGGCGCAGCGAGGGGAGCGCGTACGCCTGCCGCGCCAGGGCGCGCGGCAGCGGCTCGCCGGCCAGGTTGATCGTGGCGGCCGAGGCCGGCACGGCACCGAGGCGCAGCAGCTCGGCGAGGGCCGAGGGGACCGTGTTGATCAGGGTCACCTGGCCGGCCGCGGCTGTTTCCGGAAGGGCGAGGGCGTTCTCCACCAGGATCACCCGGCCGCCGCGGCTCAGCGGGACGAAGATCTCGAACACCGAGAGGTCGAAGCAGACCGAGGTGGAGGCGAGCACGCCCTCCAGGGCCTCGCGGCCGAACACCTCCCACGCCCAGCGGCAGAGGACCACCGGCGCCGCGTGCGGAATGGCGACACCCTTGGGGTGGCCGGTGGAGCCCGAGGTGTAGATGACGTAGGCCAGGCTCTCCGGCGCCACCGGGCCGGGGAGATCGCTTCCGTCGCCCTCCTCCCGGGGCCGGTCGAGAAGGACCGTGCGCGCCGTGTGCGCGGGCAGGCCGGCGACGAGCCGCTCCTGGACCAGGAGGACCGGCACCCGGGAGTCGGCGAGGATCCAGGCGAGGCGCTCCGCGGGATAGGCCGGGTCGAGGGGGACGTAGGCGCCCCCCGCCTTGAGGATGGCCAGCAATCCCACGATCAGGTCCGGTGACCGTTCGGAGCAGATGCCGATCCGCACCTCGGGGCCGGCCCCCAGGCGCCGCAGGTGGGCGGCGAGGTGGTTGGCGCGCCGGTTGAGCTCTCCGTAGCTGAGCGAGGCCTCGGCGCAGGTGACGGCCACCGCGTCGGGCGCGCCGTGCGCCGCCGCCTCGACGAGCCGGTGCAGGCCGGTGCCGGACGGAAGGACGAGGCCTGTCGTGCTCCACTCGTGGAGGAGGGTCTGGCGCTCCGCCTCCGTGAGCAGAGGCAGCTCGAGGACAGGCTCCCCGGGGCTCCGCACGGCGGCTCCGAGGAGCTGCTCGAAGTGCCCGGCCCAGCGCTCGAGCGTGGCCGCGTCGAACAGGGCGGCGCCGCCGGAGAGCTCGCCCACCAGCGCATCTCCCTCCTCGCCCAGGGCCAGGGTGAGGTCGAACTTGGCGGTCCCGGTCTCCACCGGCAGCAGCTCGACCGCGAGCCCCGGCAGGCGCAGCGGCCCGGCGGGCGCGTTCTGCAGGATGAAGAACGCCTGGAAGAGCGGCGTCTGCCCCAGGTTGCGCCCGGGCTGGAGCTGCTCGACGAGCTTCTCGAACGGGAGCTCCTGGTGGTCGAAGGCCTCCAGCGCCTGCCGGCGGGTACAGGCCAGAAATTCGTCGAAGGACGGAGAGTCGGCCAGGCCGGCACGCAGCACCAGGGTGTTGACGAAGAAGCCGATCAGCCCCTCGATGTCGGTGCGCCGGCGGCCGGCCACCGGAGTCCCGACGGTGAGATCCTCCTGGCCCGACAGGCGGGAGAGGAGGACCTCGAACGTGGCGAGCAGGACCATGAACGGGGTGGAGCCGGAGCTCCGGCCGATGCGGCGGACCCCCTCGGCCAGCTCGCCGGACAGGCGCAGGAGACAGCTCACGGCGCGTCCGCCCCCCGCCGCGGGTCGCGGCCGGTCGGTGGGCAGCGCCAGCTCCGGCGGCGCGTCGCGCAGGCGCTCGCCCCAGAAGGCGAGCTCGCGGTCCAGGGTGGCACCGGTGAGCCGGCGGCGTTGCCAGAGGGCGAAGTCCGCGTACTGGACCGGCAGCTCCGGCAGCGGCGAGGGCCGCCCGGCCGTGAACGCCGGGTAGAGAGCCGCGATCTCGCCGATCAGCAGGCCGATGGACCAGCCGTCGGCGGCGATGTGGTGGACGGTGAAGAGAAGCCGGTGCTCGTCCCGGCCGAGCCGTAGCAGGGTGGTGCGCAGCAGCGGTCCGGTGGCGAGGTCGAACGGCGCCGCGGCCTCGGCGGCGGTCCGGCGACGGGCCTCCCGGCCCCGGGTCTCTTCCGGCAGGCCGGCGAGGTCGACCAGCGGCAGGGGGACTCCTGCCGCCGGGGCGGCCCGCTGGCGCGGCTCTCCGTCGAGGGTGGAAAAACGGGCGCGCAGGGTCGCGTGGCGGCGGGTGATCTCGCCGAAGCAGGCGGCGAGCACCGCGGGATCGAGAGCGCCGCGGAGCCTTACCGCGGCCGGGACGTTGTACGTGGCGCCGCCGGGCCGGAGCTGCTCGAGGAACCAGAGCCTCTCCTGGGCGAAGGAGAGCGGCGCGTCCTCCGCGCCGGCCGTGGCGGGGATCGGACCGTCGTCCGGCACGCCTCCGGCCGCCTGCCCGACCGCGGCGGCGAGATCCGCCAGGGTGGGGTTCTCGAAGACCGTGGCGAGCGGCAGCTCGACGCCGAGCTCCTCGCGCAGCCGCGAGACCACGCGGGTGGCGAGGAGCGAATGGCCGCCCAGGGCGAAGAAGTCGTCGTCGCGGCCGATGCGGCCGATCCGGCCGATCCGCTCATGGCCGAGGAGGTCGCTCCACATCGCGGCGATCCGGTGCTCGAGCGGAGTCTCCGGCGCGGCGCCGCGCGTCTCCCCGGCCGGCGGTTGGCGGCGGGCCAGGGCCTTCCGGTCCACCTTGCCGTTCGGGGTCAGCGGCAAGGCGTCCAGCAGGGCGAAGGCGGCGGGTACCATGTACGCCGGCAGCCGGGCGGCGAGCCAGGCGCGCAGGGCGGCCGGCTCCGGCGTGTGCGTGGGCCGTGGCGCGAGCCAGGCGATCAGGCGGCGGTCCGCTCCGGCGCCCTGGACCACCACGGCACAGGCGGCCACGCCGGGGTGGGCCGCCAGCGCCGCCTCGATCTCGCCGGGCTCGATGCGGAAGCCGCGGATCTTCACCTGCTGATCGATCCGGCCCAGGAACTCGATCGCGCCGTCGCCCGCCGAGCGGCGGACCAGGTCACCGGTGCGATACAGCCGGCCGCCGGGCCGGTCGCTCCAGCGGTGGGGTACGAAGCGCTCGGCCGTGAGGTCCGCGCGCCGGTGGTACCCCCGGGCCAGGCCATCGCCGCCCAGCAGGAGCTCACCGGGCACCCCCGCCGGCGCCAGCTCGCCCACCGGGTCCACCACGTAGGCCGTCGAATTGGCGACCGGCTGCCCGATCGGTACGGTGGCAGCCGGCGCGGGCAGGCTCGGGACCTGGTGCCAGGTCGCGAAGGTCGTCGTCTCGGTGGGGCCGTAGACGTGGAGCAGGCGGTGGGGGGGACCCTGGCGCAGGACGTCCCGCACCGCACCCGGATCGACCGCCTCACCGCCGAACAGCAGATGGCGGACGCCGCGGAACGCGCCGGGTGCCTGGCGTGCCATCTGGTTGAACAGCGCCGTGGTCAGGAAGGCGACCGTGATGCCGTCGCCGGCCAGGCGTCCGGCCAGGGTCTCCGGAGAGAGCACCTCCTCGCGCGGCACGCCCACCAGCCGGGCGCCCGCGAGCAGGGCGCCCCAGACCTCGAACGTCATGGCGTCGAACGACGTATTGGAGAGCTGTGCCACCCGGTCGCCGGGCTCGATCTGCACGTAGTCCGTCTCGAGCAGCAACCGGACGATGGCGCGGTGGGGCACGGAGACCCCCTTGGCCAGGCCGGTCGATCCGGAGGTGTAGAGGAGGTAAGCCAGGCTGTCGGCCGTCGCCCCTCTGCCGGGGAAGGACGGGCTCGCCCTGGAGGATGCCGGGAGAGCGCCGAGGTCGACCGCGGGCGCCGCGGAGGATCCCCGCCACCCCCCGTGATGGACGAGGGCCGCGAGCCCGGCGTCCTCCGCCATCCAGTCCAGGCGCTCCCGGGGGTAGGAGAGGTCGAGGGGCACGTAGGCTCCCCCGGCCTCGAGAATGCCCAGCATCCCGACCACCAGGTCGGCCAGGTGCTCCACGGCGAGGCCGACCAGGCGGTCCGGTCCGACGCCGAGGCGGCGCAGGTGGCCAGCGAGCTGGCCGGCCCGCGACGCCAGCTCGGCGTACGTCAGCCGCATCTCTTCGGCCTCGACGGCGATCCGGTCGCCCGCCCGGGCCGCCTGCTCGGCGAACAGCCCGTGAACCGTGGCCTCGCGGGGATAGGGGACGGCGGAGCCGCTCCAGGGTCCCAGGATCTGTTGGCGCTCGGCCGCGGCGAGCAGGGGAAGGTCCCGGACGTCGCGCTCCGGCTCGGCGAGAGCGCCGTCGAGCAGAGCCGCCAGGTGCCCCAGCAGGCGCTCGGCCGAGGCGCGCTCGAAGAGATCGGTGCTGTACTCCAGGGTGCCGGAGAGGCCCCCGTCCCGCTCGCGCCAGATCAGCGTGAGGTCGGCGCGCGCCGTGCCGGTGTCGATCTCGGCGACCTCCAGGTCGAGGTTGCCGACGCGCAGCTTCGGCCAGGGCTGGTTCTGCAGGGTGAACAGCACCTGGAAGAACGGATTGCGGCCCGGCTCGCGGTCCGGCTGCAGCTCTTCGACCAGCTTCTCGAACGGGATCTCCTCGTGGGCGAAGGCCGCCAGGGTGGCTTCGCGGGCGCGGCGCAGCAGCTCGGCGAAGCCCGGTCCCCCTGACAGGTCCACCCGCAGGACCAGGGTGTTGACGAACAGGCCGATCAGCCCCTCGATCTCGCTGCGCGTCCGGCGGGCGACCGGCGTGCCGACGCCGAAGTCGCTCTGGCCGGTATGGCGGAGAAGCAGGGTCTGGAACAGCGCCAGCAGGACCATGAACGGCGTGGCTCCCTCGCGCCGGGCCAGAGCTTCGAGGCTGCCGTCGAGGGTGCCGGCCGTTTCCGGCGGCAGGTCGAGCGTCGCCAGGGCGCCCCGGAAGCTCGGCGCCGCCGGGCGTGGCCGGTCCGCCGGCAGCTCCAGGGACGGCAGGCCGGCCAGGTGCTCGCGCCAGAAGGCGAGCTCGCCCGCCAGGGTCTCGCCGCGCAGCCGCTCCCGTTCCCACACCGCGTGGTCCGCGGGCTGGACCGGCAGCTCGGGCAGGGTGGCGGGAGCCCCCGCGGCGATCCCCGGGTAGAGCGCGGCCACCTCGCGGACGAGCACCCCGAGCGACCAGCCGTCGATGATGACGTGGTGGAAAGCCAGGACGAGCCGGTGATCCTCGGCGCCGATCCGGAGGAGCACGGTGCGCAGCAGCGGCCCGCGGGTGAGGTCGAAAGGCCGGCGCGCCTCCTCCCGGGAGATCCGGTCCAGCTCGCCGTCGCGAAGAGCCTCGGGGAGCGCCGCGAGGTCGACCCGTGGCAGAGCCGGGCGCGCCGCCGCGTGGATGGCGTGCACGGTCTGGACGGGCCGGCCGTCCTCTTCGCCGAAGGTCGTGCGCAGCGCCTCGTGGCGGTCGGCCAGCGCTCCCAGGGTCTGTTCCAGAGCGCAGGCGTCGAGGGGCCCGCGCAGGCGCACGGCCGCGGGGACGTGATAGGCGGCGCCCCCCGCGCCGAGCCGGTCGAGGAACCAGAGGCGTTCCTGGGCGAAGGACGCCGGCAGCGCACCGCCGCGCGGCGCGCGCGGGATGACCGCCGCCGTCTCCTGCCGCCCGGTCAGCCGCGCCATCAACCGGCGCAGCTTGTCGGCCGAGAGAGCGGTGACGCGCCTGCTCTCGTCAGCCATGGGAGCTCCACGGCGCCGTCGGCGGGCAGGCCGATGGCGGCCAACAAAGAATCGAAGCGTCTTCTGAAGCCATATCCTGAGGTTGCGGTCTCCACCACGACGGGAAATCTGTCGGGCTTAATCTGTATAGGTACGCGTAGGGGGCGTAAGCGGGACAACCCGGCAAGCTCGTCCAACAAATCCACTCCTCCTCGTGTCTGGGAGGGTATGGACACGCCCATGCCCTTTCCCCTCCCGGCCATCCCCTATCTCCGCCTGCGCCTGGCGCTGCGGGCGTTGGAGCCCGCCGAGCTTCCCCCGTATCAGGGCTCCATGCTGCGCGGCGCCTTCGGGCATGCGCTGCGGCGGCTGGTCTGCGCCGCGGGGCCGCGGCAACCGTGCGAGACCTGCCGGTTGCGCCGGGGGTGCCACTACACGCGGCTGTTCGAGACCTTCGTCGAGGGGACCCCGCCGCCCTTCCTGCGCGGGCTGGAGACGGCGCCACGGCCCTACGTCTTCGAGCCGGACGTGACGCACCTCGACCGTGGAGCGCCGCGCTACGCCCCGGGCGATCCCCTCGGCTTCGATCTCCTCCTCTTCGGCCAGGCCACGGACCTGGCCGGCTGGGCGCTCCTCGCGGTGGAGCGGATGGCCGAGGCGGGCCTGGGAGCCCGCCGGGCCCGCTTTGCCTTGGACCGGGTGGAAGCCGGCGGGGTGGTGCTCCGCGACGCGGGCCGCTGGACCGGCCGCGACGTGCCGCCGCCGTCGGTGCCGTCCGGCACCGGTCCATCCGGTGAGCGGATCACGCTGCGCATCCGGACGCCCCTGCGCCTGTAGAAGCGGGGCGGCCTGGCCACCGGCTTCAGCGTGCGCGACCTCGCCTTTCCGATGCTGCGCCGGGTGCTCGAGCTGGCCACCTTCCACGTCCCTGGAACGGCCCCCGACTGGACCCTCCGGCCGCTCCTGGACCACGCCGGCACCGTGCGGATCGCCGCCTCGGACCTCCACTGGTTCGACTGGGAGCGCTACAGCAACCGGCAGGAGCGAACGATGAATTTCGGCGGCCTCCTGGGTCACGTCGAGCTGGAAGGCGACCTGGCCCCCCTGGCCGCCCTCCTGCGCGCCGCCGAGGTCGTCCACGTCGGCAAGGGAGCCACGTTCGGGCTGGGGAAGGTCGAGCTGGCCTGACGAGGCGTCCAACAAAACGGCCTCGACCCGTGTCGGAGAGGGAAGAGGGCAGACTGCGCCGCTCCCAAGCTCTTTGTGCTCTGACCGCTCTGACCCCGGGCTCTATGCTTGAGCCTCTCCGAGGCTCTTCGAATTCAAGAGCACTTTCGGCTGTTTTGTCTTCCGTGCCGGCGTCCAAGTCGAGATATATTTCTCTGTGCTCCAGAGAAAAGCCCTGCCCCCCCCCAACGACTTCGCCAGTCTCAAGGAACTCCAAGAGCACGTGCTCACCTTTCAGGACCGTTACAGCACGACCGCTCGGCCATTACAATGGAAGTTCACACGCCGAGACCTCCACAACCTCCTTGCCCGGGTCGGTAACCAGCAGCCCTGCCAAGAAGCGGCCTGAACGCCGGTGTGGGGGTCAGAGAGCCTCGAACATCCCGAGCCACACTGCCCGGCAGACGGGCGGCCAAGCCGCCTCTGCCACCCGCCGGCTACGATACGTCATCGAATTTACGGTGAAGAGGACTTAGGGCCGCCTCAACGGGAAGAAGGTATAAAACAAAGACAAAATGCTCGCGACTGAAGAGAGTGAGAAAGCCGCCTGAACGAGCAGACTGGATGGGCCGACTACAACATACGCGATCAGTGTAGCAACGAGCAGAACAACGGAAAAAGTCAACGACAAAAGGAGTGATGGTTTCTTAATCAAGAGAGAGCGGGCGCACTCACGAAAGACCTGCGTATCGAGAAGATTCGTGTAGTGGTACTTCGCTCCTGAATCGTCTGCCGGCTGTAGATCATGGAACAGCATCGTCCAGGGCCGGTCATGATCTGGGCGTTGGAGCAAGTCGAAGGTATATAAAGAGTCTAGGCCCTCGATAACGCCCGCGGCTACCAAATCACCAATGAAGATCTTCTTTACCGATGAGACGTCAACTATCGCAGGAGGTTTTCGCTTCGCGATGGCTGCGATTTCTTGTCGGAGATTTGAGTACGGGATGTCGCGATGGCTCCATCGGACTTCTCGATGGCTTAAGCATTGTCTGTAA
>Ga0209682_10000646_pt1 | contig 11886 bp, 7 predicted proteins | sample DOMMetBare2Fresh_2_FD_187471 | JGI IMG/M metagenome (GOLD analysis project Ga0209682, IMG submission 187471) | Wetland sediment microbial communities from St. Louis River estuary, USA, under dissolved organic matter induced mercury methylation -... | ecosystem: Environmental > Aquatic >...
TCCCAGACCGCGCTCCGGTCGAAGTGGGTGCGCTGGGAGATCGACAAGCACACCGCGCTCAACCCCGAGGAGGACCGTCTCCTCCCGGTCAAATTCGAGCCCCTCGATCTTCCTGCCGACCTGGATGCCCTGCTCTGGGTGGATTTCACCGATCCGGCCCGGGACGCCGACTCCACCGCGTACCTCGCCCGGCTCCTGCGCAGCGCCGACGCCGAAGACGCCCGCCGCCGCCGGGGCTTCCGGCACCCGGCCGGCCGCGGCGAGCCCGGTCCCTTTCCGCCCGCACCCCAATATGGCTTCCAGGGCCGGGCGCGCGAGCTGTACGAGCTGGAGCGCCTGTTTCGCTCCCAGCGTGGCATCGTGCTGCACGCCATGGGCGGCATGGGCAAGACCGCGCTCGCCACCGAGGCCGCGCACTGGTGGACGCGCAGCGGCTTGTTCCGCGATGGCGCGTGCTTCCTGAGCTTCGAGCAGTTCCTGAGCGCCGACCGCGCGGTGCAGATGCTCGGCATCTACCTCGCGGGACTCCAGTTCGAGCAGCTCCCCGCCGTCGAGCAGCGCCGCCGCGCCATCGAGCTGTTCCGGCAGAAGGACGTGCTCCTGGTCTGGGACAACTTCGAGAGCGTCCTGCCGCAATTCAACGACGGCGCCGCCGGCACAGCCAGCCCGTACACCGACGACGAGCGCCACCGCCTCGCCGAGCTGTTCCGCGATCTCACCACGGGCCGGGGGACAGGCTGTCTCCTCGTCACCTGCCGGCCCGGCGACACCAACCTCCCCGGCGCGCAACGCTACGAGCTGGAAGGTCTGGCCCGCGCCGACAGCCTGTGGCTGCTCGCGAGCATCCTGCGGCGCGACGGCCTCACTCTCGCCGATCCCCGGCTGCGCCGCGACCAGCTCGATCCGTTGCTGCGCGATCTGGCCGATCACCCGCTCTCGCTGGAGCTCGTCGGCCCCCATCTGAAAGCCTTGACGCCCGAGGAGATCCGCGCGGACTTTGGCCAGCTCCTCGCGAAGCTGCAGGCGGCTCCCGAAGAGAGGAACCAATCCCTCCTCGCCTCCCTGGAATTCTCCCGCCGCCACCTGAGCCCCGCCGCCCGCGAGGCCCTGCCCTGGCTCGGCCTCTTCAGCGGCGGGGTGTTCGAGGACAACCTGCTCGACGTGAGCCAGCTCGCCCCGGAAGCCTGGGAACCCATCCGGAGGGAGCTCGAAGGCATCGCCCTTCTGCGCACGGAAGACGACCTCCAGCTCAGCGGCCGCCCCTTCCTGCGCTTCCACCCCACCCTCGCCGCTGCCGCCGCCGATCCCACCCTCGCGCAGAACCCGGAGATCCGGCAGCGCTTCCTCGACGTCTATCTCGTTCTCATGCAGGCGCTGGACAAGGCATTGAAGGGCTCGCAATCACGCGCCGCGCTGGACGTCCTGAGCCGCGAGGAGGCGAACTACCACACCGCCGTCCAGTGGGCCGTGGCCGATCAGCAGCTCCCGGCCGCCGCGGCGCTGGGCGAGACGTTCTCCCGCTATCTCCAGATGTCAGGCCGCCTCCGCGAACGCGATGCCTGGGTGGAGTGGCTGAAGGACGCGGTGGGCCGACATGGCTTCACGGAAGAAGCCGCGGCTTACGAGCGGCAGCACGCCTGGACGCGCTTCACCCAGGGCGATCCGCAGGGCGCGGTGGATCAGCTCCAGGCCCTCATCGAGCGCCTCCGCCACACCACCGAGTTCGATCCCGCGTTTGAGCTGGCGACGGCGGTCGGCGATTTGGGAAGGGTACTGAACGAGGCAGGCGCTTCCGCACAAGCCATCCCCATCCTGCGGGAAAACATCGGCCTCTGCGAGGCGTTGGTGGAGAAAGCAGGAGGCCGGCCCTGGGAAGAGCTTCTGGCCTCGCCCGATCACGCGAAGGCCGCAAGCGAGCTGGGCAATCTTTCCGCCACGATGGGCGATCTGGCCAATGCACTGAGCAGCGCCGGCCAGCACAGCGAAGCTCTTGCCATGGCGGAGAAAGTCATCGAGATTCAAGAAATACTGGGCGGCCACCGCGGGGTCGCAACTGGCCAAGGTATGACCGCCAAGATCCTCGCCGCAACGGGGCGCTACGACGAGGCCGACGCCCGCTACGACCTGGCCCTCGCCACCGCCCGCCAGGCTGGGGACAAGGTCTTGGAGGGATCTCTCCTCCAGCATCAGGGGAGTCTTGCCGACGACCGCAACCAACTCGAGCGCGCCAGCCGCCTCTACCAGCAGGCGCTCGAGCGCTTTCGGGAGGCGGGCAACCAGGGTTCGATGATGTGGACCTACAACCTCCTCGGCGTGGCCGAACGGAAGGTTGGCCGGCTGGCCGAGGCGCGAGCGTGGCACGAGAGATCCCGCGAGCTGGCCGTGCAGTTGAAAGCTCAGATTGGCCTAGGCCAGGCCGCCCAGAGCATCGGCATCGTCTGGCAAAGTGAAGGCGAAGCCGCCCGCGAGCGGGGCGACGAGCCCACCGCCCGCCGGTGCTTCGAGGAAGCCCGCCGCTCTGTGGAGGAAAGCCGGGGGGTTTGGCAAGCTCAGAACAACAAGCCGTATGAAGCCGCTTCATGGGGCCAGCTCGCGATCATCCACCTCCGCCTCGGCGACCTCGCAGAGGCCGAGCGCCACGCCCACGAAGCCCGCGAGATCCACGAATCCCTCGGCCTCAAGGACGCTTGGAGGACCTACGACATCCTTTCCGAAATCGCCCAGGCCCGCGGCGACCACGCCGCTGCCGCCGAGTGGGCCAAGAAGCGCGATGACCTGCTCGCCGAGCTCAAGCGCCGCGCCGGAGGAGGCGGTGGCGTGCCCGCCCAGATGCTCAAGGCCCTGCAACGCCTGACCCTCGCCTGTGCCCAGGCGGGCTTCGAGGAGGCCGGGCTCGGCCCCGGCGAGGAAGAGGTGCTAGCCCAGATCGATGGGTTGCCCGCGCCGTTTCCCGCGTTGGCCGGGTTTCTTCGCCGGATCGCGGCGGGGGAGGTGCCGGCGGTTCCCGGTGGGTTGCCGGGGGATCTGGGGGCGTGGTTGGAGGGGCTGGTGGTGGAGATCAGGAAGACTCGAGGTGGAGCCCCCGCCCCGGGTTGAAACCCCGGGGCTAAGAAAATGGCCGTCCCTCCGGGACGGAGAGAGCCGATGCGTGCCGACCCCGTCCTGGAGGGACGGCCCTGTTGATAGCCCCGGGGTTCAACCCGGGGCGGCGTGGCGAGATCACACCGCCGCTTCCGCTCCCGCCAACAGCTCCCCCTGCGCCACGACGCGGGCGTCGCCGCTGAGGAGCCAGCGTCCGCTGCGCGGATCGGTCGCCACGCCCAGCTCGAAGCCGCCGCGCGTGAGCACCCGGAGCGGCAGTTGGGCCTCGGCGAGGGCGAGCCCCACGGCGGTTCCGGCCAGGATGCCGGTGCCGCAGGAGAGCGTCTCGTCCTCCACCCCTCGCTCGTAGGTGCGGATCTCCATCCGGTCCTTGGTGGAGAAGCGCACGAAGTTGACGTTGGCGCCTTCCGGAAAGGTGGGATGGTGGCGGAGGGCCGCGCCCAGGGCCAGGACCGGCGCCGTCTCCAGGCTCTCCGGCCAGACCAGGACGAAGTGGGGGACTCCGACGGTCAGAAACATCCCGGTCCGGGCGATGCCGTCGATTTCCGGTGCCTTCTCCCGGGGAGCTTCCGGGGCCGGGACCTCCAGGGTGATGCGGGTCTCATCCAGGCGCCGGGCGGTGAAGCGGCCGGCGCCGGTGACGACCGGGAGGGCGCCGTCGCCCCAGCCGAGATGGAAGGCGAGCTGCGCGGCGCAGCGGGTGCCGTTCAGGCAGAGCGCCGCGGGGAAGCCGTCGGCGTTGAAGTAGTCCATGGCCACGCCGTCCTCGCTCCGGCGCAGGACGAAGAGGCCATCGGCGCCGAGGGAGATCCCCCGCCGGCACCAGGCGCGGATGCGCTCCGGCGGGGGGACGGAAGCGGGCTCGGCCAGGGCCAGAAAGTCGTTCCCGCTCCCGGAGACTTTGAAGAACGTGGTCATGGAACGACGGCGCGGACCTCCGTGCTCGGTCCACTCTCGTTCCCCGCCTGGTCGACCGACGCCACGCGGTAGCCGTAGGTCTGGCCCGACGCGACGGTCGAGTCGACGAATTCGGGCGTCGGCAGGGTCTCGGGCGTGACGCGCCGGAAGTCTCCGCCCTCCTCCCGCCGGTAGACGATATAGCCGGCGAAGTCCTCGGCCTCGCTGGCGCGCCAGACGAGGCGGACGCGGCCGGCCTCGGTCAACGCGACGAGATCGCCCGGCACCGGCGGCGGGAAGCGGTCGGTGTAGCGCTCCTCATCCGTGCCGGAGATGGCGCTCTCGATGATCGGGTTGGGCTGGATGATCGCCGTCACCGCGTAGATGTAGTCCTGGCCGAAGCGGGCCGTCGCGTCGAGCCAGCTCTTCTGGTCCGCACCCGGTACGAGCTGTACCGGCGCGCCGAAGGCCCGCTCCTGGGCGGCCCGGCGGTAGACGCCGTAGCCGAGGACGCCCGTGACCGGGGTCCACTCGACGAAGATCCCGTCCGCGCGGGCCGTGGCGGTGACGTTGGTCGGCGCCGCCGGGGGGACCTTGGGCAGCACCGCGGCCACGTTGGACTGATCCGAACGGTCGCCGCTCTTGCCGATCGTGCGCACGGCGTAATAGCGCGCCCGGATCGGATCCTCCATGGGCTCGGGGAGCGGCACGGAGAGGATCAGGCGGTCGCCGAACGTGGCCCCGCCCATGTCGCCCTCGGCCAGCGTCTGCTGGATCTGGGCGGAGGCGGTGAAGATGCGCGCCTCGAGCGGCGGCGGTGCTCCCTCGCGCGGCGCGGGTTGGAGCGCCTCGTAGACCTCGATGGCGCGCACGCCGTCGAGGGCGGTGCCGGCCGCGGTGGTCTTCGGGTAGCCGAAATCCAGGAGGAGGCGCATCCCCTGCTGATGGACCTTCAGGTCCTGGGTGGTCGCGGGAACGGCGCGGAGCGGAGGTTGGGGAGCGCCCTGCTTGCCGCAGCCGGCGAGCGGTCCGAGGGCGGCACACAGGGCGCAAGCGGCGGTGAGCCGCCGGAGATCAAAGGACATAGCGCGAGAGATCCTGGTTCTTGACCGTATCGGAGAGCGCGCGGAGCACGTACTCGCCATCGACCTTGACCGAGGCGCCGGCCATGCCCGGTGCCTCGTAGGAGACCTCGTCCAGCAGGCGCTCCATCAGCGTCGAGAGCCGGCGTGCGCCGATGTTCTCGGTGGTGGAATTGACCTCGACCGCCAGACGGGCGATCTCGGCCACGGCGTCCGAAGTGAACCCCAGCTTGACCCCCTCGGTGGAGAGGAGGGCCGAGTACTGCTTGGTGAGGGCGGTCTCGGGCTCCGTCAGGATGCGCACGAAGTCCTGCTCGGTGAGCGCGTCGAGCTCGACCCGGATCGGGAAGCGCCCCTGCAGCTCCGGGATCAGGTCGGACGGCTTGCTGACGTGGAACGCCCCGGCGGCGATGAAGAGGATGTGGTCCGTCTTCACCATGCCGTACTTGGTCGACACGTTCGTCCCTTCGACGATGGGCAGGAGGTCGCGCTGCACCCCTTCGCGCGAGACGTCGGGACCGCGGCTCCCTTCGCGGCCGGCGATCTTGTCGATCTCGTCCAAGAAGATCATCCCTCCCTGCTCGACCTTCTGCCGCGCCTCGCGGGACACCTGGGTGCGGTCGATCAGCTTCTCCGCCTCCTGCTGCACCAGGACCTCGCGCGCCTCGGCGACGGTGACCTGCTGCTTCTTCTTGCGGCCGAAGAGCCCGGGGAGCATCTCCTTGATGTTCAAGCCGACCTCTTCCACTCCTTGCGGCGTGAACATCTCCAGGCTGGGGTAGGACGACTCGTCGACCTCGATCTCGACCCGCCGGTTGTCCAGGGCGCCGGTGCGCAGCTTGCCGCGGAACTTCTCGCGGGTGGCCTGGAGGTCGTCCTCCTCCTCCTGCTCTTCCTTGCGGAGATAGCTGGAGATGGGGCGCGGCGGCACCAGGAGCTGGAGCAGGCGGTCCTCGGCGCGGGCGATGGCGGCTTCGCGCACCGCGTCGCGCTTCTCTTCCTTGACCATGACGACGGCGATCTCCACCAGATCGCGCACCATCGACTCGACGTCGCGGCCGACATAGCCGACCTCGGTGAACTTGCTGGCTTCGACCTTGAGGAACGGAGCCTTGGCGAGACGCGCCAGGCGGCGGGCGATCTCGGTCTTGCCGACGCCGGTCGAGCCGATCATCAGGATGTTCTTGGGCGCGATGTCCTCGGCGAGCTCGGCCGGAAGCTGCTGGCGCCGCCAGCGGTTGCGCAGGGCGATGGCCACCGCCCGCTTGGCCTGGTGCTGGCCGACGACGTACTTGTCGAGCTCCGCGACGATCTCGCGCGGCGTCATGTTCTCGAGCTGGGGCCCGGCGAGCTGAAGCGCGGCGGCGGGGACGTCCGCGGAAATTTTGGCCACATTTTTGGTCGCCATGTGATTCAAAGCTCCTCGACGGTCAACCGGTCGTTCGTATAGATGCAGATCTCGGAGGCGATCTTCATGGCCTCGCGCACGATCTCACCGGCGGACTTGTCGGTGTGGCGCATCAGGGCGCGGGCCGCGGCCAGGGCATAGTTGGCGCCCGACCCGATGGCGAGAATGGGTTCCTCGTCGTCCGGCTGCATCAGCTCGCCGCCCCCGGAGACGAAAAAGCTCTTGGTCTTGTCGGTGACGATGATCATCGCCTGGAGCTGGCGCAGGGCGCGGTCGGTCCGCCAGTCCTTGGCGAGCTCGACGACCGCCCGCTCCAGGTTGTCGTTGAACTCTTCCAGCTTGGCTTCCAGGCGGGTGAAGAGGGCGAGGGCGTCGGCACCACCGCCGGCAAAGCCGACGAGGATGGTCCCCTTGCCGGCGCGCCGCACCTTGCGGGCACCGTTCTTCACGATGGTGTTCTGGTTCATGGTGATCTGGCCGTCGCTCGCCATGCAGACCGAGCCATTGCGGCGGACGAGCAGGACGGTGGTCGAGGCGAATTTGTCCATGGGCACGCGATTGTAGCAGGCCCCTCACCCCCTGGCCCCCTCTCCCATCCCCTCCCGTCCGCCGGGAGAGGGGGGACGGCTCCGGTTCTTCCGCGGCTTGCCCGGGAAGCCGTTGGCCTGGCGGGTCTGTCAAGGCCGTTCCGTCCCCTCGAAAGAGCAGACGGGAGAAGAAGTTGCAGCTACGCTCCCCCTCTCCCGGCGGTTGGGAGGGGATGGGAGAGGGGCCAGGGGTGAGGGGCTACTTCCGTGCCCGGGGATGGGCATCCCGGTAGACCGCCAGGAGCCGTTCCACGTCCAGATGGGTGTACTTCTGGGTGGTCGAGAGCGAGCTGTGGCCGAGCAGCTCCTGGATGGTCCGCAGGTCGGCCCCGGCTTCCAGGAGGTGGGTGGCGAAGGTGTGGCGCAGGGTGTGCGGATGGACGCCGCGCGCCACGGCCGCCTGGTCCACCCAGCGGTCGAGGATGTTGCGCACCGAGCGGTCGGTGAGGCGGCCGCCGCGGAAGTTGAGGAAGACCGGCTCGCTCTCCGTCACCTGAGGAGCGCCGGTGCGCAGGCTCTCCCAGACCTCCAGCCAGCTCCGCAGCGCCTCGGCGGCCGGGCGGCCGAACGGGACCATGCGCTCCTTGTTCCCCTTGCCGCGCACCCGCAGCACCCGGGCCGGAAGATCGACCGCCTGCCAGTCGAGGCCGACCAGCTCGCTGACCCGCAGGCCGGCGGCATAGAGAAGCTCCAGGATCGCCCGGTCCCGCCGCGCCAACCGCTCGTCGAGCACCACCCCTTCCGAAGGAGCCTCGATCAGGTTCTCGACCTCGCCCGGCCGCAGATGGCGGGGGAGGGTCTTGGGGAGCTTCGGCGTCCGCACCGACTGCGCCGGATTGGCCGTGAGCGTCCCCTGCAGGCAGGCGTAGCGGAACAGGCTGCGCACCGCCGAGAGCATCTGCGCCTGGCTCCGCTTGGCGAGCCCGTCGCGGGTGAGCGCCGCCAGGAAGGAGCGCACCGCCGTGGCGTCCACGTCCTCGGGGCGGACCGTCTCCGCGTCCTTTCCCAGATAGTCGCGGGCGAGAAACTCGTGGAAGCGCCGGAGGGCTTCGTCGTACTTGCGGACCGTATTGGGCGACGCATGGCGCTCGCCGTGGAGGTGCTCCAGGTACTCGTGGATCAGGCGACGCATGACCCCCTCCCCTAGCCCCTCCCCCGCAAAGCGGGAGAGGGGGATTCCTCCGCCATGTCTTGGCTGACCTCGGGAGGGAGGGGGCGCCCTCTCCCGCTTTGCGGGGGAGGGACGGGGAGGGGGTTACGTTCCGCCCAGGCCTGGAGGTCCGTCCGGGCGCGTTCGGCGAACGCGGCGCGGCGGTCCGCCTTGCGGAACCGCTCGGGGAGATCCTCGAAGAGACCGTAATTGATGTTCGCCGGCTGGAAGTGCCTGGGGTCCGACTCGGTCAGATGCCGGGCGAGGGCACCGAGCGCCGTGGTCGGCGGAAACGGCTCCGGCGTCCGCCCCTGCCGTTCGAGGGCGAGATAGAGGCCGATGGCGAGCCCGGTGGCGGCGGATTCGAGATACCCCTCGACGCCGGTGATCTGGCCGGCCAGGCGGACGCGCGGCGTGCTCCGCAACCGGTAGAGCTTGTCCAGGTGGGTGGGTGCGTTGATGAACGTGTTGCGGTGGATCTGCCCGAAGCGCTCGAAGCGGGCGTTTTCGAGACCCGGGATCAGCCGCAGCACGCGCTGCTGCTCGCCCCACTTCATCCGCGACTGGAAGCCCACCAGATTGAGATGGCTCTTCGCCAGGTTCTCCTGGCGCATCTGCACCACCGCCCAGGGACGCCGGCCGTCGGGACCCCGGAGGCCCACCGGCTTCATCGGTCCATAGCGCAGGGTATCCACCCCGCGCCGGGCCAGCTCTTCAATGGGAAGACATCCCTCGAAGAAGATGGCCTTCTCGAACTCGTGCGGCGCCACGACCTCGGCCTCCTGCACGGCCTGATGGAACGCCAGGTACTGTTCCTTGTCCATCGGCGCGTTCAGGTAGTCCTCGCCCTCTCCCTTGCCATAGCGCGACTGCCAGAAGAGCTTGGAGAGGTCCAGGCTCTCGGCTTCCACGATGGGAGCGATGGCGTCATAGAAATAAAGGTAGTCGCTCCCCAGCATCTCGCGCAGGCGCTGGGACATGGCCTCGGAGGTCAGCGGTCCGGTCCCCACGACGAGGTCGCCCTCGGGAAGCTCCTCGACCTCCTCGCGCCGCAGCTCGATGCGGGGGTGGGAGGCGACGAGCGATGTCACCCGTTCGGCGAAGCGGTCGCGGTCGACCGCGAGAGCCCCTCCCGCGGGAACCGCGGTCGCACGGGCCGACCCGATGATCAGCGAATCGAAGCTCTCCATCTCCCGCTTGAGGAGGCCCGCGGCATGGAACGGATCGTCGCTGCGCAGCGAGTTGCTGCACACCAGCTCCGCCAGATCCCCCGTCTTGTGAGCGGGAGTCGACCGCACCGGCCGCATCTCGTGGAGCACCACCTCCACCCCCCGTTCCGCGAGCTGCCACGCGCACTCCGACCCCGCGAAGCCGCCGCCGATGACGTGGATGGGGGAGGTGGGCATGGGGGGATTATAGGACCATGCTATCCTTTTGAGGCGCCTTCGCGCAGGAAATCCGCGCAAGAGGGCGCGAAAAGGCAGAGGCCCATGCTGATCCGCTTCCGCGTCGCCAACTTCCGGTCGCTCCGGGATGAGCAAGAGCTGTCCCTGGTGGCGGCAACGCGAAAGGACCGCCCCGACCTGATTCGAGTCGAGGGTCTGGGCGTCGACCTGCTGCGAGTGGCAGGAATCTACGGCGCCAACGCCGCGGGGAAGTCCAACGTGATCGCGGCGTTTCGGTTCATGCAGGAGGCCGTCGTCGATTCCCGCCGGGAGTGGGGGCCTCGGGACCCGATCCCTCGGGAGCCGTTCCTGTTGGATGGCCAGGCTTCCAGCCAGCCCTCGCTGTTCGCGGCCGAGATCCTGGTCGGTGGGGTGTGCTTCCAGTATGGCTTCGTCCTGGACGACGAGAGCGTGCTGGAGGAATGGCTGTATGCGTTCCCCAAGAACCGCCGGCAGGTATGGTTCACGCGAGACTCCCTCTCCTTCACCTTCGGCAAGCACCTCAAGGGCGCCAACCGGTTCCTTGGAGCGTTGACCCGGAAGAACAGTCTGTTCCTTTCCGTGGCAGCCGACCACAACCATGAGCTCCTGTCGCCGGTCTACGATTGGTTCGCCCGCGGCCTGGTTGTCGCGGGACGTGAGCGGCGCGACCCGCTGCACCTGACGGAGGCCGTCTTCGCCAAGGAGGGGGGGCGAGGAGCGATGCTCGACCTTCTGCGCCTGGCCGACCTCGGGATCGTGGATGTGGACCTCAAGCGCTCACCGGGTGGCGAAGGGAGAGGACACCAGGAATTCGAGTTCGCCCACAAGGGACGCGAGGAACTGCGATTCCCCTTGGCCAAGGAGTCCCAGGGGACAAGGGAGTGGTTCAGCCTGACCGGACCGGTCCTGCATGCCCTGGAGGTGGGCGCCCTGCTCTGCATTGACGAGCTCGACGCGAGCCTCCACCCACGGCTTTCTCTCGAGCTGGTTCGGATGTTTCAGGACCCGGCCCGGAATCCGCGCAACGCACAATTGCTTTTCAATACACACGATACGACGCTTCTCGGCACCCTCCTCCGTGGACCGGCCTTGCAGCGTGATCAAGTGTGGTTCGTCGAGAAGGATCAGAGCGGTGCGTCCCACCTGTATGCCTTGAGTGATTTCAAGCCCCGCAAGCTCGAGAACGTAGAGCGGGGTTATCTGGTGGGGCGCTACGGTGGCATTCCCTACATCCGGTCGCAAGTCCTGGATGCGTAAGGACTCCTGGGAGCGCGAGCGGGATCGGACGGAATCGAGCTGGCGGTGTCCAACCCCTGCTTCGAGCTCTGGGCGCTCCTCCACTTCCAGGACCAGACGGCCTATCTGGTCCGGGAGAAGGTCCGGAGCCTTCTCAAGAAACACCTCCCTGGCTACCGCAAGTCGCTTCCCTTCGACCGGCTACGACCTGCCTATGAGGACGCCGTGCGCCGCGCGGTGCATCTGGACCGCCGGTGCGAAGAGAGGGAGTGCCCCGGAGACAACCCATCCACTGGTGTCTACCGGCTGACGGAACGCATCCGGAAGGAAGGCTGCGGCCCTACCCCTCTGCCCGCCGCAGGCCGACGTCGCCCAGGCTGATCAGCCTGGCTTGCCGTCCCAACCGGCGAGGCCCCGCGCCGTTGCCCGGCCTGCGGCGGCCCCTCTGTTTCCCCGATGCCGGTTCCGCAAAACCGTCCACACTCGCGGTCAGGCGCGAACGGGGCAGGACCATTTCGTAGCGATCGCAAATACGGCGAGGGGAGCCACAAAAATCATGGCGGCGGTCGCGAAAATTGTTAGAGCGACAGCAGCCGTCACTTCTTTTGCCATCGCCGTCGAAATTTTCATCACTCATTCTGTTTTCAACCCAACATTTCCGTGGTAGGGTTCGTAGATATCAGACAGCCGGGCGCCATGAAGGCGTCCGGCAACCGGGAGTCCGGGATGACTCCCAAGAAAGGAGAAGGACCATGCCTTCGTACGCAGACCATCTGAAGAAGTGGGGAACCCAGAGCAAGGCGCTCGCCGCCAATGCCACGGAGCTTCCCTTCCTGGAACCGAAGCGCCTGCGGCTCGCCGAGCTGTGGAGCCTCGCCCAGGACCTCACGGCGGAACAGGCCGCCCTGACCGCCCGCAAGCAGGAGGTCTCCAAGCACCTCGCGGAGATCGTCGCCGAAGGGAGGGTGTTGTCGACCTTCCTGATGGTGGGAGTGCG
>Ga0209682_10000648_pt1 | contig 11859 bp, 8 predicted proteins | sample DOMMetBare2Fresh_2_FD_187471 | JGI IMG/M metagenome (GOLD analysis project Ga0209682, IMG submission 187471) | Wetland sediment microbial communities from St. Louis River estuary, USA, under dissolved organic matter induced mercury methylation -... | ecosystem: Environmental > Aquatic >...
CAACGGACGGCTGGACCTTCACGGCGTCGTTCGCGACATCGAGGTCACGGCGCGCCCCGCGACGATGCCGGCAGATGCGCGGCGTGGTCAGCGCTTTGCTCACCGCCCTGCCCGGGATGGCGTCGATCATCGGCTTGATGGCCCTCGTGCTCTACGTCTCGGCCGTGTTGGCCACCAAGCTGTTCCATGAGGTTTCGCCGGAATTCTTTGGCAGCCTCGGCGGCTCGCTCTTCACCCTCTTCCAGGTGATGACGGTCGAGGGCTGGCCCGACATCGCACGCGGCGTGATGGAGAAGGCTCCCCACGCCTGGATCTTCTTCGTCACCTATCTGCTGATCGCGACGTTCATGGTCCTGAACCTGTTCATCGCGGTGGTCGTCAACGCGATGCAGGCACAGGTCTCGGAAGACCTCAAGGACGAGGGAGAGGCGCAGACCCGCTTGATCCTCGACGAGGTCCGTGCCTTGCGCCGGGAGATCGAGGCGTTGCGCGCGGCCAAGGCGTAAGGCGCCCCGCCGGTTCGGCCGCGTGCTACAGTGTAGGCGGAGAGTCGGAAAACCGGCGAAAACCAAGATCATGAAACGTTCCCTCCGCATCTCGTTGGCCACTGCGTTGGTCATCCTTGGAGCCATCGAAGCCATGGCGACCGAAGAAGCAAAGTATACCGTCGTGAAGAAAGACGAAGCGTTCGAGATCCGCGACTATGCACCCCACGTCCTCGCGGAAACCGTGGCCGAGGGAGACCTCGAAGGGGCGGGCAACGAGGCCTTCAACCGGCTCTTTCGCTACATCTCGGGCGCCAACCGGTCGCGCGGCAAGGTGGCGATGACGGCACCGGTCTCGCAGGAGCCCCGGCGGCAGAAGCTGGAGATGACGGCTCCCGTCGCGCAGCAGCGCGTCGAGGACAAGTGGGCGGTCAGCTTCATGATGCCGGCTGCGTCCACGTTGGAGACCCTCCCGCAGCCCGAGGACCCCAAAATCACCTTGCGCCAGGTTCCGGCCCGCCGCATCGCCGCGGTGCGCTACTCCGGTTTCTGGAGCGAGAAGGGCTATCTCCAGCACAAATCGGAGCTCGAGGCCTGGATACGCAAGCAGGGTCTCGTGCCTGTCGGCGAGGCCATCTGGGCTCGTTACAACGCCCCTTTCACTCCCTGGTTCCTGCGGCGCAACGAGGTTTTGATTCCCGTGCGGTGACGCCAGGCCGAAGGGAAGGGGTTTGCATGCGCGCACTCACCTTCAGCACCTTCGGCGGACCCGAGGTCCTGGCTTCGACGGAGGAGAAGAGAGCTGCCGCGGTCGAGGCCGGAGCCTCCACCGCCTTCGCCAGCTCCGGCGATTGGGTCGCCGCGGCCAAGGCCTGGTCGCGGCGAGGGACCGGCGTCGACGTGGTGTACGACTCGGTCGGGTCCACGCTGGACCAGAGCCTCCAGGCGGCGCGCATCGGAGGGCATGTGGTGTTCTACGGCATGGCGGGAGGCGATCCCCGGCCGGTCGATCCCAGGCGCCTCATGGACGAATCGAAAACCTTGACCGGCGGCGACCTGTGGAACGTGCTCACCGATCAAGTCGAACGGATGCGCCGCGCGGCAGAGCTCTTCGGCTGGGTGCGCGAAGGCTCGCTCCGCGTCCGCATCGCTCAGCAGTACCCGCTCGCCGAAGGCGCGCGGGCGCATGCCTTTCTGGAGAGCCGGCAGAGCATCGGCAAGGTGCTTCTGGTGCCTTGAGGGGGCCTCGAACCTCGAGAGGCTCCTCTGTTCGCGGCCCCAGCCCCGGCCGCAGCCCCGGCCCCGGCCGAGGACGCGGCGCAGCCTGCCAACTGATCGCGGGCGGATGGTCCGGGCCGGCGGCAATGACTCCCGGCTCGGACCCATTGGCCCTGGACCCCGAGATAAAGGCCTCCAGGTCGCGGCAAATGGAGTCCTGAGTCGAGTTTGACCTCTTGGGTCGGTCTGACAGGCCTTTTGGCTCGACCCAATGGGTTGGGCGGCGCAATCTCGAGGCAATGGCGGTTCCAAAAGGCCTATGGCGCGGGAAAATGGGGTCAAGATCGAATCAAGAGGGGGCAAACTCGAATCAAAAGGGGTAAATCTCGAATCAAAAGGGGTAAATCTCGAATCAAAAGGGGTAAATCTCGAATCAAAAGGGGTAAATCTCGAATCAAGAAGCCTCTTGGTCCATTCCGGGAGCCATTTCCGGGCTCCCGGTGTCATTGGGCCGGGGCCAATCCCCTTTTGCCCGCTCGCGGCAGCCTATCCTCCCGCCGAACGCCGCAATTCCCGCGCCTGTTTCACCCACCCTGCCACCCGTCCCAGCCAATCCCGTCAATCCCCCGGACGCCCGCGCGGAGCAGCGCCCGGACCTGGCCCACGACCTTGTCGGCATAGGCACCGGGATCCGTGCCCCGCGGACGCGGCTCGGAGATCACCACGAAGCCCCGGCCGGCAAAATCCGCCAGGATCTTCTCGTACTCGTAGACCCCGAATTCCGGGCTCGTCGGGCGCAGCCCCTCCTCCCGGGATGCCGCGCTGAAGGAGCGAACGCTGGAACAAGGACCACCTCCCGGCGAAGCCGATGGCGAGAAGGACTTCGGTTAGTTACTATCCTACCCCGAAGAAGGGCATCGCTGGTGGGAGCACCTCCGCCCGAAAGGAGACCGAATGAATCGCATTGTGATGGTCATGCTGGCCGACGGGCTTCGTCAACCGAGCGGCTCCGTGGCCGAGGCGCCCTACCGCCACCTCATCTACTGCCGCGTCCCCGTCGATTGGCTCGAGGGCGAAGCGGTTGCGGCGGACGAGCTCTGGCTCAAGGGCTGTTCCCTTCAACCGGCCCACCAGGAAGCCTTGTTCGAAGCCCTGTATGGGGAATCCTGGCGGGCCGGCAACTCCGATGGCTCGCAGTATGTCGTCCTCGGTGTTGGAACCAGGCTGCTGAACCCGCTCCGTGAGTCCGAACGGCCCTGGGATCATGACGACTTCACGAGCACGAGCCTCCGCTTCCTGCACTACGTCTCCACCCCCGACGGCCGCTTGCAGCGGGTCTTGCCGTCCGGTCTCTAGTCGACCTTTCCCCCCCCTTTCTGGACAGCTGTAAGGGTTTGCCCCTGCATTCTGACGTTGAATGTAGGGTTTTCCCCTGTCTGCATCTGCGATGGAGCGCAGAATCGTTTTCAGGAGAGGGTGTAACTAAAAAAGAATGCTACCCTCGCCCCGATGAGGGAGGAGCTCCATTTTCGGAGCTTCGTTCATCCTTCAAGGAGGCGCTGATGCGAAAGAAGTGGGTTGGCGCAGGGATTCTGAGTCTCCTGATGTTTGCGGCCGGTGGGCTTCCGGCCCGCGCGGGAGACTCCCTCTATGGGAAGGTGACCGCGGTGAAGAGCGGAGACGTGATGACCTTCGACTATGGCGACGGTCAGTACGAGATCCGGCTCGAAGGGATCGAGGCGGTGAAGGACGGGCCGCTCGCCGAGCAGGCGGCGCAGAAAGTGCGCGAGATGGTGCTCGGCAAGAATGCGCGCATGCGTTTCGAAGGCCGCGAAAAGGATGGCGCAATGCAGGCGCGGCTGTACACCGACGACGAGGTCCTCGGGATCAAGGACGTCGCCATCGAGCTGGTGCGGTCGGGGCTCGCCCGGCGCGTGGAAGGCTTCGACCTCAAATATGGAGAGCTGTCCGCGGCCGAGAACGAAGCCCGGGCGGCGCGCCGCGGTCTCTGGGCAGGCCGGTAACCGAGGAGAAGAGAACATCATGCGAAATGAAATGTCTTCGTACCGCTCCGCCCGGCTGTGGGCCGCAGCGGTCTGCACGGGAGTTTTCCTGCTGTTCCTGGCGCCCTTTGCGGCCGACGCTCAGATCACGAGCAGCCCCGACGTCAACACCTCGCAGTTGGCCAACTACCAGAACGAGTGCGCGATCATCAAGAACCCGACGAATCACCAGGAGCTCTTCGCCGCCTGCAACCACGCGGGCGCCGGGCTCTTCGCCGCGCGCAGCACCAACCTCGGCGTGACCTGGACCTATCCGGATCCCGTGGACCGGACGCTGGCCGACGGCAACCCGGGGCAGGGTCCCACCTCGTGCTGTGATCCGACCCTGGCCTGGGATTCCTTCGGAAATCTGTACTTCGGCTACATCGACGCCGCGGTGGCCAACATCGTGATCCTGATCAGCACCGACAGCGGGCTCACGTTCACCACTCTCGCCACCTTCGCAGGCAGCGTCGACCAGCCGACGGTGGTGGCGGCCGATACCACCGCCGGTACCGCGGTCTGGGTGGTGTGGAACCAGAGCGGCTCGATGCGGGCGCGTGGCGCCGCGGTGACCGGCCTGGGAGTCGTCGCCCCCTTCGGCCCGCTGCAGACGATTCCGAACACGACCAACTGCAGCTTCGGCGACGTCACCATCGCACCGAACGGCTCGGTCGTGCAGGCCTGCCAGACCCCGACCGGCGGCCAGGGTCCCGGGACGATCCGGGTCAATACCGATCCGGACGGGCTCGGCCCTCTCCCCTTCAATGCCGGTGTCGCGGCGAGCACCACCAACGTCGGCGGCTTCGACTTCATCCCGGCGCAGAACGTCCGGTCGATCGACGCGGAGGCCGGCCTGGCCTACGACCGGCTCCCGGCGAGCCCTCATTTCGGCCGCCTCTACCTCGTCTATACGGACGAGACGGTCAACGAGAACAACGACACCGACATCATGGTGCGCCACTCGGACAACGACGGAGCGACCTGGAGCGCGGCGACCCGCGTCAACGACGATCCGGCGGCGCCGGTCCGCAGCCAGTTCCTGCCGCGGGTCGCGAGCAATCCGCTGTCGGGCAACATCGGTGTCTGCTGGCACGACGCGCGCAACTCGCCGGGCAACAACACCATGCAGGAGTTCTGTACCATCTCGACGCCGGTCATGTACCCGGCCTTCCTTGCCAACGGCCAGGTGGGTGACGCCCTGACGAGCGGCAACGGCTCCGTTCCGCCGGCCCCCGGCGAGGCGAACATCGAGTTCGGCGATTACTCCGGCATGAGCTATTTCCAGGGCCGGGTGCATCCGATCTGGGCCGACGTGTCCAACAGCACCGGCGACAACCCCAACGGCACGTCGCGGTTCGACGCCTATACCGACGCCGTGCTGGGAGGCGCGGCGGCGATGGAGGGTGATCCGCACATTGCCACCGTCGACGGGGTCTACTACGACTTCCAGGGCGGCGGCGAGTACACCGTGCTGCTCGACTCGGACGGCTCGGAGATCCAGGCCCGCCATGCCCCGATCGCGACGGATTTCACCATCGGGCCGAACGGCCATACCGGGCTCACCACCTGCGTGAGCTTGACCACCGCCGTCGCCGCCCGCGTGGGCGCGCACCGGGTCACCTATCAGCCGAATCTGAGCGGCATCCCGGATCCCAGCGGCCTCCAGCTCCGTGTAGACGGCATCCTCACCACCCTCACCCCTGCCGGAATCGACCTCGGCGACGGCGGCCGCATCAGCCCCACCGCGGTCGCGGGCGGCATCGAGGTCGAATTCCCCAACGGCACCCACATGATCGTGACGCCGGGCTGGTGGGCCTGGCAGAGCAAGTGGTACCTCAACCTGAACGTCTCCCAGACGTCGGCTCTCGAAGGCATCATGGGCGACGTCGTGGACGGCTGGCTGCCGCGCCTTCCGGACGGGACCTCCATCGGCCCGAGGCCGGCCGCGCTGCCCGACCGCTATGTCGATCTGTACAAGACCTTCGGCGACGCCTGGCGGGTCACCACGGTCTCGAGCCTCTTCGACTACGCGTACGGCACGTCGACCAAGACGTTCACCTATCCCGAATGGCCGCCGGAGACCGCGCCGTGCGTCGTGCCGAAGCAGACGTCTCTGCCCAAGCTCTTCGACGAGAAGAAGGCGGAGGAGGCCTGTCATGGCATCAAGGACGAGCGGCGGAAGGTCGACTGCGTCTTCGACGTGCGGGTGACCAACGATACGGACGTCGCGAAGACCTTCGAGAACACCGAAAAGCTCCTGGCCGGCGCGACCGTCACCACGGTGGCCGCCGACAAGGCGCCGACGCGGCTCGAGGATGCGGTGACCTTCACCGCGGCCGTGGCACGCAAGGTGCCCGCCCGCGGAGCCGGCGCACCGACCGGCACCGTCCAGTTCTTCGTCGACGAAACCGAAGTGGCACGGGCCGGCCTCGACGCCCGTGGCCAGGCGACCTGGGTCGCGAAGTTCCCCGAGCCCGGCACCTATCGCATCACGGCGGTCTACACCCCCACCGAGCGGACCGAGCTCCTGCCGAGCCGCAGCGGAGAGGTGACCCACACCGTCGGAGGGACGCCGAAGTCCCGGTAGGCGGCCCACCTGCAACCGGGGCCGCCACGTGGCGGCCCCGGACTGTCTGCCTGCTTCACCTGCCCGGCTTCCTGCCTCAGCCGACGTCCATCTCGTTGAGACCGCCGCGGTCCCGGTTGGAGAGGACCGGCAGGAGCTTTTCCTCGAAGAAGGCGAGGAGGGGCGCCAGATCGCCGCTCTGGAAGAAGCGCAAGGCGATCTCCCGGGCTGCCGAGCTGTCGCCCGGCGTGGGCAGGTAGATCTCCAGGAGGCGGTCGAGGAAGAGCCTTTTCACCACCAGGTTCGGAATCCGCAACCGCCCGGGAACCTCGGTCAGGCTGAGCAGCCCCATGAAGTAGAGGAGCGACGCGATCGAGCTGCGATCGTGCTGGAGCTGCGTCAGCAGGCTTTCAAGGGAGAAGCTGGTCTCCAGTTGCGGGATGGAGATCTCCCCGTCGCCCTCTGTGAGCTCCTCGATCACGCCGGCACCGGCGGCGGCGCGGGCGAGGAAGGCGAGCTTGCCGAGGTCGGTGCGCAGGTTCTTGTCGTGGAGCTGCTCCGGAGGGAAGCCCTGCCGGTGGAGATGATTGAGAAAGTAGAGGACGTTCGTGGGGTTGTAGACCAGCTCCTCCCCCGGGCTGGAGGATTTGGCGAAGCGGTAGCCGTTGTACCAGGTGCGCATCGTCGCGACGGCGTCTTCGACGGCTTCGGAGGCCAGGTCCCGCTCGGCTGCAATCGGCTCCAGGAGGCCGCGGATCTCGGATTCCCCGAAACCGCAGAGGCCGGCGAGCTCCGGCTCCAGAGAGACGTCCTGTGCGATGTTGAAGCCGCTCGTCAGGTCGTTCAGGGCGACCGGCGAGACGCCGGTGATGAAGACCCGCTCCAGGCCCTTGCCCTCCATGGCGTTCTTGACCGCTTTGAAGAGGAGCTTGAAGGGGCCATCGGTACGGACCAGAGCCCGGTAGGTGTCGACGTCCCTGGCCATGACCTCGTTGACAAAGTTGTCGTACTCGTCGATCAGGAGGTAAAGCCTGTGGGGTGTTCTGCGGATCACGCTGAGCAGGCTGGCGAGGATGGCCGAGACGCTCCCCGCCGTGTCCACCTCGGCGGGAAGCCTGCCTTCATAGTCCGAGACCAACTCTTTGACACTGGAGCTGACGTGCTCGCGGAGGCTCTCGGCGATCTGCTCGACCCCACCACCGGGATCGATGACGGAGAAATTCCACTGGAGAATGAAGAAGCGGTTGGCCAGGGGAGTCGGCGTGCGGCCGATGGCCAGGTCCCCGAAGAGAGGAGCAAACTCCTCCGTGCGGCGCAGGTCGTAGTAGTTGGCGAGAGTCTGGAGCCACAAGGACTTGCCGAAGCGGCGGGGGCGCAGGAAGACGAGGGTGCTGCCCAGCCGCTCGATGCGGGAGATATAGGCTGTCCGGTCGACGTAGGCCATGCCCTCCTGGCGGATGCGGCGGAAGTCGGCGATGCCGTAGGGGAGCGTGATCATGGGGGCCTCGGGGCCACTTTACCAAAGATCGCTCGCGCCCCGGTCCCGCCGTGCGTCCGTAACGAACGGTGCCGCACCGGCGCCTACCTGTGGGTGAGGGCTCCCGCGGCTGTTCGCCGGGAGCCGGAAGGAGGTCCTGCATGGCATTGCATCTCTCAGCCCGCGCCGTTTCCCAGCTTCTCGCCAGCATCTTCGGTCCGTCGTTCTATGACGATCCCCGCTTCGGCCGGGGCGATCTGGGACGGCGGGTCCTGGCCGATCTCGTCAACGGTCCGCAGCCGGAACCCTGGCGCGCGGTGGCGCTCAACCCGCAGCCGCTGCCTCCCAAGGAGCTCTATGCGCTCGCCCTGGCGGACGCGCACATCCACGAGCTCCTCACCCTCGACCGGATCGGCTCGCTGCTCGGCGGCAAGGCCGAGGAGCGGTCGCTGCGGAAAGCTCTGAGCCTCGTCGCCGATCTCGACGAGATCTGCCCCCGCTGGCCGCGTTGGCCCAAGGGGTGGCCGCCTCCGCCACCGCCGCCGGGCGGGCGCGACGACATGAGCCCCACCGAGCTGTTCGTCTTCGGCTCCCGCCTGCTGGCCGCGTCCGAGCAGTTGGAGCAAGGAAAGCTCCAGGAGGCGCTCGGCGAGCTGGGGGAGAAGGCGTTGGGCCTGAGCTTGCCCGGGTAGGCGCCGTCCGGGCCGCGGAGCCCGTGGAGGGTCCTGGGCGGAGCCTCCACGGGTCTCAAGTCTCCCGCCGAGCGAAGATGATGCCGCGATGCCCACCATCGAGCTCGCTACTTCCATTGGCGCTCCCATCGAGCGCGTCTTCGACCTGGCCCGCAGCATCGACCTGCACATGAGCTCCGCCTCCGGTAGTCTCCGAGAGAGCCGTACAAATGCGCCGGCAGGCAGGGCTCGGAGGAACCCACCATGGAGAGTTTGTTCGCACCGCGGGACGCCGGAGAGGTCGTGCAGGATGCCGCCGGCCTGGCCCGCGACTTGTTTGGATTGAACGCCGTGGCGGCTCGCCTGCCCGGCGAGTACGACGCGAACTTCCACCTCACCGGAGCGGAAGGTGCCGGGCACGTGCTCAAGGTGATGCGTCCGGGGTGTCCGCGGGAGCTCGTCGAGCTGCAGCAGGAGGCGTTGGAGCACCTGGCGGTGGCTGCTCCGGATCTCCTCCTGCCGCGCGTCTGCCGGACCCGGAGCGGCGAAGGGATCGCCTCGGTCATGGCCCCGGACGGTACGCCCCGGCTGGTGTGGATGCTCACCTGGGTGCCGGGCCGCGTGCTCGCCGAAAGCCGGCCCCGTTCCCCGGAGCTGCTGCAAAGCCTGGGTAGCTTCCTGGGGAGCCTGGATGCCGCCCTGGCCGGCTTCGCACCGCCCACCGCCACACGGGAGCTCAAATGGGATCTGGCGCGCGCCGGCTGGATTCGCGAGCATCTCGGCCGGATCTCCGGGCCGGCGCGGCGCGCTCTGGTGGAGCAGGTGCTCGACCGCTTCACGGCCGAGGTGGTGCCGCTCCTCCCGGAGCTGCCGCGGAGCACGATCCACAACGACGCCAACGACTGGAACGTGGTCGTCCGGTCGCCCCGCGCCGCGGCGGCGGAGGTCGCGAGCCTCGTCGACTTCGGAGACATGGTGCATACCTGCACGGTCTTCGAGGTCGCCGTGGCCGCCGCCTACGCCCTGCTCGGCGAGCGGGAGCCGATGGCCGCCGCCGCGCACGTGGTGGCCGGGTATCACGCGGCGTTCCCGCTCAGCGAGACCGAGATCTCCCTCCTCTTTCCGTTGATCACCACCCGGCTCGCGGTCAGCGTCACCAACGCCGCCTGCAACCGGGTGCTGGAGCCGGACGATCTGTATCTGATGGTGAGCGAGGCGCCCGCCTGGGAGGCGTTGGAGCGCCTCGCCGGGGTCCACCCCCGCTTCGCCCACGCCGTTTTCCGCCAGGCCTGCGGCCTCGTACCGGTGCCGGGCGCGGCGGCGGTGGTGGACTGGCTGGCCTCTCTCGAGAAGGAAGAGATCGGACCGGTCCTCGACGCCGACCTGCGGAGCGCTCCCTGCACCGTGCTCGACCTGAGCGTGGGGAGCCTCTGGCTCGGCGCCGACCCGGCCGCGCTGGACCGCGAGGCGCTCGACGGCCTCATCGCCCGCGAGCTGCGGGCCGCCGGCACCGGGATCGGGATCGGGCGCTACGACGAGGCGCGCCTCGTCTACACCGAGCCGGCCTTCGGGTCCGGACCCCGGCCCACCGACGAGCGCCGCACGATCCACCTGGGGATCGACCTCTTCGTGCCCGCGGGCACTCCGGTCTACGCGCCGCTCGACGGCACCGTCGAGGCCTTCGCCGACCACACCGCGCGCCAGGACTACGGCCCGGTGATCGCGTTGCGCCATGCCGCCGGAGACGGGCAGCCGTTCTTCACCCTCTGGGGGCACCTGAGCCGGGAATCCCTGGACGGGCTCGCGGTGGGCCGGCCGGTGCCGCGCGGCGCGCGGGTCGGCTGGATCGGCGCGCCGCCGGAGAATGGCGATTGGCCTCCGCATCTGCACCTCCAGGTGATCACCGACCTGTTCGACCGGGGCACCGACGTCCCCGGCGTCGCCCGCGCCTCCGAGCGCGCGGTCTGGCTCGCCTTGGCGCCGGACCCCAATCTCCTCCTGCGCATCCCCGCCGCCCGCTTCCCGGCGCCCCAGCCAGACTGGGAAGAGACCCTGGAGCGCCGCCGCGCCGCGACCGGCGGCAACGTCCGGCTCTCCTACCGGCGGCCCCTCCAGATCGTCCGCGGCTGGATGCAGCACCTCTATGACGAGACCGGCCGGGCCTTTCTCGACGTCTTCAACAACGTCCCCCTGGTCGGGCACAGCCATCCGCGGGTGGTGCGCGCCGTCCAGGCACAGATGGCCCTCCTCAACACCAACACGCGCTACCTGCATCCGAACCTGGTCCGCTATGCCGAGCGGCTGACCCGCCGCATGCCGGACCCCTTGCAGGTCTGCTATCTGCTCAACTCCGCCAGCGAGGCGAACGAGCTCGCCTTGCGTCTGGCGCGTACCCACACCGGCCGGCGGGACGTGATCGTCCTGGAGCACGCCTACCACGGCAACACCGGCGGCCTGATCGAGATCAGCCCCTACAAGCTGAACGGTCCCGGCGGCGGTCCGCCGCCCCCCTGGGTGCACGTGGCGCCGATTCCGGACGACTACCGGGGACCCTACAAGAGGAGCGATCCGGATGCCGGGGTCCACTACGCGCGGCACGTCGCCGACTGCATCGCGGCGATCGGCCGGCGCGGCCCCGGAGAGGGTCCCGCGGCCTTCATCGCCGAGACCCTCCCCAGCGTCGGCGGCCAGGTCGTCCTGCCGCCCGGCTACCTGAAGGCGGTGTACGCCCTCGTGCGGGCGGCGGGTGGCCTGTGCATCGCGGACGAGGTACAGGTGGGCTTCGGCCGGCTGGGCGCCGACTTCTGGGGTTTCGGTACCCAGGGGGTGGTGCCCGACATCGTGGTCCTCGGCAAGCCGATCGGCAACGGCTTCCCGCTGGCCGCCGTGGTGACCACCCCCGAGGTGGCCGCCTCCTTCGACAACGGGATGGAATTCTTCAGCACCTTCGGGGGCAATCCGGTCGCCTGTGCCGCCGGCCTGGCGGTGCTCGACGTGGTGGAAGAAGAAGGGCTCCAGGAGCACGCCCGGCGCCTGGGCGACCGCCTCCTCGCCGGCCTGCGCGACCTCCAGAGCCGCCATGCCCTGGTGGGCGACGTACGCGGCCGCGGCCTCTTCCTTGGCGCCGAGCTGGTGCGCGACCGCGAGACCCTGGAGCCGGCCGGTGAGGAAGCCGGCCACGTCGCCGACCGCCTGCGCGAGCGGGGCATCCTCGCCGGAACGGACGGCCCGCACCACAACGTCCTCAAGATCCGGCCCCCGCTGATCCTCCAGGAGACCGACGCGGACTTCTTCCTGGAGGTGCTCGACGAGGTGCTGGGGGAGGATGCGGTGCGGGTGGGGTGAGGAGGCCGAGATAGGTCACGGCGAGCCCTCGGCCAGCCGGGTCGACGAGAGA
>Ga0209682_10000650_pt1 | contig 11827 bp, 13 predicted proteins | sample DOMMetBare2Fresh_2_FD_187471 | JGI IMG/M metagenome (GOLD analysis project Ga0209682, IMG submission 187471) | Wetland sediment microbial communities from St. Louis River estuary, USA, under dissolved organic matter induced mercury methylation -... | ecosystem: Environmental > Aquatic >...
TTCAGGTCGATCGGGTTGCCGCGGTCATCGGACAGCTTGAAGCGGACGACGACCGGGGCGCCGGTGACGGCCGTGACCGAGACGACGGTCATGTTGATGCCGGAGGTCAGCGTGCTGGCACCCTGGGGGCCGGTGGGGCCCACGGCGCCGGCGGGGCCGGTCGGGCCCTGCGGACCGGTGGCGCCGTCGGCGCCGGCGGGGCCGGTCGGGCCCTGCGGACCGGTGGCGCCATCGACGCCGTTGGTGCCGTTGGTGCCGTTGGTGCCGTCGGCGCCGGCGGGGCCGGACGGGCCCTGCGGGCCGGACGGGCCGGCCACGCCGGCGGGGCCGGACGGGCCGGACGGGCCGGTGGCGCCGTTGGAGCCGGCGGGGCCCTGCGGGCCGGTGCTACCGCTGCAAGCAGTGAGCACCATCGCGAGCGCCGCGGCGAACAGCGCGGCAGTCCCGAAGCGCGAAGACGTATGCATCAGTTTTCTCCTGTCGACCGGATTGGCCGGGAATGAGGCTCGCGGACAGAGAGCAATGATCGTGCCCCGCCCCTGGGCAGCCCCCGCGGTGCGGAAAGCTTGCTGTAGCCACGGAGTTTTCCAGGTGTGCGCCGGGGCACAGGGGGGTGCTGGTCAAATGACGCACCCGGGGGGTGGGGCATATCGCCCAAGGTGTCAGGTGAAGCTAGGACGGCCGCTTCGCGGGGTGAACCTGATCGGCGTCAGGTCGGCTAGGATGCTCCGCGTGATCCGTCTCAGTTGGCCCGTGATCCTCCTCCTGTCCGGCTTCCTGGTGCTCCTGGCCCGCAAGCCGCGCCTGCTCTTCTCGCGCGCCTTCTTCCCGGTGGTCCTGGTGGTCGGGATCTTCGTCCTGATCTCCTACGTCCGGCGGCCGAAGCCCCCTGGTGCGCCCAGGTGACCGCCCAGATGACCGGCCCCGACCAGCCCTCCCCGCCCGGCGCCGCCGGCGCCGAGGCGCCCGATCTCCTGCCCTTCCTGCCCGACCTGATCGGGGGGATCACAGCCCTGGAGCGGTTCCCCGAGCCCTACGTCGAGCTGCTGTCCGGTGCCGGGCTCGCGTCCGGCGCCCGCGTGCTCGACGTGGCCTGCGGGAAGGGGGCCGCTGCCATCGCGCTGGCCGTGAAGCTCGGGGTGGAGGTGGACGGCGTGGACCCGGTCGAGCCCTTCGTGGCGGCCGCCGAGGCCGAGGCCCGCCGGCGCGGCCTCCCCTGCCGCTTCCGGCCCGGCGAGGCGACCGAGGCGCTGCGGGCCGCCGCCGGGAACCCGCGCGACGCGGTCCTCTGCCTGGGGCTCGGACGGACCTTTGGCACCCCAAGCGAGACCGTCGCGCTCCTCAGGACCGCGGTGCGGCCGGGCGGGCTGATCCTGCTGGAGGACGCCTACCTGCTCGAGGGCGTCAGCGTTCCGTTGCAGGATTTCGACTCGTACCACGAGCGTGGGGCGACCCTCGCGGCGCTCTGCGCCCACGGCGACCTGGTGGTGGGCGAGTACCTTGCGCGCAAAGAGGAAGTTTGCGCACAAAATGCACGCGACCTCGATGGCCTGAAGGCGCGCGCCGAGTCCCTGGCGGAGCGCCGCCCCGAGCTGCGGAGCGGCCTCAATCTCTGGTTGGGGGGCCAAGCGATGCAGGCGCGGCTCCTCGAGTCGACGCTCCAGCCCGCGGCCTGGGTGCTGCGGCGCGGTGACCGGTGAGGCGCGCATGAGGAAGCCCCTGTCGTTCCGCATCGACGCGCCCCTGCCGCCCCGCGGCGCGGCCCGCTGGGCCACCATCGGCGGCATGGTGGTGGGCGGCCTGGTGGCGGCGCTGGTCCCGGTGGTCCTGGGGCTGGTGCTCTGGGAGCTCTGGTCCGGCTGAGCCCCGCGCGGCGGTCCGGCCGCGCCCGCACCGTTGCACCTGCACCGATCAGATGGACGGCGTCACCAGGTCGGGCGGCAGGGCCGCCACGCCGCGGCGCACGCTCTCGGCCACCACCCGCCGCAGCAGGTCCGGGGAGAGCGGCTTCTCCAGCACCGGGTTGGCCACCGCCTCGAGGAAGCGGCGCGGCCCCTCCTGCACCGCCCCGCCGGTCACGAAGATCACCCGCGCCGCCGCGGCCGGTGCGCGCGCGACCAGCTCGGCGTGGAGCGCCATGCCGGTCATCCCGGGCATCATCAGGTCGCAGAGGATGACGTCGGGCAGCGGGCCGGCGGCCAGCCGCTCCAGCGCCGCCTCGCCCGAGGCGACCACCTCCACGTCGTGGGCCTGGCCCAGGATGCGCCGCAGCGTCTTCCCGACGTAGGGCTCGTCGTCCACCACCAGCACCCGGCCGCGCGGCCCGGCCTCCGGCGCCGCCGGCGCGGGCCCGGCGGGCGAGAGCCGGTCGGCGCGCGGCGCCACCGCCAACCGCACGGTGGCGGTGCGGAGGCCGGGCGCCGCGGCCAGCGCCAGCTCGCCGCCCATGGCCTCGACGGCGCGCCGTGCGGCGGCCAGGCCGAGGCCGTCGGCGCCCCACCCCGCGGCGGCGGCGGCGGCCGGGGCCGGCGCGGCCTCCGGGCCCGGCCCGTGGACCTCGACCGCCACCCGCACCCGGCCGTCGGCCTCGGGCGCGAGCTCCAGCCGCACCAGGTGGCCGGCCTCCTGCCCGGGCGGCAGGGCGTTCACCGCGTCGAGCAGCAGCCCGAGCAGGGCCTGGCCGAGCCGCGCCGGGTCGCCCAGCACGGGCGGCGCGGGGACCACCTCGAGCGACGCCCGGGCGCGCCCCCGCAGCGTGCCCTCCGCCAGCCGGAAGGCGGCGCGCAGCGCGGCCGCCGCGTCCACCGGCTCGAGCCGGCCGGTCCCGGGGCGCGAGAGGGCACGCAGATCGCCCACCACCTGCCCCACCCGCGTGGCGCCCTGGTGGGCCTCGTCGAGCGCCTGGCGCGCCTGCGCCAGCGCCTCGGGCGGGGTGGCGGCGCCGCCCGAGAGCTGCTCGCGGGCGAAGGAGAGGTTGCCGAGGACGTAGGCCAGCGGGTCGGCCAGCTCGTGGGCCACCCCTCCGGCGAGCGCCCCCAGCGCCGCCAGCCGATCGGCGTCGGCCAGCCTCGCCTGGAGCGCGTCGCGCTCGGTGACGTCCTCCAGCAGGCCGATGGCGGAGCGGAACTCGCCGGCCTCGCCGCGCAGGGCGGCCAGCGTGCAGCGGAGCCGCCGCGCCCCGCCGTCCGGGCGGAGGAAGGTGCGCTCGGCCGCCTCGCGATCGCGCTCGCCGCGCACCAGGGCGCCCAGCGCCAGCTGAAAGGACTCGCGATCGCCCGGCTGGATGGCCTGGTCGAGGGGGCGCCCGAGCAGCGCGGCGCGCCCGGCGCCGAGCAGCCGGGCCAGGGCGTCGTTGCAGTCGAGCAGCGTGCCGCGGGCGTCCACCTGCGCCAGCCCGACGCCGGCGTCGAGGAGGGCGGCGCGGAAGCGCGCCTCGGCGTCGTCGCGCGCCGCCCGGGCCGCCTCGGCGCTGGCCGACTCGCGCCGCAGGCTGGCCGACCGGCTCCGGAGGCGGCGGGCGCGCTCGGCGGCCCAGGCCACCGCCGCGGACACCGCCAGGACCCAGGGCAGGGCGGCGAGCCAGGACATGGACCGATCGTAGCAGGTGCACCGGCCGCGGCCGGCCCACGCCCCGACAGGCCGTGGGGGCTGCGGCGCGGCGGCGCGCCCGGACAGGTGCGCCGCCGCTGCGCGGGGCGGGTCGCGGCGGGGGCGGCCCGCCGGGCCGGCCGCCTACTTGGCCGGCGCGGGCGTGGCCGGCACGCCGAGCTTCTCGGCGGCCTTGTCCACGCCGCCGTCGACGGCGGCGCCGCCCTGCTGCTTCACCACCTCGGCGGCGGGCGCGGGGGCCTTGGCGGCGGCCTTGTCGACGCCCTTCTTGCCGGTCGCCTTGGCCTTGCCCTTGGCCTTCTCGGCGAGGCCGCCGGCCTGGGCCTTGGCCTCTTTGGCGGTGGCGTCGGCGGTGACCTTGGCCTCCTTGGCGGTCGCGGCGGCCGTGGCCTTGGCGTCCATGGCGGTCGCGCCGATCGTTCCCTTGGCGGCGTCCGCCGAGGCGGCGGCGTCGGTGCCTGCGGCGCTGGCCTTGGCGCTGGCGTCGCTGGTGGCCGCGCTCGCCTTGGCGGCCGCGTCGGCCTTCACCTTGGCGGCGTCGGGGACGGCGGGGAGCTGGGCGAAGGCCGCCGGGGCGGCGAGGAGGGCGGCGGCGGCGGCGAGCGAGCGGATCTTCATGCGAGACCTCGTGGGAAGTGGAGGGGCACTCTGACCGTGAAACGGACCGTCCGGCCAGATCCCTCACGGGGATGGCGGCTTGGTAGAGTCGCCGGCACATGGACGCGCCCGGCCCCATCGATATTCTCCTGGCCCACGATCCCGACTGGACCCCTCCGCCCGAGGAGGCGGCCGCGTGGCGGCGCCACGCCGAGTCGACCGCGGAGGCCCCCGAGGCGCTGCGCCGGGAGCTCCGCTGGTGGCAGGCCCTGGCGGCGGGGCGCGCCGGCGACTGGGAGGCGGTGTCGGCGCTGGCGGAGGCCGGGCTGGCCGAGCCGTTCTCGGTGCGCGAGTCGGCCCGCCTGGCGTTCCTTCACTGCCTCTCGGGGCGCGTGGAGGAGGCGGAGCACGTCATCTCGCAGGCGGTGCAGCTGCACGGGGACGAGCGGCTGCCCGGGCGCATGGTCGCCTGGTGCCGGCGCGAGGGGCTGCTCGACGCCGCGGCCCGCCTGGGCTGACCGGCCGGCGGTCCGGCTCAGGGGCAGCGGGCCGGCCGCCGATCGCCTGGCCCCACCAGCGCCCCCTCCCGCAGCAGCTTCAAGTTGACGCCCGCCTTGGCGAAGCCCGGGTCGATGGCGACGGCCTGGGCGAAGGCCGCCTCGGCCTCGGCGGCGCGGTCGCAGCGGGCCAGCGCGTCCCCCAGGTTGTTGAAGGCCCGGGCGTTGTCCGGCGCCTGGCGCGCCACGTCGACCCAGAAGGTCACCTCGTCGCGGTAGACCAGGCTGCGCCGCAAGGTCAGGCCGCCGAGCGCCATGAGGAGCGCCAGCACCGCGGCCACGCGCGTGGCCCGCCACGCGCCGGGCGAAGCGAGCCAGCGCCCCAGCAGCCAGCCCGGGCCGAGCAGCGCCAGGTAGAGCTGGCGATCGTTGGCCGGCTCGGGGCGCGGCAGCCACCAGCCGGCCGGCGCCAGCCAGAGAAGCGTCCAGAGGAGCGCCAGGGCCACCGACCTCCGGGGTCCACTCGCGGTCGACCGGCGCGGACCGAGGAGCGTGGCCAGCGACCACGCGGCCGCGACCAGGAGGAGCGCCCCCAGCGCCAGCGCCGGCGCGGGCCCGAGCGGCGGGATGACGGGATCGGCCAGCAGGCGATCGGGGCGCAGCGCCTGGCCCGCCAGCCAGGCCACGGCGCCGAGCTGCACCGCCAGGTTCTCGAGCGGCGGCCGCAGGTCGAACGCCAGCCCGAGCATGCGCCGATAGGTGGGCGAGGCGGCGTAGGCGGCCGCCCCGGCCCCGAGGAGGCCGAGGTGGACCGCGGCGTCGCGCAGGGCGGGGCGCCAGGCGAAGGGGCGCCGCGCGTCGGCCGCCGCGAGGAGGAGCAGCGCGGCCGGCAGCACCACCGCCAGCTCCTTCACGCCGAGCGAGAGGGCCATGAGCAGCGGCGAGAGGCCGTGGACCAGCCAGGGGCGGCCCCGCTCGCGCCCCTCGAGCCAGGCCACCAGGCTGCCGAGGGTCAGCAGCGCGGCCAGCGCCGTGGAGCGGCCGCTCACGTAGGTGACGGCCTCGGTCTGGGCCGGGTGGAGGGCGAAGAGGAGCGCGCCCAGCAGGGCGGCCGCGGCGGCGCTGGGGGAGAGGGCCGGGCCCTCCGCGACCAGCCGCTCCAGGCGGCGCAGCAGCGCCAGCGCCAGCAGCGCGGCGCCGGCGTGGACCAGGACGTTGACGGCGTGGAACCCCGCCAGCCCCAGGCCGCTCTGGTGGTTGGCCGCGTAGGTGAGCTTGAGGAGCGGGCGGATGCCCGGCATGGCGCGCCACCAGGCGGCCAGCGAGGCCACCCGCGGGTCGTCCACGATGACGGCGAAGTCGTCGAACTGGAAGGTCCCGGAGAAGGCGGTGGCGTAGGCCGAGGCCACCGCCGCCGCCACCAGCCAGATCGCCGGCGCCCCGCCCCGCGCCGCCGCAGGCGCCGGCGCCGGCTCAGCCACCCTGCCCCGCCTCGCGGAAGGCCGCCTCGAGCAGCGCGGCGCCGGCCCACCAGCGGTCCGCGGCGTCGAGCAGCACCAGCACCACCTCGACCCCGGCGCGCTCGGCCACCGCCACCAGGCACTTGCCGGCCGCCGGCGTGAAGCCGCTCTTCAGGCCGGTGGCGCCGGCCACGCGCCCGAGGAGCGCGTTGGTGGAGGCGAGGGCGATGGTGCGGCCGCCCCGGGCGGTGAGCGTCGCCCGGGGCAGGGCCGCCAGCCGCCGCACCTCGGGCAGCGCCAGGGCGGCGCGCGCCAGGCGCAGCAGGTCGCGCGCCGAGGCGCGGTGGGCCGGGGCGTCGTGGCCGCAGGCGTTGTCGAAGTGGGTGGCGGCGAGCCCCAGCGCGGCGGCGCGGGCGTTCATGCGGGCCACGAAGGCCGCCTCGCTCCCGGCGGCGTGCTCGGCCAGGGCCACGCAGGCGTCGTTGGCCGAGGCCACCAGCGCGGCCGCCAGCAGGTCGCCGGCCGGCACCCGCTCCCCGGCCCGCAGGCCGGCCCGCGTGCCGCCCTCCCGGGCGGCGCGGGGGCTCACCACCACCTCGGCGGCCGGGGACCAGTCGCCGGTGAGCAGCACCAGCGCGGTCATGAGCTTGGTGAGCGAGGCGGGCGGCCGCGGGGCGTCGGCGTCCCGGGCCCAGAGCTCGCGGTCGCCGACGGCGACGACGTAGGAGGCGGCCGCGGAGGGGAAGCGATCGGTCGGGGGCGCGGTCCGGGTCGCGGTCGCGGCCGGCGCCGCGCCCATGACCGACAGCCCCAGCGCGACGGCGAGGAGGCGCTGGGGCGTCGTCACGGTCGGAGCGGAGGCCGGCGGCCTAGAACCCGAGCACGCCCTTGAGGAGCTTCTTCCCCTGCTCCACCGCGGCGTCCTTGCCCTTCTGCTTGGCCCCCTCCTTCACCAGCTCGTCGGCCGCGTACTTGGTGCAGAACTCGCGGTAGTGGGCGTTGACGCCCGAGAAGCTCTTGCCGGCGCACTCGGCCTTGGCGAGCACCTTGCTCTCGGCGGGGCAGTTGGGGCCGAGGAAGTTGACGTCCTTGTCGGCCAGCGCCGCGGCGCAGAGGCCGGCCTCCAGCTTGGCGACGTCGAGCTTGCAGAGCTTGACCGCCGACTCCAGGGAGATGCCGTCCTGCCGCGCCTTGAGGATCTGGTAGCCCTTGCCGGAGCGGGCCCGGGCGCAGAACTCGTCCTTCTTCACGGCGTCCTTGCAGAGCGGCGGATCGCCGGTGAAGGTCGAGGGGGTCATCTGGTCCACCGCGCCCTGGCAGATCATGGCGGTGCTCATCTGGTGCTGCTCCTCGGCCCGCTTCTGCAGCGCCGCCACGTCGCGCTTGAGCTTGGCGGCGTCGCAGGCCTTGCCGAGCCGCTTGCCGCTCATCTTCATGCTCATGTCGCCCTGCGCCATGTGCATGTCCATCTTCCCGGTGTAGCTCTGGCCGGACCAGGTCATCTCCCCCTCGCCCTCCATCTTCTCCTGGCCGGTGCAGACCACCTTCCACTTCATGGTGTTGCCGGTGCGCTTCACCTCGGTGGTCTTGCAGTCGCCGTCCTTGCGCGCCTGGGGCGGCTCGCTGAAGTCGCCGAGCGGCTTGCAGAACTTCCAGGTGGTGGCCGGCATGGCGAAGGGCATGCCCTTCATCTCCATCTGCGTGGTCTGCTCCCACTCCTCGCCGGGCTCGGTCTCTGCGGCGGCGAAGGCCGGCGCGAGCAGCGCGGCCAGGGCCAGGGTGGCGGTGCGGACGGTGCGGAACATGGTGGCTCCCCTCGGAGCGCCCCCCTCGGGCGCGAACGTGGCTGTGGGGCGACGACACCACAGGGCGACCCGGGTGTCGAGGGCTCGGCGAGGGCGCCGGCCCCGACCCGCCCGGCGCCGCCGGCGTCACCCCGGTGGAATCGGCGCCGGCGGCGAGGACGCCCGCGGCCTCACGGCCCGCGCGCCACCAGCACGTCGCAGTGGGCCTCGCGCACGATGCGCTCGGCCACCGAGCCGAGCACCAGCCGCTTCACCCCGGTGCGGCCGTGGGTGCCGACCACCAGCAGGTCGCAGCCGGCCTGCGCCGCCGCCTTGGTCACCTCCGCCGCCGCCTCGCCCGCCACGATGCGGGTCTTCACCGGCGCGCCGCGCAGCCGCGCCGCCTCGGCCACCCAGCCGATCATGCTCTTCTCGGCCTCCGCCGCCGCCGGGCCGGTCAGGTCCACCGCCGCCACCATCAGGTCGCCGGAGGGGCGCGGCACCTCGTAGGCGTGCACCAGCATCAGCTCGGCCCCGTCCCGCTTGGCCAGGTCGGCGGCCTGGTAGAGCGCCAGCCGCGACGGATCCGAGAAGTCCACCGCACAGCAGATCTTCTTCCAGTTTCCCATGGCCGATCCTCCTCTCCAGGGTACGCGCGGGAGGCGCCTGGCGAGGGCGGGCCGGTGGGTTCGCTGGAAGGGGCTGGCCCGCTCGGACGTGCGCCGCACCGCGCCCCCTCCTGCGGGCGTGCGGCGGCGGGCCGCGACGCCGCCGCGCCCGCCCGGGCCTACGATCCAGGGCGTGGACGACCTCGACCTCGCGCCGGTGCGCCGCGCCGTGGAGCGGCTCTTCCCGGGCGGCCGGCTGCTGGCCTGCCGGCCGCTCGGCGCCGAGCCGGCCGGCGCGGTGGCGCGCAAGGGCGGCGGCTACGGCCAGCCGCTCCGGCTCGAGGTGGAGGCGGCCGACGGGGCGCGCCGCGTGCTGGTGCTGCGCACCGCCTCGGCCAACGAGTTCGGCCACGACCGGCGCGCCGACCGCGCCGCCGAGCTGCTGCTGGCCTACGACACCTTCGGGCTCCTGCCCGACCACGTGCGGGCGCTCGACGTCGGGCTCTTCGGGCCGGACGGGCTCACCTCGCTGCGCGACGCCGGCGAGCCCTGGCTCCTCACCACCTTCGCCGAGGGGCGGCTCTACGCCGAGGATCTGCGCGCGCTGGCGGCGCGCGGCGCGGCGGCCGAGGCCTCCCCCCTCGACCTGGCTCGGGCCCGCGCCCTGGCCGGCTGGCTGGCGCGGCTCCACCGGCTGCGCCCGGCCGATCCGGTAGCCTGGCGCCGCGCGGTCCGCGACCTGGTCGGCTCGGGCGAGGGGATCTTCGGGCTGGTGGACGCCTACCCGGAAGGCGTGCCGGGCGCGCCGGCGGCCCTGCTGCGGCGCCTCGAGTCGAAGGCGCTCGCCTGGCGGTGGCGGCTGCGCGGCCGGAGCGATCGGCTGGCGCGGGTCCACGGCGACTTCCACCCCTTCAACCTGGTCTTCGGCGAGGGGACCGCCTTCACCGCCCTCGACGCCAGCCGCGGCGCGGCGGGCGATCCGGCCGACGACCTGACCGCGCTGGCCGTCAACTACCCGTTCTTCGCGCTGCAGGCGCCGGGGTCCTGGCCGGGCGCCTTCCGCCCGCTCTGGCGCGCCTGCTGGGAGGCCTACCTGGCCGAGGCCGGCGACGGCGTGCTGGAGGCGGCGCCGCCCTTCCTGGCCTGGCGCGCCCTGGTGCTCGGCTGCCCGCGCTTCTACCCGGACCTGGCGGGCGAGGTCCGCCACGCGCTGCTGGCCTGGGCCGACCGGATACTCGACCGGGCGCGCTTCGACCCGGCGCTGGTCGAGGGGCTCTTCCCGTGAGGGCCCGGCGCGCCACCCGCACCGAGGCGCGCGGCGCGGTCGCCTGGATCACCGGCCTGCCGGCCGCCGGCAAGTCGACCTTCGGGCGGGCGCTGGCGGCGCGGGCGCGCGCGGCCGGCCTCCCGGCGGCGCTGCTGGACGGCGACGAAGTGCGCGCGGCGCTGGGCCGCCCGGCCGGGCGCGGCGCGGCGGAGCGGGACGCCTTCTACGCGGCGCTGGCGCGCCTCTCGGCGCTGCTGGCGCGGCAGGGGCTCACCGTGGTGGTGGCGGCCACCGCGCCGCGGCGGGCCCACCGGGCGCTGGCGCGCCGCCTGGCGCCGGCCTTCGTGGAGATCCACGTGGCCACGCCGGCCGAGGCCTGCGCGCGGCGCGATCCCAAGGGGCTGTGGGGGGCGGCCCGGGCCGGGAGGCTGCCCGACCTGCCGGGCGCCGGCGCGCCCTTCGAGCCGCCGCGCCGCGCCGCGGTGACGGCCAGCGGCGGCCGCGACCGAGCGGCGCTGAAGGCCGCCCTGGCGGCGGCGCTGGCGGCGGCACGTGCTGCGGCACGTGCTGCGATGGCGAGGCGGGCGCCCACGGGGCGCGTCCGAAGCCTCGGACGGATCGACCGTGGCCGAGGCCCTGGGGCTCAGTGCGGCAGCGCCGCTCGCGACGCCTCGACGGCGTCGAGATCGAGCCCGAGGTAGCGGAGCAGCCGGTGCTGGCGCGTGCGCAGGCCGCGCACGTTGAAGCGGAGCGACCCCTCGGCGCGCTGGATGGTCTGGGCCAGCACCGCCAGCCCGGCGTCGTGGAACTCCCGCACGCGCGTCAGGTCGACCTCCACCTCGCCGCCCGGCTTCACCCAGGCCAGCGCGTCGGCCATCTGCATGGCCGCCGACAGGTCGAAGACGCCGTCCAGCTGCAAGGTGCACTTCTCGATCGCCGCCATCACGTCCCCCTCTGCGCCCAGGAGCGCAGTGCCGCGCGAGGCCCCCCTCGTTCTCGGCTTTTTCATCTTGGATCCCGCGGCATGCCGCCGCAATCGACCCAAGGTCCTGATGCGAGGGCGGGAATCTACTCAGGGTGAGGCCCACCGATAGTCACATGAGCGGGAGACACGCAGCGGGGCGAAGGCCCCGGCCGGGGTGTCGATCAGGGGCCGAGGTGGACCGGGACGCGACGCCGCCCGAACGCGCCTGGGGCCGGGTCGAAGCGGCCGGCCAGCCGCTCGCCGCAGCCCTGGCAGCAGCCCTTGGCGTCGAGCCGGTAGGCCAGCAGCTCGTACCAGTCCCGCTCGATGACGGCCGCGCCGCAGCGCGGGCAGCTGGTGGTGTCGCCGAGGAGGTCGTGGACGTTGCCGGTGTAGACGTGGTGCAGCCCGGCCGCGAGGGCCTGGCGCCGGGCCCGGCGCAGCGTGGCGGGCGGCGTGGGCGGGACGTCGAGCAGCTTGAAGGCCGGGTGGAAGGCGGAGAAGTGGAGCGGCACGTCGCGGCCGAGGTGCCCGGCCACCCAGGCCGAGAGCCTGGCCACCTCGGCCTCGCCGTCGTTCAGGCCGGGGATGAGGAGCGTGGTGATCTCGGTCCAGACGCCCGCCTCCTTCACCAGCCACTCCAGCGTCTCCAGCACCGGCGCGAGCCGACCGAAGCAGAGCTTCTCGTAGAAGCCCTCGGTGAAGGCCTTGAGGTCGACGTTGGCGGCGTCCATGCGCGAGAAGAGCTCGCGCCGCGGCGCCGCACGGACGTAGCCGGCGGTGACGGCCACGGTCTTCACCCCGGCGGCGCGGCAGGCCTCGGCCACGTCGATGGCGTACTCCGCGAAGATCACCGGGTCGTTGTAGGTGAAGGCCACGCTGCGGCAGCCGAGCGCCACCGCCCGCGCCGCGATGGCCTCGGGGGTCGCCTGGTCGGTGAGCCGGTCCTGCTCGGTGGCCCTGGAGATGTCCCAGTTCTGGCAGAAGCGGCACCCCAGGTTGCAGCCGGCGGTGCCGAAGGAGAGGACGCTGGTGCCCGGG
>Ga0209682_10000651_pt1 | contig 11814 bp, 11 predicted proteins | sample DOMMetBare2Fresh_2_FD_187471 | JGI IMG/M metagenome (GOLD analysis project Ga0209682, IMG submission 187471) | Wetland sediment microbial communities from St. Louis River estuary, USA, under dissolved organic matter induced mercury methylation -... | ecosystem: Environmental > Aquatic >...
CGGCAAGGGCAAGCACATCAGCGTCCACACCGGCGACCGCGTCCGCGCGGGCGAGCCGCTCATGGACGGCGCCGCCAACCCGCACGACATCCTGCGGGTGCTGGGCGAGAAGGAGCTGGCGCGCTGGCTGGTGGACGAGGTGCAGGAGGTCTACCGGCTCCAGGGCGTGAAGATCAACGACAAGCACATCGAGACCATCGTCCGCCAGATGCTGCGGCGCGTGCGCGTGGCCGAGGTGGGCGACACCACCTTCCTGGCCGACGAGCAGGTCGAGAAGTGGGTCTTCGAGGAGGAGAACGACCGCGTGCTCAAGGAGAGCGGCAAGCCGGCCCAGGCCGAGCCGCTGCTCCTCGGCATCACCAAGGCCTCGCTCTCCACCGAGTCCTTCATCTCGGCCTCGTCGTTCCAGGAGACCACCAAGGTGCTCACCGAGGCCGCCATCAGCGGCAAGGTCGACCACCTGCGGGGGCTGAAGGAGAACGTCATCATGGGTCGACTCATCCCGGCCGGGACGGGCCTGCCGCACTACAAGCACCTCGACATCGAGGTGGAGACGCCGGTCGACGCGGTGGAAGAGGCCGAGGAGGCCCTGGCGGTCGCGGGCGGCGAGGAGTAATTCGCCCCATCCGGGCCGCTTTGGCGGCCTGAGAAGGACAAAGGGTCCGGTCCCTGATGGGGCTGGACCCTTTCCGTTATGGCAGCCAACGCGCCGTGTGGCCTCAGGCGCAACTACTCGATACCACAGCCTACTTCATGTGAGAGCGAGGCTCAGTCAGGCTCGCTTGGGGCTTGATGCGCCTCAAGTATTGTGGCCGATGTGGGCTCTCGGACTGTCGGGGGAATGGCAGCCGACGCGAGAAGGTTTAGGTTGAGTTCGACGCCGCGGCAGCAGGGATGGTCAGGAAGTACTGAGACCGAGGGCCTATTTGGGAGTAGTTGACCGTAGCGGTCCAGATTGCTAACCTCACGTTACGTAACCTCCGGAGCACGTCGGCATCAGAGACGACAGCGCCGCACAGGTAGAGAGGCAGACTCAATGAGGACGGCGACGACGCAGCGCGGCAGCAAGGAGTTCGACGATCTGGCCGTGTACCTGAAGGCGGTGCGCGACTTCCCGCCCCTTTCACGCGAGGAGGAGCACGCGCACGCCGTGCGCGCCCGCAAGGGCGAGGTCCGGTCGAAGCAGAAGCTGGTGCGACACAACCTGGCCTTCGTGGTGGCCATTGCCCGCAAGCAGCGCCGCGGCACGGTCCGCCTGGACGACCTCATCCAGGAGGGCAACGTCGGCCTGATGCGCGCCGTGGAGAAGTTCGACCCGGACGCCGGCACGCGGTTCTCGACCTACGCGGTCTGGTGGATCCGCGCCTACATCGGCAAGTACCTCAAGGAGGCGCGCAGCACCGTGCGCCCGCAGAGCGGCACCGTGGCGCAGCCCGACCTCTCGCTCGACAGCGCCATCGACGAGGAAGGCGACGCCACCCACCTCGAGCGGATCGAGGACGACGGCCCCGGGCCCGAGGACACCTACCTCATGTCCGAAGGCGACCGCGAGGTGCGGGACGCGCTCGGCAAGGTGCGCAAGCGCATCGGCGAGCTGGGCTGGGACATCGTCCACAACCGGCTCGAGCAGGACCAGCCGCGCACGCTGGAGGAGATCGGCAAGCGCTGGGGCGTCTCGCGCGAGCGCGTGCGCCAGGTGGAGCTGAAGACCAAGCAATTCCTGAACCGGTACCTGACGCCGGCGGAGCGCGACGCCGCCTAGGCCCGCCGAGGCGCCGACGCCGATCCAGAGCCCGCTGCCCCGATCCGAGGGGTGGCGGGCTCTTCGCCTTTCTCGATGGCGCTCCGCCTGCCGGCGCGGGGCTTCGCCCGGCACTGCCCATGCAATCAAGGCAGGGCATGGTCAGGGTCATCAAGGCTGAGCAGGCAGAGGGCTGGCCGCGGCGGCGCATTGCGGCCGAAGTCTGGCAAGCCGGGGAGCGGGCCGCGGCGGTGCTGGCAAGCGCCGAGGCCGAGATCCTGGCGCTGCGGCGCGAGGCCGAGCTGGAGCGGACGGCGGCCCGTGCCGCGGCCGAGGAGGCTGGCCGCGCGGCAGGGCTGGCGCAGGGGCTGGCGTCCGCGGCGGCGACCCTGGTCCGCGCCGCGGCCGAGCGGGATGCCTGGCTGGAGGCGGCGCGCGCGGAGGCGCTCGACCTGGCGGTGGAGATGGCCCGGCGGCTCCTCGGGCGAGAGCTCCGGGCCGACCCTGCGGTGGTGCAGGCGGCCGTGGAGGAGGCCCTGGCGGCGGCGCGCGGGCGCCGGCGGCTCCTCGTGAGGCTCCACCCGGCGGCGGCTGGCGCGCTCTCGGCGGCGGGCGACGCCTCGCTGGCCTGGCCGGGGGTGGAGCTCCTCGCCGACCCAGCGCTCGAGCCGGGCGACGTGGTGGTCGAGACCGAAGCCGGCTCCGTCGACGGCCGCGTCGCCACGCGGCTGGCCGAGTTCCGCCGGGCGCTGGCGGAGGCGGGCGAGGCCGCGAAGGTCGCGGTGGCCCTGACGGGCGTGGTCGCGCCCCTGGAGGTCGCGGCGTGAGCGCGGCGGACGTCATGGGCCGACTGCCGCCGCGCCGGGCCCTCGATGCGACCAGCCCGCTGCGGCTCACCGGGCGGCTCACCCGGCTCTCCGGACTGGCGCTCGAGGCGGCGCTGGGGGGCGTGCGGCATGGCGAGCTGGTCGAGGTGGGGGACGGCCGCTCGCCGCTCCTCGCCGAGGTGGTCGGGCTACGGGAGGACCGGGCGGTGCTCCTGCCGCTCGGGGACCCGTCCGGCGCCGGCCTCGACGCGCCGGTGCGTCCCACCGGCTCGCCCCTCACCGTGCGGGCCGGTGAGGCGCTGCTGGGGCGCGTGCTCGACGGGCTGGGGCGCCCCATCGACGGGCGGCCGCTGCCGGGCGGGCTCGCCGAGTGGCCGGTCGACCGGCCGGCCCCGCCGCCGCTCGAGCGGTCGCGGGTGCGCGCGCCCCTCGCCACCGGCGTGCGCGCGCTGGACGGCCTGCTCACCCTGGGTCGTGGGCAGCGGCTCGGCCTCTTCGCCGGCGCCGGCGTCGGCAAGTCGTCGCTGCTCGGCCGCGTCGCGCGCGACGCGGCGGCCGACGCGGCGGTGGTCTGCCTGGTGGGGGAGCGGGGTCGCGAGGTGCGCGAGTTCCTGGAGGACGCGCTCGGACCGGAGGGGCTCTCCCGCAGCGTGGTGGTGGCGGCCACCAGCGACGCGCCGGCGCTGGTGCGGCTCAAGGCGCCGCTGGTGGCGACGGCCATCGCCGAGTGGCTGGCGGAGACGGGGCGCGAGGTGCTCTTCCTGTGCGACTCGGTGACCCGCTTCGCGCGGGCCCAGCGGGAGGTGGGGCTCGCGGCCGGGGAGCCGCCGGCGCGGCAGGGCTACCCGGCCAGCGTGTTCCAGGCGCTGCCGCGGCTCCTCGAGCGGACCGGGAGCCGCGGCCGCGGCTGCATCACCGCCCTGTACACGGTGCTGGTGGCGGGCGGCGACCAGGAGGAGCCCATCGCCGACGAGGTGCGCGGCCTCCTCGACGGCCACGTGGTGCTGGAGCGCCGCCTGGCCGAGCGGGGCCACTTCCCCGCCATCGACGTGCTGGCCAGCGTCTCCCGCGTCATGGGGGCGGTGACCTCGCCAGGGCACCGGGCCGCGGCGGCGCAGGTGCGGGCGCTCCTGGCCGCCTGGGAGCGCCAGCGCGACCTCATCCTGCTGGGCGCCTACCGGCCGGGGAGCGACCCGGAGGTCGATCGGGCCATCGAGCGCTGGCCGTCCATCGAGGCCTTCCTTCGCCAAGGGAGCGACGAGGTGGAGCCCTGGGACGGGGTGGTGGCCCGGCTGCTGGAACTGGGCGCGTGACCGGCTGGCGGCTCGAGCCCCTGCTGCGCCTGCGCCGCCGTGATGCCGAGGCGGCGGTGGCGGCGCTCGGCGAGGCGCAGGGGGAGGTGGCCCGGAAGAGGGGGCGCCGGGCGGCGGCGGCCTCCGCAGCGGCGGCGTCGCGGCGCGCGGCGCTGGAGGCCTGTCCGGGAGCCGACCTCTTCGGGGCGGAGGCGCCGGCGGGGTGGGCGGCGCAGGCGGCCTGGGCGGTGCGCTGCCGGGCGGCGGCGGCGCGGGCCGAGCGGGCGCTCCTCGAGGCCGACGCGGCGGCGGCGGCGGCGACGGGGCGCGTGGAGGCGTGCCGGCGGCACCAGGCCGAGGCGGAGGCGGCGGTGCGCCTGCTCGAGGGGGCGCGCGAGCGCTGGCGCGCCGAGCGGCAGCGGGCGCGAGAGCGGGCCGAGGAGGCGGCCGTGGACGATCGGGCTGGTTGGAGCGAGCGGAAGGCGGCCGAAGGGGAGGCAGCGCCGGAGCCGAGGGGGAGCCCGGCCGCCGCGTCGCTCAGCGGCGCGGGGCGCCGAGCGGGATCGTCACCTTGCCTTGCTCGGACTCGATGACGAGGCTGCGCGGCGTGAGGTCGCGCGGGGCCGGCTCGCCGTCCTTGGCGAACTGGGCCACCGAGAGGACCAGCTTGTCTCCGCCTCGCACCGTCTTGCGCGTGCACTTCCAGGTGGCGTCGAGCGTGAAGACCACGTCGGTCCAGAGCCGGTCGGAGTCGTTGTGGACCAGCACCTGCGTCCCCATGATCGACCCGGGCTGGAGCTGGACCACGGCGCCGAGCGAGTTGGTGGGGCCGGTGGAAGGGCAGGCCACCCAGAAGGTGAGGAGCGCCAGCACCACCCAGGTGCCCACCACCGCGGTGCGCAGCTTGAAGGAGCGATCGCTCTTGCGGAACCCCTCGGTGAGGTCGGTGGCCAGGTCCCGGGCGGCGCCGGAGACGCGCGCCGCGGCGGCGAGGGGATCGGGGCGGGCGGGCTGCGTCATCCCGGCGGAGGGTAGCGTCGGCAGGGGCGGGGAGACAAGGTGGATTCGCGGCCTCGTGGCCGGCGGCGAAGGAGCGGAGCCCGCCGGGTGAGCCGGGCGCGCCCGCCCCGGCGGTCCGCGCGGTAGAGTCGCCGCCATGCACGGGCTCATCCGGCTCTCCCCCGAGGTGGCCGACGCGTTGGCCGCCGGCCGGGCGGTGGTGGCGCTCGAGACGAGCGTGGTGGCGCAGGGGCTGCCGCCGCCCGACAACCTCGCTGCGGCACGCCTCCAGGCCGCGGCGGTGCGCGCGGCCGGGGCGGTGCCGGCGGCGGTGGCGGTCCTCTCCGGCCGCATCGAGGTGGGGCTCGACGACGAGGCCCTGGAGCGGCTCGCCGACCCGGTGCGCCGACCCGCCAAGGCCGGGGCGCGCGACCTGGGACCCCTCCTCGCGGCCGGGCGGGACGCCGGCACCACCGTGTCGGCCACGCTGGCGGTGGCCACCCGCGCCGGCATCCGGCTCTTCGCCACCGGCGGCATCGGCGGCGTCCACCGGGTGCTGCCGGGTGCGCCGGCGACGGCGGCGGGAGACGTATCGGCGGACCTCCTCGAGCTGGCGCGCTCGCCGGTGTGCGTGGTCTCGGCCGGCCCGAAGGCCATCCTCGACCTCGCGGCCACCGCCGAGCTGCTCGAGACCCTGGGCGTGCCGGTCGTCGGCTTTCGCACCTGGGAGCTACCGGCCTTCTTCTCCGACGGCAGCGGGGTGGCGCTGGAGCACCGGGTCGAGGGGGCCCGGGAGGCGGCGGCGCTGCTGCGGGCCCACTGGGACGGACTGCGACGCCGGGAAGGGGTGCTGCTGGCGGTGCCCCCGCCGGCGCCCCTTCCCCGCGCCGAGGTGGAGGTGGCGGTGGCCGGGGCCCTGGCGGCGGCGGCCGCCGGGGGGGTCTCGGGCAAGGGGGTCACGCCGTACCTGCTCGCGGCGGTGGCCGAGGCCACCGGGGGGCGTTCGCGGCAGGCCAACCTGGCGCTCCTCGAGCGGAACGCGCTGGTGGCGGCCGAGGTGGCGGTGGCGCTGGCCGGTCCGGGTTAGAATCCCGACGTGTCGCCGCCGCCACCCCCGCCTCGCTTCGTCGCCGATGCCGCCGACCTGCGGCAGCTCCTCGACGTCCTGCACCCCGAGCCGGTGGTGGCGCTCGACACCGAGTCCAACTCCTTCCACGTCTATCGCGAGCGGGTCTGCCTGCTGCAGCTGTCGATCCGCGACCAGGACTGGGTGGTGGACCCGCTGGTGGTCGACGTGCAGCCGCTCGGCGAGCTCCTGTGCGACGGGCGCGAGACGGTGCTGCACGGCGCCGACTACGACGTGCGCTGCCTCAGGCGGGAGTTCGGCTGGCGGTTGCCGCGCCTCTTCGACACCATGGTGGCGGCGCGCCGGCTGGGACGGACCGGCCTCGGCCTCTCGGCGCTGGTGGAGGAGCGCTTCGGCGTGCGGCTCTCCAAGGCCAACCAGCGCAGCGACTGGGGGCGCCGACCGCTCACGCCGGAGCAGCTCGCCTACGCGGCGCTCGACACCCACTTCCTCCTGCCGCTCGCCGAAGGGCTGAAGGCCGAGCTGGCCGAGAAGGGGCTGGTCGACCAGGCCGCCGCCGAGTTCAAGCGCATCGCCTCGGTGGAGCCGCGCGAGCGCATCTTCGACCAGGGGGGCTGGCGGCGGCTCAAGGGGGCGCGCGAGCTCGACCCGGCGGGCAAGGCGGTGCTCGAGGCGCTCTGGATCCTGCGGGAGGCCAAGGCCAGCGAGGCCGACCGGCCGCCCTTCAAGGTGCTGGGCGAGCAGGCCATGCTGGAGATCGCGCGGCGCAAGCCGGAGGGACCGGAGGCGCTGGCGCGCGTGCCGGGCGTGACGCCCCAGGTGCTGCGGCGCATGGGCGAAGCCATCCGCGAGGCGCTGCGCGCCGAGGCGCAGCCCGGGGCACGGTAGCGAGCGCCGCTCCGCTTCAGAAGGCCACGCCCCCGGCCGGCGGCGGTACCGGGCGACCGGGATCGAGCGGGGCGGGCAAGCCAGCGAGCCGGCGGTAGACCTGGCGCGCCGCGAGCACCGCCTTCACGTAGGCGCGAGTCTCCCGGTACGGGATGGCCTCCACCCACTCGTCGAGCGGCAGGCCGGCCCGATCGCGGGCCCAGGCCGCCGCGATCCGAGGGCCGGCGTTGTAGGCGGCCAGGGCCACCGCGTCGTCGCCGAACCGGTCGAGGAGGAGGGCCAGGTAGTGCGCGCCGAGGCCGGCGTTCTGGGCGCCGTCCGAGAGGCCGCCCGCTGCCGGCTCGAGACCGGTCACGGCGCGCAGGCGGGAGGCGGTGGGGCCGAGGAGCTGCATGAGCCCCTCGGCACCGGCGGCGCTGCGGGCCCGCGCCTGGAAGGCCGACTCGCGCCGGATGACGGCGCAGACCAGCTCGGCCTCCACGCCCGCCGAGGCGGCCCGCTCGGCCACCTGGTCTCGCGCCGGGGCCGGGTAGAGCCAGCGCCGGGTGCGGGGGGTGGTGCCGAGCAGGTCGCGCGCCACGCGGAAGGGCAGCTCGGTGTCGCCGGCGAAGGCGGCCAGCTCGGCGAGGGGGCCGGCCACGGTGCGCGCCCCGGGCCGGCGCGACAGGTCGTCGAGCTCGGCCAGCCCGGCGGCGCGCCAGCCGAGCGCGAGGAGGGCGGCCGCGGCGCGGAGCGCCTCCGCGGCGGGGCCGTCGCGCAGCTCCAGCGAGGCGAGGGGCACCGACTGGTCCAGGCCGGTGGGAGCGCTGCCGCCGCGCTCGGCTCGACGGGCCGAGCCCTGGCGGGCCGCCGCCGCCGACGTGGCGGCGGGGCGGTCCGCTGGGCCGAGCCGTTCCAGCCGCGCCGACGCCAGCGCGGCGTACCAGCCGTCGCCGCCCAGCTCGGCGGCGCGCTCGAAGGCCTGGCGCGCGCGGGCCGGCGAGGTGGCCAGCCGACCCTGCCAGTACCAGGCCCCGTCGGCGAGCGACCCGTTGGCTCGGCTGAGCCGGGCGAAGGCCTCCGCCGCGCCCGGCCGGTCGCCCTGGCGCAGCCGAGCCCAGGCCGCGAACCAGCGGGCCTCGTCGGCGCGCGGCGAGCCGGGCCGGGCGCGGGCGAAGGCCTCCAGCCGCCTCACGGCCTGCTCGAACCTCCCGGTGTCGAACGAGAGCCAGGCCGAGAGGTAGGCCGCCTCATCGCCGAGCTCGCGCCAGCGGCGCTCGGGCAGGCCGGGGATGGGGCCGTCGCTGCGGGCCACGCGGCCGTACCAGCCGACCGCCTCGTCGAGCCGTCCGGCGCGGCCGGAGGCCCTCGCCAGCACCCAGGCGGCGCCGCGCCGCACGCCCGCGTCGCGGGTCTGCCCCTCCAGGCGACGCGCCAGCGGCTCGGCGTCGGCTGGACGGCCGGCCGCGAGCAGCGCGAGGGCGCGCAGGAGCTCGATCCGGTCCGGCGCCGCGGGCGCCGTGGTCGAAGCCGCCCGGTCCAGCTCCGCGAGGGCCTCGCCGTGGCGCCCGCGCGCGAGGAGCCGCTCGGCGCGGGCCAGCCGGTCGTCGCCGTCCAGGGACAGGGCGGGGCCGCCAGCCGGGGGGCGGGCGGCGGCGCCGCCGGCCTGCATCCGGGCGAGCGCCTCGACCGCCTCGGCCCCTTCCGGCCGGTCCGGCTCGCCGAGGGCCACCTCGCGGTACCGCTCGGCCGCACGGGACGCCCGGCCGAGCAGCCACTCCGCCGCGGCCAGGGAGAGGCGGGCGCGCGGGGCCCGCGGGTCGTCGGGGGCGTCTCGCAGGAGCGCTTCCAGCCGCGGCGCCGCCTGCACCAGCAGGCCGGCCGAGAGGAGCGCCTCTGGCTCGAGCCAGCGGGCCGCCCGCGCCGCGCCTCCTGCCGGTCCGGCCGCCGCCTCGGCCAGGCGAGGCGCCGCCTCCACCGGCCGGCCGGCGCCGAGGAGCGCCCGGCCGAGCGCCAGATCGAGCGCCTGTCGCACCGGGGCGGCGGCCTCGGCTGCGCCGCGGCGGGCCTCACCGAGCGGCGCCACGGCCTCGGACGGGCGTCCGGCCTCCAGCAGGGCGAGCCCCTCGGACGCGGCGGCGCGCGAGGCCGCACCACCCCGAGGGAGGGCGGCCGCGGCGCGCCGGGCGGCCTCCAGGGAGGCGTTCGGGTCACCGCGGTCGAGCGCCTGGGCGGCGTCACCGAGCGCACCCAGCCAGTCGGAGAGCGGCTCGCGCGCCTGGCCCGGACCAGGGGTGGCGGCGGCGAGCGCGGCGGCCAGGGTCAGGGCCATGGCGGAGGCGATGCGGCGGCTCGCCGTGGCGGGACGGAGTCGCAGTGCGGGGCGCGGCGTGGCGGCGGGAGCGCTCGGCATGTGGGAGATGGGGGGCTTGATTCCTCGGATCGCGGCGCGCTATCTAGGCCTCATACCCTTCGTGATCGAGTCATTGCCGCCTGGACGACGGCAAGTCAACGAGGGGCGGGCGGTTCATCGCCCGCGGGGGAGGGGGACGCATGCTCGCCAAGCCGTGTCCGATGGAGCTGACCACGCCCATCAACCCCGAGCGCGGGCTCGAGGGGCAGCGCCACCTCTTCTGCACCTTCTACGACGACTGCCTCGACGAGGCGGTGCGGCGCGGCTGGAACAGCTTCGGCTGCGCGCACTGCCAGCTGGCCGGCCAGTCGCTCGAGCCGGCCGCCGGCATCGACGACTACGCCCAGCAGCGCCGCACGGTGTGACGCCGGGCCAGCGGCCGCCCTTCAGCGGTCGGGCGGCGCGTCGGCGTAGACGATGGCGATGAAGAGCCGGCCGGCCCCCCAGCGCGGGCTGTCGCCCTGGGTCACGGCCACCCCGACGCGGCTGAAGCGGGCGTCGTGGAGGTGGGCCGAGCGGGCCGCCTCGGCCGGGCTGCCGACCACGAAGGCGTCGGCCGCCGCCACGCTGCGCCCGAGGGCCAGGGCACGGTCGGCGAACGGCTGGGGCGTCAGCTCCCCGTCCCGCTGCAGCACCGCCACCGCCTCGCTCGCCAGGGCCTCGAGCCGCGGGTCGGAGGTGAGCGGCGCCCGGCCGAGCCGCTGCCGCTCCGCCCAGAGCGCCACCCGCACCCGCTCCTCGGGCGAGCGCCGGTCGTCCTCCCCGGGGTCGCTCGGCGCGACCAGGATCTCGGTCAGGTAGACCACCGGGTCGCCGCCGGCCAGGGCGCCGCGGGCCAGCCCGACGCCCAGCTGCACCACGTCCGGGGAGAGCAGGTTGGCGCGGTGGGCCGGGCTCTCCTCCACGGCCTCGTGGGCGTCGCGGGCGGCGCGGCCGGTGGCCACGTTCTCGAGCGCACGCCGGTAGGGGATGCGGGCCGCGTGGAGCCGGTCGGCGAGGTCACCGCCGCCGGGGAGGACGTGGGCGAGCAGCCCCTGGGCCAGCATGGCCTCGCTGTGGCGGCGGGCCACCGCGGCGAGGGCCGGCGAGGCGGTGAGGGGCGCCAGACGGTGCCGCCGCCGCAGCCGGTTGATCTCGCCGAGCAGCCGCGACTCGGCCCCTTCATCACCGCGGGGCTCGGGGCGAGGTTCGGCGGCCGCCGCGGCGGCGCTGGTGACCACGGTCTCCGGCTCCGCCCCGGGCGCCCCGACCGTCACGGCGAGCAGCGCCGCCACCTGTGGCCCGCGCGGCCCCGTGCCCACCACCTCGATGACGTAGCGGCCCGGCGCCTCGAGCGGCGGCCGGACGCGGAAGCGCCGCCCGTCGCCCCCGCCGGCCTGGCGTACCTCGCCGCTCGGCAGGGTCACCACCACGCGCGCGCCGGAGAGCGGTGCCGTCAGATCGCCCGACAGGACCGGGTCCGCCCCCGGCGGCACGGCGGCGGGGAAGGGAGCGATCCGGGCCCGCCGCGCCGAGGTGATGACGGCCAGGTGGACGATCCCGGCGTGCTCGGCCGCCCCGACGCCGAGGTGCGTCGCCGGGTCGGGCTGCAGCACGGCGAGGAGCGCCTCCACGACCCTCTGGCGCGGGCCTGACACGAGGTGGGCCGATGGGGCGGCGTCGGGCGCGGCGGCCCGCCAGACGGCCTCCCGGACCCGTCGGCGGGAGAGCGGATCGGGGTCGCCCCGCGCCGCCAGCCCGGCGAGCTCCCTGGCCGCGAGCGACAGGGCGGCGGAGCGAGCGGGCGAGGCGCCGCCGAGCGTGAGGCGGGCCACGGCAGCGGCGGTGGCGTCCTGCTCGACGGGCGTGGGCGGCACGAGCGGCTCGGCGCCGTAGCGCAGGCCGTCTCCGGGTCGCGGGGACGCCCGGTCGAGCGCGGCGTCGGCCTCGGCGATCCGGGGCTCGGCATGGCGGTCCGCGGCGATTGAGGCGGGGCCGGCGCAGGCGAGCGTCCACCCGGCCAGGAGGGTCGCCGCGTGAACGAGGAGGATGGCCGGCAGGCCCACCGGCCCAGCGGTCCCTTGGCGGGTCGGCTCGCCGTTCAGGGGCGGGCCCCCACCGGACCGACGCGGACGTCGAGCCCGGACGCGACCCGCCGCCCGAGCCGCGCCGCCACCCGCTCGAGCAGCGCGGCCTCCAGCGTGCGCACCTGGTCTCCCCAGGCGGCGTCGGTGACGAGCACCAGCAGCCGACCCTCGCGTGTCACGCCGCGGAACGAGACCTCCCGGGCCAGCCGGGGCCCGCAGGCCTCGGCGAAGGCGGCGGCGATGGCGGCCTCGCCTGCGCCCGGCCTCGCGGCGAGCACCTCGGCGAGCACGGAGGCGACGGAGCGACGCTGGCCACGCATGGCCGCGGACCCTAGGGGCGGTGCCGGCGGGCGTCAAGGGCGGCTCGTCCGTCCGGGGGACGGCTCATGCGACACAGTGCCGCGGAACAGGCTAGACCTGCGCGCTGTGCTACCTTTGGGTGCGGTCTCGCCCGGAATGGGAGCATCCACGACACAGATCGCCGCACCGGCGCGCGCGCCCTCGGTCAAGGCAGGGCACTCC
>Ga0209682_10000652_pt1 | contig 11805 bp, 9 predicted proteins | sample DOMMetBare2Fresh_2_FD_187471 | JGI IMG/M metagenome (GOLD analysis project Ga0209682, IMG submission 187471) | Wetland sediment microbial communities from St. Louis River estuary, USA, under dissolved organic matter induced mercury methylation -... | ecosystem: Environmental > Aquatic >...
CCAGCAGCCGCTCGCCGACGCGCCCGGTGTTGAGCACCGCGTTCCAGCCGGCCGCCTCGGCGATGGCCTCGACGGTGTCGTCGATGGTGTTGTTCTCCTGGATGGTGATGCGCTTGCCGGAGGGGGTGGACGGCCAGTCGCCCTGGAGCACGTCGCCGCCGGGGAGGCCGGCCAGCCTCGGGAGGGGCGGCAGGGGAGGCAGCGGCGCCACCGGGGCCACCGGGAGCACGGCGGGCGGACGCGGGGCGGCCGGGGCGCGCGGCGGAGCCGGCGCCGCCGGCGGGGCGGACCGCTCCACCTCGAGCGCCGGCGGTGGGGGCGCGCCGCCCGCGGGCGGGCTGGCCTCCGGCGACTGGAGGAAGAGGGCGGTGGCGAGGAGTGCGAGCATGGAGGCTCCGGTCAGGCGATCTCGGCGCGAGGGGCGGGCATCAGGCGGGAGAGCCCGACGAGGAGGGGGACGGCCACGGCGGCGGCGCCGACGAGGATCTGGACGCGCAGGGCCGAGAGCAGGCCGGGCAGCACGCCCTGGCCGAGGCGGAGGGCCCGGGCGGCCTCGCCCAGCCCGTCGGCCCAGCCGCCGACGGTGGTGGCGAGCCCGCCGGCCCCGGCCGCGGCCAGCGCCCCGGCGGCGGCCAGCAGCACCACCGCCATGACGGCGAAGCCGACGCGCCGCTCGCGCGCCAGCGAGGTCTCGGCCTCGGCGATGCGCTCGAGCACCGAGGCGGTGAAGCCGGAGGGCACCTCGGGCAGCTCGAGCTCCCCGAGCGCCTCGCCCAGGAAGCGATAGGACTCGACCAGCGCGGCGCAGTCGGGGCAGGCGGCGGCGTGCCCGGCCACGTCCGCGTCGAGGACTGGGTCGAGGAGGCCGTCGATGAGCCGCTGGGCCTGGCCGTCGGTCAGGTGTCCGCTGATGGTGGTCATGGCTGGTTCTCCAGTCCCTGGGCCAGGAGGGCGGTGCGGAGCTTGCCGCGGGCGCGGTGCAGCCAGGTCATCACGGTACCGATGGGCACGTCCATGGTCGAGGCGATCTCCTTGTAGGAGAGGTGCTCGACGTGGAAGAGCTGGATGACCTCGCGGTAGTTGGCGGGCAGCCCGGCCACGGCCGCCTCGAGCGCCGTGCGGACCTGGGCCCGGTCCATCAGCTCCTCGGCCCCAGGGGCCGAGGTGTCGGCCAGCTCGCGCGCCGGGGCGCCGTCCTCGGGCTCGACGTCGAGCCGGACCTGGGCGCCGGCCGGGACGCGCCGGCGGAGCAGGTCGAGGCAGTGGTTGCGGGCGATGCGCAGCAGCCAGGGGGCGAAGGGCTGCGCCGCGTCGTAGGTGCCGATGGCGCCGTAGGCGCGCACGAAGGTCTCCTGGGCGGCGTCGGCGGCCTCTTCCCCGTCGCGCAGCAGCCGCACGCAGAGGCCGAAGACCGTCCGCTTGTGGAGATCCACCAGCCGGCCGAAGGCCGTCCTGTCTCCGCGGGCCGCGAGCCGCGCCAGCGCGACCTCGGGGCTCTGCGGTGGGACCAGGCGCTCCTCCGAGCCGAGTGAGAGCGCGAAACCTATCCCCGCCATCGTAGATGCTGCAACCATGCAGATTCCTACGGGAACCGGCTCGGTGTATTTCGCCGGAGCGCCCGGGATGCACCGGGAGTGCCTGTCCCGGAAGGGGCTGGCGGGGCGGCCCCGGAACCATCGAGATTGACTGGACAATCCACCGGGTCAGCGCCACGCCAGCGCCCCCTCGCCAGGAGGATGCCCAGGCCGAGCACCAGCGTCGCGCCGGTGACCGTCGCGCCGGAGCGCGGGAAGATCCCCCGCGGGGTGGCGCCCCGGCGGCGCGCCTGGCGCTACAGTCCGCGCCATGGCGGCCGAGATCCCCATCCTGCTCGACGGCGGCGCCCGGCCCGACCACGGGGGCGGCGGCGGCCAGATCCTGCGCACCGCGCTCTCGCTGGCCTGTATCACCGGCCGCGCCTTCACCCTCCATCGCCTCCGGGCGGGGCGCCCCCAGCCCGGCCTGCGGCCGCAGCACCGCGAGGCGGCCCGCGCCGCGGCCCGGCTCTGCGACGCCGAGGTGGCCGGCGACGAGCTCGGCTCGGCGCGCCTGGAGTTCCGGCCGCGCCGCCGCGTCACGCCGGCCGATCTCACCATCGACATCGGCACCGCCGGCTCGACGGCGCTCCTGCTGCAGACCCTCTGCTGGCCGCTCTCGCTGGCCGGCGGTCCGTCCACCGTCACGCTGCGCGGCGGGACCCACCAGGACTTCGCGCCGTCGTTCCACTTCCTGGCGCTGGCCTGGGCGCCGGCGGTGGCGCGGCTCGGCTTCAAGGTGGAGCTGTCGCTGCAGGCGGCCGGGTTCTTCCCCGAGGGGGGCGGCGAGCTGACCGCCCGCATCGAGCCGGCGCGCCCCATGCCGCCGCTCGACCTGCGCCATCGCGGGACGCTGCGCGACGTGGAGGTGCTCTCGTTCTCCGGGGGCGTGGCGCACGAGGTGGCCGATCGTCAGGCCATCCGCGCGGTGAAGCGGCTGCGGGCGCTCGGCGTGGCGGCCGAGGCGGAGCGCGTGCCGCTGCCGGTGCGCGGCTCCAGGGGCGGCCACGTCCTCGTGGTGGCCGACTTCGAGCGGGTCCGCTCCGGGCACGGCGCGGTGACGTCCAGGGACCGCAGCCCCGAGGCGACCGCCGAGGCCGCCGTGGCGGCGTTCCAGGCCCACCTGGAGGGGCGCGGGGCGGTCTCGCCGCAGCTGGCCGACCAGCTGGTGATCCCCGCCGCCCTGCTGGCGGCCGGCCTGGTGCCGCCGCCGCCGGGCGTGGTGCCGGCCACCCGCTACACGGTGAGCGAGGTGACGGAGCACCTGGTCGGCAACGCCGAGGTGGTGAAGCGCTTCCTCGACGTGGAGCTGGCGGTGCTCGGCCGGCCGGGCGACCCGGGCGAGGTGCGGGTGCAGCCACCCGGCGCCGGGCTCGAGGTGCTGCCGCTCGAGCAGCCCTAGATCCAGCGCTTCCGCTTGAAGAAGACCCACATCCCGACCGGCATCGCCACCATCGACGCGAAGACCATCAGGACGCTCACCTGCGGCGGGAAGATCTCCAGGTTCATGCCGAAGAAGCCGGCCACGAAGTTGAGCGGCAGGAAGATGGTGGCGATGAGCGTGAGCCTGGTGGTGACGTGGGAGAGCCGGTTGTTGGTCTGGGAGAGGTAGGCGTCCATCGACGAGGCCAGCAGGTCGCGCCCCATGTCGATCTCCTCGGTGAGCCGCACCAGGTGGTCCGCCACGTCGCGGAAGTAGATGGCGGTCTGCTCGCGCACCAGCGGCTGGCCAGGGCGCGCCAGGGCGGCGTAGACCTCGCGCTGCGGCGAGAGGCGGCGGCGCAGCACGGCGTGCTGCCGGCGCGTCAGGGCGATCCGCTCGGCCACGTCCGGCCCCGCCTCGTGCGAGAGCACCTCGGCGGCGATGGTCTCGACCTCCTCGGTGAGCGTGTCGGCCAGCGAGAAGTGGACGTCGGTGACGGCGTCGTGGAGCAGGTAGAGGGCGAAGTCGGGGCCGCGGCCGAAGAGCTCCGGCTCGCGGGCGCAGCGGGCCATGATCTGGTCCACCTCGCCGATGGGGGCGCTGTGGACCGTCACCAGGACGTCGGCGGTGAGGAAGGCGTGCAGCTCGCTGGCGACGATCTCGGTGTCGTCGGGGGAGGGGGAGAGCCGGTGGATGACCACGAAGAGGTGGTCCGGGTACTGGTCGAACTTGACCCGCTGGTCCTCGTGGGCGCAGTCCTCCAGCGCCAGCGGGTGGAAGTGGAAGGTGGCGCCGAGCCAGGCCAGGTTCTCGGGCGTCGGCGCGAGGTCGATCCAGCGCATGGCGCCCGGGCCGGCCAGCGCCTGGCCGCCCTCGCGCACCGCCCCGCCCTCCAGCCGGATCACCCGCATGCCGCTCCTCCGCGCGCCGCCCCGGGCGCCGCGGGAGCCTACCATCGGCTGGCGCGCCCCGGCCTGCTGGTGTAAGCGAGGCCGGTGCACCGCCTCCCGTCGCGCCCGGCCGCCGCCTTGACCCTGGGCGCCCTCCTGTTCTGCGGCCTCGCCACCCTCGGCCTGTCGGCCTGCGCCGGCCCCTCCGCCGCCGGCCGGACCGGCCCCGCTGCACCGCCCGCGCCCCCCGCCGGCCTGTCGGCCGAGGCGGCCCGCGAGACGCTGGCCCGCTTCGCCGGGGCGCTCGAGGCCGGCCGCTGGCCCGAGGCCTGGGCGCTCCTCTCGCCGCGCTGGCGGGCCGCCACCACCCCGGAGCGGCTGGCGGCCGACTGGCGCGGGGCCGGGCCGCTGGCGCGCGAGGCGGCCGCCCGGGTCTCGGCCCTGCTGGCCTCCGGGGCGGCGCTGGACGGGACCCCCGGCCAGGGGGGCGGAGCGGGCGGCGGCGAGGTCCTCGGGCCGCTCCGGCTCCCGGTGGGGCCGGGGCGGGCGGCGCGGCTGGTGGCCGACGGCGGCCGCTGGAGCGTCGACGCGCTGGAGTAGGGCGGCGACAACCCGCGTTGTCCGGCCTGGGCGGCGCGGCTATAAGGAGCCCCGCCCATGCCCTTCGATACCAAGACCGCCCTGGAAGCGCTCCGCACCGTGCAGGACCCCGAGCTGCACCGCGACCTGGTCAGCCTCAACATGATCAAGGATCTCGCGGTGGACGGCACCGCCGTCTCCCTCAAGGTCGAGCTGACCACGCCGGCCTGCCCGCTCAAGGACACCATCGGCAAGGACGTCGAGAAGGCCCTCCGGGCCGCCGGCGCCTCCAAGGTGACCATCGCCTGGGGCGCCCAGGTCCGCTCCATGCCGGGCGTCGGCCAGGGCGGCCTCACCCCCGGCGTGAAGAACATCATCCTGGTCGGGGCCGGGAAGGGCGGCGTCGGCAAGTCGACCGTCTCCATCAACCTGGCGGTGGCCCTCGCCAAGATGGGCGCCAAGGTCGGCATCCTCGACGCCGACATCTACGGCCCCTCGATCCCCATCCTCACCGGCCTCACCGAGCGCCCCACCTCGGCCGACGGCCAGCGGCTCGAGCCGCTCCACGCCCACGGCATCAAGGTCATGTCGATCGGCTTCCTCATCGAGCCGGACCAGGCCCTCATCTGGCGCGGCCCCATGGTCACCGGCGCGCTCCTCCAGCTGCTCAAGGACGTCAACTGGGGCGAGCTCGACTACCTGGTGCTCGACCTGCCGCCCGGCACCGGCGACATCCCGCTGACCCTGGCCCAGAACGTCAAGGCGGCCGGCGTGGTGCTGGTCTCCACGCCGCAGGACGTGGCGCTGGCCGACGTCATCCGCGCCAAGCTCATGTTCGACAAGGTGCACATCCCGGTGCTCGGCCTGGTCGAGAACATGTCGGCCTTCATCTGCCCGCACTGCAGCCAGGAGACGGCCATCTTCGACAAGGGGGGCGCCAAGGCGGCCGCCGAGAAGATGGGCATCCGCTTCCTGGGCGACGTGCCCATCGACCTCGCCATCCGCGTGGGCGGCGACTCGGGCGTGCCCATCTGCTCCGGCGCCCCGGACTCGAACCAGGCCAAGGCCTTCTTCGAGGTGGCGCGCAACGTGGCCGGCGCCGTCAGCACGCAGGCCATGAAGGCGCCCAAGCTGCCGGTCATCGGCTCGCAGCCGCGCGCCTGACGCCATGATCCCGGACCCCGACGACCTGCCGCCCGACCACGAGGAGGCCGAGACCGGGGGCTTCGCGCCCGGCGCGCCGCCGACGCCCGGGCCCGGTCCCGGCGTGGCCGGGGCGGCCGGCGGCGGCATCCAGGACGCCCTGCGCAAGGCGCTGCTGGCCGGCATGGGGGCGCTCTTCCTCACCGAGGAGGGGGCCCGCCGGCTGGCGCGCGAGTGGAAGCTGCCGAAGGAGCTGATCGGCTACCTGGGGCAGCAGGCCAGCGGCGCCAAGGACGAGATCCTGCGGGTCTTCTCCGACGAGGTGCGCCGCTTCTTCGAGTCGGAGGCGGTGCGGCGCGAGTTCGCGCGCGCCCTCTCGTCGATGGTGGTCGAGGTCAGCGCCGAGATACGCGTCCGCCCGGCCGACGACGGCCTGCTGCGCCCCGAGGTGAAGGCGCAGGTGAAGGCGCGGCGCAGCCGCGGCAAGACGTCGCGCAAGAAGATCTGACGCGGCGTCCGGGCGGCCCCCGACAGCTGGCTGCCGGCCGACCCGGGGTCGACTCGACCCGTGCAATTTTGCGCGCAGTGCGTGCGTCGCCCACTCAACCGGCCGCCATGGCTGGGGAATGTCGGCGCTCCACAGGCCGTGAAGACGGCAGGGCGTTGGCAAGGTGGCAGGGCTCCCGGCCGCCGCCGGGCCGTCGAGGCTTTGCCAATGAAGCTCAGCACGTTGCCCCTCCGCCAGCGCATCCTGCTCCTGGCCGTCCTGCCGCCGGTGGTGCTCACCGTCGTCTTCCTGGCCGCCATCCTGGTGCTGCGCCTGCGCACCGGCGACGAGGTCCAGCAGACGGTGGCCACGCTGGCCGGTGACTCCCTCGACCGGACCGCCCGGGACCTCCGGCTGGTCTGCGAGACCGTCCAGGCCGAGACGCAGCGCCAGGTGGCGAGCGCGCTGCGGGTGGCCGAGGACGTGGTGCGGCGCCAGGGCGGCCTCGGCGCCGGCCAGGCGACGGTGACCTGGAGGGCGGTCAACCAGGCCGACAAGTCGGCGGTCGAGGTGACGCTGCCCCAGGTGCTGGCCGGGGCGCAGTGGCTCGGCCAGAACGCCGACCCGGCCGTGCCGACGCCGGTGGTGGACGAGGTGACCCGGCTGACCGGGGCCGCCGCCACCGTCTTCCAGCGGCTCGACGAGCGCGGCGACATGCTGCGCGTGGCGACCTCGGTGAGGAACAAGGAGGGGAAGCGCGGGGTCGGCACCTACATCCCGGCGGCGCAGCCCGACGGCACGCCCAACCCGGTGGTGGCCAGGGTGCTGCGCGGCGAGCGGTTCGAGGGGCGGGCCTTCGTGGTGGACGCCTGGTACCTCACCGCCTACACGCCGCTCAAGGACGCGGCCGGCCGCGTCGACGGCATGCTCTTCGTGGGCGTGCGCGAGGACTCGCTGGCCGAGATCCGGCGCGCCATCACCGAGACCCGCATCGGGAAGAGCGGCCAGGTCTTCGTGCTGGGGACCAAGGGGGCGCAGCGGGGCGCCTACGTGGTGGCGCCCCCCGGCCACGCCGACGGCGAGCAGCTGCTCGACGCGGCCGACGCCGCCGGCCGGCCCTGGGCCCGGGCGGTGGTGGAGGCGGCCGCCTCGCTGAAGCACGACGCGGTGGGGCGCGCGGTCCGCTTCGACGCGGTCGAGGGCGGCGGCGCGGCCGAGCACGTCCTCTCCTTCGCCGCCTTCGAGCCGTGGGACTGGGTGATCGTGGCCGACCTGGCGCACGAGGAGTCGGTCGCGGCGGCCACGGTGGTGACCCGCTCGCTCACCTGGACGGCGCTGGCGGTGCTGCTGGCGGCGCTGCTCCTGCTCGCCGCCACCGCCTGGTACGCCCGCCGGGCGGCGGCCGCCATGGCGGCCCCGGTGGAGCGGATGGCCGAGGCGGCCGGGCGGCTGGCCGCCGGCGACATCGGCGTGACCATCGAGCCGGGCGGCGACGACGAGGTGGGGCGGCTGGCCGAGGCCTTCCGCGGCACCGTCGGCTACGTGGCCGAGGCGGCCGCGGCGGCCCGCGCCATGGCCCACGGCGACCTCTCGGTGGAGCTCCACCCGCGCTCGCCCGACGACGAGCTGACCCGCAGCTTCCAGGCGGCCCAGGCCGAGCTGAGGAAGCTGGTGGCCGCCACCGGCGGCCTGGGCAGCGCGGCGGTGGCCGGCCGGCTCGACGAGCGGGCCGATCCGGCCCGCTTCGAGGGGGCCTACCGCGAGGTGGTGGAGCGAATCAACGGCGCCCTCGACGCGCTGGTGGCGCCGCTGCGGACCAGCGCCGGCTACTTCGAGCGCATCGCCCGGGGCGACGTGCCGGAGCGGCTGGCGGCCGGGTGGCAGGGCGAGTTCGCCGCCGTGGAGCAGAGCCTCAACCGGTGCATCGACGCCATCCGGGCGGTGGTGGCCGACGCCGACGCCCTCTCGGCGGCGGCGGTGGCCGGGCGGCTCGAGGTGCGGGCCGACGCCGGGCGCCACGGCGGCCAGTTCCGCGCCGTGGTGGAGGGCGTCAACGCCACCCTCGACGCGGTGGTGGGGCCGGTGCGGGCCGTGGCCGCGGAGCTGGACCGGCTCTCCCGCGGCGACCTGCCGGACGCCGGCGGGGCGCGCTGGCCGGGCGACTTCGCCGCCGCGCAGGAGAGCCTGGCCCGCTGCGTGGCGGCGGTGCGGGCCCTCATCGCCGACGCCGACGCCCTCTCCCGCGCCGCGGTGGAGGGGCGCCTGGCGACGCGCGCCGAGGCGGCCCGCCACCCCGGCGAGTTCCGCCGCGTCATGGACGGCGTCAACCGGACCCTGGACGCCGTGGTGGCGCCGGTGGAGGAGGCGCGCGGCGTGCTGGAGCGGCTGGCGGCGCGGGATCTCACCGCCCGGGCCCGGGGCACCTTCGCCGGCGACCACGCCCGGCTGGCCGAGGCGCTCAACGCCACCGGCCTCGCGCTGCACGACGCCATCGGCCGGGTGGCCACCACCGCGGCGCAGGTGTCGGCCGCCACCGGCGAGATCGCCGCCTCCGCGCAGGGGGTGGCCAGCGGCGCCGCCGAGCAGGCCACGGCGCTCGACCAGACCACCCGCTCCCTCGACGAGATGCGGGAGCTGACCCGCCACGCCGCCGAGGCAGCCGACCAGGCCGCCGCCCTCACCGGGGCGGCCCACGGGGCCGCGGCCTCCGGGGCGGAGGCGGTGACGCGCATGAGCGGCGCCATGGACGAGGTGCGCAGCGCCACCGAGCGGACCGCCGCCATCATCAAGGACATCAACGACATCGCCTTCCAGACCAACCTCCTGGCGCTCAACGCCGCCGTCGAGGCGGCGCGGGCCGGCGAGGCCGGGCGCAGCTTCGCGGTGGTGGCCGAGGAGGTGCGCTCGCTGGCGCTCCGCTCCAAGCAGGCGGCCGGCCGCACCGAGACGCTCATCAAGGAGTCGCTCAAGCAGGTCGAGGCCGGGGCCGGGGTGTCCCGCGAGGTGACCGAGCGCTTCGGCCAGATCGCCCGGTCGGTGGAGAAGGTCTCGACGGTGGTCACCGAGATCCGCGGCTCGGCCAAGGCCCAGACCGGGGGCATCGAGGCGGTGCGCGCCTCCCTGGAGCGGATGGACCGGGTCACCCAGCAGAACGCCGCCAGCGCCGAGGAGACCAGCTCGGCGGTGGCCGAGCTCTCCAGCCAGGCCGGCGAGCTGGCCGACCTGACGGGGCAGTTCCAGGTGGACGGGCAGGGCGGCCCTGGCCTTCCGCCCGGCGCCCCGGGCGGCGTCAGGGGCCTGCCAGCCGCTCGACGGTCGGCAAGCTGAAGCGGAAGGTGGTGCCGCGCCCGACCCGCGAGCGGACGCCGATGCGCCCGCCGTGGGCCTCGACGATGGAGCGGGCGATGGCCAGCCCCAGCCCGAGCCCGGTCCCCGGGTCGCGCGGGTGGGCCGCGTCGCGCACCTGGTAGAGCCGGTCGAAGATGCGGGCCAGGTGCTCGGGCGGGATGCCCGGGCCGCGGTCGGCCACCGACACCTCGACGGCGCCGGCCCGCCCGCGCGACGCCGCCAGCCGCACCACGCTCCCCTGCGGCGCGTGGCGCTCGGCGTTGGAGAGGAGGTTGACCAGCACCTGGAGCACGCGGTCGCGGTCGGCCCACAGGTCCGGCAGGCGCGGCGCCAGCCGCACGTGGAGCCGCAGCCCGTGCTCGGCGAAGCGCGGCGCCAGCGCCACCGCCGCCTGCCTGAGGAGGTCGCCCGCCGGGAAGGCCGAGAGGGCCAGCCGGTCCCGCGTCAGCTCGTGGCGCGAGAGGTCGAGCAGCTCGTCGATGAACCCCTTGAGCCGCCGCCCCGAGGAGCCGATGACCTGCACCGCCTGGCGCTGCCGGGGCGAGAGCTCCCCCAGCTTCTCGCCGGCCAGCAGGTCGGCCCAGCCGATGACCGTGACCAGCGGCGTGCGCAGCTCGTGGGAGACGTTGGCCAGGAAGTTGTCCTTCTTCCGGTCGGTCTCCTGCAGCGCCTCGACGGCCAGCCGGAGGTCGCGGGTGCGCCGCTCCACCTCGGCCTCCAGGCGCGCCCGCTCCTCGCGCAGCGCCTGGACCAGCCGGGCCTTCTCCAGCGCCACCGAGGCCTGCAGCGCGAAGGCCTCGATGGCCTCCGGATCGCCCGCCCGCAGCATGGGCGCCACCACCGCCAGGAAGCCGGCGGTGCGCCCCTCGCGCCGCAGCGGCGTGAGGACCAGGCGCACCAGGCCGAAGAGCCGCCCCAGCGCCCGCAGCTGGGCGGTGGTGGCGCCCCCCAGCAGGTCGCGGGCGGCGGCGCGGGGCCGGGCCGTGACCAACGTGCGGCCGTCCTCCAGGCAGCGGGCCACCAGCGGGGCGCCGGCCGGAGCGACCACCACCTCGGCCAGCGTGCGCCCCATGATCCGCTCCAGCGCCCGCTGCAGGCCGGCCGGGAAGCTGGTGAAGCGCCAGCGGAAGACCGGGGCGCCGCCGGGCTCGGCCATGAGCACGCCGGAGTGGAGGCCGAGCCGCAGGAGCTCGCGCGCCACGGTGCCGAGGATGGCCCCCTCGTCGGCCTCGATCATGAGCTGGGTGCCGGCCACCTGCAGGCCGGCCAGCACCTCGCGCGCCGCCTCGAGGTCGGTCAGCCGGTGCTGCCCGCGCGTCACCTCGGCCCGGGCCGCCAGGGCCGCCAGCCGCCCCTCGGCGAGGCGCGCCACCGCCTGGATGGCGGCGAGGCGCCCGGGGGGCTCGGGCAGGGCGAGGTGGAGGACGGCGCCCCCCGCCGGATCGCCGAGCCGCACGAAGATCGAGGTGAGCCGGTCGCCCTGGGCGCCGCCCAGGACGGCCACCAGGGGCGCGCTGGCCGGGAGGACCACCGGCAGCGTCCCGACGTCGAGCCGGGCCCGGACGGCCGCCGGCAGCGGGTCGTCGGCCAGCACCGCCAGGATCACCTCGCGCCGGAACCGCTCGGCCAGCGCCGGCCCGTCGGTGGCGAGGGGCGCCGGGGCGGCGCTCCCCGGGCCGGTGCGGACCAGCTGGGCCAGGAGCGCGCCGGTGGCCCGGGCGGTGTCCCGCGCGATCTCCCGATAGACCTTCTCCATGCCGTCCGACCCGCCCCCCGCACGGGTCGGTCCAGAGTCCCCCGCGGGACGCTCGCTGGCAAGGGCGGACGGTGGTACCACCGAGCGACGGCACTGCGGGGGAGGAGATCGGCGATGGCGATCGAGACGATGGCCGTGGTGGGGGCGGGGCAGATGGGCAGCGGCATCGCCCAGGTGGCGGCCCAGGCCGGACTGACCGTCATCCTGGCCGACGCCTCCGGCGACCTGGCCAGGCGCGCCGTCGACAAGCTCGGCGCCACCCTGGCCAAGCTGGTGGAGAAGGGGAAGTTGCCGGCCGCCGAGCGCGAGGCCATCCTCTCGCGCATCACGCCGGTGGCCTCCCTCGACGGCTGCGCCGGGGCCGACCTGGCCATCGAGGCGATCGTCGAGAACCAGGCGGTCAAGGCTGAGGTCTTCCGGAAGCTGGACGCGCTGCTGGCGCCCGCGGCGCTCCTCGCCTCCAACACCTCGTCCATCTCCATCACCGCGCTGGCGGCCGGGACGAAGCGGCCCGACCGGTTCTGCGGCATGCACTTCATGAACCCGCCGCCGGTCATGAGCCTCATCGAGATCATCCGCGGGCTGCAGACCTCCGACGCCACCTA
>Ga0209682_10000653_pt1 | contig 11795 bp, 8 predicted proteins | sample DOMMetBare2Fresh_2_FD_187471 | JGI IMG/M metagenome (GOLD analysis project Ga0209682, IMG submission 187471) | Wetland sediment microbial communities from St. Louis River estuary, USA, under dissolved organic matter induced mercury methylation -... | ecosystem: Environmental > Aquatic >...
GGGGGATCTCCTGGCGGCGCTCGCGCAGCGGCGGCAGCTCGATCTCGACCCCCTTCAACCGGTAGTAGAGGTCCTCGCGGAAGCGGCCCGCGCGCACCATCGCCTCCAGGTCCTGGTGGGTGGCGGCGACCAGCCGCACGTCCACCGGGATCGGCCGCCGGCCGCCGATGCGGGTCACCTCCCGCTCCTGGAGGACGCGCAGGAGCTTGACCTGGAGGGAGACCTGCATGTCGCCGATCTCGTCGAGGAAGAGGGTGCCGTGGTCGGCCAGCTCGAACTTGCCCGGGCGCGCCTGGACGCCGGTGGCCACCCCCCCTTCGATGCCGAACAGCTCGCTTTCGAGGAGCGATTCGGGGAGCGCCGCGCAGTTGACCGCGATGAGCGCCCCTTCGCGGGCGGAGAGGAGGTGGAGGAGCTTCGACACCAGCTCCTTGCCCGTGCCGCTCTCGCCGCGCACCAGGACGTTGACGCCGCGCGGCGCGACGCGCTCGACCAGCTCCAGGACCCGCCGCATGGCCGGCGACTGGGCGATGATGCGGCGCCCGGCCACCTCGCCGGTCAAGGTCCCCTTGAGGGCCTTGTTCTCCTCTTCCAGCTTTTCGCGCTGCGCCTCCAGCCGCTCCACCTGGCGGGCGGCATCGAGGGCGACGCCGGCGAGCGTGGTGACCGAGTCGAGGAAGCGCCGGTCGTCCTCGGTGAACGAGGAGCCCGAGCTGCCGCGCATCTCCTTGTCGAGCAGGGCGACATAGCCGAGGAAGACGCCGCGGTAGGCGAGAGGGGTGGCGACGAGCTGCTCATACGTCCGGCCGGCGAGAGCGCCGCGCACCCGCGAGAGCATGTGCCCCTCGGCGAGCAGCTCGCGCCAGATCGGGGCACCGAGGAGCGCCTCGCCGGTGGGGGCATCCTCCAGCCACCCCACCGTCGCCACCCCGCGCACCCCGCCATAGCCGTCCCGCGTCACCGCCACCGCCGCCGCCGGATCGAGCACGGCGCACACCCGCTGCAACAGCTCCTCCACCAGCTCCCCCTCCGGCCGCTGCGCATGGAGCGCCAGCGCCAGGTCGTACAGGGTCTCGAGCTGGAGGATGCGCCGCTTCTCGGCGAGGTTGGCGTCCGGCCGCTGCATACGCGGTCTCATCTTACAGAAGGGACGCTCGAAGGGGGGTGAAGCGAGCCGCAGCCGGCCGCCGGGACGGCGGCTCCCGAGGGCTACGGCTCTTTGGAGAGGTCGATCTGTTCCAGGAGGCTCTCGGGAATCGGAGCCATGTGCCGGTCCCGGTGGACCAGACAGGCTCCGCGCCCGCGAGCCGCCGCCGCGATGAGGGCGTCTGCGAGAGGCAGCCGCTCCGGGGTCTCGCAACCGATGTCAAACGCTGCGAGAGCAACCCGCTCATCGACCTCAACGACGCCGGAGAGCAGCTCTCGATAGTCCAGAACCGTCTGGCGCGCCTCGGCAGCCGTGGCCCCAACCTCGCGCAAGCGCCGAGCAAACTCGGTCAGTGAGACACTGGCGACCAGGATCTCGGCATCCTCGTCTTCGAACAACGCTTGCACGCGAGCCCCTCCCGGCTCCCGGCGGAAGTGGGCGAGCAAGGCGGACGTATCGAGGACGAAGCGCCGTGCCATCCGTCCTCACCCTTCCGTTGCCCGCTCGGCGACGAGCTCGGCCACGGCGTCGCGATCCGGTGAGAACTTGCGGCCCGTGCCCAGCAAGCGCCGGGCCAGCTCTCCGCGGTCGGGGATCACCCGGACGAGGATCTCTTCTTTCCCCTCGACAGGATGCCAGTCCAGTTTCCACCCTGGCTTGATGCCGAGCTGTCGTCCCACTTCGGCAGGGATCGTGACCATGTTCTTCTGGGTGACGGTAGTGATCATGGAATGATGATCTTCCATGGAAGCGTACCCGTCAAGGACTGCGCTCTTCTCCAGGGATCTTCCTCATGCGGCGCGCGGTGCGAGGGGTGCCTCCGTGGCTGGTCCCCGCCCATGTCATCTAGAATCCGGCCGCGAGGTTGCGTCTCGCGACAGGACACGACGGCAGGCGCACCGAACCGGCAGGGGAGACCAAATTGACCGAAGAGCACCCGTTGGACGTCGACCTGCAGAGCGAAAGCCTGTTGGATCTGACCGGGCCGGACGATCTGGCCGCGTTCTTCGCCCGCCTCGGGTACCGCACCGAGAACCGGATCGAGCAGACCCCCGCGCATCTCGGCATCCACGCCGAGGGGACCCGGCGGCCCATCCGGTCCATCCAGCTTCTCGCCGAGCAGGAAGACGGCTTTCAGATCTACCTCTTCCAGCTCGCGAGCGTCACCGTCGCGCACACGCAGGCTCTCGCCCGGTCCTTCCGCAACCTCGACGGCATCTTCCTCCTCGTCCTCACGAGCGACGATGAGCGGATCGATTTCGTCTTCCTCGAAAGGTATCTGCCTCCCGCCCAGGAAGAGCCCCTGCCGGGTCTTGCGCCACAGCTCTTCCGCCACAAGCTGCGTCCGCTGGTGCATACCATCCAGCGACGTAACCCGACCCGCATCGACCTGCGCCTCCTGCGCCGCTTCACCTGGACCGAGGTGGACGGCTACGCCCAGCACGACAAAATCGTCAACGCCTACGGCATCGCGCAAAACTCCGCCTGGAGGACGTAACGACGACAGAACGGGTTCATTCGTGCTTCATGACCCTGCAATTCCTTCTGCCGCCAGAAACAAAAACCATCCTCATTCTTGGCCTGTTGATATTGGGCGATCCGTTTCGAGATTTTCCCGACTCTCCTAGAGCCTCCGGCTGGCCGAGGAGGTTACGGGAAGTAGAAGGTGGAAAAGCCGCAGGCGGTGCGACCCAAGATCGTGATCAGTTTCTCCCAAGTGAGTGCCGTCCATCCCCTTCGCGATCGCTTTAGATAGAACCGACTTTGTCAATCGTGAGCCCCCCACGAGCTTAAGTGGTCTCCGCTGAGCATCAATTCTACTCCCCAATCCACTCCACGCCCTGTCCGCCCTGCCGTCCATGACGTATCCAAGCATCCCGCCCGCCGAGAGTGCTCTAGAATACTGCCCCTCAATGAAGGCCATCATGCCGTTGTCACCGACGTAGGTCGGATATTCTGTTGAGAAGGCACCACCCGGATAGCTCACATGGAGCCGCTTTGACTCGAATGCGAAGTAATCCCGCTTCGAATGGCGATGCTTGAACCGAAGGTCCAAACGCCCAAGTCGCTCTCCGCTCAAGCCCAATAGCCAGCACTGAGGAATGATGTCATAAGGAAGCTCAGAGAAATGGACGTCATTCGCCAGGCGTCCCGCCAGACGAAATGTAATCCTGTCTTCAATTTCGGTTCCGTCCGGGTGCTCCATCCGCGCCCAGGCGACGGCGGCTGCCTCCAGAATCTCAGCGAGATAGTCATCATCAAAGGGATTGAACCTGTCCTCTAGCCTGCCGTTGAAGATTCGACCGTTCATGCATCCCGCCTCATCAAGTGTTCAAAGATTGCATCTGCGTCGTTAAGGGCGGCCGTGCGGCACCAATTCCGCATCGTAGCCGGCCTGAGCATGTGGAGACGATCGGGTTCGAAATAGCTAAACCCGCGCAAATAGCTGAACGAGCTGTTGTGGTATTGTGCAGCCTTGCCAACCTTGTCAAGCACCTGCCAAATCTCCCCTTCGCCTTCAGCTTCGCTGTAAGTCTTTCGCTCGATGTCGAAAATGACGGTCAAGAAGATTAGATTGAGCGCCTTTGAGACCCTTGCCTCCGCGTTGATTTTAATCCCGCGCTTGCTCGCGCGACGGTTGAGCACGTCACAGAGGGTGTCAGCGTAGAGCTGACGATCGGCACGTTGTGGGAATGCAAGGGCCGGGACATTTGCGTCTACATACTTACTATGGATGCTCGGCCGAAAGATATCAAGCGTGTCATCGATTAAAATTCTTTCCGCATCCGAAACTGAGAAATAGGCTTCCACCAATGGCCCAAGCTCGCCTCTAGCGTCTTCAACAAGAGTCGCCCGTCTCCTCGCGTCGGCATTTTTGCCACTATGTTCGAGGTTCCTGATGATTTTCGCGACTTCCTCGACGATATGCCCGGCATTGGACGGAGCGAAATCACTACCGGGCAGGGGAAACGGCAAAGACAAACTCTCGTACACGTGGAACTGATCACGACCGACTCCAAAATTCGAGCCGCCGTGGAACGCGAGGTACATGAATAACCGCGACGCGAAAATTGCCGTTAGGAACCGAAGCAAATCAGCGTCCTTCGCTTCGCCCGTGATCGAACGCAGGCCGTCAAAAAACTTCACCTCATGGTTACAGAACGCGCACTTGGTAAACCCCTTGCTATAAATAACCATTGGGGGGTCGAAATTTTTCTTCATCCGCGCAAATAGAACCTTTTCTGTCGATGCACCCCTCTCTCGCAATTTCTCTCCAACAGTAGTGAACTGATCTTCAAACATCACCAGATCGATGCCCTGAATGTTGGCATCCAGAAATGCATCCTCGAGCGGCCATGGGTTATCAACTGGCTCATAGCCCTTGTACTTTCGCCCAACGACGTAGGGCTGAAACCCTGTTCCGCCGAGCCATCTTTTCGCTTTGCCTCTCACCCCCACCAGGTCTGAAAGGCGTGGATAGAAGTCTAGCCTCTGGAGGAAAGTCTCATCGCGAGGCGTTCCCCAGAACTTCCGGCTCCAGAGGGATTGCAGTCGATTTTGTAGAGCGGCTTCCAGTATATCATGCAGCGGCACAAGTTTCTGGTCGTCCGGCTCAATCACAATCACGCCATGACGGCGATCGAAACGATTCAACTTGGGCGTCTCGTAGGCAACACTGTGCTCAAGCGTGGGGGGCGTCTTTAGATAACGGAGAATGAAGCAGGGGTGCGTGGCCTCAAACAACACAAATCGAAAATCGGCAAGCTGGACAATTTTTTCGACGCTCACTCTGCGAAACCAGTCTCCGTCGAGCGCACCATGGCGATTGACAAGGATGGCCGCAGGCAGCAGCAGGCAACCAATACCGCCGCTGCGGAGGAGGTCCGCCGAGCGTAGGGCGAAGTGCAGTGCGATTTGCTCCTGGCCTCGACTTTCCCAGGGCGGGTTGCCAATAACGAGATCAAAATCGCGATCCAGAGGCAATCGATCCTTAAGGAAATCCCCCCGTAGAATGACCGGAGTGGACGTTGGCTCCGATTCGCTCCAGAGCAAAGGAGGCAGAAACGGGCCCTTGCTTATTTTTAGCTTGAACTCCTCGATGTCTATTGGTTGGAGCTTCTCGAATAGCGCTAGGTACAAACTAAAAGCCGTAATGCGACAGGCGTCTGGATTAACGTCCACGCCGCGAATCTGCCTCAGGAGAATATCAAGCAAGGCCTGGGCTTTGGCCTGCTTGCGCCGGGTTGCATTTTCCCGCCGCCATTGCTCGGCAAGCAAATTGAACATTGCGACAAGGAAGATGCCTGAGCCACACGCAGGGTCTAGTACACGCCAAGGCAGCACTTCGCCATAGCGCCCTTCAAGCGCAACATGAAGCGTTGTTTCAGCTAAATGGCGAGGTGTGTAATAAGCGCCCTCGCTCCGCCTTTTATTCAGGTCAGCATCCTTCATGAATTCCTCGTAGATTGCGCTGATAATCTCCACAGGGATGAAGCGGAAGTCGTAGGCCCAAAAACCCAGCGTCATTTGGCCGGATTCCACATCATGCCCCCCCAAAAAGTGCGCAAGAGCTTCGAGATGCGCCCTATTCATGTTGCGCTCTTCGTCGGCCAGCGCAGTATCGAACATCGTGCCGTTAAATTCCTGCTTGAGGCGAGGGAAGAATTCTCGGTAAAGGAGGCGCTTGACCTCATCTACGCGAGGTTGTTTCAGTATGTCGAGCAGGCTAGCTGTACCTTTTGGATAGTAATCCGGTTTGATAAATTTGCGCTCGTGAAGGAAGCACACGAACAAAGCACGCCCCAGTAATGCGTGGGCGCGGGGCAGATCCCAGTCGGCTTCTTTCAGCTTGCGCGCCGTATGCACAAGATTCTTAAGCAGACAGCGATCCACCGTTTCGTCTGGCGGAAAAAACTCAGCATGATCTTGGAAAAACTGGCCGACCTCAACTGATCGCACAAAACGTGCGATTTCGAGTGCCTCGGCGATGTTGCCGAGATTCGGTATGAGACTGGAAGGGCCGCCGGTGAAGAGCCCTTTCACTGCAGGCTCCTTCTCCGGCATCTTTACAGTACTGTGAACCTCGACCTGGTTCGGCGTCACGAAGACGAGGAGTGGAACGAGCCCCTGATTCCACGCGAAACGGTGGCGCGCGCGCTTTTGCTCCGCTGTGAAGCGTGTACCTTCGCAAAGGTAAACAGTCGGGCGACCGTCCACACATAACACGCCGCTTAGACCCACTTCACTCCACGCCTGCCGTAGGTAATGAGAATACGGAAGCAACCCCGGCCGCTCCTCGATCTCGCTCCTCTTTGAGAGAAACCAGGAACCCGGTGAGATATGCCGCCCGAACTCACGGACCTTTGGTTCAATGGTCTCAGGCATCAGCGATCTCTCCAAGCATTACTGCTTTCGCCTCCGCTTGCTGAGCTCAAAACCCTCTTTTAGCAATTCGAGCATGGTCATACCCTGACTGACGGCATACCCTTTGAATTGCTTCTTGAAATCCGAAGTCACCTTGAAGTTGAGGGTCTCGGCGTCCACCATAGGTGACGGCGATTTGTCTTTGCTCTTGCGCTGTGATGATCCCTTTGCCCCGTCCAATGACACATGTGGCTCCTCTCTCCAGAACAATCCGTGGCGGTCATGTTCTTGACGCCTAATGAACTATAGGCGGATAACCAGCTTTCTGTCAACACGGAAAGCCCGAATCGTAGCAGGGGACATGAACCTTTGCGGCATGGGCTACGGTTCTCGCCTTGCCTCGCCTTCGCTGGTGCGCTTGACGACGTGGACGAGACAGCCTGACTTGGTGTGCGCCGAGTCGCCCGACAGGGAACCGTTCTCTGCCTCAATGTCCAGGACTTTCTCTGAGACGTAACGAACCGGTTGCTGAGAGGCGCGAACATCGTTCGCCCCCCACCAGGGGGCAAACCCCCTTCCGGCTCCCCGCCATCTCTCCGGGTTCGACCAGGCATCTCGGGTGTAGGGCGCCCCGTGAAGGCAAGGTGCTGACTCCGGCGATCATTGGGCGCCGCCGCCATCGCCTCAGCTATTTCGACGAAGGGGGGAAGAGGAGGCCGGCAGCCGGTGGCGCCGGAGTGGCTCTTCTCAGGGCGGCCGTTGGTGATCTGGAGGTTTCCCCTGCTCGCCATGGCGGAAGCATGGGGTGTAACCAGGGCGTAAGTCAAGGAGTTCCCGCACACCTATCTCCTGATTCACGACGAACCTCGCATCGAGGCCTTCCGCATCAGCGTGCGGCGCGCGCTGGAATTTCTGAAGACCTTCGAGGCCTACATCCTCGAGGGCCGGCTTCTCCAGAGCTCGGACTTTCAGAAGGCCCTCCGGTACCTTGCCCGGGAAGACGAGGAGGACGACGCGGTGCCCACCTCTCGCGCCGACCAGCTCGATGCCAGCGAAGAGGCGCGCAAGGCATTGGAAGCCATGGAGACCGTGGACCCGGCGCTCTACGACCTGCGGCGGTTGCACCAGGAGGTGCAGCACGACGTGGAGGTCTTGACCGAGATCTGGCACAGCGTCCGTGGCATCGGCCACCAGGAGGACGCCAAGCTCGCGCGGCTCAAAGACCTCCTGCGCGGCGACCTCGCCGGGCAGAAAGTCCTGCTGTTCACCTACTACAAAGACACCGCACGCTATCTCTACCGGTACCTGGGCCACCCCGAGGAGCCGGAGGCGGTACGGTTCCGGGAGGAGTTGGGCGGTGCGGTGATTCGCCGCATGGACAGCGGCGCCGACCCCAAAGAGCGCCTGCGGCTGGTCCAGGGGTTTTCGCCCAAAGCCAATGAGAAGGCCGAGTGGGCCGGCACGGACAAGGAGATCGACGTCCTGATTTCGACCGACGTCCTTTCCGAGGGGCACAACCTCCAGGATTGCGGCTACCTGGTCAATTACGACCTGCACTGGAATCCCACCCGGATGGTACAGAGGGCGGGCCGGATCGACCGGATCGGCAGCGGCTTCGAGACGCTGTGGATCTACAACATGTTTCCGGACGAGGGATTGGAGCGGCTGCTCCGCCTCGTTGAGAGCTTGAATGCCAAGATCACCGGCATCGACCGCGCGGGTTTTCACGATGCGAGCATCCTGGGCGAGGCGGTCCATCCGCGGAACTTCAATACCCTGCGGCGGATTCGGGACGAAGACGGCGCGGTGATCGAAGAGGAAGAGCAGCTTCTCGAGCTGGCGGGCAGCGAGACCCTGGCGCAACAGCTTCGGGCGTTTCTGGAAGCCGGGGGGCGGGAGCGGCTGGAGGAGTTGCCGGACGGCATTCACTCAGGGCTCGCCCGGGGCGGAGCGCGGGGTCTCTTCTTCTATTTCCGGGCGGGCGAAGGCATGGCGGCCCAGCACTTCTGGCGCTACGCCGACCTGCGGGAGGACCGGATCCTCGACAACCGCCAGGTCATCGCCACCTACATCGCGTGCCAGAAGGAGACCCAGCGCGTCGTCGATCCTCTGCTGTGGAGCCGGGTTTTCGAGCTCCAGGAGAGGGTGATCGAAGACATCCTGCGTTCCGTGCGGGAGCAGGCCTCCCTGGAGATTGCGCCGCGAATGGTCGATCCGGTCCAGCAGAGCGTCGCCGCGGCGGTCCAAGGCTATCTGAATCATCCAGACGTCAGCCGCAGCCGAGCCGTCGCTGCTCTGCGGTTCCTGCGCGAGCCCATGGTCGGCGTGGCGGTCAAGGAGCTGAAAGCCGCGTTCCTCCTCTTCCGGAAGAAGCCGGACGTCGACAAGCTCCTCGGGGCCATCGAAGCCCTGCGCGAGAGGAATGGAGGGGCTCTGGCGCCGGAGGCGGAGCAGCCGGAGAAACCACGCCCCCTCACCAGGGAGCAGCTCCGCCTCATCTGCTTCGACCTGGTGACCGGCGGTTGAGAGAAGGGCAACCAATTGGTGCCTCTCGTCGCGCACCGGCTCGTCAGAACGAGACGGTGGCTCCCGCGAGGACGACGGTCTGGTCCCCGTACCGGGACTCCAGGCTCGGATCCGCTTCGACGATCTCGTCCAGCGCCTTCAGGGCCATCGAACGCTGGGCGCCGGCATGGAGGCTGAAGTGATCGTTGAGCTGCACCGGCAGGTCGACGGAGAGCAGGACGTCGTTGAGCGTCCCCTCGGAGACCTCTTTGTTGTTGTAATGGAAGTCGAAACCCACCGATCCGAGCAGGTCGAGGCTCGCCCGGCCGCCGAGCGGAATGCTGTGGCTCAAGGCCAGGGTGAGGTAGCCGCCGTCGATCTTGTCGACGTCGTGGTAGTACGAGAGGGTGGGCGACAGGAGAACGTCGAACGCCAGGATCCCGTAGACCTCGTAGGTGTCGAGAAACACCAGGTCCCGCTCGGCGTCGCCGTTGAATTGGTAGGAGAGGCCCCCCAGGGTCAACGACGCCGCCTCCCCCAGGTGGAACGTCTTGTCGATGGAGAGGTCGCCCTCGACGTAGCGGCTCGACCCGGGCAGGTCGGCGTAGTACCCGAAGTACGTCACCGCGAAGTCGTTCCACGTCCACTGCGCGCGCGGCACGAGGGCGTTCTCGTCCGCCAGCAGATCGACACCCCGGAACAGATAGGTCGTGGCGTAGTCCGCGCCAAACTCGAAGGTCCAGCTCTTTTCATCCGTGGTTTGCGCCCCCGCGGGAAGCGCGACAAGGCAAAGGGCGAGGCCCCAGGCACACCTGTTCATCCCGTTCTCCTCTCTCGACGTGCAAGAACTTCAGGCCAACCTCTATCTCAGAGTAGGGCGGCGGAGTTACAGAGGAGATTACGGGTTGGCGGGTCCCGGCTCACGGCCACACCCGCCCGAGCCCGGGCACAAGTTGAGCAAGCGACGAAATGCTGGCGCGACACCTGGGGGCCAGGGTTTACGTGGTCGGCTGCCAGATGTGCGCCGCCCCCAGCCCCCAAGATCTACGGTAGGCGTGCTTACGGCTTGATGATCAAGAAGTCGTCGAGCGCGACCTTCTTGCTCGACTCACTCGTATTGGTAGCCACTTCAATGGAGTAGCTGACGCCCCCGGTCAGGGAGCCGGAGCCGACCTTGACCCAAGCGTCGAGCAGGGAGAGCTGATTGACGGTCTTGCTGAATACCGCCGCTCCTGTGCTCGTCCGCACCAGCCGGTAGGGCACGGAGGCACTGGTGCCGTAATTCCACGGCACGAAGGCCCAGACCTCGTAGGTGCCGCTCGTCGAGGGTGTAAAGGTGTAGGTGGCATAGGTGCTCTTCGTCCCGGTGGCCGTCGTGGTACCCCAGCGCAGGTCGTCCTCATCGCCGACACCACTGACCAGGGTCCAGGTTCCCGTGCGCACGAAGCTCTCTTCATCGATCCAGGTGGGTGAGGTGGAGTAGCTCCGGTGGGCGTCCACGAAGGGGAACGGGTTCTGATACCAGTCGCCGACGTTGGTCTGGGTCAGGCTCGAGTAGTAGTCCGCGTTGGTTGCCGAGGGGTGATCCTGCTCGCGGATCTCGTGGTGAAGATGGCAGCTCGTGGCGCCCACCTTCCCGACCTTGCCCAGAGTCGCGCCCTTGGTCACGGCCGAGCCACTCGAGAAGGCAATCGAGCTGGCGTGGCCATACTGCGATGTCCACGTGCGGCTCGCGTAGAGGTGCTGGACCGTTGCAGAGCCCCAATTCGCCGGGCTCGAGTCCGTTACGCAACCCTTCGCTGTCGCCTTGAAGCTTACCCCGCAGTCTCCATCGCCGGCAGCGGTGTTGATGTCGAGCCCCGGATGGCGGCCCTCGGGAATCGTATCCATGAACAGGTATCCCCCGGGGCTGGTGTTCGAGAGGGTGTAGGCGAACCCGTCCGATGCCGCGGTAGGAGTGCAGGCGAGGACCGCGCGGCTGGCCTTCTGGGCCGGTTGGTTGGTCAGGCGCCTGGCGAGAGCCGCTTCCAACTCGGCCTCGTCGGCGGCTGAGGGGGCGAACGAAAGACCGTTCAGTCCTGCGAGAATCCTTCTGGCACCGCCGTCCCCCCCTCGGCCGACGCGACACGGACTGGCAACGCTGCAATCGCCATCGTGCAGCAGCTCTGCCAGGCTCTCCAGCGGCAGAACGCCGCCGGCCATCGCCTCGTAGACCAACGCCTTGGCGAGAGTGAATTCCGGATTCGGCGCCTCCGGGTACCGCCGCAGGATCTCCCGCTCGGCCTGAGCCGCCGCCAGCGCGTCGCCCCGCCCGAGCTCGGCTCGGGCGAGTTGCCGCAGAGCGAGCGCCCCGAGCGGCTCGTCGGCCACGAGAGTGGCGCCGCCGAGGGCCTCCGCCTCACGGTACAGGGCGACGGCCTGATCGAGATCACCCGCCAAAACCAAAGTGTCCCCATCCCAGAGGCGCATCAGAGCGACCAGTTCCGGCCGCCTGGAGGCGATCCGCGCCGTCTCCTGGCGCGCGCCGTCCCGATCCCCGGCCAAGCGGTGGCTGGCCACGAGCGCGCTCTCACCCGCCCACGAGTACCAAGCGTCCTTCGACTCCGCGGCCGCACGGAAGGCCTTCTGGGCGGCTTCGACGTCACCGTTCTCTTGTGCCACCCAGCCAAGCTGCATCAGCTCGCCGAGTGAGCTCGCCCGGCTGTTGGCCCCAGGATCGGCGCTCGCGGGTTGCGCCCAGGGCCCGCAAAGAAGTACGACGGCAACACGGATGCTCCAG
>Ga0209682_10000654_pt1 | contig 11776 bp, 7 predicted proteins | sample DOMMetBare2Fresh_2_FD_187471 | JGI IMG/M metagenome (GOLD analysis project Ga0209682, IMG submission 187471) | Wetland sediment microbial communities from St. Louis River estuary, USA, under dissolved organic matter induced mercury methylation -... | ecosystem: Environmental > Aquatic >...
GCGTCGCTGGCGCTCACCGGCCTCGGCGCCACCTGGCCCGCCGGCGCCTCGCGCACCGCCACCGTCGCGGCGCGCGACGCCTTCGGCAACCTCGCCACCGGCTACGCCGGCACGGTGGCCTTCACCTCGACCGACGCGGCCGCCACCCTGCCGGCCGCCACCGCCTTCGGGCCGGCCGACGCCGGCGTGCGCGCCTTTCCCGGGCTGGTCCTGGCCACCGCCGGAACCCAGTCGATCACCGTCGCCGACGCGGCGCAGGGCGCGCTGACCGCCACGGCCGGCGGCCTCCAGGTGGTGGCCGGCGGTCCGGCCACCCTGGTCTTCACCGGCCAGCCGACCGGCGCCACCGCCGGCGGCCTGCTCTCGCCGCCGGTCGTGGTGGCGGTCCGCGACGCCCAGGGCAACGCCTTCCCGGGGCCGGTGCTGGTGAGGCTGTCGCTCGCGGGCGGCCAGGCCGGCGCGGCGCTGCTCGGGACGGTGCAGGCGGTGGCCACCGGCGGCGCGGCCACCTTCGCCGATCTCTCCCTCCAGCAGGCGGGCGCCGGCTACCGGCTCACCGCCGGCGCCGAAGGGCTCCCGCCGGCCCAGAGCGCGCCGTTCGACGTGGCGGCGGCGGCGCCGAGCGCCGCGCAGGGCGAGGTGATCGCCGCGCCGGCCTCCTTCCCCGCGGGGGGCTCGGCCGCGCTCACCGCCACCGTCCGCGACCTCTTCGGCAACCCGGTGCCGGGGGTCGCCGTCGCCTTCGACGCCACCGGCACGGGCACCTCGCTCACGCAGCCGGCCGGCGTCACCGACGCGACCGGCCAGGCGAGCGGAGCGCTGGCCTCCACCCGCGCCGGCGCGACGATCGTCTCGGCCACCGCGGGCGGCCTGGCCCTCTCGGCGCAGGCGACCGTCACGGTCCTGGCCGGGCCACCCAGCGCCCTCGGCTCGACGCTCTCCGCCTCGCCCGGCGAGGCGCCGGATGACGGCACCCCGGTCGCCCTCACCGCCACCGTGGCCGACCGGTTCGGCAACCCGGTGGCCGGCCAGACCATCGTCTTCTCGACCAGCGCGGCCACCATCCTGCCGCCCTCGGCGGTCACGGGCGCGGACGGCGTCGCCACCGCCCAGGTGAGCGCGCGCTCCGCCGGCCCCCGGCAGATCTCCGCCAGCGCCGGGGCCTTCCAGGTGGCCCAGACCACCGTGACCTTCACCGCCGCGCCGCCCAGCGCCACCGCCTCCTCGGTGGCCGTGGCGCCGGCCGCCGTCCCGGCCGACGGCATCACGGCCGCCACCGCGACCATCACCCTCCGCGACCGGCTGGGACGCCCGGTGCCGGGCGTGGTGGTGACCCTGTTCTTCTCGAACGCGGCGGCCTGGACGCCCATCGCCGCCCTCTCCGGGGTGGACGGGCGGGCCACCTTCGAGGTCCGCTCCGCCGCCGCCGGCGAGGGGCTGCTCGGCGCCAGCGCCGGCCTGGGCGCCGCCCAGGTGGAGCTGGTGGAGCGGGCCGCCCTCCGCTTCACCGGCACGACCTTCACCCTCGGCGGCCTGGTGCTCGGCCTCTCCTCGCCCGGGCTGGTGCTCCGGGCCAGCGGCCAGGCCGACCTGCCGGTGCCGGCCGGGGCCGCGGACTTCACCTTCGCCGCCCCGGTGGCGACGGGGTCGGCCTACGCCGTGACCGTCGCCGCCCAGCCGGCCGGGCTGGCCTGCCGCGTCCAGGACGGGCTCGGCGTGGTCGGCGCCGCCGACGTGACCTCCGTGGTGGTGCGCTGCCTCGAGCCCTGGACCCAGGTGGCCGCGGGCCGGCAGCACGCCCTCGGCCTCAAGGCCAACGGCGATCTCTACGCCTGGGGCGCCAACCTCGACGGCCAGCTCGGCGACGGCACCGCCACCGCCCGGGCCGCGCCGGTGCTGGTCGGCACCGGCTTCGCGGCCGTGGCCGCGGGCCACTTCCACTCGCTGGCCATCACCACCGGCGGCGACCTCTACGCCTGGGGCAGCAACTCGGACGGGCAGCTCGGCGACGGCACCTTCACCTCGCGCCGCCTGCCGACCCTGATCGGCACCGGCTACGCCGCCGTGGCGGCCGGGCAGTTCCACACCCTGGCGGTCACGACCACGGGCGAGCTTCGGTCCTGGGGCGACGGCGGCTCGGGCCAGCTCGGCGACGGCACCACCGGCTTCCACACCATCCCCACCCCGATCGCCACCGGCTACACCGCCGTGGCCGCCGGCGCGGTCCACTCCCTCGGCCTGCGGGCCGGCGGCGAGCTGACGGCCTGGGGCGCCAACGGCTTCGGCCAGCTCGGCGACGGCACCCGCACCACCCGCCTGGCCCCGGTCCCGGTCGGCACCGGGTACGTCGCCGCGGCCGCCGGCGCGGCCCACTCCCTCGGCCTCCGGAGCGGCGGCCAGCTGGACGCCTGGGGGGACAACGGCGCCGGGCAGCTCGGCCTCCCCGCCCTGGCGGACAGCCTCGTGCCGGTCCAGGTCGCCGCCGGCTTCGCCGCCGCGGCCGCGGGCGACGCCCACTCGCTGGGCGTCACCACCGCGGGCGACCTCCTGGCCTGGGGCGACAACGCCAGCGGCCAGCTCGGCGATGGGACCGTCACGCCGCGCCTCGCGCCGGTGCTGGTCGGCGGGGGCGTCGCGGCCGTGGCGGCCGGAGCGGACAGCGGCCTCGCCGTCACCAGTGCCGGGGCGCTGCTGGCCTGGGGGGCCGACACCTTCGGCCAGCTGGGCGACGGCCGCCGCACCGTCCGCCCCGCACCGGTGCTGGTCGCGTCGGGCCTCTCGGGCGTGGCCGCGGGCGCGGCCCACTCCCTCGGCCTGGCGCCGGGCGGCGCCCTGACCGCCTGGGGCGAGAACCAGCTCGGCCAGCTGGGCGACGGCTCCACGCTCTCCCGCCCTGCGCCCGCGCCGGTGGCGGGGTCCTTCGCGGCGGTGGCCGCCGGCTCGGCCCACACGCTGGCCCTGACCGCCGCCGGCGATCTCTACGCCTGGGGCGACAACGGCCAGGGGCAGCTGGGAGACGGCACCGCCGCCGCCTCGCGCGCGGTCCCGGTGCTGGTCGGCTCCGGCTTCACCGCCGTGGCCGCCGGCTCGGACCACTCGCTCGGCCTCAAGGCCACCGGCGAGCTCTACGCCTGGGGCGGCAACGGCTTCGGGCAGCGCGGCGACGCCTCGGCGGCGGTGCGCCGCACGCCGCTGCTCGTCGGCACCGGCTACAGCGCCGTCGCCGCGGGCCGGTTCCACACGCTGGCGCTCACCTCGGGGGGCCTCCTCCTCGCCTGGGGGCTCAACGACGACGGCCAGCTGGGCGACGGCACCACCGCCGCGCCGGCCGGCCCGGTGGTGGTCGGCGCGGGCTACGCGGCAGTGGCGGCCGGCTGGTTCCACTCCTTCGGGCTCACCGCCGCGGGCGAGCTCCGCGCCTGGGGGCGCAACGCCCAGGGGCAGCTCGGCGACGGCACCACCACCGGACGCCCGGCGCCCGTCCTGGTGGGGACCGGCTACGCCGCCGCCGCCGGCGGCGCGGACCACACGCTGGCCCTCACCACCGCCGGCGACCTGCTCGCCTGGGGGGAGAACGCCTTCGGCCAGCTCGGCGACGGCACGCGCACCCGGCGCACCAGCCCGGTCCTGGTCGGCGCCGGCTTCGCCGGCGTGGCGGCGGGCGAGGCCCACTCCCTCGGCCTGCGGGCCGGCGGCGACCTCTACGCCTGGGGCTGGAACGACCAGGCGCAGCTCGGCGACGGCCGCGGCGCGCTCCAGGCGGCGCCCATCGAGCTCTTCGCGCCGGCGGCGCCCGACGGCCTGGCCTACCCGCCGGCGGGAGGCCCGGTCCCGGCCGGCGCCGCCATCGCGCCGCTGGTCCCCACCTGGACCGGCCTGGCCACCCGCTTCGAGGTGACGCCGCCGCTGCCGGCCGGCCTCTCGCTCGACCCGGCCACCGGCGTCGTCTCGGGCACGCCGGCGGCGGCCTCGCCCCGCGCCAGCCACGCCGTGACGGCGCTGGGGCCGGGCGGCGCGACCACCGCGCTCGTCACCCTCGCGGCGGAGTGAGCCGGCCGGTCCGGCCGGCGCGCCGTCAGTGCGTCGTCGGGCTGGCCCAGCCCTCGCTCTCCGGCCGCCGCGCCACGCCCGCCGGCGGCCCGGCCAGCGCCGGGTGGTGGCGCTCCACGAAGTCGAGGGCCACCTCGGCCACCTCCTGCCACCCGCTGTCGATGGTGAGCGAGTGGCCGCGCCCCGGGATCTCGCGGATCTCGGTGAGCCCCGGGTTGCGCCGCTGGCGCAGGTAGGAGGCCTTGGCGATGGCCCAGGGGACGGTCTGGTCCTTCTCGCCCGAGACGATGAGCAGCGGGCCGCGCTCCGGGTTGGCGGTGTCGACCGCCGCCTCGGTCCAGGGGTCGAGGTTGGCGGTGGCCGCCTGGAAGAGCGGCGCGCCGGGCGCCGCTACCGAGAAGTCCTGGTAGAGCGCCCGCGCCTCCGCCTCGCTGGTCTCGTTGGCGAAGGCGTAGCGGAACTGCTCGAAGGTGAGCGCCACCGCCCGGCCGTAGTTGGCCGGGTTCCCGAGCACCGCGAAGGCGGCGCGCAGCGCCGAGAACGGCAGCGGCAGCACGCCGCGGAAGGGGGCCGGGTCGATGGCCACGGTGGCGGCAGCGCACCCGGTGCCGGCCAGCCGCTGGGCGATGAGCCCGCCGAAGGAGTGGCCGACCAGGGCCGGCCTGGCCTGGAGCCGGCCGATGAGCTCGGCGTGGTGGTCGGCCACCTGCCTCACGCGCTTGTGGGCGAAGCGCTCGGGGTGGAGGCGCGCCTCCTCCACGGTGTCCGGATCGTCCGGCCAGCTCGGCGCCACGGTGGCGTAGCCGCGCGCCTCGAAGAGGCGGCGCCAGCGGTCCCAGCTGCTCGCCAGGAGCCAGAGCCCGTGGACGAAGACCACCGGCGTGCGGTCCGACTGGTTGGCCCTGAGGACCTCGACCTCCTCGCGGCTCGACAGCGTTCCCATGACGGCGCCTCCCCGGCGGTGCGGCGCGCACCGCCCGCCACCTTCCTGCGCGGCCCTCGGCAGGCGCGCCCTGGAGATCTGCCCGCGCCGATGGGGTGTGGGGCCGCGGGGCACCAGCGGTGGTGGGGAGGCAACGTTGACTGACCGGCGCGTCGCCCGGCCCGGCCCGGGCGGCCCCGTCCTGCCCGGGCCCCGCCCCTCGCGAGCGCTGCCGCTCCACGCGTGCGCGGGCAGGTAGCGGGCGAACATCGCACGGGGTGCCCACATGAACGAGACGCTCAACGACCTCTCCTCCTCCACCCGCAGCCGCATGATCGAGCTGCTCAACGCCCGGCTCGCGGACGGCATCGACCTGCGCACGCAGGTGAAGGTGGCCCACTGGAACGTCAAGGGGCCGCAGTTCATCGCCCTCCACAAGCTCTTCGACGAGGTCGCCGCCGACGTGGACGAGTACGTCGACCTGCTGGCGGAGCGGGCCGTGCAGCTGGGCGGGGTGGCCGACGGCACGGCGCGCCAGGCGGTGGAGCGGAGCACGCTCGACGAGTACGCGGCCACCGCGGGAGGCGGCGGGCGCGAGCACGTGCACGCAGTGGCCGACGCGCTCTCCACCTTCGGCCGCGCGGCGCGCCAGGGCATCGAGGCGGCGGCCAAGGCGGGCGACCAGGACACCTGCGACATCTTCACGGAGATCTCCCGCGGCGTGGACAAGTGGCTCTGGATGGTGGAGGCGCACCACCAGGCCGGCGAGTGGCTACAGCCGTCCGCCGGGGATCACGGTGACGGCGCGCGCCACGCCGACCACTGACGGGGCGGCGCCGCCGGCCGCCCGGGCCGGGCCACTCCGGGCTGGCCAGCCGGGCGGCCGGTGGGTCCTCCTCGCCACCGTCCTCGGCTCGGCGATGGCCTTCATCGACGCCACGGTGGTCAACATCGCCCTGCCCCGCCTCGGCGGCGACCTCGGCGCGGACGCCGCCGGCCTGCAGTGGACGGTCAACGGCTACACGCTGGCCCTGGCGTCGCTGGTCCTCCTGGGCGGCTCGCTGGGCGACCGGTTCGGCCGCCGGCGCGTCTTCGTCATCGGGGTGGCCTGGTTCGCCCTGGCCTCGCTCCTGTGCGGCCTCGCGCCCAGCCTGGGCGCGCTGGTGGCCGCCCGCGTCCTGCAGGGCGTGGGCGGCGCCCTGCTCACCCCCGGCTCGCTCGCCATCCTGGAGGCCTCCTTCCACCCGGACGACCGCGCCCGGGCCATCGGCGCCTGGTCCGGCCTGGGCGGCCTGGCGGGCGCCGCCGGGCCCTTCCTCGGCGGCTGGCTGATCCAGGTCGCCTCCTGGCGCGTCGCCTTCCTGGTCAACGTCCCGCTGGCGGTGCTGGTGGTGGCGGTGGCGCTGCGGCACGTGCCCGAGACGCGCGACGAGCGGGCCCCGCGGCGGGTCGACGTGGCCGGCGCCCTCACCGCGGCGCTGGGGCTGGGCGGCCTCACCTACGGCTTCACTGCCTGGCCGGCCCGGGGGGCCACCGCGCCGCCGGTGCTGGCCGCGCTCGCCGCGGGCCTGGCCGGCCTGGCCGCCTTCGTCCTGGTGGAGCGGCACTCCAGCCACCCCATGCTGCCGCTGGAGGTCTTCGCCTCGCGGGTCTTCTCGGCCGTCAACCTGGTGACCTTCGCGGTCTACGCGGCGCTGGGCGGCTTCTTCTTCCTGCTGGTGCTCCAGCTGCAGGTGGTGGCCGGCTTCGCGCCGCTCCAGGCCGGCACCGCCCTGCTCCCGGTCACCGTCCTCATGCTGCTCGGCTCGGCCCGCGCCGGCGCGCTGGCGCAGCGCATCGGCCCGCGCGGCCCCATGACGCTCGGCCCGGCGGTCTGCGCCGGCGGGCTGCTCCTCCTCTCGCGCATCGGCCCCGAGGCCCGCTACCTCGGCGGCGTGCTGCCCGGCGTGCTGCTCCTCGGCCTGGGGCTGACGCTGACGGTGGCGCCGCTCACCTCGGCCGCGCTGGGGGCCGTCGACGAGCGCCACGCCGGGGTGGCGAGCGGCGTCAACAACGCGGTGGCGCGCGCCGCCAGCCTGCTGGCGGTGGCGGTGCTGCCGCTGGCCGGCGGCCTCGGCCAGGGGAGCCTCACCACGCCCGCCACCCTGGCGCCGACCTACCGGGCCGGCATGCTGCTCTGCGCCGCCCTGCTGGCGCTGGGCGGGGCCCTCTCCTGGCTGGCCCTGCCGTCCGGCGTCCTCCCGCGCGCGGCGGGGCGCGAGGGGGCGCCGGCCCACCCGCAGCAGGGCGCTACGCCGCCATCGACGCGAGGTCGGGCGCCACGATGAGCTTCGGCTCGGTGAGCGCCTGCACCGAGGCCACCGTCTCGCCCGGCGCCAGCTCGCGCAGCACCAGCCCGTCGCCGGTCACGTCGAGCCAGGCCCGGTCGGTGCAGATGGCCGAGACGCAGCGCCGGCCGGTGAGCGGCAGCGAGCAGGCCTTGAGGATCTTCGGCTTCCCGTCCTTGGTGGCGTGGTCCATCATCACCACCACCCGCTTCGCCCCGGCGACCAGGTCCATGCCGCCGCCCATCCCCTTCACCATCTTGCCCGGCACCAGCCAGTTGGCCAGGTCGCCGCGCTCCGAGACCTCCAGCGCGCCGAGGATGGCGAGGTCGATGTGGCCGCCGCGGATCATGGCGAAGGAGGCGGCCGAGTCGAAGAAGGCCGCCCCGGTGGCCACCGTGACCGTCTCCTTGCCGGCGTTGATGAGGTCGGGATCCTCCTCGCCCTCCAGCGGGTAGGGCCCGACGCCCAGGATGCCGTTCTCCGACTGGAGCACCACCTCGACGCCGGCCGGCACGTAGTTGGCCACCAGCGTCGGCATGCCGATGCCGAGGTTGACGTAGAAGCCGTCGCGCAGCTCCCGGGCGACGCGCGCGGCGATCTGCTCCCTGGTGAGCGGCATGGCTACTTCCCTCCCGCGGCGCGCGGCCGGACCGTCCGCCGCTCGATCCATTTGGCGTAGCTCGTGCCACGCACCAGCCGCTTCACGTAGATGCCCGGCAGGTGGACCTGGTCCGGGTCGAGCTCGCCGGCCGGGACCACCTGCTCGGCCTCGGCGATGGTGACGGCGGCCGCCGTGGCCACCTGCGGGTTGAAGTTGCGGGCCGCCTTGCGGAAGACCAGGTTGCCGTGGGTGTCGGCCTTCCAGGCGTGCACCAGCGCCACGTCGCCGCGGATGGGCAGCTCGAGCAGGTACTCGCGCCCGCCGATGACGCGCGTCTCCTTCCCCTCGGCCACCTGCGTGCCGACGCCGGTGGGCGTGTAGAAGCCCCCCAGCCCGGCCCCGCCGGCGCGCAGCCGCTCGGCCAGCGTCCCCTGCGGCACCAGCTCCACCTCCAGCTCGCCGGAGAGGTACTGCCGCTCGAACTCCTTGTTCTCGCCCACGTAGCTCGCCACGATGCGCCGGATCTGGCGCGCCTTGAGGAGCGGCCCCAGCCCCAGGTCGGTGGTCCCGCAGTTGTTGGAGACCAGCGTGAGATCCTTCACGCCGCGCCGGTGCAGCGCGGCGATGAGGTTCTCCGGGTTGCCGCACAGGCCGAAGCCGCCCACCAGGATGGTGGCCCCGTCCTTCACGTCCGCCACGGCCGCGTCGGCCGATTCGACGAGCTTGTTCACCGCTGCCTCCCTCTCACCGTTCCATCCACGCCGCTCGCTACCGCTCGACGATCAACGCCACCGCCTCGCCGCCGCCGATGCAGAGCGAGGCGACGCCGCGCTTCCTCCCGAGGTCCGCCATGGCCTGGAGCAGCGTCACCAGGATGCGCGCCCCCGAAGCGCCGATGGGGTGGCCGAGCGCCACCGCCCCGCCGCGCACGTTGACCGCCTTCGGGTCGAGGCCGAGCAGCCGGTTGTTGGCCACCGAGACCACCGCGAAGGCCTCGTTGATCTCCCAGAGGTCCACGTCCTTCACGCCGAGGCCCGCCTTGCCGAGGGTGGCGCGGATGGCGTCGGCCGGCGCGATGGTGAACTCCACCGGCGCGCGGGCCGCGCCGCCCCAGCCCGTGATGCGGGCGAGGACGGTGCGCCCCTCCTTCCTGGCCCGCTCGGCGCTCATCAGCACCAGCGCCGCGGCGCCGTCGTTGATGGAGGAGGCGTTGGCGGCGGTGACGGTGCCGTCCTTCTTGAAGACCGGCCTGAGCGAGGGGATCTTCTCCGGCCGGGCCCCCTTGGGCCCATCGTCCTCGGCCACCACGGTCTTTTCGCCCTTCTTCCCCTCCAGCTCCACCGGGGCGATCTCGGCGGCGAAGGCACCCTCCTTCCAGGCCTGGATGGCGCGGCGGGTCGACTCGACGGCGTACTCGTCCTGGGCGGCGCGCGGGATGTCCTGGGTCACGGCGCACTGCTCGGCGCACATCCCCATGTGCTGCTGGCCGTACACGTCCCAGAGGCCGTCGTGGATCAGGCCGTCGGTGAGCTCGACGTTCCCCATGCGCGCGCCGGTGCGGGTGGCGCGGTCGTAGTAGGGGACGTTGGACATCGACTCCATGCCGCCGGCCACCACCACCTCGGCGTCGCCGAGGGCGATGGCCTGGGCGGCCGAGATGACCGCCTTCAGGCCCGAGCCGCAGACCTTGTTGAGCGTCCAGGCGGGGGTGGTCTGGGGTAGGCCGGCGAAGAGCGCGGCCTGGCGGGCGGGCGCCTGGCCGACGCCGGCCTGGAGCACGTTGCCCATGACCACCTCGCCCACCTCGCCCGGCTCCACGCCGGCGCGGGAGAGCGCGGCCCGGATGGCGACGGCGCCGAGCCGCGGCGCGGTCAGCGCCGAGAGCGAGCCGAGGAAGGCGCCGATGGGGGTCCGAGCCGCCCCGACGATGACCACTTCGCGTCCGGCCATGGAGACCTCGTGGTGGGAGGGATCGGGCCGAAGATAGGCCCGCGCCGAGCCCCCCTCAAGCGAGGTGGACGGCCCACGAGGGTCGGTGCGGCGAGGTGCGCCTGGGTCGCCTCAGCGGTGGACGATCTCGCCCGAGCCGGCGGTGGCGGCCCGCTCGACGCGCCCCTCGCCGTACCAGACCACGTCGCCCGAGCCGGCCACCGAGGCGCGCAGCGCGCCGCCGGCGAGCCGCACCTCGACGTCGCCGGAGCCGGCCACCGTGACGTCGGCGCTGCCGGCCGCGAGGTCGGAAGCCTTCACCTCGCCCGAGCCGGCCACCGAGATCTCGACGCCGGCCGCCGTGCCGGAGAGCTTCATGTCGCCGGAGCCGGAGATGGCCGCCGTGAGCTGTCCCGCCTCGCCGCGCCAGGCGAGGTCGCCCGAGCCGGAGATGGAGAGCGAGAGGTCGCCCCGGCCGCCCTCGATGCGGGCGTCGCCGGAGCCGCGGATGGCGAAGGCGCGCAGCGCCGGCACGGCGATCTCCACGCGCCCCTCCCCCTCGTAGGCGATCTCCCGCGCGGTCACCACCAGCGTGTCGCCGTCGACGCGCGTCTCGACGAGCGGCTGCAGGTTCTGGTCGATGGTCACCGAGACGGCGCGCGCCGGTCCGACGGTGACCGTGGCGTCGAGCGAGCCCTCGAGGCGGACCTTGCTGAACTCGCCCACCTGGCGCGGCTGGGTGACCTTCTTGCCGTCGCCGCGGGTGGCGTTGCCCCAGCCCCAGGCGCGGGCGCTGGCGGGTGCGGCGGCGAGGGCGAGGGCGGCGAGGGCCGGGAGGAGGGGCGCGAGGACGGCGACGCGGCGCATGCGGAGCTCCTGTCGTGGAGGAGAAAGTACGACGGCCGCGGGGCCGGGGGTGGGACCCCGATCCCGCAGCCGCCGCCGGTCTCTCTCCCCAGAGGGACTCCCTGCCACTACGCGCGGGCCGGCGATCCTATTTCGCGGCGCAGCGTCGGGCCCCATCCGAGGCGCGGGGCGGCCGGGCGGAGGGACTAGGCCTTGGGCTTCTTCCCCAGCTCCACCATCACCGCCTGCAGGTCGGCCCAGGCCTTTCCCTTCTCGTCCGGGCTCCGCAGGAGGTAGGCCGGGTGGAAGGTGGGCATGAGCTTCACCCCCGCGTACTCGGACCAGGTGCCGCGCAGCTTGGTGATGGGCATGGCGGTGCGCAGCAGCGTGTGGGCCGCGAACTTGCCGAGGGCCACGATGACCTTGGGGCCGACCGCCTCGATCTGCCGGCGCAGGAAGGGCTCGCAGGCCTCGATCTCCTCCGGCTCCGGGTTGCGGTTGCCGGGCGGGCGGCACTTCACCACGTTGGCGATGTAGACCTGCTCCCGCCGGTAGCCCATGGCCTCGATCATCTTGGTGAGGAGCTGGCCGGCCTTGCCGACGAAGGGCTCGCCCTGCAGGTCCTCGTCGGCCCCCGGACCCTCTCCCACGAACATCAGCTCGGCCTTCGGGTTGCCGGTGCCGAAGACCAGGGTGGTGCGGCCGCCGGAGAGCTTGCAGCGGGTGCACTCGCCCAGCTCCTGCCGGATGGCCAGGAGCGGCTGGCTGCCGCAGCCCTTGTCGTTGAGGCCGTAGGGACGGACCGCGGCGGCCGGGCGGCCGGCTGGGGTCGCGGCTGGGGTCGCGGTCGGGGTCGGGGTCGGGGTCGCGGTCGGGGTCGGGGTCGAGGTCGAGGTCGAGGTCGAGGTCGGGGTCGAGGTCGCGGTCGCGGTCGGGCCCGCCCCCCTCGCTTGCGCCCCCACGGGGCTGGCCGTTCGGGTCGCGGCCGCGCGCCGCGCCTGCGGCGCCGGAACGTCTCGCACCCCCGCATCCTGCAACCAGGCCAGGTGGCCCAGCGCCTCCGCCGCGATCGCCTGAAGCGCCCGCTTTCGCTCGTCGCTC
>Ga0209682_10000655_pt1 | contig 11774 bp, 9 predicted proteins | sample DOMMetBare2Fresh_2_FD_187471 | JGI IMG/M metagenome (GOLD analysis project Ga0209682, IMG submission 187471) | Wetland sediment microbial communities from St. Louis River estuary, USA, under dissolved organic matter induced mercury methylation -... | ecosystem: Environmental > Aquatic >...
GCGCCGATCGAGTCCACCACCAGCGCCGGATCGGGGTGGCCCCCTAGCAGCGCGGCGGCGCTGTCGTTCGACATCGGTGACACCAGCATGCCGCGAGTCTAGGGTGCACGTCGCCGATGCGACGCGGAAGGTGACGGCAAAAACCGAGAATGTTCGAGGATTCCGTAACTGGCCCGACACCATGAACCACCGCCCGCCGCCCCCATCGTCCGCTGCACGCGAACTGCGCGCGCCCGTGCAGGGCACGGTCGTCGCGATCGAGGTCGTGCCCGGGCAGGCGGTCGCGGCCGCGCAGGTGCTGGTGCTGATCGAGTCGATGAAGATGGAAGTGCCGATCGAGGCGCCGGCTTCCGGCCTGGTGCGGTCGGTGCTCGTGGCCGTCGGCGACGTCGTGGCCGACGGCACGCCGCTGCTGAACTGGAGCGCCGGTGACGGCCCGGTGGCGCGCGTGGCGAGCCCCGCGCCCGTGGCGGGGGTATTGCGCGCCGATCTGGCGGCGCTGCGCGCCCGCCTGGCGTTGACGGCCGATGCGGCGCGGCCCGAGTCGATGGCCCGGCGCCATGCCGCCGGCGGCCGCAGTGCGCGCGAGAACGTCGCCGACCTGCTGGATGGCGGCAGTTTCAGCGAATACGGCGCGCTCGCGGTGGCGGCACAGCGCAGCCGGCGCAGCCTGGACGACCTGCAGAAGAACACCCCCGCCGACGGCCTGATCACCGGCACCGGCACGGTTGGCGGCGTCCCCTGCGCGGTCATGGCGTACGACTACACCGTGCTCGCCGGCACCCAGGGCGTGTGGAACCATGCCAAGAGCGACCGTCTGCTCGAGCTGTGTTCACGCCAGCATCTGCCGCTGGTGCTGTTTGCCGAAGGTGGCGGCGGACGACCGGGCGATGTCGACTGGCATGGCATCGCCGGCCTCGACTGCACGACCTTCGCGCGCCTGGCCACGTTGTCGGGCCAGGTGCCGCTGGTCGGGATCGTCGCCGGGCGCTGTTTCGCCGGCAACGCCGCGCTGCTCGGCTGCTGCGACCTGATCATCGCGGTCGAGGGGGCGAGTCTGGGCATGGGCGGGCCGGCGATGATCGAAGGCGGCGGCCTCGGCCGCGTCGACGCCGACGCCGTCGGCCCGGTCGACGTGCAGAGCGCCAACGGCGTGATCGACGTGCGGGTGGCCGACGAGGCGGCCGCGGTCGCGCTCGCGCGCCACTGGCTCACGCTGCTGCGCGGTGCCGCACCGCCGCAGGCCGTGGCCGGTGGCGACCTGACCGCGCTGCGCCAGGCCGTGCCCGAGAACCGCAACGCGATCTACGACCCGCGCGCGATCCTGCAGACCGTGGCCGACGCCGGCACGCTGGTCGAACTGCGGCGCGACTTCGGCATCGGCCTGGTCACGGCAGTGGCGCGCCTGGACGGGCGCGCGGTCGCGCTGGTGGCGAGCCAGCCGCGCCATCTGGGCGGTGCGCTCGATGCATCGGGCTGCGACAAGTTCGCGCGTTTCATGCAACTGGCCGATGCCCATGGCCTGCCGCTCGTCACCTTCGTCGACACGCCGGGCTTCATGGTCGGGCCCGAGAGCGAGAAGACCGCGATGGTGCGCAAGGCCGGCCGGCTCTTCGTCACTGCGGCATCGCTGCGCGTGCCGGTGCTCAGCGTGGTGCTGCGGCGCGGCTACGGGCTCGGCGCGATGGCGCTGACGGCCGGGCACTTCCATGCCCCGGTGGCAACCTGCGCCTGGCCGAGCGGCGAATTCGGCGCCATGGGGATCGAGGGTGCGGTGCGACTGGGTTTCCGCAAGGAGCTGGAAGCGGCGCCGGCGCAGCAGCGCGACGCGCTGTTCCGCGAGCTCGTCGCGAAGGCGATCGAACGTGGCCAGGCGCTGAACATGGCGAGCCACCTCGAGATCGACGAGGTCATCGACCCGGCGCACACACGCGACTGGCTGCTGCGCCACCTGGCCGCGGCCTGCCGCGCGCCGCTGGCGCCGCGGCGTGGTTTCATCGATGCATGGTGACGGTGGCTTCGCGCGCGGGGCGTGAGTTGCGGGCGCGCAGCTGGCCGCACCCGGCCTCGACGTCCTGCCCCGCCGACTGCCGCAGCCGCGTGAGGATGCCCTGGGCGTTGAGCGCACGCGCCATCGTCGCCGCCCGCTCGGCCGAGGGCCGGCTGTAGCCGAGTTCGTCGACCGTATTCCAGGGGATCAGGTTCATCATCGCGAAGCGGCATCGGAGTCCGCCCAGGGCCGGACCGTGCCCGGCCCGGTGTGTCCGCGTGAGCAGCCGCACGATGCCCTCGACCTCGTCGTCGCCGTCGTTGACGCCGTCGATCAGCGTCCACTGGAATTGCACCGGATAGCCGGTGGCCAGCGCATAGCGCTCGGCCTCGTCGCACAACTGCTCGGGCGTCAGACGCGGGGCGCGCGGCAGCAGTTGCTCGCGCAGCGCGGCCTTGCTGGTGTGCAGCGACAGCGCCAGCGCCGGCTTCACGCGGCCCTGCGGCAGGCGCTCGAACGCACGCGGGTCGCCGACGGTCGAGAACACCAGGTTCTTGTGGCCGATCCCACCCAGCGTGCCGAGCAGCTCGATCGATTCGAGCACCGCGTCGAGATTGTGTGCCGGCTCGCCCATGCCCATGAAGACCACCTTGTCGACCGCGCGCCGGCGCCGCGCGAGCGCGACCTGGGCCACGATCTCGGCGCTGCCCAATTGGCGGATCAGGCCGCTGCGCCCGGTCATGCAGAAGGTGCAGCCGACCGCGCAGCCGACCTGCGTGGAGACGCAAAGCCCACCGCGCGGCAGCAGCACGCTCTCGACCGTCTGGCCGTCGGCCAGCGCCACCAGCAGACGCGCCGAGCCGTCGGCGCCGGCGTGCACCGATTGCAGGCGCACCAGGCCATCGAGCTCGGCCTCGATCGCCGGCCAGGCCTTGCGCACGGCACGCGGCAGGAAGGCGTCCATGCGCCGCTTGCCGCGTTCGGCCGGCAAGGCCTGGGCCCAGCCGCGCAGCAGGTGCTGTTCGTGGCGCGGGCCGGCGCCGAGGGCGTGCAATCGGTGCTGGAGGTCGGCGATCTGCATCAGGCCGCCAGTGTAAGGAGGGCGTGGCGACGCGGTAATCTCGCGGTCACGCACCAATCCCAAGGAAGTTGCCATGTTCGACACCGCCATCGCGGGCAGCCTGCCCAAGCCTTCTTGGCTGGCCGAGACCGGGAAGCTCTGGCCCAAGTGGCGCTGCGAGGGCGCCGAGCTCGCACAAGCCAAGCTCGACGCGACGCTGCTGTGGATCAAGGCCCAGGAAGACGCCGGGCTGGACGTGATCGGCGATGGCGAGCAGTCGCGCCAGCACTTCGTGCACGGTTTCCTCGAACGCGTCGAGGGCATCGACTTCGAGCACAAGGTCGAGATGGGCATCCGGGCCGACCGCTACAAGGCGATGGTGCCGCAGGTGGTCGGTCCTCTGAAGCTCGCCGGCCGCGTGCACGCGGCCGAGGCGCGATTCCTGCGTGCCCACACCAAGCGCCGCATCAAGTTCACGCTGCCCGGCCCGATGACCATCGTCGATACCGTGGCCGACCGCTTCTACGGCGACCGCAAGAAGCTGGCCTTCGCCTTCGCCGAGCTGCTGAACCAGGAGGCGCTCGCGCTGCAGGCCGATGGCGTGGACGTGATCCAGTTCGACGAGCCGGCCTTCAATGTCTACATGGACGATGCCGCCACCTGGGGCGTGCAGGCGCTCGAGCGTGCCGCACAGGGCCTGAGCTGCAAGACCGCGGTGCACATCTGTTACGGCTACGGGATCCCCGCCAACAACGACTGGAAGAAGACGCTCGGCGCCGAGTGGCGCCAGTACGAGAAGGTTTTCCCGGCACTGGCGGCAAGCCGGATCGACCAGGTCAGCCTGGAGTGCATTCACTCGCAGGTGCCGCCGGACCTGATGGCGCTGCTCAGGGGCAAGGACGTGATGGTCGGCGTGATCGATGTCGCCAGCGACACGATCGAGACGCCGGAAGAGGTGGCCGACACCATCGGCCGCGCCTTGCAGTTCGTGCCGCATGAGCGGTTGATCGCCTGCACCAACTGCGGCCTCGCGCCGATGAGCCGCGCCGTGGCCGAGGCCAAGCTGCGCGCGCTCGCGCAAGGCGCGGCGCTGGCACGTCAGCGCGCGGCCGGCGCATGAACCTCGCGCTCTGGCTGCAGCGCAGCGCCCAGGTCCACGGCGCGCGCACGGCCATAGCGCGCGGCATTCACGCGGTCTTCGACTACGCCCACTTCGCGGCCGCGGTTCGGCGCGTGGCCGCCGGCATGCGGGCCGAGGGCCTGCGCCCCGGCGACCGCATCGGCCTGTTCATGGCCAATGCACCGGACTACCTGGTCGCGATGTGGGCCGCGTGGTGGGCCGGCGCGGTCGTGGTGCCGATGAATGCACGCCTGCACGGCCGCGAGGCGGCCTGGATCCTGCAGCACAGCGGTGCCCGCTGGTGCGTGGTCGACGCCGCGCATCACGCCGAGCTCGGGCCGCACGCCGACAGTGGCACGACGCTGGTCGACGAACTGCTGCGCTGGCTCGGTGCCGGCGAACTGGCCGAACCCGCACCACGCACGGAGGACGACCCGGCGTGGCTCTTCTACACCAGCGGCACGACCGGCCGGCCCAAGGGCGTGACGCTCACCATGCGCAATCTGCGCTGGTCGGCGATGGCCTACCTCGCGACGGTGCAGCCGGTCGCGCCGGGCGATGCCTGCCTGCACCCGGCGCCGCTGTCGCACGGCAGCGGGCTGTACCACCTGCCCTACGTGATGAACGGCGGGGTCAACGTGATCCCGGAGTCACCGGCGCTGGACGAAGGCGAGGTCTTCATGCTTGCCGCGCACTGGCGCAACGCCTCGTTCTTCGCTGCGCCGACCATCGTCAACCGGCTGGCCGCGCATGCGGCCGCGCACAAGCCCACGCTCGCCGGGCTGGCGACCATCGTCTACGGCGGCGCGCCGATGTATGCGGCCGACTTCGAGACCGCACGGGCTGCGCTCGGCCCGCACCTGGCGCAGATCTACGGCCAGGGCGAGAGTCCGATGACGATCACCGTGCTGCCGAAGGCCGTGATCGAGGACCGCCTGCACCCGCGCTGGCAGCAGCGCATCGCTTCGGTCGGCTTCGCACAACCGATGGTCGAGCTGACGATCCGCACCGAGGACGGCCGCGTGCTGCCGTCTGGCGAGCCGGGCGAGGTCTGTGTGAGGGGCGAGGTCGTGATGGCCGGCTATTGGCAGCAGCCCGAGGCGACCGCGGCGACGCTGCGCGATGGCTGGCTCTGGACCGGCGATGTCGGCCGGCTCGACACAGACGGCTTCCTGACCTTGCTCGACCGCAGCAAGGACCTGGTCATCAGCGGCGGCAACAACGTCTACCCGCGCGAGGTCGAGGAAACGCTGCTGCAGCACCCCGCCGTGGTCGAGGTGGCGGTGATCGGGCGGGTCGATCCGGAATGGGGCGAGTCGCTGGTGGCTTATGTCGTGGCACGCTCGCCGGTCGAGGCCGCGGCGCTGGATGCCCATTGCCTGGCCCACATCGCGCGTTACAAGCGGCCCAAGGTCTACCGCTTCGTCCAAGCGTTGCCCAAGAACAACTACGGCAAGGTGCTCAAGACCGAATTGCGTGCCCGCGAAGCGGCGTTTGAAGCCTGAGCCCGAGGCCGCAACTCAGCGCGTGGTGCGGGCGAGTTGCCGGCTCAGGCGCTGGGCGGTGTTGCGCAGCGCGTCCACCGGCGAGGCGGCGGCGGTCGCGAAGCAGGAAACGGCATAGTCGCGGTCCGTCTGCAGGCGCTCGGTATTGACGTGATGCCCCTCGTGCGCCATCAGCCACTTGAAATCGACCACGTCGACCAACTCCAGCGCCTGGCGTTCGTGGGGACTGATGCAGTTCATGGTCGGGTGGCGTTGGGAACGTTTCCACAATAACGGTAAAACATTCGATCCGGCTGACAATCGATTAGAGACCCGGCCCCAGAGGCCCGGCAATTGAAAAGGCACGATTTCGGTGCGTCAACTCCGCGACCTGCGTCCTTCATGACCCCGCCACCCCCTCTGACCGACCTCGCCGACCTCGAACACCAGCTGCAGGTGGCCGGTTTTGCCGTCCTGGATGCCGCCGCGCTGGCGGCCCTGGCCGGCCTGCCCCTGGGCCGCCTGGCAGCCTGGGGCGCGCATTGGCACGACCTGCCGCTTGACCGCCACCTGCGCGATGGCGGCCGCTACCGGCACCGCCGTCATGCCAGCCTGGTGGTCGACGCGACGGGTGTCAGGCTCGCGCCGCACCGGGCGCATTGGCAACCGCTGGACTACAACGCGCTGCACGGCGGCATCGAGCGCTGGTTCGAGCCGATGGCCCCCGACTGGATCGGTTCGCCCGACTTCGCCGCCCTGCTGCGTGGCCTGGCGCGATGTGCCGATCTGTTGCGGCCGGGCACCCAGCGCTGGTTCGTCGAGGTCCACCCGTTTCGCATCGACTGCACCGACGGCATCGGTCGCCCGACGCCCGAGGGCGCACACCGCGACGGCGTCGACCTGGTCGCGGTGGTTCTGGTCGCGCGCCACAACGTCAAGGGTGGCGAGACGCGGGTCTTCGATTCGTGCGGCCCGCAGGGCATGCGATTCACGCTCGACCAGCCCTGGAGCGTGCTGCTGCTCGACGACGAGCGTGTGATCCACGAGAGCACGCCGATCCAGCCGGTCGACCTGGCGCAGCCGGGGTATCGCGATACGCTCGTGATCACCTTGCGCCGCGGCGGCTTCCAGGACCCCCTGCCCCTCAGCCCGAGCACCCACCCATGATGAGCCTCGCCATCGGCTTCGACGACATCCGTGCCGCCGCGCAGCGCCTGCAGGGCGTGGCCCATCGCACGCCCGTCCTGAGCTCACGCACCGCCAACGAGCGCACCGGCGCCGAGGTCTTCTTCAAGGCCGAGAATTTCCAGCGCATGGGTGCCTTCAAGTTCCGCGGCGCCTACAACGCGCTCGCCCAGTTCACGGCCGAACAGCGCAGGACCGGGGTGATCGCGTTCTCGTCGGGCAACCATGCGCAGGCCATCGCGCTGTCGGCGCGGCTGCTGGGCATGGCGAGCGTGATCGTGATGCCGCAGGACGCGCCGGCAGCCAAGGTCGCAGCCACACGTGACTACCAGGCCGGTCAGCGGGGCAGCGAGGTCATCCTCTACGACCGCTATACCGAGGACCGCGAGGCGATCGGCCGGCGCATCGCGCAGGAACGCGGGATGACACTCATTCCGCCCTACGACCACCCGCATGTGATGGCAGGTCAGGGCACGGCGGCGCTGGAACTCCTCGAGCAGACCGCCGAAGGCGGGCCGCTCGATGCGCTGCTGGTCTGCGTCGGTGGCGGTGGCCTCATCTCGGGCTGCGCCGTCGCGGCCACGCATCTCGACCCGCAGATCGAGGTCTGGGGCGTCGAGCCTGCGGCGGGCAACGATACGCAGCAGAGCCTGGCGCGCGGCGAGATCGTCCACATCGACACGCCCCAGACGATTGCCGACGGCGCGCAGACCCAGCACAGCGGCCAGCTGACCTTCCCCGTCATCCAGCGGCTGGTGCGTGGCATCGTCACCGTGAGCGACGCCCAGCTGGTCGAGTCGATGCGGTTCTTCGCCGAACGCATGAAGATCGTCGTCGAGCCCACGGGCGCGCTCGGGGCGGCGGCGCTGTTCGCACGCGCAGCCGGCCTGCCGGACCTGCGTGGCCGGCGCGTCGGCGTCATCCTCAGCGGCGGCAATGTCGACGTGAAGCGCTACGCCGAACTGCTGGGTGGATGATCAGCCGCTCTTGACCGCGCGTATGGGCGCAGCCTTGGGCAGGTACTGGCCCGAGGTCACGCCCATCGAGACGTAGATGCTGGTCAACGCTTCGACGCCCACGCCGGCGGCCGGCGAGACCCACTCGACCGGCAGGTAGAGCAGCCCGCCGCCGATCGGCACCGGGGCCGTCGGCACGATCACGCCGACGCAGGCCCGACCATCGATCAGCACCGGCTCCGGCGTGGACAGCAGCCCCAGCACGGCCACGCGCGGGGGCTCGTCGGCGCCGCCGGGACCGCCGAAGTGACACCAGACCGCGCTCATCGACTTCAGGCCGTCGTCGTCGCGCTGGCCCAGCAGGTCGACCATGCGCTTGAGCAGGCCGTAGATCTTGCCGACGAGCGGGATGCGCTCCAGCAACGCGTGGACCGCGGCGGCCAGCCCGCGCTTGAGCCCCAGCTCGACCGCCAGCCCGAGGCCGAACACCCCCGCGACCAGAACGGCCAGACCGATCGCGTAGCCCACGGCCTCGGAGCCGGCCACTCCGAGGCCCAGGCTCGAGATCAGGGTGCCGATGCGGCTGGACGGGCCGACGAAGCCGTTGATGAAGTCGAACGCCCACCAGAACAGCGCGACCGTCAGCAGCAGCGGCAAGGCCGCCATCAGACCGGCGACGAAGACTCGCAGCAGGTGGGAGCGTTGGGGGGTCATGCGGGCATTATGGGCAGGCCCGCCGGGCGGATTGACGGATCGCAAGGCCAGTGCGGCGACGCCGGTGTCTGATCATGCCTGCGAAGACCGATGACACGGCGGAACCAGCAATGCATGCCCTGAAAGACTTCCTCTCCACCGACTATGGCCTGATGAGCGCCGGCGTCATTGCCTTCATGCTCGGGATGGCCGTCTTCTTCCTGCGCTTCATCTCGCGCCACATGAAGGAAGACGCCGCGGCCGCCGAGCGCGCCGCGCGCAAGTAGCCCGGCTTGGCGCAGCGGTCACTGGTTGCGGTTGCGCTCGCGAACGGCCTCGCGCCGTGATTCGATCGCCTGCGCCTGCAACCGCGCGTTGAAGGCACGGCCGCGCGACTTCTCGAGCGCCAGCGCCTCGCCGAAGGGCAGGGCATAGCCGTCGCGGATGACGGCCTTGTAGTGACGCAGCATCTCCGGAAGACAGCCACACATGTCGCGTGCCAGGCCGCGTGCCGTCTCCAGCAGCGCCTCGGCCGGCACGACGCGGTTGACGAAGCCCCAGGACTGCGCCTGCTCGGCGTAGCCCGCCAGCCGGCAGGTCTCCCAGGCTCGCTGGAGCGGGCTGGCCAGGACGAGGGAGAAGGCCCGGCCGCCGAGCCGCTGGAGCGCTGCGCCCGGCGGACGGCCGACCCCGGGGCGGCCGCCCGGATCTTCCTGGCAGCAGGCGCGCTGGCCCTGCAGGAGGAGGATCGCGGCACCGCCCTGCGCTGCGCCCGGCGCGCCTACTCGCGCCGCCGCGACGCGCCGGCCGAGGCCGGCCCGCTCCTGGCCCGGCTCCTCTACGAGCAGGGGGCCTTCGCCGAGGCCCTGGTCCTCCACCGGACGCTGCTGGAGAGCGACTTCGCCGGCCTGGAGGACAACGACGTGGTGGTCCTCTGCCGGCAGCTCGCCGAGCTGGCCGCCGAGGCCGGCGAGCGCGAGCTCGCGCTCGAGGCCCTCGACCGGCTGCTGGCGCTCCGCCCGCAGGAGGCCGGGGCGGCCCGGCTCCGCTACTCGCTCGACCCGGATCGGACGCGCGCCGTCTCGGCCCTGGCCGACGTCGCCGGGCGCCAGGGCTCGGAGGCCTCCCGCTCCGCGCTGCTCGGCCTGGCCGCCGAGGGAGCGCTGGCCGAGCTGCGCAACCGCGGGCTGGGCGAGCGGCTCTACCGCGAGGCCCGCAGCCAGGGCGCGCGGGTGGCCGGGGCCGAGCTCGGGCTGGTGCGCCGCCGCGTCGAGGTGACCCGCGCCGCCGACCTGGGGCCGGAGGCGCTGCTCTCCGCGCTGCAGGAGGCCGCCGAGGCGGCCGGCGACGCCGGCCAGACCGCCGAGGCGCGCCGCTACCTCGAGGAGGCGGTCCGCGAGGAGCGGAGCCGCGGGATGCGCGCCGCCGCCGCGCGGGATCTGGCCCAGCTCGAGGCGCTCCACGCCACCGAGGGCGACTTCAAGGGGGCCGCCGAGCGGGCGCGCCTGGCGGGGACGCTGCTCGCCGAGGCCAGTGACCTGCCCGGCGCGCTCGAGGCGCTCGGGCGCGCCGAGGAAGCCGACCCCGGCCACCGGCCCACGCTGGAGCGGATGGCCGACCTGGCCCGCGTCCAGGGCGCCGCCGGCGGACCGGCCCTGTGCCGCGCCCTCGGCCGGCTGGCCGAGCTCATGCCCGCGGGCGCCGCCCGCGCCGAGGCGCTGCTCCGGCTGGCCGAAGCGGAGGGCTCGGTGCTGGGCGACGCCGCCCGCGCCGAGGCCTCGCTCGAGGCCGCGCTCGTCCAGTCCCCGGCCCAGGCCGGCGCCGAGGCCGCACTCCAGGCGCTGCTCGAGCGGACCGGGCGCTCCGGCGATCTGGCCCGACGCATCCTGGCGCAGGCTCGCGGGCTGGCCGACGTCGGCCAGCGCTCCGCCATGCGCCGGCGCGCCGTGGCGCTGCTCGGCCGCACCGCCACCAAGACCGACCTCGACCTCGCTGCCGACGCCGCGGTGGCCGTGGCCCTCGACTGGCCCCGCGACCTCGGCGAGGCGCGGGCCGCCGCCGCCGCGCTCCAGGCCGCCGGCCGGCGGGACGAGGCCATCCCGCACCTCGCGCTGGTGGCTCGCCTCGAGCCGGACGACGAGGTGGCCGTCGGCGCGCTCCTGGAGGCCTACGCCGCCAGGCCGCGGGACCGGGCCGAGCTCCACCTGGCACGCGCCGCCGCCGCGCAGGGCGCCGTGCGGGCGGCCAGGCTCCGCGACGCGGCCCACGCCTTCAACGAGGCCGGCGAGACCCGCCGCGCCGACTCGGCCATGGAGCACGCCTTCCAGGCCTGGCCGACCGACGAGGCCGCCTTCGCCGGGGCCGTCGCCGCGGCTGGCGACGACATGGACCGGCTCGACTCGGTCCTGCGGACCCGCGCCGAGGCCGTTCCGGCCGAAGCCGCAGGCTGCCATCGTGCCCGGGCCGACATGCTCTTCACCATGGGGCGCCTGGAGCGGGCCGCCGAGGCCTTCGAGGCGGCGCTGGCGGCCGACCCCGAGGATGCCGCCGGCCTGGCCACGCTCGGCGCCTGCCTGGTGGCGCTGCACGGCCCCGAGGCGGCCCGCTACACCGACCGGCGCCTGGCCGCACTCGCCGAGTCCGGCCCCGGGCGCGTGCCGGCCAGCCTGGAGGCGGAGGCGCGCTACCGCCTCGGCCTCCATGCCGACGCCGGCACCACGGCCAGCTCCATCCGCAGCGACCTGGAGCGGGCGCTCTGGCTGGCCCCCGAGGACGCGCGCGCGGACCGCGCCTTCGAGGCGCTGGCCGAGGCTCACCTCCGGCTGGACGATCTGCCGGGCGCCATCTCCTTGGTGCGGGCGCGGGCCGAGCGCGCCGCTGCACGCGGCGATGCGCCGGCCGAGCTGGCCGCCCTCGAGCGCGGTGAGGCGCTCCTGGCTGGAGGCGTGGAGCCGGGCCCCGATGGCGCCGCCGTCCTGGATGCGCTGCTGGCGAGGCGTGTCTCGGCGGGCATCGAGGCCGTCGAGGTCGAGGGGCTGGCCCGCCGCGTCGCCGAGGCCTGGCGCGCCCTCGACCAGGAGCCACGCGCCCGCCTGGCCCTCACGCTGGCCGGCCTGCCGGCCGTCGAGCCGCCGGCGCACCTCGTCGCGGTCCCGTCGGAGCCGGCCGCCGAGCTCGAGATCCTGGAGCCGGTGACCGAGGAGCCGGTCGCGGTCGAGCCGGTCGCCGTGGAGCCGGTCGCCGTGGAGCCGGTCGCCGTGGAGCCGGTCGCCGTGGAGCCGGTCGC
>Ga0209682_10000658_pt1 | contig 11760 bp, 9 predicted proteins | sample DOMMetBare2Fresh_2_FD_187471 | JGI IMG/M metagenome (GOLD analysis project Ga0209682, IMG submission 187471) | Wetland sediment microbial communities from St. Louis River estuary, USA, under dissolved organic matter induced mercury methylation -... | ecosystem: Environmental > Aquatic >...
GGCCGCGGCGGCGGTCTCGGGCGAGGCCAGGAAGGTGCGGCCGCCCTTGCCCTGCCGCCCCTCGAAGTTGCGGTTGGAGGTGGAGACGCAGTACTCGCCGGGCTTGAGCTGGTCGCCGTTCATGGCGATGCACATGGAGCAGCCCGGGTTGCGCCACTCGGCGCCGGCCTCGGTGAAGACCTTGTCGAGCCCCTCGGCCTCGGCCTGGGCCTTGACCGCCCAGGAGCCCGGCACGATCAGGGTGCGGACGCCGGCCACCGTGCGCCCCTTCATGACCGAGGCGGCGGCGCGCAAGTCGGAGATGCGGCCGTTGGTGCAGGAGCCGACGAAGACCACGTCGACCTTCTGGCCGAGCAGCTGGGCGTTGGGCTGCAGGCCCATGTAGCCGAGGGCCTTCTCCAGGGCGGCGCGGCTGGCGGCGTCGGGCGCGCCGGCTGGATCCGGGATGCGGTCCGCGATGCCCATGCCCATGCCCGGGTTGGTGCCCCAGGTGATCATGGGCGTCAGGGCCGAGGCGTCGAGGGTGATGGACTTGTCGAAGGTGGCGCCGGGGTCGCTCGGCAGGGCGCGCCAGCGGGCCACGGCGGCGTCCCAGGCGGCGCCGGTGGGGGCGTGCTCCTTGCCGGCCAGGTACTGGAAGGTGACGTCGTCCGGGGCGATGAGCCCGGCGCGGGCGCCGCCCTCGATGGACATGTTGCAGACCGTCATCCGCTCCTCCATCGAGAGGGCGCGGATGGCCTCGCCGGTGTACTCGAAGACGTGGCCGGTGCCGCCGCCCACGCCGATCCTGGCCAGCAGCCCCAGGATCAGGTCCTTGGCGCTGACGCCCGGCTGCAGCCGGCCGACCACCTTCACCTCGAAGGTCCGGGCCTTGTTCTGCAGCAGGCACTGCGAGGCGAGGACGTGCTCCACCTCGGAGGTGCCGATGCCGAAGGCCAGCGCGCCGAAGGCGCCGTGGGTGGCGGTGTGGCTGTCGCCGCAGACGATGGTCATGCCGGGCAGCGTGAGCCCCAGCTCCGGCCCCATGACGTGGACGATGCCCTGCTTCGGGCTCTGGCGCGCGTGGAGCGTCACGCCGAACTCGGCGGCGTTCTTCTCCAGCATCTCGAGCTGCTTGCGCGCCTCCTCGTCCACCACCGGCCCCCTGGTGGGCACCGAGTGGTCCGCGGTGGCAAAGGTGAGCTCGGGGCGGCGGACCTTGAGGCCGCGGCCGCGCAGGCCGGTGAAGGCCTGCGGCGAGGTCACCTCGTGGACGAGGTGGCGGTCGATGTAGAGGATGGCGGGCGCGCCCGGCTCCTCGGCGACGACGTGGGCGTCCCAGATCTTCTGAAAGAGGGTGCGTGGTCCGGTCATGGCTCTCGTGTCGGCGGCTGTGGGGAAAGGGGCGGGAGTATACACGACCCGGCCCGCGCTCCGGCAGTGGCGCGGCGTCCGCGGCAGGGCTGGCGGACGGGGGGCTCCGCCGCGGGCGCGGGGGCTGGCAGCCGACGCCAGGGCGGCGGCGCCGGCGCCTTGCCTCGCCGCGACGCGCCACGGTATGTCCGCCCCCCGATGGTCACCCTGCCCGACGTCGAGGCCGCCCGCGCGCGGATCCGCGACCGGATCTACCTCTCGCCCTGCGCGCGCACCGAGACCCTCTCCCGGCTGACGGGGACCGAGGCGTACCTCAAGCTGGAGAACCTCCAGATGACGGGCGCCTACAAGGAGCGGGGCGCCCTCAACAAGCTGCTGCTCATGCCCGGGGCCGAGCGCGCGCGCGGCCTCATCGCCGCCAGCGCCGGCAACCACGCCCAGGGCGTCGCCTACCACGCCGGGCGGCTCGGCGTGACGGCCACCATCGTCATGCCGGAGACCACCCCCATCACCAAGGTGGCCAACACCCGGGCCCACGGGGCGCGCATCGTCCTCTTCGGCGCCAACTACGACGAGGCCTACGCCGAGGCGCGGCGGCTGGAGGCGGCCGAGGGGCTGACCTTCGTCCACCCCTTCGACGACCCGGAGATCGTCGCCGGCCAGGGGACCATCGGGCTGGAGATCCTGGAGCAGGTGCCCGAGGTGGACGCCGTGCTGGTCCCCATCGGCGGCGGCGGCCTCGCCTCCGGCCTGGGCGTGGCGCTCACCTCGAGCCGGCCCGGCGTGAAGGTCATCGGCGTGCAGGCCGAGGTCATCCCCTCGATGCAGGCGGCGCTCCGGGCCGGCGAGCCGGTGACGCTGCCGCCCGCCTCGACCTTGGCCGACGGCATCGCCGTGAAGCGGGCCGGCGACCTCACCTTCCAGCACGTCCGCCGCGTCGTCGACGAGGTGGTGACGGTCTCCGAGGAGGAGATCGCGAGCGCCATCCTCTACCTCCTGGAGAAGGAGAAGACGGTGGCGGAGGGGGCCGGCGCGGTGGCGGTGGCGGCGCTGATGCATCGCAGGGTGCGTGGGCTCGACGGCCGGCGGGTCGTCTCGGTGGTGTCGGGCGGCAACATCGACGTCAACCTCATCGCCCGCATCATCGAGCGCGGCCTGGTGAAGGACGGCCGCCTGGTGCGCATCAGCGTGGCGCTCATGGACAAGCCGGGCCAGCTCGCCATCGTGTCCGGCATCATCGCCGGGTGCCGCGCCAACGTCATCGAGGTGCACCACACGCGGGCCTTCGCCTCGAGGTTCGGCGACACCACCTTGCAGCTCACGCTGGAGACGCGCGGCACGGAGCACGTGGAGGAGATCCTCTCGGCGCTGCGGCAGCACGGCTACAGCGTGGAGCAGATGGGGAGTTGAGATGCGCGTCTCGCTGCCGACCCTGATCGTCGTGGCCCTCCTCGCCGCCGCCGCCGGCTTCGCGGCCGGCTGGCACTGGCGGCGGCACACCCACCCGACCGCGGCGGAGCGCTTCGACGAGGCGGCCAAGGAGCTGCGGAAGGGGCTGCTCGGGGAGTAGCGCCGGGCCGCGCTCCTGCGATCCTGACCGATCCTGCGATCCTGACCGAGAGATGTGCGGCGCGGCCCAAAGGCCGTGATTCGGTCGGTCCCCGCCGACTCCATCCGCGCCAACCCCCCAGGATCTCTCGAGCGCCCATCTGGCACGCTCCCTGCCCATCGGCATGAGCGTGACCGCCCCTCGCCGCATCCTTCCCGGAACGACCTACCTCGTGACGCGCCGCTGCGCTGAGCGAAGGTACTTCCTCCGCCCCGACCGCACCTGCACAGCCGTCTTCCGCTACGTCCTCGCCGTGGCGGCATCCCGGTACGGCATCGAGCTACACGCTTACTGCGTCCTGTCCAACCACTTCCACCTGGTCGTCACCGACCCGCAAGCTCGCCTGCCCGCCTTCATGCAGTACCTCGACGGACTGGTCGGTCGCGCCCTCAACGCGAGCCGGGGGCGATGCGACCACCTCTGGGATGGCGCGCCCTACAGCGCAGTCGCCCTCACGACTCCACGCGACATCGTGGAAAAGGCCGCCTACGTGCTGGCCAATCCCGTCGCTGCCGGGCTCGTGCGCCAGGCCAGCGAGTGGCCAGGGCTCTGGTCCGCCCCGGCCATGGTGACCAGCGGCCCCGAGGAGGTGCCGCGGCCCGAGGCGTTTTTTCGCCGGAGTGGCGCGGCGACGGAGCGCGTGATGCTCCAGCTCACCGCGCCGCCCGGGTTCGGCTCCAGCGCGGAATACCGGGAGCGCCTGGAGACCGCCCTCGCGGCCCTGGAGGGCCGCCACACCCGTGAGCGCCGCGGCTTCCTCGGCGCGGCCCGCGTGCTCGCGCAGAAATGGTGGTCTCGACCACAGCAGGCCGAGCCGCGGCGTGGGCTACGGCCCAGAATCGCGGCGCGCGATGTCTCGTTGCGGGTCGAGCTGCTCGAGGGGCTGCGCGCTTTCCTGTCGGCCTATCGCACCGCGTGGCTCGCGTGGCGCCAGGGAAAGCGGGAGGTCCTCTTCCCGGCGGGGACCTACGCGCTCCGGGTGCTCCACGGCGCGGCCTGCCTTCCTCCTCATTGATGAGGGCGGCCCGGGCCGCCCTCGGTGATGGATCGGCTCGCAGGCCCGCGGCGGCCATGGACTCGTCCGTCGATGCATTGCGATGAGGCCGCCTCGCGTCGTGAGCCGTCGTCGGACCCTCCTTTCACGATCCGGTTGAGCCTCCTGTGGCCCTGGTAGTCTGGTCCCGGTACCGGGTTGGGTGCTTCGCGTACACGTTGTCCGACTGGTCCGGGTCTTGTTCCGCCAAAGGACTCCCGGTCGGGAGCCAGCCAGCCAGCCATCGTCACGCCCGCTCCGATCGCGCCTCCGTCAGGCATGGGCTATCCCCCCTCCCTCCCGCGGCGGTACCCTCCCGCCCGTGACGCCGCGCGCCGCCACCGGCGCCGCCGCCGCGAGGAGGGCGGGATGCCCGAGGCCGAGGTCGAAGCGCGCTGCCTGGAGGCCCTGGACCGTGGCGACCACGCCGGGGCCGCCACCTTCGTGGTGCGCGAGTACGGTCCCCAGCTCCTCGGCTACCTCTGCTCCGTCCTGCGCAGCGAGGCCGACGCCGGCGAGGCCTTCTCCATGTTCTCCGAGGACCTCTGGAAAGGGCTCCCCGGCTTCCGCCGCGAGTGCCCCGTCCGCGTCTGGTGCTACCGCCTCGCCTGGCACGCCGCCGCCCGCTTCCTTCGCGACCCCTACCGCGGCCGCGGCCGCCGCCTCGAGACCACCGAGCTCTCGCGCATCGTCGAGGAGGTCCGCTCCAGCGTCTTCCTCGGCCGCGACCAGGCCCGCCAGGCCACCCTCGACCGGCTCCGCGCCTCGCTCGCCCCCGAGGAGCGCACGCTGCTGGTGCTGCGGCTCGACCGCGGCCTCTCCTGGGCCGAGGTGGCCCTCGTCCTCGCCGAGGAGCAGGGGCGCCCGGTCGACGAGCCCACCCTGCGCAAGCGCTTCGAGCGGCTCAAGGACAAGCTGGCCCAGCGCGCCCGCGAGGAGGGGCTCCTCGAGTGAGCGAGTCGGGCAAGCGCACCACCTCCATCTCGGCCCTGCTCTCCGAGCTGGCCGAGGCCCCCGACCGCGCCCCCGAGGAGCTGCTCCCCGAGCTCCACCCGGGCGACGTGGTGGCCGGTCGCTTCGAGCTGACCCGCGAGCTCGGACGCGGCGGCTTCGGCCTGGTCTTCGAGGCGCTCGACCGCGAGCTCTCCCGCCGCGTGGCCTTCAAGGCCATCCGGCCGGTGCGCACCCGCGCCCTGGAGAAGCTCGCCAAGCCGCTCAAGGAGGAGGCCGAGGCGGCGGCGCGGCTCAACCACCCCAACGTGGTGACGCTCCACGACTCGGGCGTCCACGACGGCACCCCCTACCTCATCATGGAGCTGCTCGAGGGGGAGACGCTGGCGGCCCGACTGCGCCGCGGGCCGCTCCCTGCCGAGGCGGCGCTGGAGGTGGCGCTCGCCGTGGCGCGCGGGCTCCAGGCGGCGCACGCCGCCGGCGTGCTCCACCGCGATCTCAAGCCCGGCAACGTCTTCCTCTGCGTCCACGGCCCGGTGAAGCTGGTCGACTTCGGCCTGGCCTCCATCATGGGGCGCGCCTCGCTGGCGGCCGGCACCCCCGCCTACATGGCCCCCGAGCAGCTCCGCGGCGAGCCGGAGGACGCGCGCACCGACGTCTTCAGCGCCGCGGTGGTCTACTTCGAGGCGCTCACCGGCACCCTGCCCTACCCGGTGACCGGCAGCCGCTCGGCGGTGCTCGACCCGGGGCCGCCGCCCCGCCTGCCCCTTCCCGATCCGCCGCCCGAGCTGGCCGCCCTGCTCGCCTCGGCGCTGGCGCGCGACCGCGCCGGGCGGCCCCAGGACGCGCCGGCCTGGCTCGAGGGGCTGCAGACCGTGGAGCGGGCCTACGAGGCCCGCGCCGCCGCCGCTGCACGGGCCGAGCGGCGCCAGCGGGTGCGCAAGCTGGTCTGGACCCTCGGCGCGGTGGCCCTCCTCCTGGCGGGCGGCGTGGCCGCCATGGCGCTGCGCGCCAGCCACGAGGCGGAGCGGGCGCTGCGCCAGAGCCGCCTCCTCTCCGCCGCCGAGAGCGCCACCGACCCGCTCCTCACCGCGCTGCTGCTGGCCGAGCTCTCCGACGATCCGCCGGCGCGGGCCATCGAGGTGGCCCAGCGCGTGCTGCGCAGCCCCATCCCCGTCGCCTCCATCGACGGCGCGCGCGGCGGCTTCGCCCTGGCCGTCTCGCCAGACGGCGCGCGGGTGGCGGCCGGCCTGCGCGAAGGCACCATCACCGTCTTCCGCACCGACGGCACCGGCGCCCCCCTGGTGCTCAAGGACGGCGCGCTGCGGATCAACGACGTGGCCTTCACGCCCGACGGCGCCCGGCTCCTGGGCGCCGGCCACGACGGGGACCTGCACGTCCACCGCCTGGAGGGGCGCGCCGCCCCGGCGGCCCTGGGGCTCTCCTCGCTGCCGCTCCTGCGGGTGCGCCCCTCGCCCGACGGCCGCCGCGCTGCCGTGGCCGCCATGGACGGCCGGGTCCACCTGGTCGAGCTCGACCCGCTGCGCCCCGCCGCCGTGGTGATCCACGACGCGCCGGTGCTCGACCTGGCCTGGCTCCCCTCCGGCGCGCTCGCCTCGGCGGACGGCGCCGGGTCGGTGCGCCTCGTCGACGGCCGGACCGGCGCGCTCCTGGCCCGCGCCGAGACCGGCCACGCGGCCCGGGCGCTGGCGGTGGCCGCCGACGGCCGGCTGGCGGTGGGCGGGGACGACGGCGTGGTGCGGGTCTTCGACCGCGGGCTGGTGCAGCGAGCCTCGCTCGGCCCGCCGGGCGCGCCGGTGGCGGCCCTGGCCTTCCTGCCCGACGGCCTGCGGGTGGCGGTGGCCTGTGCCGACGGCGGGCTCGAGATCGCCCCCGCCGACGGCCGCGGCGAGCCGCTCCGCCTGCGCGGCCACCGGGAGCCCATCGGCCTGGCCGTCTCGCCCGCCGGCGACCGGCTCCTCACCTCCGGCGGCGACGGCCGCACGCTGGTGTGGCGCACCGACGTCGACGAGCCGCCCGTCGCCCTCGACGGGCCGGCCATCTTCGCGGCCGCCTTCACCCCCGACGGCGCCAGGGTGGTGGGGCGCACCAAGGAGGGGACCATCCGCCTCTGGCCGGTGGGCGCCCTGGAGCCGCGCGACATCCTGCTCGGCCACGAGGGGCACGTCGACACGGTGGAGTGGAGCCGGGACGGCGCACGGCTCCTCACCGCCGGCCACGACGGCACCGCCCGCATCTTCGACCGCCTGACCGGCCACACCCTGGTGGTCATCGAGGACCCCGGCCGGATGCTCCACTCGGCCGCCTGGGACCCGGCCGAGCGGCTGGTGCTGACCGCCTCGGACGACGGCACCGCCCGCGTCTGGCGGGCCGAGGACGGGGAGCTGGTGCGGGAGCTCCCCGCCGCACCGGCCCACCTGCTCTTCGCGGCCTGGAGCCCCGACGGCCGGCGCGTCGCCACCGCCGGGCTCGACGGCCTGGTGCGGGTCCACCGGACCGATGGCACCGGCCCGGTGCTGGAGCTGAAGGGGCACGAGGCCGGCATCACCCACGTGGCCTTCTCTCCCGACGGCGCCACCATCGTGAGCGCCTCGCAGCTCGACGCCACGGTGCGGCTCTGGCCGGCCGACGGCTCCGGACCGCCGCGCACCCTGCGCGCCGACCGGGCCGTCTACCGGGCCGGGCTCTCCCCGCGCGGCGACGAGCTGGCGGTGGCCGAGATCGACGGCCCGCTGCGCCTCTTCCGCGCCGCCGACCTCGCCGAGCTGCCGCCGCTGCAGGCCTGGCCGGAGCGGCTCTGGGCCTCGGCCTGGAGCCCGGACGGCCGCCGCCTGGCGCTCCTGTCCTTCGACGGCTCGGTGCGGCTCGCCTGGCGCGACGGCTCGGGGGAGCCGCTGGTGGTGCGCGGGCACGTCGGGCTGGTCGCCCACGCCGCCTTCCGCCCCGACGGCCGCGAGCTGGCCACCGCCGGCTCGGACGGGACGGTGCGCATCACGGCGGTCGACTGGCCGCTGCTGCGCGAGAAGCTCGCCTCGGCCACCAGCGCCTGCCTCACCGGCGCCCAGCGGCTGCACCTGCTCGGCGAGCAGGAGCCGGAGGCGCAGCGCCGCTACCAGGCCTGCGAGCGGCGCCACGGCCGCGAGCCGCCGGCCGTGCCGCCCGGCTCGACGGCGCCCAGCGGCTCGCGCGCCGGGCTGCAGCTCGAAGCGGAACGGAGGGGCTCGTGAGCGCCGCCGGACTCCTCGCGGCGCTGGCCCTGGCCGGCGCGCCGCTCACGCCGGGCGACCGGGCGCCGCCGGTGGTGCCGGCCGGCGCCGAGCGGGCCGAGATCCTGCTGCGCTTCCCGCCCTGGATGTACACCGGCACCTTCAGCCTCACGGTCCTCGGCCTCACCGACCGCGGCGTGGCGCGCGACGACGGGTCGCTCGTCGGGCCGCAGAAGCAGGTGGAGCGGGTGCTCTCCGGGGAGAAGGGCACGCTCACGCTGCTGCTGCGCACCGAGGAGCGCGCCGGCTTCCCGCCCATCGTGGGCTTCTGGGAGGTGAAGGGGGGAACCGGGGCCTACGCCGGGCTCGCCGGCGGCGGCACCTTCAGCGCGGCGGACGGCGGCCTGGCCAAGGTCGGCTGCGCCTTCGAGGTCCAGGCGCTCATCGGCCGGCTCGGCCGGCGGTAGTCGCCCGGCCGGGCGTGGCCCGCTCGCCGGACGCCCCGCCGGGCGTGGCCCGCGCGAGCGGACGCACCCGGTCGGCGCGCACGCTTCGGTGGATGGCGCCGCGCCGCGACGCGCAGGTCACGCGCCTGGCGCCGACGCCTCCTCTCCACAGGGCGGCCAGCGCGAGCGCCTTCTCCGAGCGAAGGAGCGAGCCATGACGACCACCACCCTGCCGAGCTTCTCCGGACTGCCCCGCCGCGCCACGGCCGGGAGCTGGCTCACGGGGGTCGTGGCGCTGGTCGTCTGGGTCGCCTTCTTCGCCTCCCTGTCGGTGCCGCCCGAGGCGTCGCTCCAGGGCGACCTGGCGGCGAGGCCCGCGGCGGGAGCCGGCGCCGTGGCGGAGGTCCCCTGCCCGCCGAGCTGCCGGCCCGCCCGAGGCTGACGGGGTTGACGGGGCAGCCGCGCCTCCTTAGGCAAGGCGGCGATGCCGGAACCGACCGCCGAGCTGCACGCGCGCTTCTCCGCCTGGCTCGCCTCGCGCCAGGAGTCGATCTGCCGGGCGCTCGAGGCGCTCGACGGGGGCGCGCCGTTCGGACGGGACGCTTGGCAGCGCCCCGGTGGCGGCGGCGGCCTGACGCGCGTGCTGGAGGGCGGCCGGCTCCTCGAGAAGGCGGGCGTCAACTTCAGCGACGTCTCGGGAGAGCTCGCCGAGCCGTTCGCCTCGCGCCTGCCCGGGTCGGGGCGCCACTTCGCGGCCTGCGGCCTCTCCATCGTGCTCCACCCGCGGAGCCCCTGGGTGCCCACCACGCACGCCAACGTCCGCTTCATCGCCCACGGGGACAAGGCCTGGTTCGGCGGCGGCGCCGACCTCACGCCCTCCTACCTGTTCGACGACGACGCGGCCCACTACCACCGGACGCTCAAGGCCGCCTGCGACCGGCACGACCCGGCCTGCTACCCGCGCTTCAAGGCGGCCTGCGACCGGTACTTCTTCCTGCCCCACCGCGGCGAGGGGCGCGGTGTGGGCGGCCTCTTCTTCGAGGACCCGTCGGCGCCGCTGCAGGCCCAGCGCACCCTCGCCGAGGACGTGCTCGACGCCTTCCTGCCGGCCTGGGTCCCCATCGCCGAGCGGCGCCGCGACCGGCCCTTCGGCGAGCGGGAGCGGGCCTGGCAGGAGTTTCGCCGCGGCCGCTACGTCGAGTTCAACCTGCTCCACGACCGCGGCACCACCTTCGGCCTGGAGACCGGCGGCCGCACCGAGTCGATCCTCATGTCGCTGCCGCCCCGGGTGCGCTGGGGCTACGCCCACGAGCCCGAGCCGGGCAGCGAGGAGGCGCGCCTCGTCGAGGTGCTGCGCCACCCGCGCGACTGGGCCTGAGGTGGAGTGCCTGAGGCGGAGGGTCCGAGGCGGCGGCGCCGGCGCGACCTACGGATCCTGGCGCGGCAGCCCGGGCAGCACCTCGTCGAGCGCCCCCAGGAAGGCGTCGAGCTGGGCCTCGTCGTGGCCGGCGGTCAAGGCCACCCGCAGGCGGCTGGTGCCCCGCGGCACGGTGGGCGGGCGGATGGCGCGCACGAAGAAGCCGCGCTGGCGCAGCGCCGCGGCGGCCGCCAGGGCCCGCGCCTCGCTCCCCAGCACCACCGGGAAGATGGGCGAGGCCACCTGCGCCACGTCGAAGCCGCGGGCCGTGAGCCCCGCCTTCAGGCGCGCCATGAGGGCGTGGAGCCGCGCCCGGCGCTCCGGCTCGGCCCGGACGATCTCGAGGGCCCGCAGCGCCGCGCCGCAGGCGGCCGGCGGCAGCGCGGTGGTGAAGACGAAGCTGCGGGCCCGCGAGATCAGGAGCTCGCGGAGCCGCCCGTCCCCGGCCACGTAGGCGCCGAAGGCGCCGAGCGCCTTGCCGAGGGTCCCCATCTCCACGTCGACCCGGTGCTTCACGCCGAGCGCCTCGGCCAGCCCGGCCCCGGTCTCGCCCAGCACCCCCACCGCGTGGGCCTCGTCGACGTAGAGCATGGCGCCGAAGCGGTCGCACAGGTCGGCCAGCTCGGCGAGCGGGGCGGCGTCGCCGTCCATGGAGAAGACGGCGTCGGTGACCACCAGCTTGCGCCGCGCCGTCGAGCGCTGCAGCAGCAGCGCCAGCTCGGCGGTGTCGAGGTGGCGGTAGCGGACCAGCCTGGCGCGCGACAGGAGCGCCCCGTCGACGATGGAGGCGTGGTTGAGGACGTCGGAGAAGATCTCGTCGTCGCGCCCCACCAGCGCGGCCGGCACGCCCACGTTGGCGTGGTAGCCGGAGTTGAAGAGCAGCGCCCCCTCGGTGCGGTGCAGCGCCGCGAGCGCCGCCTCCAGCCGCCCGTGGATGGCGAGGTCGCCGGCCACCAGGCGCGAGGCCCCGGCGCCGGCCCCCTCGGCGTGGGCCGCCTCGGCGGCCGCCAGGCGCAGCCGCGGGTCGCCGGCCAGGCCGAGGTAGTCGTTGGAGCAGAGGTTGACGAGCGAGCGCCCGCCCACCGTGACCACCGGCCCCTGCGCCGAGGCGAGCGGCTCGAGCGTGCGCCGCAGCCCGGCGGCGGTGAGCTTGGCGAGCTCGGCGTCGATCCAGTCGAGGGCGGTGCGGACCACTCCCGTCAGCGTACCACCGGCAGCGACCGCCCACCCTTCACGGTGGTGGCCCGCTCGTTCCAGTGGATCTCGCGGTCCGGCTGGCCGGTGAAGCCCCAGGTGCCGGTCGAGGGCGGCCGCAGCGCCAGCCCCTGCGCCTGCACCATGCCGATGACCGCCTCGGGCGTGCCGCCGGCGCTGGTGAGGTAGTTGCCCACCATGGTGCCGTCGGCGCCGGCCTCGAAGATGCGGTGCTGCTCGGCGCCCAGGTTCACCTCGCGCCCGCCCATCACGAAGATGTGGGCGGTCGGCATCATGAGCCGGAAGACCGCCACCGCCGCCAGGCACTCGCCCGCGGTGATGGCGTGGAGGTGCGCCATGGGGGTGCCGGGGCGCGGGTTGAGGAAGTTCATCGGCACGCAGTCGATGCCGAGCTCGCGGATGGTCTCGGCGAACTCGACGCGCTGCTCCGGGGTCTCGCCCATGCCGAGGATGCCGCCGGAGCAGACCTTGTAGCCGAGGTCGCGCGCCGCGCGGATGGTGTCGAGCTG
>Ga0209682_10000659_pt1 | contig 11736 bp, 10 predicted proteins | sample DOMMetBare2Fresh_2_FD_187471 | JGI IMG/M metagenome (GOLD analysis project Ga0209682, IMG submission 187471) | Wetland sediment microbial communities from St. Louis River estuary, USA, under dissolved organic matter induced mercury methylation -... | ecosystem: Environmental > Aquatic >...
TCCCGAAGGGCAGGACCTACAAGGTGCTGGGCACCGACGGCTTCGGCCGCAGCGACTTCCGCAGCAAGCTGCGCGAGCACTTCGAGATCAACCGCCACTACATCGTCGTCGCGGCGCTCAAGGCGCTGGCCGACGAGGGCACGGTGCCGGCCGCCAAGGTGGCCGAGGCGATCGCCAAATACGGCATCAAGGCCGACAAGATCAACCCCCTGTACGCGTGAGCGGACAACGGGGTTGATCTTGCGGCGAGGCTCATGTCGCGCAGCGACGTGAGCCGCAGCCACAAGGTCTGCCCCAGCTAGGAGACAGACAACATGGCATTGGTGGAAGTCAAGGTCCCGGACATCGGCGACTTCAAGGACGTCGAGGTCATCGAGCTGCTGGTCAAGCCCGGCGACACGGTGGCGTCCGAGCAGTCGCTGCTGACGGTGGAGTCGGACAAGGCGTCGATGGAGATCCCATCGTCGCACGCCGGCGTCGTCAAGGAGCTGAAGGTCAAGCTCGGCGACAAGGTCAGCGAAGGCACGCTGGTGCTGATCCTGGAGGCCGCCGGGGCGCTGGCCGCGGCGCCAGGGCCGGCGCCAGGACCGGCACCCGTCGCGGCCGCGCCCGTGCAGCAGCCGCTGCCGATCGCGGCGCCTGTTCCAGCGCCGGCAGCTGCCGCATCGGGCCCCATCGACGTGGTCGTGCCCGACATCGGCGATTTCGACGAGGTCGCGGTGATCGAGGTCTTCGTCAAGCCCGGCGATGCGGTCAAGGTCGAGCAGAGCCTGATCACGGTCGAGAGCGACAAGGCGTCGATGGAGATCCCGTCGTCGCACGCCGGCGTGGTTCAGGAACTCAAGGTCAAGGTGGGCGACAAGGTCGCCAAGGGCAGCCTGATCGCGGTGCTGCAAGGCGCCGCCGTCACCGTGGCCGCGCCTGCGGTCGCGGCCGCAGCAGCAGTGCCGGCCGTGGCGGCCAGCGCGGTGCCCGCGCCCGCCGGCCACGAACGTGCGGCGCCGACGGCCGCCCTGCCGCCGCACGAGCCGGCGGCACCCAAGGGCCAGTTGCCGCATGCCTCACCCTCGATCCGCCGTTTCGCGCGCGAGCTCGGCGTGCCGCTGGACGAGGTCAAGGGCAGCGGCCCCAAGGGGCGCATCCTGCAGGTCGACATCGAGGGCTTCGTCAAGGGCGTGATGGCCGGTGATGCCCAGACCGCGGCCCAGAAGGCCAAGGCACCTGCTGCCGCGCCCGGGGTGGCCGGTGGCGGCATCCCGGGGCTGCTGCCGTGGCCGCAGGTCGACTTCGCCAAGTTCGGCCCCATCGAGCGCAAGGACCTCTCGCGCATCAAGAAGATCAGCGGCGCCAACCTGCACCGCAACTGGGTGATGATCCCGCACGTCACCAACAACGACGAAGCCGACATCACCGATCTCGAAGCCCTGCGTGTGCAGCTCAACAAGGAGAACGAGAAGTCTGGCATCAAGGTCACGATGCTGGCCTTCGTGATCAAGGCGGTGGTCGCGGCGCTGAAAAAGTTCCCGGACTTCAATGCCAGCCTCGATGGCGACGCTCTGGTCTACAAGCAGTACTTCCACATCGGCTTCGCTGCCGACACACCGAACGGCCTGGTCGTGCCCGTGCTGAAGGATGCCGACAAGAAGGGCCTGCTGCAGATCAGCCAAGAGATGAGCGAACTGGCCAAGAAGGCGCGCGACGGCAAGCTCGGCCCGGCCGACATGACCGGCGGCTGCTTCTCGATCAGCTCGCTCGGCGGCATCGGGGGCACGCATTTCACGCCGATCGTCAATGCGCCCGAGGTGGCGATCCTCGGCCTGTCCAAGAGCGCGATGAAGCCGGTCTGGGATGGCCAGGCCTTCCAGCCGCGCCTGATGATGCCGCTGTCGCTGTCGTACGACCACCGGGTGATCGACGGGGCCTCGGCCGCGCGCTTCAACGCCTTCCTGGGCCAGCTGCTGGCCGATTTCCGCCGGATTGCGCTATGAGCCCCCGGGCACCTGCGCGTTCGTCCGCCGCGGCGATCGGCCTCCTTGGGGCGGCCCGGCGGAGGCCGCTATGACCACCATCACCGTCGTCCGCAAAGGCGGCCAGGTGGCGATCGCGGCCGACGCGCTCGTCACCTTCGGCGACACGCGGCTGGCCCACGGCTACGAGGCCAACGACAAGGTCTTCCGCATCGGCAACTCCTGGGTCGGCATGGCCGGCACGACCGCGCACTTCCCGGTGCTGCGCAAGGCGCTCGGCACCTTGCCGCCGGGCGAGCTGCAGCTCGACTCGCGCGACGCAGTGTTCGAGACCTTCTTGAAGCTGCACCCCAGGCTGAAGGAGCAGTTCTACCTGAATACCAAGGAAGAGGACTCCGATCCATACGAGAGCAGCCAGTACACGGTCGTCATCGCCAACCCGAGCGGGCTCTACGGCGTCTATTCATACCGCGAAGTCTTCGAGTTCGAGCGCTTCTGGTCCATCGGTTCGGGCCGCAGCTTCGCGCTGGGTGCAATGTTTGCAGCCTGGGACCGGGCGAAGTCCGCACGCGAGATCGCCGAACTGGGTGTGCGCGCCGGTTGCGAATTCGACAAGAACTCCGCCGGGCCGGTGAAGGTCCACACGATGAAACTGAAAGGTTGAGCCATGACACAACCCCCAAGCTCAATGCGTCCGCTGCCCCTCGTGGGGGCGAAGGCCTCCGATGCCGAGCGAAGCGCCGGCTCCGCCCGCCCCGTGGCGGCCCGGCGGGAGTCCTGACATGGCCCTCATCGAAGTCAAGGTGCCGGACATTGGCGATTTCAAGGACGTTGCGGTCATCGAGCTGCTCGTCAAGCCGGGCGACGCCGTCAAGGCCGAGCAGAGCCTGGTGACGGTCGAGAGCGACAAGGCCTCGATGGAGATCCCGTCGTCGGCGGCCGGCATCGTCAAGGAGCTCAAGGTCAAGATCGGCGACACGGTGAACGAGGGTACGGTGCTGCTGGTGCTGGATGCTGTCGGCGCGGCCGCAGCCTCGGCACCGCCGCCCGCCGCCGCGCCGATTGCGGCGCCGCTCGCGCCGCCAGCCACGACCGCCGCCGCGCCCGCGGCCGCCAGCTACGCCGGCGGTGCCGACATCGAGTGCGACCTGCTGGTGCTGGGCGCCGGCCCCGGTGGCTACTCGGCCGCGTTCCGTGCTGCCGACCTCGGCATGAAGGTCGTGATCGTCGAACGCTATCCCGCTCTCGGCGGCGTCTGCCTGAACGTCGGCTGCATCCCGAGCAAGGCCCTGCTGCACGTTGCGGCCGTGATGGACGAGGTGACGCATTTCGCCGACCTCGGCGTGAGCTTCGGCGCCCCGACGGTCGAACTGCCCAAGCTGCTCGCGCACAAGAACAAGGTCGTCGGCAAGCTGACCGGCGGCCTCGCGGCCATGGCCAAGATGCGCAAGGTGTCGATCGTTCGCGGCTATGGCGCCTTCCTCGACCCGCACCACGTCGTGGTCGAAGAGACCAGCGGCGACGGCCAGCAAAAGACCGGCAGGACCAGCACGGTGAAGTTCAAGCAGTGCATCATCGCCGCGGGTTCGCAGGCGCTGCGCCTGCCCTTCCTGCCGGACGACCCGCGCATCGTCGACTCCACCGGCGCGCTGCAACTGCGCCAGGCGCCGAAGAGGATGCTCGTCGTCGGCGGCGGCATCATCGGCCTGGAGATGGGCACGGTCTATTCGACGCTCGGTGCGCGCCTGGACGTGGTCGAGATGCTCGACGGCCTGATGCAGGGAGCCGACCGCGATCTGGTCAAGGTCTGGCAGAAGTTCAACGCCAGGCGCTTCGACAACATCATGCTCAAGACCAAGACGGTCGCTGCCGAGGCCACGGCCGATGGCATCCGCGTGAAGTTCGAGGGCCTGGATGGCAAGACCAGCGAAGGGATCTACGACCTCGTGCTGCAGGCCGTCGGTCGCAGCCCGAACGGAAGGAAGATCGCGGCCGACAAGGCAGGCGTGGCCGTCACCGACCGCGGCTTCATCCCGGTGGACGTGCAGATGCGCACCAACGTCCCGCACATCTTCGCCATCGGCGACATCGTCGGCCAGCCGATGCTGGCGCACAAGGCCGTGCACGAGGCTCACGTGGCGGCCGAGGTCGCTGCCGGTGACACCAAGGCCCGGTTCGATGCCCGTGTGATCCCGAGCGTGGCCTACACCGACCCCGAGGTCGCCTGGGTCGGCCTGACCGAGGACGAGGCCAAGGCCAAGGGCCTTGCGGTGAAGAAGGGCCTGTTCCCCTGGACCGCCTCCGGCCGGGCCATCGCCAACGGTCGCGACGAAGGCTTCACCAAGCTGCTGTTCGATGCCCAGACTCACCGCATCGTCGGTGGGGGCATCGTCGGTACGCATGCCGGCGACATGATCGGCGAGGTCGCGCTGGCCATCGAGATGGGGGCCGACGAGGTCGACATCGGGAAGACGATCCACCCGCATCCGACGCTGGGCGAGAGCATCGGCATGGCCGCCGAAGCCGCGCACGGTTCCTGCACCGACCTGCCGCCCGTGCGCAGGTAGGCACGGCGCCTCGGGCCGGCCGTGCCGCACCCGGTCGGCTCAAGTCACCCCCGCGCAGGCCGACAAGTACGGGCATGGGAGACCGCGGCGAGCGCGCAAGCGCCGGTAGCGACCGCCGCGCGCGGCGTGTCGGCGTGCCGTGGGTGCGCCGGCTCGCCGGCCTGGCGGTGGCCCTGGGGCTGGTCTGCGGACACGATCGATCGTCCAGCGCATGGGACGCCGACCGCATGGTGCGCGCGGCGGCGGCGGTCAGCCAGCGCGCCGAGCAGGCGGCACGCCACCTGCGCGAGTTGCTCGCCGGCCTGCCGGCGCTGGAGGTACGAGCCCGCCTGGTTGCCGTCAACGACCACATCAACCGGACGGTGGAATTCGCCGACGACGCGGTCGTCTGGCACACCGACGACTACTGGGCGAGCCCGATCGAGACCGTGGCGCGCGGCGCTGGCGACTGCGAGGACTTCGCGATCGCGAAATACTTCTCACTCGTCGCCGCCGGGGTGCCCGTGGGCCATCTGCGGCTGGTCTATGTGCGGGCGATGGTGCCTGCAGGCGCTGGCCAGGCATCGCGCTCCCAGGCCCATATGGTCCTCGCCTACTACGATGGCCGTTCTGAGGACCCGCTGATCCTGGACAACCTGGTCGCCCAGATCCGCCGCGCCTCCGAGCGCGCCGACCTGACGCCGGTGTTCAGCTTCAACAGCGAAGGTCTCTGGCAAGGCGCCGGCACGCAGACGGCCGGTGATCCGATGGCGCGGCTTTCGCGCTGGCGGGATGTGGTGCGCAAGGCGCGCCTGGAAGGTTTCGAATGAAGCAGCGGGGTAACCACCCATGTCGATGATTCGCCAGATCGGACTCATCCTGTTGGCCGTCGTGGCGTTGGCGATCGGCGGCAGCGTCGCAGTCGGCCTCTGGAGCACGCGCCACGTGCTGCAGCAGCAATGGCAGCTCCGTAACGCCGACTCGGGCACGCTGATCGCACTGGCCTTGTCGCAGCACCATGGTGACATGTCACTGATGCAGCTCGTGCTGGCGGCGCAATTCGATACCGGACACTATCGACGCGTTGCGCTCGTGGCGGCAGACGGCGCGGTGCTGTTCGAGCGCCATGCGCCGGCGCTCGACGGCGGCGCGCCGGCCTGGTTCGTCGAAGCCCTGCCGATGTCGGCGCCTGCAGGCGTGGGCATCGTCACCGACGGCTGGCGCACCGTCGGCCGCGTGCAGGTCGAAGGCCAGTCGGGTTGGGTCTACGAAAACCTCTGGGCAACCCTGCTGCGCTCGACCGGCTGGCTGGTCGTGATCGGCCTGCTCGCGCTGGCGATGGCGGCGGCCGCCGTGCGCCGATGGCGCCTTGGGTTGGATGACGTCGTCGCGCAGGCTCGGGCACTCGAGGATGGCCGCTTCGTCGAGATCGCCGTGCCACGCACACCCGAACTCGCACGCCTGACCGCGGGGATGAACTCGATGGTGCGGCGGCTGCACGAGGTCTTCGAGACCCAGTCGACCCAGCTCGACTCGTTGCGCCGCCAGGTGCAGAGCGACCCGCTCACCGGCCTGTCCAACCGGCGCCATTTCATGGCCCAGCTCGAGCGCGCGTTGCAGGGCCGTCCGGACGACGGCGACTCGCCGCATGACGAGGTGCCGCCGCGCGGCGGCCTGCTGCTGATCCGGCTGCGCGAGCTGGAGTCGTTGAACTCGACCGCCGGCCACGAAGTCGTCGCGCGGCTGTTGGCCACGGCGGGCGAGGTGCTCGCCGCCTATCCCCAACGCGTCGAGGGCTCGTTTGCCGGCCGCCTGAACGGTGGCGATCTGGCGCTGTACCTGCCGGCCAACGGCATGGTCGAAGAGACCGCGCGCGCGTTGAGCGATGCGCTCGGCACCGCACTGACGACCATCGAGCGCTCCGCCGATGTCGCGATCGGCGGCGTCGACGGCCTGACGACGGGAAGTGTGTCGACCGCGATGTCGCGTGCCGACGAGACCCTGGCCCAGGCCGAGATCAAGGCGCCATTGGGCGTTCAGGTGCAGTCGTTGCCCACTGGCGAGGCGATCGGCGAGACCGAGTGGCGTCAGCGAATCGCCCATGCACTCGACGCCGGCCGCGTCGCGCTGGCCGAATTCCCGGTCGTGACCCCGCGTGGCGTCGTCGTCCACCTCGAATGCCCGCTGCGGGTGCAGTTGCAGGCCCACGGCCCGTTCGATGCCGCGGTGCGCTGGCTGCCGATGGCATCGCGCAGCCGCATCATCCTTCGTGTGGACATGACGGCCGTGGAGCTGGCGCTGCAGGCGATCGGGCGCGACGGCCGCGCGCGCTGCGTGCATGTGTCGGCGCAGTCACTGGGGGATGCGGCCTTCGTGCGCGACGTCGCGTCACTGATGGCAAAGGCACCGACGGCGGCAGCATGGCTGTCGATCGAAGTCGGCGAAGCGGTGACGAAGCACTGGGACATCTGGCGCGCCGCCGCCGAGCAATGGAGGCCTTTCGGCACCCGCCTGGGCATCGAGAACGCCGGCGGGGCCATGGACACGCTGCTCGAGGCACGCAACCACGGCCTGGACTACGTCAAGATCGACGGCCGTTTCGTGCGCGGCCTGGGCAACGATCCGACGATGGCCGACTATGCGCGCCAGATCGTCGCCACTGCACGCGGCATCGGCGTCGCGGTCTATGCCGAAGGCGTGCAGGACGAGAGGGACCTCGCGCGACTCTGGGAACTGGGCTTCGACGGCGCAACCGGGCCGGCAGTGCCACGCGGCTGAGGTCCGCGATCCGGCCACTTCGCCGCGCCCGAGGCGCTTCGAGGGTGGGTCACGAGATATCGGCGCAGTGCAACCCGAACTGCCCCTGCCGCCGGTCCTCGAAGTAACGCAGCAGCGTCTCGCGCACAGTGCGAAACGCCAGTTGGTCCCATGGCACTTCATGCTCGTGGAACAGCCGCGCCTCGATGGTCTCGGGCCCGGGATGAAAGGTCGTGTCGAGCAGGCGCGCGCGGTAGAACAGGTGCACCTGGCCGACACGCACGACGTTCAGCACCGCGAACAGGCCCAGCATCTCGAAGCGCGCGCCGGCTTCCTCGTCGGTCTCGCGCGCCGCGCCGTCGGCCGTGGTCTCGTCGAGTTCCATGAATCCGGCCGGCAGCGTCCACAGCCCGTAGCGCGGCTCGATGTTGCGCCGGCACAGCAGAACCTGATCCTCCCAAGCCGGCACGGTGCCGACGACGTTGAGCGGGTTCTCGTAGTGGATGGTTCCGCAGCCGGTGCAGGTTGCTCGCTCGCGGTTGTCCTCGGGAGGAATGCGGTAGGTGACGGGGTGGCCGCAGGCGGGGCAATGCTGGATGCGCGGGCGGTGCGACATGGGTCGGAAGTGTAGCGACGGGGCTGCCATGGCATCATCGCCGGATCGCGGTCGAACGCCTTCGGAGACACCTTCCATGACCCTCGTCATCGCTCCCCATGCCCCCACGCTGCTGCCTGTCGTCGGCGGCGGCAATTTCCCGGTTGCACGTGTGTATTGCGTCGGCCGCAACTATGTCGAGCACGCGCAGGAGATGGGCTTCACCGGCCGCGAGCCACCGTTCTTCTTCATGAAACCGGCCGATGCCGTCGTACCGGTGCCTGGCGGCGAGACCGGCGTCATCGCCTACCCGCCGCTGACTGCCAACTTCCACCACGAGATCGAGCTCGTCGTGGCCATCGGCACCGGCGGTCGCGACATCAAGGCGGCGGATGCCGCCAAGCACATCTACGGCTACGCCATCGGCCTGGACATGACGCGTCGCGATCTCCAGGGCGAGATGAAGAAGCAGGGCCGGCCGTGGGACATCGGCAAGGGGTTCGACCAGTCGGCCCCGTGCGGACCGGTGCATCCGAGGTCCGGCACCGGCGAACTCCTCCGCGGCGCGATCACGCTGGCGGTCAACGGCGCGCAGCGCCAGAAGGGCGACCTGTCGGAGCTGATCTGGAGCGTCAACGAGATCATCGAGCACCTGAGTGCCGCCTGGACGCTGCAGCCCGGCGACCTGATCATGACCGGCACGCCGGCCGGTGTCGGCGCCGTCGTGCGCGGCGACACGATGGAAGGCGCCATCGCCGGACTCGGCACGCTGCGTGTCGCGGTGCGCTGATCGCGCGCGGGGCCCCTGCGATGGAGCTTTACAACTACTTCCGCTCGTCGGCGTCCTACCGCGTGCGCATCGCGCTTGCGCTCAAGGGCCTGGACTACGAGTACCGCTCGGTGCACCTGCCGAAGAACGAGCAGCTTTCGGAGTCCTACGCTGCGGTCTCGGCATCGCGTCTGGTGCCGCTGCTTCGCGACGGTGATCATCTCGTCACGCAGTCGATCGCCATCATCGAATACCTCGAGGAAACGCACCCCGCGCCGCCGCTGCTGCCGAAGGCACCGCTCGACCGGGCACGGGTGCGAGCACTCTCGTTCGACATCGCCTGCGAGATCCATCCGCTGAACAACCTGCGGGTGCTGCGTTATCTGGTCGGACCGCTGAAGGTCGGCGAGGACGACAAGAACCGCTGGTACCGGCACTGGGTGGAGACCGGCCTGGAAGTGGTCGAACGCCAGCTGGCGGCGCTGCCGTCGACCTACTGTCACGGCGAGATGCCGACGATGGCCGACTGCGTGCTCGTGCCGCAGATCTTCAACGCCAAGCGCTTCGACTGCCGGCTGGACCACGTGCCGAACGTGATGCGCGTGTTCGATGCCTGCATGCAGCTCGAGGCCTTCGAGAAGACGCGGCCCGAAGCCTGCCCCGATGCCACCTGAAGCGCCGGCCGCACCCCTGCCGTCGCTGGCGGTCGAGTGGCCGGCTCCGGCCGAAATCGGCGCCTTCATGTCGACCCGCGCCGGTGGCGTCAGCGTCGGGCCGTTCGCGAGCTTGAACCTGGGTGATCAGGTTGGTGATGCGCCGGATGCGGTGGCGCAGAATCGCCTCCGGTTCGCGCGGGCGCTCGGCGCCGAGCCCGTGTGGCTGCGCCAGGTCCATGGTCACCGGATCGTCGACACGGCGGCGGTCGGGCAGGGCGAGGTGCCGCAGGGCGACGCTGCCTGGACCGATCGGCCCGGCGTGGCCTGCGTCGTGCAGGTGGCCGATTGCCTGCCGGTGTTGCTGGCAGCGCGCAACGGGCGCGCGGTCGGCGCAGCCCATGCGGGCTGGCGCGGACTTGCCGGCGGGGTCGTGGAAGGTGCCCTGCGGGCGGTGGCGAGTGCAGCCGGATGCGCCGCCGACGAGGTGGTCGCGTGGCTCGGGCCCTGCATCGGGCCGCAGCGCTTCGAGGTCGGGCGCGACGTGCTGGAGGCCTTCGGCATCGACGCCCGGGGCCGATTCACCCCCGGCCCGTCGCACGATGGCCAGCCGCGCTGGATGGCCGACCTGCCCGGGCTCACGCGCGATCGGCTTCGACGTGCCGGCGTCGAGCGGATCAGCGGCGGCGCCTGGTGCACCGTCGCCGACGCCTCACGCTTCTTTTCGTTCCGGCGCGACCGCGTCACCGGGCGCCTCGCCGCTGCCGTCTGGCTGCGGTCCTGACGCTCGGGACTCGGCGGCTCGCCAAGCCTTGCGCCGTGCCGGCGTGGCCATCAGGTACAGCACGATGGACAGCGGCAGCACGCCGTAGAGCAAGAAGGTGACGCAGGCGCCCAGTACCGTGCCGTTCGGTGCCGTCGCCTCGGCGATGGTCATCAATACGACCACATACATCCACGCGATCGCAACCAGATACATCGTGAAATCGCATCTCGCAATGCGAAAAATTGAGTCATGAAATGGTAAGCTCGAAATCCTACAGTCGCCCCCACACACAGGGGATCGTCGCAGCGCCATCGACCGCGGCAGCTGCTGACCCCAAGGAGACACGCTTGAAGAACATGCCCAGCGCCCCGAGCAACCCCGCAGACAGCGCGCAGGCGTTCGGCCATGCGATGGGCGAGATCTGGCGTTCGATGAGCGGCCTCAGCCTGCCGGCGGCGCCGATGACCGAACTGCAGGCGGACTACCTCAAGAACGCGACGACGCTGTGGAACCAGACAGTCGGCCAGCTTGCCAACGAGGACAAGGGCAAGCCGGCGCTGAAGGACCGTCGCTTCTCGCACGACGCCTGGTCTGCCAACCCCTCGTCGGCGTTCCTCGCCCAGATGTACCTGCTGAACGCACGCACGCTGATGGAGATGGCCGAGAAGGTCGAGGGTGACGCGAAGACCCGAGCGCGCCTGCGCTTTGCTGTCCAGCAATGGATCGACGCCGCCAGCCCGAGCAACTTTCTCGCGACCAATCCGGAGGCGATCAAGCTCGCACTGGACACCAAGGGTGAGAGCCTGAGCAAGGGTCTGCGTCACCTGTGGGGCGATGTGCAGAAGGGTCATGTGTCGCAGACCGACGAGAGTGTCTTCGAGGTCGGGCGCAATGTCGCCACGACCGAAGGCGCGGTGGTGTTCGAGAACGAGCTGTTCCAGCTCATCGAATACAAGCCGCTGACCGCCAAGGTCTACGAGCGGCCGATGCTGTTCGTGCCGCCCTGCATCAACAAGTACTACATCCTCGACCTGCAGCCCGAGAACTCGGTCATTCGCTACACCGTCGAGCAGGGCCACCACCTCTTCGTCGTCAGCTGGCGCAACCCGGACGACTCGATGAAGAGCAAGACCTGGGACGACTACATCGAGGATGGCGCGATCCGCGCGATCGAGGTCGTGCAGCAGATCAGCGGCGCCAAGACCATCAACACGCTGGGCTTCTGCGTCGGCGGCACGATCCTGGCCACCGCGCTGGCCGTGCTGGCCGCGCGCGGCCAGCAGCCGGCGCAGTCGGTCACGCTGCTGACCACGTTGCTGGACTTCAAGGACACCGGCATCCTCGACATCTTCGTCGACGAGGCGTCGGTGCAGGTGCGCGAGATGACGATCGGCGAGAACGCGCCGACAGGTCCCGGCATGCTCAAGGGCAAGGAACTCGCGACGACCTTCAGCTTCCTGCGCCCGAACGACCTGGTCTGGAACTACGTCGTCGGCAACTACCTGAAGGGCGAGGCGCCGCCGCCATTCGACCTGCTGTACTGGAACGGCGACTCGACCAACCTGCCGGGCCCGATGTACTGCTGGTACCTGCGCCACACCTACCTGCAGAACGAACTGATCCAGCCCGGCAAGCTCACGGTTTGCGGCGAGAAGGTCGATCTCGGCGCGATCAAGGCACCGG
>Ga0209682_10000660_pt1 | contig 11718 bp, 6 predicted proteins | sample DOMMetBare2Fresh_2_FD_187471 | JGI IMG/M metagenome (GOLD analysis project Ga0209682, IMG submission 187471) | Wetland sediment microbial communities from St. Louis River estuary, USA, under dissolved organic matter induced mercury methylation -... | ecosystem: Environmental > Aquatic >...
GGGAACATGCGCGCCTGCGGCGCCGGCAGCTTCAGGCTGGCCAGCGGCGTGGGCGCGTCCGGCTCGCGCAGCGGCGTCACCACGAGCTCGGTGTCGCCGCGGCTCCAGTCGCCGCAGAGCTCCACCAGCGCGGTGGCCAGCGGCGCCACCGCCTGGACCGGCCGGGCCAGATCGAGCCGCGCCAGCTCGGTGGGCGCCGCGCGATCCGAGGCGTCGATGACCTGGAGCGCCTGGTCGGAGAAGGCGGCCAGCCGCCGCCCGCCGGCGTCGAGCGGGAAGGCCCGCTTGGGCGCGCCGGGGTGGGCCAGGAGGCCGCGCAGCACCAGCGCATCGCGCTGGTAGTCGATGAGCTGGGTGCCGCCCAGGTAGGACCAGGTGGCGGCGTCCCAGCCCTGGGCCGGCACCAGGACGAGGCCGAAGGAGGCGGGCGGCGGGTCGAAGACCAGGAAGGCCTTGCGCAGGTCGTCGGTCGAGGCGCCGGTCCAGCCGTACTGGCCGCCGAAGGTGACGCGGGAGAGGAGGCGCGGCGCGGCCGGGTCGGCCACGTCGATGAGCGAGGCGGCGAGCTGCCAGGAGACCCCCGCCTCGCTGGTGCGCCCCAGCGCCAGGAGCCGGTCGCCGCGCGGCTCGATGAAGTCGAGCTGGCCCGGCATCTCGAGGTGGCCGGTCACCTTCGGCGCGGCCGGATCGCTGGCGTCGATCACCCAGAGCGGGTCCATGGCCTTGGCGGTGACCAGGTAGACGCGCGGGCCGTCGAAGCGGGCCGCGGTGAGCGACTCGTCGATCTGCACGGCCAGGCTGGAGAGCGGGGTGGCCTCGGCCGGCGTCGGCGCGGTCCAGGTGCGCAGGGTGGCCCCCTGGTTCCAGCCGGCGGCGAGCACGGCGCGGAACAGGCCGGTGGCGCCGTCGAAGTCCATGGCCCAGCGGTCGTTCACCAGCCCCTCGGCGCTGAACGGCACGCCGGCCGAGAGCTTGCCGGTGGCGTCGGAGGTGTCCACCGGCGCGAACCAGGTCACCGGGCCCGAGGCGCGAGTGGCGTCGCCCTGCCAGCCGGCGAAGGACAGGGTGGTGCGGGCGGCGGTGGCGTGGGCGTGGACCGACCAGCCGGTGGCCGCGAGCTCCACGCGATCGACCGCGGCCGGGTGGGCCGGGTCACCCACGTCGAAGCTGGCCACGAAGACGGCGTCGGCGTTCTCGGCCGGCTTGGCCGGGCTGCCGGAGGCCGGGGCCGCGGTTGTGGTGCCGCCGCCGGCGTCGAGCGCCACGACCTCCCGCCAGCCGTACCAGGACCAGCGGTGCGACACGACGTAGAGCACGTCGCCCACCAGGCGCGAGGTCTCCACCTGCCCCTCGATGGCGAGGTCGCCCACCACCACCGGGTGGGCCGGGTCGGCGAGGTCGACCGCCAGCAGCCGCGAGGTCCGCTCCGGCCGCGCGCCGCCGTCGAGCATCGGCAGGTAGGCGAAGGCGTCGCTCACCAGCACGAGGGCGGTGGTGCCGCGCAGGTAGAGGTCCACCGGCGTGCCGGTCACCGGCACCCGCGCCAGGAGGCGGGGGTGGGCCGGGTCGGCCAGGTCGATCACCTGGAGGCCGCGGTAGCCGTTCAGCACGAAGAGCAGGTCGCCGGAGCGCTGGTAGACGTCGGCCTCCTCGACGGTGCGGGCCGCGCCGGAGGGGGAGCCGGAGGCGCCGTCGGTGGTGGTCGTGCCCGGGGTGGCCGCCTCGGGGGCGCCGTTGACGCCGCCGGAGACCCGCCCGTCGGCGCTGGCCGAGCCGCCGCCGGGCGGCTGGGACTTGAAGGTGCTGGTCCCGAGGTCGTGCGGGCCATCGCTCCCCCCGCGGTTGCAGGCCGCGACGAGGGCGAGCAGGGCGACGGCGGACACCAGGCGGGTGGTGGTCATGTGCGGCCTCCGGCACGGGGCATGATCGGCGATCCAGCCCTCCACGAAGCATGGTGCGTGCCACCGCCAACAGCCCGTACGCCCTCGAATCGTACCGCCGGCGCTCGCGGGAAGGCGAGGGTGGGCCTCGGCTTTTCGAGGCCGGGTGGGGTACGGCCCCACCTCGGTGCGCCGCGGCCGGTCCCGGCCTGGCACCCGCCCCGCCGCCGTGGCACCCTGGCCGGGCCTTGAGATCCAGCCGCGCCGCCGTCCTCGCCCTCCTCGCCCTGACCGCCTGCAGCCGCCTCGGTTCCTGCGGCGCCCGCGGCGGCGCGCCGGCCGCCGGGTCCCGGGGGGAGCAGGCGGCTGGCGGCCCCGGTGAGCCGGCGAGGCCGGCCGGACCTTTCTCGCCGGGCGCTGCCGCGCCGACCTCGCCGGGCGACGCCGCTTCGACCGCTGGGCCGCCGGTGCGCCCCCCCTTCCGCTGCCTGCCGGAGGACGAGCCGAGCCCGGCCGCGCTCCTCCACCAGGCGGCCAGGGCCCTCGACGAGGAGCGGCCCGACGACGCGCTCGGCTGCGCCGACGAGGCGCTGCGGCTCGCCCCGCGCGGCGTGCGCGCCCTGGTGCTGCGCGGCGAGGCGTTGGCGGCGCTCGACCGGGTGCCGGACGCCCAGCTGGCGCTGACCCGCGCGCTGGCCGTCGATCCCGCGGACACCCCGGCCCTGGCCGCCGCGGCCGACCTCCACGTGCGGCGGCTCGGCGGCGCACACGACGCCCTGGAGGCCGGGCTGGAGCAGGCGCTGCGCGGCCTGCGGGCGCTGGCGCGGGTGCCGCGGCGCGAGCCCGGGCTGGCGGTCCGGCTCGAGCTGGCGGCCGCGGCGGCGCTCTCCGACCTGGGGCGGCCGGCCGAGGCGCTGCCGCACGCCGAGCGGGCCAGCGGGCTCGACCCGGAGGAGCCGGCAGCGCAGAGCGAGCGCGGCTTCGCGCTGTTCGAGCTCTGCCGCTTCGACGAGGCGCGCGCCGCCTTCCAGGCCGCGCTGGCCCTGGCCCCCGGCGACGCCTGGGCGCTCCACCACCTCGGGCTCCTGGCGGAGCGGCGCGGCGACCTCGCCGAGGCCGAGCGGCTCCTCGGCCAGGCGACCCGGGTGTCCCCCAAGGACTTCCCGCCGCCGGTCGCCATGCCGGCCGAGCCCTTCGCCGCCGAGGTGGCGCGGGCGGTGCGCGAGCTCCCCCCCGACGACCGGCGGGCCCTCGACGGCATCCCGGTCCAGGCGGCCGATCTCCCGGCGCTGGCCGACCTCACCGAGGGGCAGCCGCCGCTCTCGCCCACCATCCTCGGGCTCTTCCGCGGCCCGCCCATCGACGAGCGGTGCCGACCCGAGGACGGCGATCCCTGCCGCTCCATCGTCCTCTACCGCCGGAACCTGGCCCGCTTCGCCCACACGCCGGCCGAGCTCCTGCGGCAGATCCGGGTCACGCTGACGCACGAGCTCGGCCACCTGCGGGGCGAGGACGACGACGCCCTGCGGGATCGGGGGCTGCAGTGACGGGCGGCGCGCCGGCGCCGCCGCGGCTAGAATCCCCTCTTCCCAGGGAGCACGCCATGAACCGATCGAACCGCACCGCCGCCCTCCTCCTGGCCGTCCTCGCCGCCGGGGCGCTGGCCGGCTGCGGCACCTCCAAGGCCTCCGAGTGCTCCGCGGGGCAGGAGAAGGCCGACATCCACTCGGTCGCCACCGACTGGTACCTCTGGAAGGACGAGCTGGCTACGGTGGACGCCGGCGCCTTCGACGACCCCTCCGCCTACCTCGACGCGCTCACCGCCGGGCCGCGGGCCGACCAGCGGGACCGCCACTTCAGCTACCTGACCACCAAGGCGGCCAGCGCCGCCTTCTTCGACGAGGGGGAGAACCTCGGCTACGGCTTCGGCCTCGACACCCGCGGCACCCAGCTCTTGGTGGCCCAGACCTTCCCCGCCTCGCCGGTCTCGGCCGCCGGCCTGTCGCGCGGCGACGAGCTCGTCGCCATCGCCGCCGAGGTGGCCGGGCTCGGCGCCGCGGAGGCCCAGGTCTCGGAGATCCTGCGGCGGGCCTCCGCCCCGGCCACCGACCCGACGGCCGACCGGGCCGCCCTCTCCAAGGCCCTCGGCTCGGGGCAGGTGAGCACCCGCGCCTTCCGCGTGAAGAAGCTCGGCGCCACCGCCACCGTCGATCTGACCATGACGAGCGCCATCTACAGGCTCGACCCGGTGCCGGGCCTGGCGGCGCCCACCGTCCACACCGTGGGCGATCGGAGGATCGGCTACCTGCCGCTCCGCTCCTTCATCACCCCGGCCGAGGCCGACCTCCGCACCCTGGCCGCCAGCCTCAAGGCGGCCGGGGTCACCGACCTCATCGTGGACCTGCGCTACAACGGCGGCGGCCTGCTCAGGACCGCCAACGTGCTGCTCGACCTCCTGGGCGGGGCGCGGGCCGCCAGCGACCTGGCCTACGACTGGAAGTTCAACGCCGCCCACGCCGGCGCGGTCTCGCCCGTCTACTTCGCCCCCGAGGGGGGCTCGCTCTCGCCGACCCGGGTGGCCTTCATCCAGCGGGGCGGCTCCGCCTCGGCGAGCGAGCTGGTGGTCAACGCGCTCCTGCCCTACCTGGCCCCGGCGGCGGGCCCCGCCAACCTCGCCATCATCGGCGACCGGAGCTACGGAAAGCCGGTGGGCCAGATGTTCTTCGACCGGCCCAACTGCGACTGGCTCCTCGCGCTCATCACCTTCCGGCTGGTCAACGCCGACGGGATCGGCGAGTACTACCAGGGGCTGCCGTACACCGGCTTCCCCGGCGCCACCTGCCTGGCCGCCGACGACCTGGACCACCCGCAGGGCTCGGCCGACGAGGCCTCCACCCGGGCGGCGCTCGACTGGATCACCGGGGGCACCTGCGCCGGCGGCCCCATCCTGCCCGCCACCCCCGCGCTGGCGGCCCGGCGGCGGCTGGAGCGCGACGCCTTCGAGGCGAGCGCGCCGACCCTGGCGCAGCGGCAGATCCCGGGGCTGTACTGAGTTCCAGGGGGCGCACCGCCCCCTCCCCATCGGCAAAGCCGCTGGGGCCCCACCCCCCGAGAAGATGCCGCTCCGCGGGCCGGGGGCGCACCGCCCAAGAAGGAGCCGCTCCGCGGGCCCGGGCTGCGCCCGGGTCGTGAAGGGGGGGGGCGCACCGCGCCCTACCGCGCCCGCTCGAGCAGCGACTCGTAGAGCTTCTCGTACTGGGCGGCGCTCCGGTCCCAGGAGAAGTCCTGCGCCATGCCCCGCTTCACCATGGCCGTCCAGGCGCGGCGGTCCTGGTAGAGCTCCTCGGCCCGCTGCAGCGCCAGCAGCATGGCGCGCGGGTCGTAGTCGTCGAAGGTGAAGCCCGTCCCCTTCCGCCAGCCGTCGTAGTCCTGCACCGTGTCGGCCAGGCCGCCCACCCGCCGCACCACCGGCACCGTGCCGTAGCGGAGCGAGTAGAGCTGGTTCAGGCCGCAGGGCTCGAACCGGCTCGGCATGAGGAACACGTCGCCGCCCGCCTCCAGGCGGTGCGCCAGCCCCTCGTCGAAGCCGATGCGGACCGCCAGCTTGTGCCCGTTCCAGCGGGCCGCCTCGGAGAAGGCGTGCTCCCAGTCGCGCCGCCCGCTCCCCAGGAGCGCGATCTGCACGTCGCGCCGCAGCAGCATGGGCAGCGCCGCCAGCACCAGATCCATGCCCTTCTGGTCGGCCAGCCGGCCCACCATGACGATGAGCGGCACGTCCTCCCGCGCCGGCAGCCCCAGCTCCTCCTGCAGGGCCGCCTTGCAGGCCCGCTTGCCGGAGAGGTGGGCCGCGTCGTAGGGCACCGGCAGGTGGAGGTCGGCGGCCGGGTTCCACTCGTGGTGATCGATGCCGTTCAGGATGCCGTGGAGGTCGCGGTGGCGCTGCCGGAGCAGCCCGTCCAGCCCCCAGCCGCCCTCCGGCGTGGCGATCTCCTTGGCGTAGGTCGGCGAGACGGTGGTGATGGCGTCGGAGAAGACCAGCCCGGCCTTCATGAAGTTGAGCCGGTCGTGGAACTCCATGGCGTCGAGGCGGAAGACCTCCCAGGGCAGCTCGAGCGCCGGCAGGACCTCCTTCCGGAAGACCCCCTGGTAGGCCAGGTTGTGCACCGTGAAGACGCTGCGCAGCTTGCCGATCACCGGGTCCTCGCCCCGCTCGTGGCGGGTCATCCAGGCGGCCAGGCCGGTCTGCCAGTCGTTGAGGTGGAGGATGCGCGGCTTGAGCCCGAAGGCCGCCGGCAGCTCCAGGGCGGCGCGGCACAGGTAGGTGAACCGCTCGGCGTTGTCGCCGTACTCCTGCGGCCCGTCCCCGTAGAGCCCGCGGCGGTGGCCGTAGTACTGGAGGTGCTCCACCAGGTAGTGGGTCAGGGTGCCGCGCCTGCGCACGAAGACGGTGGTCGGGTCGGCCCAGCGGACCCGCAGGGCCCGGTGGAGCGCCTCGAAGCCGTGCTTCGCCGGGTCGATGGAGCCGTAGCGCGGCGAGACCACGCTGACGGCGTGGCCGCGGGCCGCCAGGGCCGCCGGCAGCGCGGCCGCCACGTCGCCCAGCCCCCCCGACTTGGAGAGCGGCGCCACCTCGGAGGCGACGAAGAGGATCTCCATGCGCCCCTGCGCCTAGGCGCCCACCTTGCGGAGGAACTCGGCCGCCTCCTCGGGCGGGACCGGGTTGATGTGGAAGCCCGAGCCCCACTCGAAGCCTGCCACCTGGGTCAGCGCCGGCATGACCTCGATGTGCCAGTGGTAGGAGGGCGTCGGCAGGTCGCGCAGCGGGTTGGTGTGGACCATGAAGTTGTAGGGCGGGTCGCCCAGCGCCGCCGAGAGGCGCCGGAGCGTGCTCCGGAGCGCCTGGGCGCACTGCCCCAGCCGCTCCTTCGGCTCGGCCTCGAAGTTCGACTCGTGGCGCTTCGGCACGATCCAGGTCTCGAAGGGGCTGCGCGGGGCCCAGGGAGCGAAGGCCACGAACTCCTCGTTCTCGAAGACCAGGCGGGAGCGCTCCTTGCGCTCCTGGGTCACCATGTCGCAGTAGATGCACCGCTCCCGGTGCTCGAAGTGCCGGCGGGCGCCGTCGATCTCGTCCTGCACCTGGCGGGGCGTGATGGGGAGCGCGATGAGCTGGGAGTGCGGGTGCTCCATGGAGGCGCCGGCCGGCGACCCCTGGTTCTTGAAGAGCAGGATGTAGCGGAAGCGCAGGTCGTTGCGCAGGTCGAGCATGCGCGCCTTGAAGGCGAACAGCACCTCGGTGACCTCGGCGTCGGTGAGGTCCTTCATGGCGCGGGCGTGGTCGGGGGTCTCGATGACCACCTCGTGCGCCCCCACCCCGTTCATGAGGTCGTAGATCCCCTCCGCCTTGCGGTCGAGGTCCCCCTCGATCTTGAGGGCCGGGAAGCGGTTGGGCACCACCCGCACCTTCCAGCCCGGCTCGTTGGCCGGCGTGCTGGGCGAGCGGCCCGAGACGTAGACCTCCCGCGGGGTCTTGTCCTCGTGGCCCGGGCAGAAGGGGCAGAGCCCGGGCGCCGGCGCCGGCTGCGGGCTCCTGAAGTCGCTCGGCTTGCGGGCGCGGTCGGTGGCGATGATGACCCAGCGGCCGACGATGGGGTCCCTGCGCAGCTCGGGCATCGGATCAGGCTCCTCTCGGCGCGGCCGGCGCCTCGTCCTCGGGCTGCGCGCGGCGCAGCGTCAGCGCCACCGCGGTGGCCACCAGCATGAGCAGCCCGCCGCCCACGTAGGGCGCGGCGGTGGAGACGTGATGGTAGCTGAAGGTGCCCGACTCCGGGCCGACGATGCGGCCCAGCGCCGAGGCCGACTCGCCGATCCCCATGGTCCCGCCCTGGTCGTCCTTCCTGGCCATGCGGGAGAGCATGGCGGAGAGCGAGGGGTTGGTGAGCGCCTGCCCCACCGACATGGGGGCCAGCACCAGGAGCAGCGTGCCGAGCGAGCCGGCCAGCGGCATGAGCAGCATGGTGATCCCCTGGAGCGCCAGCCCGATCACCAGGAGCCGCTGCTCGCCGAAGCGCCGGGTGAGCCGGCCGATGAGGCCGCCCTGCACGATGACCGCGATGACGCCGATGAAGGCGAAGACGTAGCCGACGTGGCGCTGGTCGAGCAGGAAGACGTCGTTGGCGTAGAGGGCGAAGGTGGCCTCCAGCGCGCTGAAGGCCATGATGGCGATGAGCGAGGTCAGGAGCAGCCGGCGGATGGCCGGGCGCTTGAGCTCCTCGGTGAGCGCCTCGAGGCGCGGCCGGTGGACCGCCGCCTTGCGGCTCTCCGGCTCGGGCAGGATGAACCAGGCCGCCACCAGGTTGACGGTGGAGAGGGCGGCCGCGGCCCAGCCCGGCGCCGCCAGGGAGTAGTGGGAGAGCCAGGAGGCGATGGCCGGCCCGAGGATGAAGCCGACCCCGAAGGAGGCGCCGATCATCCCCATCCCCTTGGCGCGGGTCTCCGGGGTGGTCACGTCGGCCACGTAGGCGCGGGCGATGGCCAGGTTGGCGGTGGCCGCCCCGGCGAAGAGGCGGGAGGCGAGCAGCCAGCCGAAGGTGGGGGCCACCGCGTAGCCGACGAAGCCGACCGCGGTCATGGCCACCGAGACCAGCAGCACCGGCCGCCGCCCGATCCGGTCGGAGAGCCGGCCCCAGATCGGCGCGAAGACGAACTGCATGGCCGAGTAGCCGGTCAGGAGGAGCCCGATCCAGGCCGTCGGCGCGCCCAGCTCGGCGGCGTAGCGGGGCATGACCGGGATGACCATGCCGAAGCCGAGCAGGTCGATGAAGACGATGAGCAGCAGGATGGAGAGGGCGCGGCGATTCACGGGCGCGCAGCATACCCGAGAAGCGGCCAATCGACAGGGGGATCGCCACCTTGGAGCGGCCTGCCGCCGCCCCTGGAGCGGGGGACGCACCAGCCAGGCCGGCCGGTGCGCCCCGCCCGGGGGAACGTCCCCTTACTTCGCGGCCGGCCCCGCCTTGGGCGCCGGGAAGCCGCGCTTGCGCATGAGCGCGCCCACCCCGGCGTCGCGGCCGCGGAAGGCCCGGTAGGCCTCGGCCGGATCGACGGTGTTGCCGGCCGAGAAGACGAACCTCTTGAGCCGGGCCGCCACCGCCGCGTCGTAGGGGCCCTTGGCCTCGGTGAAGGCCTCGAAGGCGTCGGCCGAGAGGGTGTCGGCCCACAGGTAGCTGTAGTAGCCGGCCGAGTAGCCGTCGCCGCTGAAGACGTGGCTGAACTGCGGCGTGCGGTGGCGCATCACGATCTCGCGGGGCATGCCGAGCCCGTCCAGGGTCGCCTTCTCGAAGGCGGCCGGGTCGATGGGGGTGGTGGCGCCGGCCAGGTGGGCCTTCATGTCCACCAGCGCCGCCGAGAGGTACTCCACGGTGGCGAAGCCCTGGTTGAACCTGGCGGCCCGCTGGATCTTCTCGCGGAGGGCCCGGGGCATGGGCTGGCCGGTGGTGACGTGGCGGGCGAAGCCGTCCAGCACCTCCGGGGTCTCCAGCCAGTGCTCCAGGATCTGGGAGGGGAACTCCACGTAGTCGCGCGCCACCGAGGTGCCGGAGAGCGAGGGGTACTTCACGCTGGAGGAGAGGCCGTGCAGGGCGTGGCCGAACTCGTGGAAGAGCGTGGAGGCGTCGTCCCAGCTCACCAGCACCGGCTGGCCCGGCTGGCCCTGCACGAAGTTGGCGTTGTTGGAGACGATGGTGGCCACCTCGCCGTCCAGCCGCTCCTGGTCGCGGTAGGCGTTCATCCAGGCGCCGGAGTGCTTGCCGACCCGCGCGTAGGGGTCGAAGTACCAGAGGCCGACGTGCTTGCCGGCGCCGTCCTTGACCTGCCAGACCCGCACGTCCGGGTGGTAGACCGGCACGCCCTGGGCCGGGGTGAAGTGGAGGTCGAGCAGCCGGCCCGCCACCATGAACATCCCCTCGCGGAGCTGCTCGAGCTGGAGGTAGGGCTTCACCTCGGCCTCGTCGAGGTCGTACTTCTGCTTGCGGACCTTCTCGGCGTAGTAGCGGTAGTCCCAGGGCTCGATGGTGAGCTTGTCGCCGGCCTTGTCGGCCACCGCCTGCATGTCGGCGACCTCCTCCTTGACCCGGGCCACCGCCGCTGGCCAGACCGCCTCCATGAGCCCCATGGCCTTCTCGGGCGTGCCGGCCATGGAGTCCTCCACCCGCCAGTGGGCGTGGGTGGGGTAGCCGAGGAGCTTGGCCCGCTCGGCGCGGAGCGCGAGGATCTCGGTGATGAGCGGCTTGGTGTCGTTCTGGTCGCCGTGGTCGCCGCGGGAGACGAAGTTGCGCCAGACCTTCTCGCGCAGGTCCCGCCGCGTCGAGTTGGCCAGGAAGGGCTCCACGCTGGAGCGGGTGTTCTGCACCACCCAGCCGCCCTTCTTGCCGGCCGCCTCGGCGGCCGAGGCCAGGGCCGAGCGGAACGCAGGGGACAGCCCGGCCAGGTCGGCCTCGGTGGTGAGCAGGGTTTGGTAGCCGGCCTCCTCGGCCAGGATGCGCTGGCTGAAGGTGGTGAAGAGCGTGGCCAGCCGCTCGTTGATGGCGGCCACCCGCTTCTTGGCGGCGGCGTCGAGCCTGGCGCCGGCGCGGACGAAGCCGGTGTACTGCAGCCAGGCCAGCCGCTGCTGCTCGGGGTCGAGGCCGGCCGTCTTGCGGGCCTGGTAGACCGCGTCGATGCGGGCGAAGAGCTTCTCGTTCTGGGTGATCTTGTCGCCGAAGGCGGCCAGCTTGGGCGCCATCCTGAGCTCCACCGCCTGGTAGTCGGGGGTGGAGAGGCTGGAGCCCCAGATGCCGTAGATGCGCCCGACCCGATCCAGGGTCCGGCCGGAGCGCTCCAGCGCGGCCAGGGTGTTCTCGAAGGTGGCGGGGGCCGGGTCGGCGGCGATCCGGTCGATGGCCTTGAGCTGCTCGGCCATGCCGGCCTCCAGGGCCGCCTCGAAGTCGGCCACCTTCACCGCCTGGAACGGCGGCACGCCACCGTACGGGCCGGTCCAGGGCTGGAGGATGGGGTTCATGGGCGGCGACTCCTTGGCGGCCGGCGCGGGCGTGGCGGCGGTGACCGGGGCCGGCGAGGCCGCCAGGGCGGCGGCGAGGGCGAGCGTGGTGACGAGCATCGGCATGTGGGTGTTCCCCGTGCGGATTGGAGGGCTTGAGCGCCGCATACCTTCACGGCCGATCGGGTGCCGGTCAAGGCGAAAACGGGGGCGGGGCGGGGTGGGCTGCTTGAGGACGGCAAGGGCTCCGCCTCCGATCGTCGAGCGGTGCCGTGGCGCGCATTTCCTGGCGTCCGGTGCCGTGGCGCCCTTCCGGGCCTTCCGGCCTGGCCGTCGCGCCGGGCCGCGGCTCTCGCGGCGCCGGTGCTGCTCGGAGGCCTCGGCGCGCGGCGCGGGGAGCGTGTGTGGCGCGCCTGCGGGGCTAGGCTCCGGGGGCTTCGCTCCCGGAGCCGTCGGACAGGTCCTCGGCGCGCACACGGACAGACGGCGCGCCGAGGCTCACCCTGGCCTGCCCTCGCGCCGCTGCGAGAGCGGCCCTTCGCGCCGTCCAGGCCTCACGGCCCTGCGGGCGCTGGGGCCGGATTCGAGCCACAACTCTCCCAGCGCGGCGACTCGCTCCTGCCAAGTGCTCCTCCCGAGCACGGAAGAAGCCGTAGATGGCCCGGCCACCCGGTCCGTCGCGCGGCGCCAGCGCCCTTCGGATGACCCATGCCCGTCGCGAGGCGCTCGATGCCGTCGCCGAGCCGGGCCACCCGAGGAGGGAGCAGCGCAGGCGGGCTTGCAGCCCGTCGAGCAGCGCACCGA
>Ga0209682_10000661_pt1 | contig 11716 bp, 12 predicted proteins | sample DOMMetBare2Fresh_2_FD_187471 | JGI IMG/M metagenome (GOLD analysis project Ga0209682, IMG submission 187471) | Wetland sediment microbial communities from St. Louis River estuary, USA, under dissolved organic matter induced mercury methylation -... | ecosystem: Environmental > Aquatic >...
CCTCCTCATCGTCTCCGAGGAGACCGAGGGCGAGGCCCTGGCCACCCTGGTGGTCAACAAGCTGCGCGGCACGCTGCACGTCTGCGCCGTCAAGGCCCCGGGCTTCGGCGACCGCCGCAAGGCCATGCTGGAGGACATCGCCACCCTCACCGGCGGCAAGCTCATCGCCGAGGAGCTCGGGCTCAAGCTCGAGCAGGTGACGCTGAAGGACCTGGGCCGCGCCAAGCGCATCACGGTGGACAAGGACAACACCACCATCGTCGACGGCCACGGCAAGAAGGAGGACATCGAGGCCCGCGTCAAGGTCATCCGCGGCCAGATCGCCGACACCACCTCCGACTACGACAAGGAGAAGCTGCAGGAGCGCCTGGCCAAGCTGGTCGGCGGCGTGGCGGTCATCAACGTCGGCGCGGCCACCGAGACCGAGATGAAGGAGAAGAAGGCCCGCGTCGAGGACGCCCTGCACGCCACCCGCGCGGCCGTGGAGGAGGGCATCGTCCCCGGCGGCGGCGTCGCCTACCTGCGGGCCGTCAAGGGCTTCGACGGGCTCAAGGTGTCCGAGGGCGAGAAGTTCGGCCTCGACATCGTGCGGCGCTCCCTCGAGGAGCCGCTGCGCCAGATCGCCGCCAACGGCGGCTACGAGCAGGCCATCGTGGTCAACCGGGTGAAGGAGTCCAAGGAGGCCAACTTCGGCTTCAACGCCGCCACCGGCGAGTACGAGGACCTGGTCAAGGCCGGCGTCATCGACCCGACCAAGGTCTCCCGCTACGCGCTGCAGAACGCCGCGTCGGTGGCCTCGCTCATGCTCACCACCATGGCGATCATCGCCGAGAAGCCCAAGGACGAGAAGGGCGGCGGCATGGGCGGCGGTATGGGCGGCGGCATGGGCGGCGGCATGGGCGGCATGGACGGCATGATGTAGCCCGCGCCGGGCTCGACGGGCCTCCGTGCCCGCCATCGCCTGGACCAGTTCGAGCGGGGCCCCCGGCTGACGGGCGGCCCCGCTTCCTTTTTCACTGACAGCGCGGCGCCGCGGCCCGTAGCATCGGGCCGTGCGCACCCACCTCGCCCTCGCCCTGGCCGCGGCGGTCCTCGGCGCCGGCGCCTCCGGCTGCGCCTCGACCGGAGGCGGCGGGGCCGGCGGCGTCCGCACCCGGCGCCCGCTGGCCCACCCCATCAACGGCCGCGTGGTGGCGGTCTATCCGTTCTCCTTCCGCTGGGAGGAGCCGCCCTGGCGCCAGCACCTGCTGTCCATGGACGCGGTGGACGCCCTCTCGCGGCGCAACCGGGTGGTCCTCTTCGGCCCCGGCGAGTTCCGCGTGCTGCGCCCCGACGCCGACGACCCGCGCCTCGGCACCGACCTCATGCGCACGCTGGCCGACCGGGGCCAGCCCGTGACCGGCTTCGTGGCGCTGCGCGCCTGGGCCGAGCGGCGCGTGGCGCAGACCAGCACCACGGTGCGCGGCGGCGGCGCGGCGGCGGCGGTGGAGACCCGCTACGTCGAGCACCTCGAGCTGCTCGACGGCCAGGGGGACGGGGTGCTGCTGGAGCTGGAGGGTGAGGCGCTCGGCGAGCCGGGCGCGGCGGTCGACCCGTCCGACCCGACCCCCGAGCTGACGCGGCTCCATCGCAGGCTGGTGGCGGCCGCCTGGGAGGCGCTGCTGCCGCGGCTCGGCGACCGCCCGCTGCCCGGCCTGCCCGTCGAGACGCGCTGGCTCCCCGCCGCCGCGCTCGCCTGGAGCCCGGCCGTGAGCGCGGGGCCCGGGTCGACGGCCGACCCGCTGGAGGCGGACCTGGCCCGGCTCGGCGCCTACCGCTTCGTCGACCCGGGCGCCGACGACGCCACCCTGGCGAAGCGGCTCCGCCTGCCGGGCGGCCTGCTGGTCGAGCGGGCGGAGGGCCCGTTCGCGGCGCTCCGGGCCGGCGACGTGATCACCGCCGTGAACGGCGAGCCGGCGGCGGGACGCCACGTGCTGCAGCGGGCCGTGGCGCTGTCGCGGACCGGGGCCCTCGACCTCTCGGTGGTGCGGGACGGGGCGCGGCGCAGCGTGACGGTGGTGGCACGCTGAGGCACCGGCGCCGCCGTGCCCGCGTCAGGAGGGGAAGAGCGCCTCGGCCACGGCGCCGAGCGCGGCCGCCACCTCGTCGGGCCAGGCCGCCAGCGGCAGCGCCAGCAGGAAGGCCATGGCGAGCGCGGTGAGGCGCGGGTGGGCCCGCGCGGGGAGGCGGCCCTCGACGACCGACACGCCGGTGAGCGCCAGCGTGAGGAGTCCGCCGGTCACCAGCGCCGCCGGCCCGGGGAAGCCGAGCAGCACGAGGGCGCCGGCGATGACCAGCAGCGCCAGCACGTTGATGACGTCCCGGCCGTTGGAGGCCCACCAGGCGCGGTGCTCCTGGCGTCGCAGCCGATCGCCCAGCTCCTCGAGCTGGACCGCTCCCGCCACCGCCGCCACCAGGGCCACCAGCGCGCTGAGCCGCTCGGTCTCGGTGCGTGGCTCGAGCGTCCACATGGGAGGATGCTACCCGCCGTGGCGGGCGCGCCGCGACCCCCCGGGCGGTATGGTCCCCACCGCCCCCGCCTTCCCACGCCCTCCCCACCCAAGGAAGCCCGCATGTCCGACCGGCTCTGCGTCGTCACCGGGACCACCTCCGGCATCGGCCTGGCCCTGGCCAGGATCCTCGTCGAGCGCGGCTGGAGCGTGCTCGGCGCCGCCCGCCGGCCCGCCCCGCTCTCCCACCCCGCCTACCGGTACGCCCAGGTGGACCTGTCCGACGCGTCCGCGCTGGAGGCCTTCTGCGCCGGGCCGCTCGCGGAGGCCCTGGGCGCGCCGGGCCTGCGCCGGCTCGGTCTGGTCAACGACGCCGGAGCCCTCGGTCCGGTGCTCCCCGCCTCGCGCCTCGGCGCGGGGCCAGTGACCCGCGTCCTCGCCGTGAACGTGGTGGCGCCGCTGCGGCTCATGGGCGCCCTGCTGGCCGGCGCCGCGGGGCGGCCGCTGCGCGTCGTCAACGTCTCGTCCGGCGCCGCCACCCGCGCCTACGCCGGCTGGGCGGCCTACTGCGCCTCCAAGGCCGCGCTCCGCATGGCGGGCCAGGTGGTGGCGGCCGAGGCGGCGCCCCGGCCGCCCGGTTCTGCCGGACCGCCGGCCCTGGCGGTAGTGAGCTACGAGCCGGGCGTGGTGGACACCGCCATGCAGGCGGAGCTGCGCGGGGCGGCGCGCCAGGACTTCCCGCTGCTCGACCGCTTCCTGGATCTCCACGCCCGCGGCGCCCTGGTGTCCCCCGAGCGGCCCGCCCGGGAGATCGCCGACCTGCTGGAGCGCGACGACCTCGCCCCCTTCGAGGAGCGGCGGCTGGGGGCGTGAGCGTGCCGATCCGCGCCCTCCATCCCGCGGTGCTGCTCGCCCTGGCCCAGCTCCTCTGGGCCGGCAACTTCGTGCTCGGCCGCGCCGTCAGCGCGCGCATCCCGCCGGTCACCCTCGCCTTCTGGCGCTGGGTGGTGGCGCTGATCGTGCTGCTCCCCTTCACCTGGCGCGAGGTGCGGGCCGGCTGGCCGGTGGTGCGCCGCTCGCTCGGCGTGCTCGTGCCGCTCGGCATCCTGGGCGTCGGCAACTTCAACACGCTCGTCTACCTCGGCCTCGGCAGCACCACCGCCACCAACGCGGCGCTCCTCAACTCGGCCTGCCCGGCCTTCATCCTGGTCATCGGACCGCTCCTTGGTGCCTCCCGCCCAGGCGGGAGGCAGGTGGCCGGCATCCTCACCTCGCTGGTGGGGGTGCTCGCCATCGTGGCCAGGGGCGACCCCGCCACGCTGGCCGGCCTGGCCTTCAACCGCGGCGACGCCTGGGTGCTGGCGGCGGTGCTCTCCTGGGCCTTCTACACGGTGCTGCTCGGCCGCCGCCCCGCCGGCCTCCACCCCATGGCGCTCCTCACCGTGCTCGTGGCCATCGGCCTCGCCTGGATCGCCCCCTGGTACGCGCTGGAGGCGGCGCGTGGCGCGCGCCTGCCCTGGGATGGCGCGACCGCCGCCACCCTGGCCTACGTGGGCGTCATGGCCTCGGTGGTGGCCTACGCCGCCTGGAACCACGGGGTGGCGTCGCTCGGCGTGTCGCGGTCGGGGGCCTTCCTGCACCTCCTGCCCGCCTTCGCCACCGTGCTCTCCATGCTGCTCCTCGGCGAGACCTTCCACGCCTACCACGCGGTGGGCATCGCCCTCGTGCTGCTGGGCGTGCGGGTGGCGAGCGGCGGGCCGCCGCCGGCCGAGGCGCCGGACGCGTGACGGCCTGCCGCCGGAATAGATGGAGGCGTCCGGCGAGGCCCCCCGCTTGGAGCTGGAAGCACGGCCGGTGCCCCGGCTAGGAGCGAGCCATGGACGACGCCATCCAGCCCCGCCCGCCGCTGCCACCCTTCACCTCCGAGACGGCCGTGCAGAAGGTCCGCGCCGCCGAGGACGCCTGGAACGGACGCGAGCCGCAGCGCGTGGCGCTGGCCTACACGCCCGACAGCCGGTGGCGAAACCGCAGCGAGTTCATCCGCGGCCGGGCCGAGATCGTGGCCTTCCTCACGCGCAAATGGGCCCGCGAGCTCGACTACCGGCTCATCAAGGAGCTCTGGGCCGTCCAGGGCAACCGCATCGCCGTCCGCTTTGCCTACGAGTGGCACGACGACGGCGGCAGCTGGTTCCGCGCCTACGGGAACGAGAACTGGGAGTTCGACGGGAATGGCCTGATGCAGGTGCGCCACGCCTCCATCAACGACCTGCCCATCCGGGAGTCGGAGCGGCTCTTCCGCTGGCCGCTGGGACGGCGCCCCGACGGCCACCCCGGGTTGACGGACCTCGGGCTGTAGAATCGGTCCATGTACCTCCCTGCCCACTTCGCCGAGACGCGCGTCCCGGTGCTCCACGAGGCCATCCGGCAGGCCGGCCTCGCAACCCTGGTGACCGTCGGCCAGGGCGGGCTCGGCGCGAGCCACCTGCCGCTGCTCCTCGAGCTCGAGCCCGGCCCGCTCGGCCGCCTGGTCGGGCACGTGGCGCGCGCCAACCTGCAGTGGAGCGCCACGCCGCCCGGCGCGGAGGCGCTCGCCATCCTTCTCGGGCCCGACGCCTACGTGACGCCCTCCTGGTACCCGACCAAGCGCGAGACCGGCCGCGTCGTGCCGACCTGGAACTACGTGGCCATCCACGCCCACGGTCCGATCCGCTTCTTCGACGACCGGGCGCGGCTCCTCGATCTCGTGACCAGGCTCACCGATCACCAGGAGCAGCCCCGCGCCGAGCCCTGGAAGGTGAGCGACGCGCCGGCCGACTACGTCGAGGACCTGCTCCGGGCCATCGTCGGCGTCGAGCTGACCATCACGCGGATCGAGGGGAAGTGGAAGGCGAGCCAGAACAAGGGCGAGGCCGACCGGCAAGGCGTGGGCCGGGGGCTCGCCGAGGCGGGGCAGGTGGAGCTGGCGCGCCTCGTGGACCGGGGGACGAAACGTGAGTGAGGGGCCCATGCTGACGCACCACCGCCCCGTCGGCCAAAGCGGGTGCCGGGGCTGCTTCGACTCGGCGCTGCCCAGGCCGCCGTGATGAAGCCTGGTCGGGGTCGGCGCTAGCGGGATCAGTCCCCCAGCTTGCGCAAGCTCTCGCGATGCTCTGCCAGCGCGCGGTCCATGGCCTCCTGGATGCGGTCTTTGCGGCTCCTCATCGGTTCGATGATGAGTGCGTCGCCTTCGACCCGTGCCTCGACCTCGGTCCCTGCCACGTAGCCGAGCAGGTCGACCATCGACGAGTCGATGACGACAGCAAGGCCCTCTCCTGTATCGACGAGCTTCGTTCGCACATCGGCCTCATTCAGGGGGCCACCAGACCGGGATGCGAGCGTGGTTGTACTGGCGCCGATACCGGCTCGCCATGGCGCGCGCCTCCCCCCAAGAGACGTGACCTCGATCCACCAGCTCTCCGACGAGCCCGTGGAAGGACAGGACTCTCCCGCGAAGCTCCTCGATGGCTCGGCGAATGGCCGCCTTGTCCTGAAGCACCGCGATCGCATTCGGGTGGTGGTGGCAGTACGCGATCACCGAATGCTCGCCTGGCCCTTCGGTCCTGGGATCCACCTGGAGGGCGACCAGCGTGGCCGCCTCGGGGGAGTCGGCCACGAGGGCGGTGACATCTCCCGCGATGGCCTTGGCGAACCGCTGGGCGCGCAGCTCGGCATCGCCAGGCGCCTCCAACTCATCCCATACGACGTCCGTGACGATGACCGGCAAGGCGCCACGCGACGCGAGTCCAAGGCCGCTGCCGGCCTGCTCGAGTGCGATGACGACATCGGTATCGAGAACGAACCGGATCACAGCGAAGCCGCGAGCGCCTCCGGGTCCTTGCCGCCGAGGAGTTCGCGAGCCCTGCCCCGCGAGATGCTGTCCTTCGCGTAGGCCTCCAGCACGCGGCGCTCGAGCCCATCAAACCGCGTGTCCTCCTCAAAGCCGCCTAGCGGATCGGTCTCTGGCTCGCCGAGCGTGATGCTCTCGGCGATGCGCTCGTCGAAATACCCGAGGTTGTGGAGGTGCCACGTGGTCGCCGCGTAGCCCATGCCGACATGGGCGCGCACCCGCTCGACGAGCGCCTTTGCTTCGTCGTAGCCGATCGTCGCCCTGGGTTGGCCACCCACCTCGGCGACGGCGCCTGCTGGCGCCAAGAACATCGCGGCAAAGGCGTCCGCCCGCTTCTCCGTGGGCTTCTTGTCGAACCAGGCGCGAACGTCGCGATCGGGAATCTCGTCCGCCGTGACATCGGTGACGCCAAGATCGAGCAGTTGGTGGCCGAGCTCGTGCGCCAGGGCAAACCGGCGAGTCGTTTCGACCGCGACATCGAGGTTCACCGCGACCAGGCGGGCCGATCCCGACCGGCAGGCGGCCCCAAGCACTCGCGCATCTGCGAAGTGGTGCCGGAGAACGAGCACGTCGAACTGGTCTTCAAGGAGGCGGGCGAGATTCCGGAGAGGTCCGGGTCGAGCCAGCACATTGCGCGCGGCAATCGCGGCCGCATATCCAGGCCGATGGGCGTCCCTCTCCGGGGCTGGAGCGGGAATGAATCCGTCCGCGGGTCGGGGCGCCCGGAGTAGCTCTCCGGCCTCGGTGAACGCTCGGGCCCGTCGCAGTCCCAGTGCGAGCACCTCCCGATCCCCGTCGGTCAACCAGGCGGCACCCACCCCTTTGAGAACGATGCTCGGCTCGACGGGCGCCTGCACCACCGGAGCCTGACTGTGAGCGAACGAGGTCAGGGGCACCCCAAGCTCGTTCGCGATCCGCATCAGCGCGGCGACACCGAGCCCGCCGTGACCTGCCTCGAAGGCCTCCAGCGCGCTGGCCGCGACCCGTGCCCGCTTGGCCAGCGTCGACGCATCAAGGCGAGCCTCCTCGCGCCGGGCATGAAGCCGACGACCGAGCTCTACGACGCCTGTGGCAGGGCTTCCCATAGGGGAAATTATCCTATTCCATCGTGTGGACTTTTTCTCCATCCCCCGGCTACCACGCCCGCAGACCCCCTTCGGGGAGACGACTTCCGCCGCTGGGCAAGCTGGGCGCCTGCAGGTGAACCCGGCAGACGCTTGGGTAGACCGCGAACCTCACACATCGCCGCGGAGGAGCCGGACCTTCCGCGGGCGCCCGGGCGGCCGGCCGAGCGCCACGTACATCTTGGCGAACTCGACGTCGTCGCGGCCGAGCGCCGGGTAGTCCTCGAGGAGGACCTCGACGGGCTCCTTGTGGGCGCGACCGCCCACGAAGCGGACGGCGATGCGCGTGCCGGCGAAGGTCGGCTCGCCGCTCAGGACGTCGGGGCGCGAGACCACCCGGTCCCGGCCGCGCAGGAAGAGCGCGACACGGGCCTCGACGCGGGCCACCAGGTCGTCGATGGGGAGCACCACCGGCACCCCGCCCTCCAGGACGAGCCGGTGTTTCTCGCGCCGCCAGCGGCCGCGCCGCGCTGCGCCGGCCGACAGGAGGTCGAATAGGTCGCGCCGGTCCTTCTTCGGCAGCTCGATGGGCAGCTCGGCCACGAGACAGAAGTAGAGCAGCTCGCGGGGGCGGAAGCGCCGCGCCCCGGCCGAGGAGCGCGAGGCGCGGACCACGTGCGCGGCCAGCTCGTGACGGATGACCTTCTCGGTGACGCCGGAGAGGACGGCGGCCTCCTTGAGGCTCAGCTGGGTGTCGGCCCGGGCGGTTCCGTTCATAACCATGACCACACCGCGGTCATTATTATAGCCGGACGGGTGCGCCGTCCGCAACTTGGTCGGCCGTTGCGAGGAGGCGCGCGGCCTGGTCATCGGCCGCAAGAGCCACTACGGCTCCAAGTCGAAGCGCGGGACAGAAGTGGCCGCGCACTTCTACGCGCTCTTCGAGACTGCCAAGCTCGTCGACGTCGACCCAAGGCGTACCTGCGCCGCGCCGTCCTCGCCGTGGTCATGGGCGAACCGTTGCCCCTGCCGCACGACCTCGCTCCCCGCGCCTGACCCCCGCCGCCGACCGGCCCCCGCCGAGCCCCCGGGATGGGGCGGGCGAGGTCTTACGATGAAGCGAGTTACACCTCGCATGCACTACCCCCACTGGACACCTCAACGCTCAGTTCCTCGCACGTACTTGGTCGAATGTACTTGCCGCGCCCCGTCGTGACCTGAACGCCCGCGCCGGTGAGGGCGCACGACCATTGAGACCGAGGGCCGCAGGCGACGCGCCGAGCCCCGCTCAGTGCCGAGTAGGCCCGAGCGCCTTGAACACCAACCCTACGCCGCCGACCTCGACCATATCGTTGTCCACCAACTCGAGCTCGGCCACGCGCTGGCCGTTCACGAACGTCCCCCCGGACGAGCCGCAGTCTACGACTGTCACCATGTAGTCGAGGAGGCAGCCATCCCCTTCACTCTCCATCGGCTTCAAGACCAGCTTGCAGTGGGTCTGGTCCAGGGCGGGATCGTCCAAGACGATCTGATTGCTGAGGCCGCGGCCGACGGTGACCGTAGGGATGGAGGGCGACAGGGGGAACGTCTCTCCCGCCCTTGGCCCTGAGGAAACGCGAAGCCAAGCGATGGGGCGCGTCTTGAGATTCACGGAGGGGAGCGCGTTTGGGGTCGCGTTCGGCTGAGACGGCGCCGCCCTTTCCACGACGCCACCCAACGCCGGGCCGATGCGCGGCGGCCAGAAGGTCACTTCCCGCCCCTGGCTCATGGCACGCACCACGACGAACCCGAGAAGGCCTACGAGAATGGACGCCGCGCCGATCAGGACGGGGACAGGGACAAGCTTCAGAATGTCGAGCATGGTCGCACCCCGCTGCGAGTGGTCTCATCGTAGCATCGTGTCCCCCGCCGTGGCCCGGTCGGTCGGGTTACCACGGGCCGGGGCGAGGATGTGCCTTCATCAACCCTCGGGACGTTTGACTCGCCGTGCACCTCGCCGCCCAGGAAAGCCTCGAGCGCCATGGCGCGTCAACAGGGCGGGCGCCTTCGAGCCGGCGCGCCCGGACCGCAGGCAAGGGCCATCACCCGACGTCGCGGGCCAGCCGAACCTTCCGCGGGCGGCCAGCAGGCCCTGGAGGCCGCGCTCCGCGTCCTCACCCTCCTGCGCGAGCTGGCCCGGCCCGAGCCAAAGGATCTGGGTTCGCTCGTCCAGCCGATCCTGGTGGAGGTGCGGGTGCTCGGGCGTGGCCGGTTGGCCTCGCCGGTTTCGATTCCCCCACCCTGCCGCCGTCCCCGCCGTGCGCCTCGCTACCCGAGCAGCTTCAGCGCCACCTGCGGCATCTGGTTGGCCTGGGCCAGCACCGACACCCCGGCCTGCATCAGGATCTGCGCGCGCGACATCCGGCTGGTCTCCTCCGCCACGTCCACGTCCTTGATCCGCGAGTTGGCCGCGGAGAGCGACTCGGAGAAGGCCTGGATGTTGGCGATGGCGCTCTGGAGCCGGTTGCCGGTGGCCCCCAGCGTGGCCCGGTTGGAGGAGATGGTCTCCAGGGCGCCGTCGATGGAGGCCAGCGCGGCGAGGGCGCCGGACTTCGACGCGAGGGACAGGCCGGCCACGCCGAGGCCGGCGGTGGCCGCACCGCCTCCTCCGCCGCTGGCGCTGTAGGTAAGCCCCATGGCCGCGAAGCCCGCGTTCGCGGCCGCCGAGCCGATGCCGACCGCCGCGGGGTCGACCCCGCCCGCCGCCAGGAAGCCGGACATGAACGTGTACATGCCGGCCATGTCCGCCCATCCCTGCGCGGTCGTCGGTGGCACGACCACCAGGAGCGCACTGGAGGCAGCGTTCACGTCGCCCCCTGCCGCGACGAGGGCGGTGGCGAAGTTCTGATAGCCGGCGGCCAGGGTCGCGTTCCCGGCGGTGCCTCCGTCGCGGGTGGCCTGGACGAGGGCGAGCCCCTGGGCCTGCGGCGGCGTCGGGCTTCCAGGGATGCCGAGGATGTCGCCCCCCGGAGTCCCTCCAGCTCCGATGAAGCCCACTTCGTAGATGAAGTACGAGGCGTACACCTGGTATTGGGTGGGGTTCGGGTCTGCCGGAGGGACGAGCGCGTCGTAGGCGGTCTGGGTCGCCGTGGTCATGTCTCCTCCGGACAGGACGGCGGCGCCGAGCTGGTCGCTGGCAGCCCGGGCAGCGGCGGCGATGGGCGAGGTCGCCCCGGCGGTGAACGGGCCAGGTGGGCCCGCGCCTGCCGCCGCGGTCGTCGCGTTCAGCGTGTTGAACGAGATGACGTCGTTCCCCGTCGCCGCGATCCCCACCTGGAAGTCGAGCGTGGCCGCCGAGCCGTCGAGCAGCTTGGTCCCGTTGTACTCGGTCACCTGCGAGATTCGCTGCAGCTCTGCGAGGAGCTCCTGCCCCTCCGTGTCGATGTACCCCCGCTCCCTGTTCCCCACCCCGTCGGAGCCCGACTGCATGGCGAGCTCGCGCAGCCGGGTCAGGATGTTGGCCTGCTCGTTGAGCGCCGCCTCGGTGGATTGGACCACCGAGAGCCCGTCGTTGGCGTTGCGGGTCGCCTGGTTGTAGCTCCGGATCTGAGACTCGAGCTTGGTCGAGATTCCCAGCCCCGCCGCATCGTCGCCGGCCTTGGTGATGCGGAAGCCGCTCGACAGGCGTGACAGCGCGCTGTCGAGGGCGTTCTGGGTGGCGGTGAGGTTCCGCTGGGCGTTGAGGGACGTGACGTTGGTGCGGATCGAGAGAGACATGGTCGTGCTTGGCCCGCCTGGCGAGGTGGCTGGAGTGCGGGGCGTCCGAGATGGCGTTCCTGCCTCGACTTCGGCCCGACGGCAGATCCGCTTAAGGGGTCAGCGGTCGATTCGGCGGGACGCGCTTGCCGCCCGGCCGATCTTGCCCGGTTCACCCCTGGTCGATGCGACGACGCGCGGGGCCAGCCGCCCTGGCGGCCCCGCTTCCGGTCGGCCAGTTCTTCCGCTGGCCAGCCATCTCGGGCGGAGAGGGTGGCGCTCGTCCATTGAGGACGACTTCGACACCTTCACCATCGACCGAACGCCCTGCGACGGGGAGGTCGCAGCGGCACGGCAGTGCTGGGGCCGAACCCCGAAAGAGGGCCAGCCCAAGGAGCTGCCACATCAGCACAAATGCCGGAGCCGCCCTGTAAGCCGGGTCCTGTCTCCACGGGGGCCTCGCGACCCCCGCGGCGGCGGACATTCCTCTCGGACGTGCGTTGCCGCACGCCTCTAGCGAGCCGTACCCGGAGGCTGGGGCG
>Ga0209682_10000663_pt1 | contig 11683 bp, 13 predicted proteins | sample DOMMetBare2Fresh_2_FD_187471 | JGI IMG/M metagenome (GOLD analysis project Ga0209682, IMG submission 187471) | Wetland sediment microbial communities from St. Louis River estuary, USA, under dissolved organic matter induced mercury methylation -... | ecosystem: Environmental > Aquatic >...
CCACCTGGACGCTCGACGTGACGCCGGGGCTCAAGGCGCGGGCCGGGGTCGACAGCGACGTCACCGAGGCCACCATCGATCTCAACGTGCCGCAGGCGCCGCGCGAGGGCGAGGTCTCCACGCCGGTCTCCACCTCGCCCACCATCGGGCTCTCGAAGTCGACCACCCAGCGCCAGCCGGGCGCCTTCGCCGACCTGCGATGGGAGCCGGGGGCCGGCCTCACCGTCATCCCCGGCGTGCGGACGGACTACTACAGCCCCATCGCCCGCTGGACCGTCGACCCGCGCCTCGCCCTGCGCTGGGAGGTGCGCCCCGGCACCACGCTGAAGGGAGGCGTGGGGCTCTACCAGCAGCCGCCCCAGCCGGACGAGAGCGACGAGACCACCGGCAACCCGCACCTCTTCGCGCCGCGCTCGGTCCACTACGCGGCCGGCCTGGAGCACCGGCTCGTCGACGGCGTCGACCTCGACCTGACGGGCTTCTACAAGAGCCTGTCGCGCCTGGTGGTGCGCAACCCGGACAACGCCTTCGACCCCGCCGCGCCCATCTACCTCTCGGCCGGCACCGGGCGGGTCTACGGCCTGGAGACGACCCTCAAGGCGCGCTTCGGCGAGCGCTTCTTCGGCTGGATCGCCTACACCTACCAGCGGGCCTTCCGCCGCGACTTCCCCGACCGGCCGGAGCGGCGCTTCGACTTCGACCAGCCCCACCTGCTCACCGCCCTCGGCACCTGGACCTTCAACCCGGCCTGGTCGGTGGGGGCGCGCTTCCGCGTGGCCTCCGGCAACCCGGACACGCCGGTGACCGGCTCGGTGCTCGACGCCTCGAGCGGCACCTTCGTGCCGGTCTACGGCGCGGTCAACTCCAGCCGCCTCCCCGCCTTCTGGCAGCTCGACCTGCGCGCCGACCGGACCTGGACCTACCGGACCTGGAAGCTGAAGCTCTTCGCCGACATCCAGAACGTCACCAACCGCGGCAACGTCGAGGGGTACCAGTACCAGTACGACTACGCCAAGCGGTCCCCCGCCACCGGCCTCCCCATCCTGCCGATCCTCGGCGTCAACGCGGAGTGGTGACCATGCGCCCTGCCCCCTCCCCTCGTTCCCACCTCGTGCTGGCCCTCGCCGCGGCCGCGCTGGCCGGCCTCGCCGGCTGCGCCGAGGACTTCCCGCCCGCCTCGGTCGTCGAGGACCAGCGCATCCTGGCGCTCCTGGCCGACCCGCCCGAGCTGGACGGGCGCGTCGCCGGCGCCACCACCACGGTCACCGCCGTCGAGGCGGCGCCGCCGGCGCCTTTCGTGCCCGACGCCACGCTGGTGCGCCGCTGGAGCTTCTGCCCCTTCACGCTGGGGGCCTCCACGGCCTACCGGTGCGCCGTGCCGGCCTGCGAGACGGCGCTCACGCCGGCCGGCGACGGGTCGGTGACGATCGAGCCGCGGGACCTGGCCGAGCAGTGCCTCGCCGACTTCGGCGCGACCTTCCCGCCCGAGGTGCTGGGCGGCGGCGCGCTGCCGGCCACGGTGGAGGTGGTGGTGCGCTACCGCCTGGTGAGGCCGGGCGCCACGCCGGCGGGCGACGTGGTGGTGCGCGAGGCGGTGCAGCGCATCCCGGTCTGGACCACCGCGCCCACCTCCCCGCTCAACCGCGCGCCGACCTTTGATCCGAGCCTCCTGCGGATCGGCACCGCCACGACGCCGGCCACCTGCACCGATCCCGCCAGCCCCGGCACGCCGGCCTGCCCGGCCATCGCGACCCTGCGGCCCGGCCTCGACCTGCCCATCGAGGTCGGCGTGACGTCCGGCTCCTTCGACCAGTTCACCGCGAGCGACCGGACGCTCACCGAGACCCTGACCGTCTCGCTCTTCACGAGCGCCGGCCGCTTCAAGGACGACCGCGGGAACGTCACGCCCGGCGCGCGCTCCACCGGCACGGTGCTCCAGCACGACAAGGTGCCGGCCGGCACCACCTCGGCGCTGCTCTGGACCGTGGTGCGCGACCTGCGCGGCGGCGAGGCGGTGGCGGGGCCGTGGCTGGTGGCGGTGGCGCCGTAGGAGGTCGGGCGCCCGCCTCGGGACGCCGGGCGTCTTCGCCCCTGGCATCACGGCGTCAACCAGGGTCGACCCGGGTCGAGGCAAGGCTGGGGGTGGGCCAGCTCAGCGCCCGGCGACTGGAGCGGCCGCCTCCCAGGTCATGAACCGGCCAGCCTCCGGGTAGTAGGAGAAGCCGGCATCGAGCGTGACGACGCCGAGCTCGTGCGGGTCGGTCGGCGGGCCCCTGGCGTGCATCGGCAGCGTGCAGCCCGAGAGGGTGACGGCGAGCGCGGCGGTGAGCAGGGGTCAGATCATCCGAGGACGATACGCCGGACCTCACTGCGCGTCGGGGCAGATCATCCGTCCCGCCATCCTGGCGCCGGTCAGCCCTGCCCGCGAAGCTGGCGCAGCACGTCGCCCGGGGTCAGCACCCGCACGCCCTTGAACGGGTCGAGCGGCAGCAGATGCCGGCGGTCGAAGGTCGCCAGATGGTTCGCCCGGCCGGCCAGCGCCGCCCCCAGGTAGACGTCGTCCGACGGGTCGGCCTTCACCACCCGGACCTCGACCGGCTCGACCAGCTCAGCCGCGGCCGCCAGGTCGAGCACCAGGCCGATCGGGTCCTCCAGGTGTGACTCGGCCGCCTGCGCCTCGACGGTGCGCCGGTACTCGGCCACCACGGCGGCCGAGACCACCAGCTGTATCGTGCCGCTTCCGACCGCCTCCACCAGCAGGCAGGACGCCGACCGGCGGTTGGGCGTGAGCAGGGCCGCGAGCACGACGCCGGCGTCGAGCACCAGCCTGGGAGCGCTCACCGACCACCGTGCCGGAGCCGGTTGTACCTGGCGGCCTCCGCCGGCGTCTCGTCGTCGAAGTCCCCGGCGTCGATGCGCCGCCGGATGCGAGCGCGGGCCTCCTCCTGCTCGGCCTGGGCGACACGCTCGCGGGCGGCGCGCTCGATGACGAGCCGCACCCACTCGGCAGGACGCAACCCGTCGAGCTTGGCGGCGCGGCGGAGCAGGTCGCGGGACACCCTGAAGGTCTGGACGGTGCGGGGCTGAGGCATACGTACGTGATACTTCGGCGGTGGGACTCGTGCACCCGGGCCCAGGCGCGTCGGCGCACCAGGTGGGAGACCAGCCGGAGCGACCTCGGGCCGCCGCGACGGGCGGAGGCCTCGGTGGGCCCGGTGGTCATCGGAGGCGGATGGTTGTGGCCCGGAGGGCCACCTTGTTGTGTGGCGCCGATGTAGCTACATTGGCGCCATGCGCAAGGACGCCGTCTACCGGATGCGGGTACCCAAGCGGACGCTCGCCGCCATCAAGAAGGTCGCCGCCGCCAAGGGCGAGGACGCCTCCGAGTGGGGCCGCGCCATCATCGAGACCGAGCTACGCCGGGACCTGGCGGCGCTGCAGCTGCGTGATCAGCTCCAGGCGGCCAAGCCGGGCAGCCTCACCGAGGACGAGGCCATGAACCTCGTCAACGAGGCGAAGCGGGTCACGAGGGGCCGGTGATCCGGGCGGTCCTCGACTGCAACGTGGTCATCACGGCGGCCCTCTCCCCCGGGAAGTGCGCCGAGCTGCTCTCGAGGGCGCGCCTTCGCGACGGCTTCGAGCTGGTCTGGTCCCCGCCCATCGTGGCCGAGTGCCTGCGCGTCATCGAGTACCCGAAGCTGGCTGGGAAGTTCCGGACCGACCCGCGGCTCCTCGTCGAGCGGGCCATGGCGAGCGCGCACATGGTCGCGACGGACCTGCTTCCGACCCTCGACGTCGTGAAGGCCGACCCGTCGGACAACGTCTACCTGGCCACGGCGCTGGCCGGAGGTGCGCGCTGGGTGGTGACTGGGAACACCCGCCACCTCACGCCGCTCGACGGCTACGCCGGCCTCAGGATCGTGGAGCCAGCGGTCTTCCTCGCGGAGCTCGACGCGTCGGCCTGAGACCCACCCAACTGAGGGTCCCGCCGGTGGATCCGCGGTCGCGACGCCGCGGCAGGCGGAGGCCGGAGGAGGAGAGGCGCTGAGGGACCAGGTCCCGGGCGGTCCTGATCGACGAGCGCAGCGGTCGAGTCGTGGCCATGACCACGAAGGCGCCCCCCGGCGGGGCTGGCCGTCGCCTCGCGCGGAGGCGAGTGCGCTGCGGACCCGGTCGGTCGACAGTGCGTGAGCCGAGCGGTCGCTGCTCGTGACGTTCGCCGCAGGCGAACGGCACCGGCGCGATGCCGCGAGGGGTCGCGCGCTTCGAATCCGCTCCGACCCATCCCGTCCGGAAGGCGCATCCGAAGCCGAGCACGAGGCGACGGCCAGCCCCGCCCTCCGGGCGCCGTCCTGCGATCAGTGACCAGCGCGGGGCGCCATCCTGCGATCGGTCACGAGCACAGCGGACCGCGCCCTCACCACCCGCACTGCCGCCCGGCGTTCTCCCGCGCCAGCCAGGCGCGCAGCGGCGCGAAGTACTCGAGCAGCGCCGAGGCGTCAGCCCGCTCGGTGCCGGTGAGCGCGGCGTAGGCCTCCGGCCAGGGGCGCGAGGCGCCGAGCTTCAGCATGGCCTCGAGCTTCGCGCCGGCCTCCTTCGAGCCGTAGATGGAGCACTGGTGGAGCGGCCCCTTCCAGCCGGCGGCGTCGCAGAGCGCCTTGTGGAACTGGAACTGGTAGAGGTGGGCCAGGAAGTAGCGCGTGTAGGGCACGTTGGCCGGCACGTGGTACTTGGCGCCCGGGTCGAAGTCGGCCTCGCTGCGCGCCACCGGCGGCGCCACGCCCTGGTACGAGCGGCGCAGCGCCCACCAGGCCTGGTTGTACCGCTCCGGCGGGGTCTTCCCGCTGAAGACGTCCCAGCGCCACTGGTCGATGAGCTTGCCGAAGGGGAGGAAGGCCACCTTGGCGAGCGCCAGCTTCATCTGGACGTTGAGCAGCCCCTTCTCGTCCCTGGGGAGCTGCTTGATGAGCCCCACCTGCTTCAGGTAGGCGGGCGTGATGGAGAGGGCGATGGCGTCGCCGATGGCCTCGTGGAAGCCGTCGTTGGCGCCGTTCTGGAAGAGCACCGGCAGGTGGACGTAGGCCCGCTGGTAGTAGTTGTGGCCGAGCTCGTGGTGGATGGTGACGAGGTCGTCCTCGGTCGGCTTGATGCACATCTTGATGCGCAGGTCGGCCGAGTAGGTCACGTCCCAGGCGCTGGCGTGGCAGACCACCTCGCGGTCGCGCGGCTTGACGAGCTGGGAGCGCTCCCAGAAGGTGGCCGGGAGCGGCTCGAACCCGAGCGAGGAGAAGAAGGCCTCGCCCAGCTTCACCATGCGGACCGGGTCCCACTTCTGCGCCACCAGCGCCGCGTCGACGTCGAGGCTGGGCTGCTTCTTGTAGGGGACGAGGTCGCCCGCCAGGTTCTCCCAGCTCTGGGCCCACATGTTGCCGAGCAGGTGGGCCGGGATGGGCTGGCCGTCCCGCACCTTCTCCTTGCCGTAGCGCTTCTGCAGCTCGGCCCGCACGTAGCAGTGGAGCTGGTCGTAGAGCGGCTTCACCTCGGCCCAGAGCCGGTCGGTGTCGGCCTCGAAGGCCTCCGGCGTCATGTCGTAGCCGGAGCGCCAGAGCTGGCCGAGGTCCTTCACGCCCAGCTCGCGCGCCCCCTGGTTGCCGAGCTCCACCAGCCGCGCGTAGAGCGGCCGCATCTCGCGCGCGATGGTGTGCCAGCCGGTCCAGGCGTCGAGCAGCACGTCCCAGTTGCGGCTCTTGGCGATGGTCTCGGAGAGCTGGCCGAGGTCGCGGCAGGGCTTCTTGCCGTCGGCGCCGCACCACTTCCCCTTGCCGTAGATCCCCTCGAGCTTCGCCGCCAGGGTGGCCAGCTCGGCCCGGCGCGCCGCGTCGGCCGGGGCGGGCAGCGTCTGGTTCACCTTGAGCAGGAGGAGCATGCGCCGCACGTCGGGGTCGGCCGGCACGGCGTCGAAGCGGGTGGCCTCGGCGCTCGCCCGGGAGAGGTAGGCCATGAGGTCCTCCGTCATGGCCGCGGCGTTCCGCTCGGTGTCGTCGGTGATGTGGGTGGCCTGGATCCACTGGGCCGTCGAGGCGCGGACGGAGAGGCGCAGGAGCTCGGCGTTGGTGGCGTCGGCGAAGACCCGGGCGCCGGCCGGCGTGGGATCCGCCGGGGTGAGGGAGGCGGGGGTCGAGGCAGCGGTCGGCGCGGCCGGAGCCCCGGCGGTGGCCGCGGCCAGCAGGAGGGCGGAGATCATGTGGGGGCTCGCTCGGACGGGAAGCGGGTGCTCAGGCGCCGCGGCGATCGTTGGCGAAGGAGTTGGCGTGGTCGCGCGGCTCTTCCTCGACGCGGAAGAGGGCGCACTTCTCGCAGGACCAGCTGTCCCAGTCGCTCTTCACCGCCACATCGAGGCAGGCGTCGTAGTGGAAGCAGTAGAGATTGCGGTGGCCGGACACGACCGTCTCGGACCGGATCAGCTGGGAGAGCGGCGACGGATTGGGAAGAAAGGTCACAAAGGCTCCCGGGCTGCGGCCTCGAGGATGCGGTGATGGAGCAATCGACCGGCAGAAACTGCCGCTGACGAGACCGCGAATGAATACCCCAAACGAGGTATATCTTCCAGGTGCTTGGAGCGACAGGCTTATTGTTCATGCGGCGGGTGCGTGGGGAGGCGTCCCGACATGGGAGACCTGACGTGTCCAGCTTGTGACCTGGTCGCCGGTAAGCGCCCCGTTCCGGGGGGCCTGGTCTGGCGGGGAGGCGGCCTCGCCCTGCACGCGCTGGACGGGCCATGCCCCCTCCCCGGCTGGCTGGTCCTGACGGCCGAGCGCCACTGCCGGGCCTGGTACGATCTCGACGACCTGGCCGCGGGCTCGCTGGGCGAGGTGACGCGGCGGGTCATGCGGGCGCAGCGCGAGGTGCTGGGGGCCGAGCACGTCTATGCCTTCGCCATCGGCGACGTGCTCCACCACTTCCACCTCCACCTGGTGCCGCGCTACGCCGCGACGCCGGCTCGCCTCCGTGGGCGCGGCTGCTTCGAGGCGGCGCCGGAGGAGGCGCGGCCGCCCGAGGAGCTGGCGGCGGCGGCGCGGCTGGTGGGCGACGCGATCGGCGCAGCAGCACCAACCCGCCCACCGGGATGAGCAGCAGGTCGGGGGCCCCGGCGCCGCCCGCGCCGCAGCCGGAGCCCCCGCGCATGACGAGGTATCGGAGGGCTGGCACCGCCCCGGGGCACCCGTGGGCCTGACCGCGAGGCGGGTCGAGCGGGCAAGATCGCCACCGGCAGGCTGGCGCTGGCGGAGCCCAGGTGGTGGCCGTCGCCGCCGTACCAGGCGGTGACGCCGCTCGTGCCGAGGGGCAGCCCGGTGGTGCCGAAGCTCGCCTGTCCCGCCGCGTCGACCGGAGCGGAGCCGAGGTCGACCATGCCGCGCAAGAAGGTGACCGTGCCGCCCAGGGGGGCCGGCGCCGGGCCGAGGGCCGCGACGGTGGCGGTGAAGGTGACCGGCTGGCCGGCGACCAGCGGTGGCGGGGTGGCTGCCAGCGCGACGGTGGTGCCGACGCGGAGCGCGAAGAGGGCCGTGATGACCTGGTCGGCGCCCGTTCCGGTCACGGTCAGCGGGTTGTCGCTCGAGCCGGCGAAGCCGCCGGTGCCATTCCAGCCGGCGAAGAAGGTGGCGCCCGACGGGACGGCGGTGACCGGCGTGCCCACCTGGCCCGGCGCCAGCCCCTGGCTGATGGCGCCGATCAGGGCGGCGCCGGCGGCGCCATCGGTCTGGAAGGCCACCCGGGCGCGGGCGGCGACCGCGGGCGGCGCGCCGGAGCAGCCGGCCAGGGCCGCGGCGACGATCGCCAGGGCCAGGCCCAGGGCCGGCCGCCGGCGCGCCCCCGCCCGCGACGCCGACGCGGGCGGGGCCTGGGGGCGCAGTCGGACGTGGGCGAGCCGGTGGCCTCCAGGCCGAGCCATGGCGCGCCGAGGTGGTGCGGCGCGGCGCAGGGGTGCCCTGCGCGGGTTGGCGGGGCACCTGGGTGCGCGGGCACACCCCGCGCGGTCGCGCCGGCTCCCGGATCCCGTGGTGAATCCAGTGGTCTGGTCCGGTGCCATGCGCGCTCGCCTCCGCGACGGGGAGCAGTGCGCGATCCATGCCGTGGCAGGCGCGGCGCGACAGGCGGCTGCCGCGGGCCGGTCGGGCGGCTCAGCGCGTCGGCGCGCCGGCGTCGGAGAGGAGCGGCAGGAAGCCCTCCCGGAAGCTCGGCCAGCGCAGCGCCACGCCCAGCTCGCGCCGGGTCGCCTCGGAACGGATGCGCCGGTTGGGGCCGGGCGGCCCCGCCCCCTCGCGGCGCGCCGGCTCGAGCCCGAGCCGCTCGGCCACCCAGGTGATGACCTCGCGGCGGCGCGGCGGCGCGGCGTCGCTGCCGTGGTAGGTGGCGCCGGGGCGGCCGCGCTCCAGGGCCGCGAGCACGAAGGCCACCGCGTCGTCGAGGTGGCAGAAGTTCATGAAGGCGTCGTCGCCCGGTCCGAGCGCCAGCGCGCCCGAGCGGACGCGGGCCAGCGTACCGGCGCGCCCCGGGCCGTAGAGGCCGGAGAGGCGCACCAGCCGCGCCGGGACGCCCAGCCTGGCCGGCGCGCCCAGCACCAGCCGCTCCGCCTGCACCAGCACCTCGGCCGTCTCGCTGGCCGGCGCGGGGGGCGTGGCCTCGTCCACGTCGGAGCCGTCGCGCTGGCCGAAGACGCCGGTCGAGCCGGTGTAGACGAAGGCCCGCGCCCCGCCGCGGCGCGCCGCCGAGAGCAGCGCCGCGGTGGCCCCGAGGTAGGCGGCCCGGTAGGCCCCTGGCGACTCGGTGGCGGCGGACTGGCAAGCCACCATCGCGTCCGCCGCCGGCAGGGCCGCCTCGGCCCCGGGCGCGGAGAGGTCGAGCGCCAGCGGCTCGATGCCGTGGGCCGCCAGGGCCGCCGCCCGCGCCGCATCGCGCCGGATCCCCGTGACCCGATCGCCGCGCGCCACCAGCGTGCGCGCCAGCGCCGTCCCCAGCCAGCCGCAGCCCGCCACCAGCACGTGCATCGAGGCGCCTCCCCTACCCGTGGACGAGCCTGCCGTACTCCCGCATCCACCGCGCCTCCTCCTCGGAGAGCGGCCCGCGCTCCAGCGCCTTCAGGTTCTCGCGCCACTCGGCCGCGCTCCTCGGCCCGGTCAGCACCACGTCGACGTGGGGCGAGGAGAGGCAGAAGCGGTAGCAGTCGCCGGCCGTCATGGTGGCGCCGGTCCACCCCTTGGGCGCCACGAGCAGCTTGCGCCACGAGGTGGCCGTGTAGGCCACCACCGCGGGCTTGCGCCGCTCCAGGCGCGGGAAGACGTCCTGCTCGGCGCCGGGGTGGGCGGCGTTGTACCGGATCATGAGCAGGTCGAGCGGCGAGTCCTCGGCCAGCCGCCCGGCCCTCGGCCGGTCGTGGATGGAGACCCCCAGCGCCCGCACCAGCCCGGCCTCGCGCAGCCGCACCAGCTCCTCCTCCATGCGGGCCGAGTAGCGGGACATCTTGCCCAGCCAGTAGAGCTGCAGCACGTCGAGGTAGTCGGTGTCGAGGATGAGCCGCGCCTTCTCCACGTACTTGCCGAGCTGCCCGGGGAAGTAGGCCAGCGTCGGCCCGCCCGCCACCACGTAGGCGGCCCGCTCCTTCTTGAGGGCCCGCTGCAGCGGCGCCGTCATGCGGCTGGCCCGCGGGTTCCAGAAGAGGTAGCGGCAGCGCTCCAGGGCCTCCTCGATGCCGCGCTCGTCGATGCCGAAGCTGGCGGACAGCCCGAGCCGGAAGAGGCCGGGGCGGTCCAGGGCCGGCACGTCCCGGTGGAGGAAGTCGGCGGCGGTCGCCATGGCTCACCCCCGCCCGAAGGCCGCCGACACCATGGCCCGCGCCTCTTCGAGGATGCGGGCCAGGTGGGCCTCGTCGCGGAAGGACTCCGCGTAGATCTTGTAGACGTCCTCGGTGCCGGAGGGGCGCGCCGCGAACCAGCCGTCGGCGGCCGTCACCTTGAGCCCGCCGATGTCGGCGCCGTTGCCGGGGGCCCTGGTGAGCGTGGCGGTGATGGGCTGGCCGGCCAGCGTCTCGGCCGTCACGGCGGAGGGGGAGAGCCGCTTCAGGATGGCCTTCTGGGCCGGCGTGGCCGGCGCGTCCACCCGGGCGTAGCGCGGCTCCCCCAGGTCGGCCGCCATGGCCCGGTAGAGCTGGCCGGGATCCTGGCCGGTGCGGGCGCGCATCTCGGCGGCCAGGAGATCCATGACGATGCCGTCCTTGTCGGTGGTCCAGGTGGTGCCGTCGCGGCGCAGGAAGGACGCCCCGGCGCTCTCCTCGCCGCCGAAGCCGATGGCGCCGGTGCGCAGCCCCTCCACGAACCACTTGAAGCCCACCGGCACCTCCACCAGCCGGCGGCCGAGGCGCGCCGCCACCCGGTCGATGAGGGCCGAGGAGACCAGCGTCTTGCCCACGCCGGCGGCGGCGGGCCAGCCAGGGCGGTTGCGGAAGAGGTAGTCGATGGCCACGGCGAGGTAGTGGTTCGGGTTCATGAGCCCGCTGGAGGGGGTCACGATGCCGTGGCGATCCGAGTCGGCGTCGTTGCCGAAGGCCAGGTCGAAGCGGTCCTTCAGGACCACCAGGTTGGCCATGGCGTAGGGCGACGAGCAGTCCATGCGGATCTTGCCGTCGTGGTCGAGCGGCATGAACCCGAAGGTGGGATCGACCACCGGGTTGGTGACGGTGACGTCGAGCCCGAGCAGCTCGACCACCGCCGGCCAGTAGTGGGCGTTGGCGCCGCCCAGCGGGTCGACGCCGAGCCTGAGCTTCGCCCCGCGCAGCACCTCGAGGTCGAGCACGTTGGCGAGGTCGCGCACGTAGGGGCGGACGTAGTCGCGCTCATGGGTGGTGTCGGCGCGGCGGGCCTGCTCGAAGGGGAGGCGCTTCACGCCGGCGTTGCCGCCCGCCAACAGCTCGTTGGCGCGCCGCTCGATCCAGCCGGTCACGTCGGTGTCGGCCGGGCCGCCGTCGGGCGGGTTGTACTTGATGCCGCCGTCCTCCGGCGGGTTGTGGCTGGGCGTGATGACGATGCCGTCGGCCAGACCCGCGGTGCGCCCCAGGTTGTAGCCGAGGATGGCGTGCGAGATGACCGGCGTGGGCACCGGCGCGCCGCCCTGCGAGACCACCACCTGCACGCCGTTGGCCGCCAGCACCTCGAGCGCGGTCCGCTCGGCCGGCGCCGAGAGGGCGTGGGTGTCGGCGCCGAGGAAGAGCGGGCCGGTGTAGCCACGGCCGGCGCGGTACTCGGCGGTGGCCTGCGCCACCGCCAGGATGTGGGCCTCGTTGAAGGAGCGCCTGAGCGAGCTGCCGCGGTGGCCGGAGGTGCCGAAGGCGACGCGCTGGGCCGGGTCGGCCGGGTCGGGCACCTCGGCGCCATAGCGGCGGAGCAGGTCGGCCACGTCGACGAGCTGATCCTTGGGGGCGGGCTTGCCAGCGAGCGGGTGGGCCATGCGCGGAGTCTAGCGCGGAGGCGCGAGCGGGCGGCCGGCCTCCCGGGGTACCATCCCAAGGATGCGTGCCGCCGCCCCCCTCCTGGCCCTCGTGGTCGGGCTCCCGCTGGCCGGTGAGGGGCCGCGGGGGACCGCGCCGAAGGGGGCGGCCCCGGCCGCGACCCCGGCCGCGACCCCGGCCGCG
>Ga0209682_10000664_pt1 | contig 11681 bp, 4 predicted proteins | sample DOMMetBare2Fresh_2_FD_187471 | JGI IMG/M metagenome (GOLD analysis project Ga0209682, IMG submission 187471) | Wetland sediment microbial communities from St. Louis River estuary, USA, under dissolved organic matter induced mercury methylation -... | ecosystem: Environmental > Aquatic >...
ATCACCAATATCCTCCGCCGCCTGCTGCCGGAGCGCGTGGTGGTCCTCCTCGACACCTGCTTCAGCGGCGCCGCCGGGGGCCGATCGCCTTTCGATCCCAGGTCCGAGGGAGAACGGTCTCTGATCAGCAGTAAGTTCCTGGACCGCATGGCCCACATCGGCAAAGGGCGCGTCGTGCTGACCGCCAGTGGACCCGAGGAGTCGGCCCAGGAGAGCGCCGAATTCGGCCACGGCGTTTTCACCTACTACCTCCTGGATGGCTTGCACGGCGCGGCGGACCTGAGCGGCGACGGCGAGATCGACGTCCACGAGATCTACAGGTATGTCTCGGACAAAGTCGCACGAGTCACCAGAGGACGGCAGAACCCGAAGCTCAAGGAGCCGGACCTGGTCGGCCGCATCCTCCTCGGGCGCGGGGCCGTGCAGAACCGGCGCTAAGGCGAACAGCAGAGGTGCTTGATATGTCGAAGCTCGTGAGAGTCCTTCTCGGGGTGTGTCTCGGAATCATCCTCGCTGCGCGGGAAGGATGGGGAGAGCCTCCTGCCGCCGGAGCGCCTGCGAGCCTCCGCGCATTGCTTGCGCGAGTGGATGTGGATGTCTCGTACGACGGCGCGGCCCGGGACCCTGCCCTGCAGGAGGAGCTGAGCACGGCCCTCCGGCAGGCACGCGGCTCCGGCGACCGCGCGTTGGAAGCGGCCATCCGCGCTCGTCTCGGCCGGTTCTTTCTGGCGGAGCCGGCCACCGGTGAGGCCCATGTCCGTCTGGCGCTGGAGATCTCCCGGACCGTGGGCGACCGAGGGGTCGAGGCGGCGGCTCTCTACGCCCTGGGCGAGAGCAAGATGAACCGCCGGCTCCCCCGCCGAGCGTTGGAACCGCTGGCCGGTGCGGCGGAGATCTTTCACCGTCTGACCGATCCACGCGGCGAATCCGCCGCTCTCGATCTTCTTTCCAAAGCGCAAGAGCAGCTCGGTCTCTATGAAGAAGCTCTCGGCAATCTGAGGAAAGCGCGCGAGGTGCGGCCCAAGGGCGGCCCGCTCGTGCGCGATGCGGCAGAGAGCATGCGCCTCGGCCGCTTGAGCTATGCCCTCGGCCGCTACCGGGAGGCAGCCCAGCATCTCGAGGCACCGCTCAAGGACCTCCGCACCTTGCGCGAGCGCGTCGGTCCTCACGCTTACGATCATTTTCTGGAAGCGCTGCGGCCGTTGGTGGAAAAGTTCAAGAGCGGACGCGGCGAAGAATTCCCGCGGGAAGAGAAGGCGGACCTGGCGGAAGGAGGCGCGGAGGGGTTTTTTCAGTTGGCGGAATCGTATGGAGTGCCCCGGCCATCAATGGCAGCTCTTCCGGAGCTGCGCCGCGAGGAGGAGGCATGGCTGGACCGTGCGTTTGCGGACCAAGCTGCAACGGCGAAAGAAATCGGCGGCCAACTGGCCTCCCGCAACGCAGATCTCTTCGTCCAGGGCCGGTTGCCGCACCCGATGGAAGACTGGTTTGCCGAGCAGGCGTCCCGCTTCAACCGGCGGCTCGACAAGGCGGCGTCACGGCGCGGAAGCGATCCGCCGCCGACGCCGGAGAGCATCGAGCAGGCCTCGCTCGCCGCCATGAAAGAGCGCATGGGGCAGGTCTCCATGGACAAGGCGTTCGGCTTGCAGTTCCAGCTTGCGGCGCGCCTGGAAAGCAAACGCGCGCGTGAGATTCGGCTGGGCCCCAAGCCGGCCGCCGAGCCCGAGGATCGGGACTTCAACCGGATCCGGCAAGAGGTGTGGGCTGAGATGAATCAGGAAGAGGGGGAACGCTCCACCGGCGAGACCGTTTCGCCTCCAGGCACTTTGGCGGAGTGGCTGGAGGGCTCCTCTCGACGCATGTTCCCGCAGCTCCAGGAGGAGGCGGCCAAGAACATCGGTTCCGAGGACGCCGACGTCGTCGCGGCATTGTCTTGTGAGGTCGAGATCCACAATTTCCTGGGCCGGGTCCTGGCCCTCGACGGCAGTGTGGACCAAGCCGCCGGGCAGTACCGCCAAGCGTGGGACCTCGTCGAAGCGACCGATCTTCGGGCGCTGCAGATCTGGATCCCGAGATCTCGGATCTCCTCGCCTTCCAGCACCGGGTACGACCTGGTGAGCGAGCACGGCGCCGCGCGGACGCTCGGTCTGCCGCCGGCTCCCGCGGTCAGCAAGCCCTGTGGCATGCAGAGTGATGGTTGGCTGGAGCTCTGGTGGGGAGATTTCCTTTCGGCCGCGAGGCGAGACCAGGAGGCGCTCCAACACTACCGGCGCGCAGCGGCCGAAGGGGTTGATCAGTCTCGTCCTCTCGCTCTCGGCGGCATCGCAGCCATCTACCAGCGGCAAGGGAAGCGGCGAGAGGCGCTCGATACCTACCTGCAGGCGATCGACGCCGTGGAATCGATCCTCGGCCAGATCCGGCTCGACCAGCTCGTCTCGTCGTTCGCGGGCCGCCAAGCTCCGCTCTATGCCCGTGCCATCGATCTGGCCACCGAGCTCGCTCTGCCCGACCTGGCGTTCGAGCTCGCCGAGCGCGCGCGGGCACGCGCCTTCCTCAACCAGATCGGCAACCGGCGGATCGATCTCCATGGCGTGGCCCCGGATCTGATCGCACAGTGGCAAACAGCGAGAGAGAAGCTCGAAGATGCTCAGGCACGACGCAGGGCCGGCTCACCGGCAGACCCGGAGAAGGCCGCTGCGGATGCCGGTGCGGAGGAGCGCGCCCGGCAAGCCTACGAGGAGATGCTCGAACGTCTCAAGCAGGCAAGCCCGGAGTATGCGTCTCTGGTCGCCGTCGAGGTCGCCGGCCGGGAGGAGGTCCAGCAGCTCCTGCCGAGCGAGACGACCCTGGTCGACTATTTCGTCCTCGACCGCCGGACGCTCGCCTGGGTGATCGACAAGAAGGACGTCCATCTGGTCGAGATCCCGGTGACGGCCGAGGAGCTGCAGAACCAGGTCGCGACGTTCCGGGGGAAAGTCGCGAGCTACGGTGACGACGACGCCGGAGCGCGGGAGCTCTACGCGGAGCTCCTTGGTCCCTTGAAGCCGTTCCTACGAGATCCGAACCTTGTGATCGTTCCCTATGGGCCGCTGCACTATGTGCCCTTCGCCGCTCTGCGCGATGCCTCCGGCCGATTCCTGATCGAGGATTACACCCTCGCTCTCGTGCCCAGCGCCAGCGCCTTGCGCTTTGCCGGCCGCGGCAAGGCGGCGGCGGGAGCCCTGGTGCTGGGCAATCCGGACGGCACGCTGCCCCAGGCCGACCGGGAAGCGGTGGCGGTCGCGGCGCTCTATGGAGTGCGCGCCTATCGCGGCGCCGCGGCGACCGAGGCCCTGGTGCAGAAGCAGGCGGGGCGGACCGGCATTCTCCATCTCGCGGCGCACGGCTTCTACGATCCGGCGCATCCGCTGTTCAGCCGCGTCGAGCTCGCCGCGGGAGAAGGTCAGGACGGCCGGCTGGAGGTCCACGAGATCTACCAGCTCGATCTCTCCGCGACCCGGCTCGTCGTGCTCTCCGCCTGCGACACAGCCCTGGGAGAGCGCAGCGATGGAGACGACGTCGTCGGCCTGAGCCGGGCACTGCTCGCGACGGGTGCACCCTCCGTCATCACCACACTCTGGAAGATCGACGACCAATCCGCGGAGGCATTGATGACGGCGCTGCATCGCCGGCTACGTCAAGGAGATTCCGCCGCGACGGCGCTGCGGGCCGCACAGCTCGAGATCCTGGCGCGGCCGGAATGGCGCTCGCCCCGCTTCTGGGCGGCCTTTACGCTCACCGGGCTCGAAGGGATTCCGTCGGCGCCCAGGAGGTAGAATGTATCGTCGCCATGGCCACTTTCTTCAGCAATCCGCTTCGCCGGGGCTGCCACCTTTTCGCCGCCTGCCTCCTGCTCCTCGTTGCGCCTCGCGTGGCCTTGGGCGATGAATCGGAGGACGGCCTCGCGCATCTCCAGCGTGCCTGGACCCATGCCGGACGCGACGAGTGGGAGCCGGCCGCCCGCGAAGCGGCGGCGGCGGCCGCCCTCCTGCGCGAGTCCGGGCGGCAAAGCCTCGCGGAAGCGCTGGAGGTCCTCGGCACGGCCGAGCTGATGCTCGGCCGGCCGGCGCAGGCGGCCGAGCACTTCAGCGAAGGGCTGACGGCCTGCGGTACCTGCGAAGAGCGCAATCCACTGCGGCATCTCCTCTCATCCGCCTATCGAGATCTCGGCCGGCACGGCGAGGCGGAATCGCTGCTCAAAGAGCTCTTGGCCGAAGCCGAAGCGGCAGGCTCGGCCGAGGATCAGGCGACGAGCCTCAAGGGTCTCGCCGGCGTGGCGACCGTACAGAGCCATCGCGCGGAGGCCCTGCCCTTGCTCCAGGAAGCGGTGCGCAGGGAGGACGCGGCGGGCAAGCCGGCGGCGGATCGAGCCGGCGTTCTCGAAGCGATCGGCGTATTGCAAAGCGAGACGGGCAACAGTGCGCAGGCTCTCGAGACCTTGCGCCAGGCGGAGCGCCTCATCGGTCAGGCAGATCCTTCTCGTCTCTTGCGAATCCGCACCAACATCGCCAAGGCCTATGCGGCCCTGGGCCGCTACGATCCGGCTCTCGCACTGTTCAGGGAGGTCGAAGCGGCCGCCCGCCAGAGGGGAGAGGAGAAAGAGCTTGCCCGGTCTCTCCGCGGCAGCGGCGAGATCCTCCAGATGCGGGGGCAACTCGCGGAGGCTCAGACGAGATTCGAGGAGGCGCTGGCCATCGAGCGACGAAATGGTGGACGAGAAGGAGAAGTCAGGGCGCTCTATCAGCTCGCCCAGATCGATCTCGTCCGCGGCCTGTACGGCCGCGCCTTTTCGCGCTTCGAAGAGGCTGTTGCCATCGCCCGTGCAGGAGTCGACAAGGAAAGCGAGCTGAACGCTGTGGCGGCGAGCGCAGGTGTCTACCAGCAGCTCAATCGACAAACGGAGGGTTTCTCGCGTCTGGACCAAGTCGGCGCGATGGCTGGCGAGATCGCGACGCGTAACCATCCGGTCGAAGCGTTGGTCGCCATCCTCCAGCTCTTCGCAGCCAACCGGATGGACGAGGCACTCCGGCAGACCGATCAGGCTCTGGCTCTGGCACGCCAGAGCGGCGAGAGGCCTGACGAGGAGAAGCTGCTGGAGATCCGTGCCGCCCTTCTTTTCCTCCTGGATCGCAACGAGGAAGGCCGCCTCGACGCCGAGGCGGCACTCGCCCTGAGCCGCGAGCTCGGGGATCGCAAAGAGGAGGCGCAACTGAGCTTCCTCATCGGTTTCATTCTTCTCCATCAACAACGCTACGACGAAGCCCGTACCTCGCTGGAACGTGCGCTGCGCCACCAGCGTGAAATCGGCAGCTCCGGGCCGCTCGCCACCACCCTTTGGGCGCTCGGCGCGACCTATGAGCACCAGTGGGATTCTGCGGCTGCCATCGCCGCGTACCGCGAGTCCGTCGAGATCTCCGAATCCGCCTTCCCGGAGGTCCGGGCGGATGACCTGTTGGCGGGTCTCGCCGAGAATGCGCTCCTCTCCTATGGGCGTTGGGCCAGGCTCCTGGCGCAACAAGGCGACGTCGAGCGGGCATTCGCCGTTGCCGAGAGGGGGCGCGCCCGGATTTTCCTGCGCCGAATGGGCAATCCGCCCCCGGATCTCCGCAAGGCAGTCGATCCGGCTCTCCTGCGGGAGGAAGAGCACGCGCGGGAGAAGATCCAGACCCTCACGAAGCAGCTCCAGCAGGAACAGGCGACCACCGAGGCGGACAGCCCGGCGCCCGCCAGAATGGCGCAGGAGCTCGACGGCGCCCGCCGTGACTACGAAACGCTGCGGATCCGGCTTCAGCAGGCGAGCCCCGCGTACGCCTCTCTGGTCCATCCTTTTCCGCTCACGGTGCCGGAGGTCCAGAAGCTGCTCGACGGGGAGACGACTCTCATCGAATACCTCCTGCTCGAGGATGAGACCCTGGCCTGGGTGATCGAACGAGATGCGGTCCACCTGGTGCGCCTGACGATGCACGGAGAGGAAATCACCCGGCGGGTCGAGGAGCTCCGGCAGCGGATCGCCGCCCGCGAGCCCGTCGCGAAACAATCCTTTCTCTTGTATGTGAGCTTGTTCAGCCAGCTCGAGCCTCATATCCACCATCCGAACGTCCTCGTGGTTCCGCACGGGGCGCTGCACGCCCTCCCCTTCGCCGCCCTCACTCCGGACGCCGGGAAGACCTGGCTGGTGGAACGCTACGCACTCAGCGTGCTGCCGAGCGCGAGCGTGCTTCCTTTCGTGCTGGCCCATCGGAATCGTGGCGACGGCGGGATGCTGGCTCTGGGCGATCCGGACGGCTCTCTGCCGGCGGCGGCAGCCGAAGCCCGCGCTGTGGCAGGCCTCTACGGCTCACGGGCCCTCGTGGGCCGGGAAGCAACCGCCGCCGCCTTGCGCCGCGCGCCGCGGCCGATCGGCCACCTGCACATCGCGGCACATGCCGCTTTCGATCCGGCCCGGCCGCTGTTCAGCCGCATCCGGCTGGCGGACGGCGATCTCGCGGCCCATGACATTTTCGGTCTGGATCTTCGCGGTACCCACCTGGTCGTGCTGTCGGGCTGCGAGACAGGCGTCGGCCCGACGGACGTCGGTGAGCTCGAAGGCCTGAGCCGGGCCTTTTTCTATGCCGGAGCCTCGGCCGTCGTGGCGACCCTGTGGCGGGTGGACGACCTCGCGTCGCGCGCCCTGATGGACGCCTTCTACCGGCGCCTGCGCGCGGGGACACCGACCGCCGAGGCGTTACGGCAGGCTCAGCTCGACGTCCTGCGCGGCGAGGAGTGGCACCATCCGTATTTCTGGGCCGCCTTCACTCTCACCGGGAATCCCGGCCCATGATCGACGGAGACCGCCTCCTCACTGCGGAACCCGCGCCGCCGCCCGGTCCGCCGCCTGACGGGCCGCGGCTTCCTCCTCGGCGAGCCCGAGCGGCGCGTACAGCTCCCGGGCCTGCCGGAAAAAGGCCGCTGCGTCCACGTAGTCGGCGCGCGCGTAGGCGATCCGGCCGAGGCCGAAGGTGGCCGCCGCCCGCAGGGATGGCGCGTCTTCCGCAAGGATTTCGCGGTAACGCGGCTCGGCCAGGGAGTACAGGCCCATGATGACGCGGAGATCGGCCAAAGTGATCTGCAGCTCCGGAACGGACGCGGCGGCCAAGGCTTTCTGGTACAGCTCGGCGGCGTCGGCATAGAGGCCGTGCTCCGCCAGCAGGCCGGCCCGCGCCGCGTCGGCGGAGGCGCCTTCGAGGCCGAGATTTTCGAGATCGTGAAGCTGGCGTTCCAGAGCTTCGGCCTCGCCGATCTTCAAGGTCCGGGCTTCCACGGGATCGTTCGAGTGCCAGAAGCCGGCGATTCCACTTCGCGCCACAATGCGGAGAAAGAAGATCTCCTCCGGCGGCAGATCCGGTCGGTCCGCCGGCCACGGAAACGAGCAGACGGCCCTTCCTTCCTCATTTTCGGGGCACGCGACGTCTCCGGCCTGAAGGCGCACGTCGCCGCCTTTCGTTCCGCGGCCACTCCACCGGATCTCGTACTCCGTCGCCGACGGCACGCGCGTCCAGAAGACCGTGGGGCGTGGAGTCCGCAGGACCGTATTGCGCGGCCGGAGCACGAGGGGAGCGAGCGGATCGTTCCCCTCCGGGGCCCGCACCTCCCGTTCGAGCACGAGGAGCCCCTCCACCACCTTGAACCGCCCTCCCTGCGGCGCGACGAGGGCGTACTCGGCGGCCGTCAGCTCCTGGCCGGCGGCGCAGGCCGGCTCGGTCAGCGACCAGGACGCCTTTCCTCTCAGGCGGACGAAGCGGTGATTCGAGCAGGCGATCCCGGCGCTCCCACCCGGGGGAACGTGGACCGTCGCACCGGCACGGAGGACCTGCCAGGGGATCGCCCGAGGGAGTGAGCGCACTCCGGGGCCGACGGCCTGCACGGCGCCGGTCATCTGGGTGAGGACTCCGGTCAGCTCCGCGGCCGTCGCCGACCCCGGCGGGGTCATGGACGGCAGGAGCAGGAGAAGCATCGCCAAGGATCGCCGTGCGGACATCATGGCTCCTTCATTGCGGCGAGCAGTTGAGCCTCGTGGCGGCCGCCTCCGCCTCCGGAGCCCAGGGAGTGATCCCCAGCTCATCCAGGAGGCGGAATTTTCGCATCTCCCCGCAGGCCGACGCCACCTCTCCGAGTCGCTCATGAGCCTGCATGAGCAGCCAGGTCGTCTCCACCTTCTCGCGGTCTCCCATGGGGCAACCGAGGGCATCGGTCAAATGGTCGAGCGCTGCTCGTGGGTTCCCGGATTGCAGCTCGACCACTCCGAGCAGACGATGCAACGCCGCACGCTGCGGATCGAGGCGCACGGCAACGGAGAGGGCCACCCGGGCCCGTCCCGGCATCCCGAGACCGAGCGCGGCGTGCGCCAGCTCGCCATAAGTGTCGGCACGCGCAGGCCCGATCAAGGCGGCTTTGGAGAGAACCGAATACGCCTCGTCATATTTTCCGCGGACATTGAGAAAAAGGCCCAGGTTGAACAAGTGCTCCGCCGAGTCGGGACTCCGCGCGACGGCCTCCTTGTAATGCTCCTCGGCCGCCTCGGCCTGGCCGAGCCTCTCCTCGGTGGCGGCGAGGTTCGAAAGGATTTCCGCCCGGCCGGGCGCGAGATTCAGAGCGGTCTGGAAGCGCTCCCGAGCCTCGGACCATCGTTCGTGATCGAAGAAATCCACGCCTTGATCGACGAGCTTGTCGATCCACCAGGCGCGGGCGACGAAGCCGAGCCCTGTCACCAGCAGGAGCCCCAACGCGGCGGCGGCCAACCGGCGAGCCCACCCGCGGACGGCAGGCCGTTCAGGAGGAGCATCCTGCCCCCGCAGGAAAAGAACCGGTGTGGCCCACTCGATGCCGGCGGGGTCCGCGGAGTGGACCGCCTGCCGCCCTTCGGCGACGGCGGCATCCACCGGATCCCCCGCCGCGAGCCGCCGGTAGAAAACGCGGCTGAAGGTGATCGCCGCCGGATCGGAAATGGGGAGCTGCATGGCGACGACGGCGGGCATGCCGCCGAGCACCAGGGAGCTCGCCACGCTCGCCAACGGATCGAGCCACAGCGTGCCGGGCGGCGCAGCCGACTCACAGGCGTTGAGGACGACCAGGCGCAAGGTCGGGAAATCGGCCAGCTTGTTGACGAGATCCGCTCCCCGCACCGGATCCGCGCTCCCGTCGTCCGCCTCGAAAAAGAGGACGCCCTCGGCACGGCCCGGCACCGAGCCGCCATGGCCCATGAAGTGGAGCACCTGGCACTCGTGCTCGATGCAGGCCTGGCGGAGCGCCGCGAAGGTCGGAGCCGCCGGCCGGACCATCTCCAGATGAGGCGTGGACCCCACGGCTTCTCCAAGATTGCGCAGCTCACGGGCGAGGTCGAGGGGGTCGAGGTTCTCATCGCGCGGGTTGCAGGCCACGGCGAGCAGGCGGAGGGCCGAAACCTCTCGCGGCGTATAGATCGCCCGCGGCACGGCCAGGGAGCGGACGAAGGGCCGCCGGCGGCTCAGGGCGAGGAATTCCGGGGTGCCCGGCTGCCGCATCAGCTCCCAGGGCAACGCCTGGAGCGCCGCGAGGCCCGCATCCCGCGGATCGAGCATCAGCTCGATCCGCAGGCCAGACTCAGGGTCCGCGCCCAGAAGATCCAGGCTCCGCTCGTACAGGCGGAGGACCTCGCCTTGAAAAAGCGCTGCGAACAGCCGCTCCCCGAGAGCCTCCAGGGCAACCTCCGGCGCCTCGGGCTCGTCGAGGAGCAAGTGCCTTCCCGGTCCGATGGCATGGGCGAGGGCCACCTTCAGGGCGACCAGCTCATCCGGTCCAAAGGGAACAGCGAACGGTGCCCACCCCTCACCGCGCGGCGAGAACACCTGTGTCCGATAACCGCCCTCCGGACCGGGCACGATCTGGAGCCGAAACGCGTGGTATCTCACAGCAAGGCGGTCCCCTACTCCGACCGCAGCGCCTTCAACGGGTCCACCCGCGTAGCCCGCAGAGCGGGCAGCCAGTTGGCCAGAAGGGCCACGGCCAGGAGGACCAGAGGAACCGCGGCGAAGGTCGGCAGGTCGAAGGCGTTGCCACCGTGGAGGTAGGTGCCGGCGCGGTCGCCGAGCCCTCGAACAAGGAGGAACGCACCTCCGAGACCGAGGAGGACGCCGGCGAGCACCAGGGCCATCCCTTGCCGGACCACCAGGGCCAGCACTTGCGTGCGCTGCGCTCCCAGGGCCATGCGGATGCCGACCTCGTGGGTGCGCTGGGTGACCGAGTAGCTGATCACACCGTAGACGCCGATGGCGGCGAGGAGCAGGGCGACGCCGGCGAAGAGGCCGAGGAGGACGGTCTGGAAACGGGAGCCGGCGAGCGACTCGGCGACGACCGTCTCCAGGGGACGCACCTGCTCCACCGGGAGGTCAGCGTCCACCGAGCGCACCGCCTCGCGCAAGGCACCGGCCAAGCGGGCGGGATCGCCGTCGGTCTCGAGGAGGATCGACAGGTCGCTGCTCATCGGATTCTGGAGCTGCGGCAAATAGACGTCCTGGCCCGCCTCCTCGTCGAGCGCTTCATGGCGGGTGTCCGCCACCACGCCGACCACCTCCATCCATTGCATCTCGCCGTCGTCGCCGCCGAAGGTGATGCGCTTGCCGAGCGGGTTCTCCCCCGGCCAGGTCCGGCGCGCCATGGTCTCGTTGACCACGATCACGGACAGGGCGCCCGCCGTGTCCTGCGGAGTGAAGGCGCGCCCCTGGACCAGGCGGATCCCCAGGGTCTGGAAGACGTCGGGGGTGACGAGGAGGATGTTGGCGTTCGGCTCCTCGCCGTCGCGCGGCTCCGGACGCCCCTCGACGGCGTAGGAGAGGACGAAGCCGTCCGTGCCGAGCGGCAGCGGATAGATCGTCGCAGCGGAGCGCACGCCCGGAATCACCCGCAGGCGTTCGAGCAGGCCGCGGGTGAAGGCGATGTTCTTCTCCGCCGTGGGGTACTTCTGCTCGGGCAGAGCGATCGCCGCGGTGAGCACGCCCCGGGGCTCGAAGCCGGGATCGACTGCCCGCAAACGCGCGAAGCTCCGCAGGAGGAGGCCGGCGCCGACCAGGAGGACCAGCGCGACCGCCACTTCGCCGACGACGAGGGCATTGCGCAGCAACCGGCCACGCGCCCCGCCGGCCACCGCCCGCCCCCCCTCCTTGAGGGCTCCGAAGAGGCCGCCGCTGGTGGCGGAGAGCGCCGGCGCCAGGCCGAAGAGGAGGCCGGTCCCCAGGGAGAGGACGAGCGTGAAGAGAAGGACGCGGCCGTCGAGGCCGATCTCCCGCGCACGCGGCAATCCTTCGCCATAGAGGGCGACCAGCCCGCGGGTCGCCCAGAAGCCGGCGAGCAGGCCGAGGGCGCCGCCGGTCAGGAAGAGCACGAGGCTCTCGGTGAGCATCTGGCGCACCAGGCGCGCCCGGCCGGCTCCGATCGCGGTGCGCACCGCGATCTCCCGCTCCCGCGCGGCGAGCCGCGCCAGGAGGAGGTTCGCCACGTTGGCGCAGGCGATGAGCAGCACGAAGCCGGAGGTGGCCAGCAGCACGAGCAGCGGCTGGCGGGCGCCGCCGGTGAAGGCGCGGGCGAGGCCCGAGGTTTCGACCGTGTAGCCGTCATCCTTCGGATAGAAC
>Ga0209682_10000665_pt1 | contig 11649 bp, 5 predicted proteins | sample DOMMetBare2Fresh_2_FD_187471 | JGI IMG/M metagenome (GOLD analysis project Ga0209682, IMG submission 187471) | Wetland sediment microbial communities from St. Louis River estuary, USA, under dissolved organic matter induced mercury methylation -... | ecosystem: Environmental > Aquatic >...
CTTTCTCGAGCTCTGGCGCCGCCGCCGCAGGCCCTGGATGCTCGGTGGGCTGGTGGCCTGTACGGCCGCGAGCGCCTGGGTGAAGTCGCCGTTCGCCCTCCTCGTGATCGGGGCGGTGCTGCTGGCCACCGAGCTGCCGGCACGCCGCGCCGGGCAGGGCACACCCCGCTTCGGCGTCACGCTGGCGCTGGTCGCCGGGGCCGGGTTGGGCGCCTGGCTCCTCTGGCTCGCCATGCTCAGCTCCACGACGTCGGTCCGTGTGGTGACCCGGCAGCTCCTGGTGCAGCAATATGCCGAGCGCATCGAGGGGCGGCTCGGACCGCCGGAAGGCCCGGAGTACTACCTGGCCTGCGCGGCGAGCGATTTCGGTCTCCTCTGGCTGGTACCTGCCGGCGCCGTGGCGGCCGGGTGGCTCGCCGCCCGCAAGGGGCGTTCCGTGGCCGGAGCCTCGCGCTCCGACATGGCGCGTCTCGCCGCCTGGGCGCTGGCGGCGCCGCTCCTGGCGACGGCGTCGGTCGCCAAGCTCCCGTGGTACGCCTATCTGAGCCATCCAGGCATCGCCCTGCTCCTCGCGGTGAGCGCGGACCGGCTGGCGCGGGGCGTCTCCAACCGGCCCCTCGTCCGGTCCGCCGTCCCGGCAGGATGCCTGGCGGTCTGTGCGCTCTGGCTGCCCATGGCGCGCATCTGGCCCGCGGACATGCAATCCCGCGGCCCGGCGGGAAGGCTCTGGGAGGCCACCCGCCGCGATCTGCCGGTCGCCGTGATCGCCCGGCCCGGCTTTCAGCGGCCCCGGCGGCACGACGATGCGTATCGCGAAGCCCTGCTCTACCTGCGCCTGCTCGCCGCGCGGCCGGCCCCACCTGCGGCCGGCCCGGGCGCCTGCCGGGCGATCCTGGTCAACCACCGCGGCGATCGCGGTGATGCCCCGGCGGGGGCCGAGGTGATCGAATTGATCGCGCCGCGGAAACGGAGCGGCCTCGGAATCTTTCTGATCGACGCGTGTGGCGGCAGGCTGCGCGAGCGCCTCGCCCGCTGACTCCCCTCCCCCGCCGGAACGGAGGAAGGGAGCCGCGGTGGGGCTGCCGGCGCGTCAGAACAGAATGCGCACGCCCAGCTGGGCCTGGCGCGGATCTCCGGTGCCGCTCTGCACGGTACCGTCGAAGTTGAACACCAGGCTGGTGACCTCCGGCCGGCGCAGGTTCTGGCTGTTGAAGAGGTTGAACACCTCGACGATCGGCTCGACGGTGATGCGGCCGAAGTCGAACGGCTTCGACACGCGCACGTCGAGGGAGTTGAACTCGTTGTCCTTGCGGCCCAGATTGCGCCGGGTCACGGTGCCGTCGGGGTTGATGCGGTCCTGCGGCGTCGCGGCGTCGGCGCCGCTCGCGGTGATCGATTTCGGCTGCGCCGAGCGGTAGGCATAGCGGAAGTTGACGTCGACGTCCCCCGGCGCGCGCCAGAGGAGAAGGGCGTTGACCCGGTGGCGCTGGTCGCGGTCGGAATAGCTCCACTCGCGGTCGAGCTCGGTCACCTTGGCGTAGCGGAAGGAGAACGGATCGCGCTCGTTGTCGTCGTCGGACAGGTCGCGCGACCAGGTGTAGTAGACCTGGTACTGATAGCGGCCCGACCAGCGGCGGTTCAAGCCGACGGTCACGCCGTTGTATTCGCTCTTGGCCGTCGATTCGACCACGGTCAGGGTGTTGATCCCGTTGGCGCCGCCGGGAGGAAGCCCGGTGCTCCACGGCGAGCCGAGGAGGGGATCGTTGCGGTTGACGAAGCGGGTGATGTGATCCCCCTTGGCGTAGTTGTACTTCACCAGCGCCGCCAGGCCCGGGAGGATCTCGCGCTCGAACGAGAAGCTCGCCGCCGTGGTGCGCGGGTTCTCGAAATCCTTGTCGAAGACGAAGACGTCGGGGAGGAACGGCTGTCCGATCTGCGACACCGGGATGAGGTTCGGATAGGCCGGCACCGGCCCCAGGACCGGCGTCAGCGCGCTGTTGCGGAAGATGGTCTGCCCGATGCTGCCGTTGGTCGAGCGGCTGGAGGCGAGGGAGAGGCCCGGGATGCGCGCGTAGTAGATGCCGCCGGTGACGCGGAAGACGGAGCGGCCGTCTCCCTTCGGGTCCCAGGTGATGCCGAGGCGCGGCTGCCACATGTTCCAGTCGGTGGGGATCTTGCCGTCCGACGGGAAGGTCTGCGGCCCCGCCGCGGTGTTGACCGTCTTGCCGATGAAGGGGGCGAAGAAGACCTTGTCCGCCGGGGTCCGCGGATCGGGCTCGATCTGCGCTTCCCAGCGCAGGCCATATTGCACGGTCAGATTGGGCCGCGCCTGCCAGCTATCCTGGAGGAAGGCGGCCGGCTCGCGCTGGCGGATCTTCTGGGTCCCCGATTCCTCGACCGAATAGGGCGGCACACCCGCCTGCTGCAGATAGAGGAGGACCGGGCCGGTGATCGTCGTCCCCGCCGGGCACGATCCGGTCTGCGAGGAGCTGCCGTCGGAGCACTCCACGTAGTTGGGATTCCTGGCGAAGTTGAGGAAGCCGTCGGTCGAGCTGAAGATGTAGCGGCCGTTGGCGAAGCCGATGAAGGTCTGCGCCGAGACCACGTCGTTGTATTCGACCCCCGCCTTCAACGAGTGGTCGCCGCGCAGGAGCGACAGGTTCTCGTTGAGCTGGTAGCGCTTGTCGTAATAGGTGACCGGGATGAAGAACGGCATGCCGAAGCGGTAGCTGCGCCCGAAGTCGAAGGCGGTGTCGGGCAGCGGCCGGCCGGTCGAGGCGATGATCGGTCCCTCGTAGGGGCGCGGCCGGTTCTCCTTGGCATATTGCACGCGGAGCTCGTTGAGCAGGTCGCCCGAGATCGTCGAGATCGCCGAGCCGGTGAAGGAATACGAGTCGTCCTTCTCGTTCGCGTTGGCGCTGCGCCCCCAGGAGTCGACGTCGAAGGTGCCGTTGGCCTGTTCCGACTTCGTGTAGGTGGAGCGCAGGGTCAGCAGGTTGCCCTGCGACGCCTGCCAGTCGGCCTTGACGAGGAGGACGCGGGCGTCGTTCGACCGCTCGATCGGCCCGTTCTCGGCCGGGCTGCCGATGCTGGCGAAATAGTCGACCAGGCGCTGCTCGATGCGCGTGGGATCGGTCTGCTTGGTCGAGGTGCCGTCCTGGTAGTCGCCGGCGATGAAATAGAACAGCTTGTTCGGCACGATCGGACCACCGGCCGTGAAGCCGGCCTGGGTCTGCGAGTTGTCGAACTTGTCGGCGGTCGAGCCGTCCGGGTTCTGGGCCCGCGAGGCGAGGTCCTCGTTCTTCCAGAACAGGTGGCCGGTCCCCTTGATCTGGTTGGTCCCCGACTTGGTGACCACGTTGACGAAGCCGGAGGACGAACGGCCGAACTCGGCGTTGGCACCGTCGGCCACCACCACGACCTCTTTCACCGCGTCGAGGTTGAACGTGAAGGCCGGCCGCTGGCCGCCCCGCTGCTCGCCGAAGAACGGATTGTTGAAGTCCGCCCCGTCGACCGAGACGTTGTTGTGGATCCCCTTCTGGCCGTTGATCGAGAGCTCGTCGCCGTCAGGCCCCTGGACGATGGTCACGCCCGGGGTGAGCTTGGTGAAATCGAGGAAGTTCCGGCCGTTGTTGGGGAGCCCCTCGATCGCCTTGTCGTCGATGCGCGTCGTCCCCTCGGAGCGGGTGGTCTCGACCACCGGCGCCTCGGCGGTGACGGTGATCTCCTGCTCCACCCCGGCGAGCTGCAAGGGAAGCGTCAGGTTGATCGTCTGGCCGACCGCGAGGTCGATGCCCTCGCGGACCAGAGTGGCGAACCCGTCCAGGGTGACCTTGATGCGGTAGGGACCCAAGGGCAGCAACACCGCCCGGAACCGGCCTTCGCCGCCGGTGGTCGCGACCTGCTCGTAGTTGGTGGCCGTGTTGACCAGGGTGACCGTGGCCCCCGGCAGCACACCCCCGTCCGGATCCAGAACAGTCCCTTCGATGACACCGGTCGTCGCCTGCGATTGGGCGACGGCACCCGCGGCCAGAGCGACCAGCAAAACGAAGCTCAGCCACGCGACGCGACAGATCCTCAACATGTTTTTGCCCCCCTTCGGTGCGGTTCGGCGAACGGACCTGCAGAATAGGCTCCGACTATATCATCGGACGCTTGACACGGTGTTGCAGGGCGCGTAGAGTCGCCCAAGAGTTGCGAAGTCTCTGAGGAGACTCCTTCCGATCGTTTGTCGCCTTCTCTTACCTGTTCTCACACTCGCAGCACCCTTGTCTTTCTCGACCGCTCCCGAAAGCGGCGGTCTCGCTTTGCCCTCCGGCCACCTCCCCGGCCCCCCGCCCGCTCCGCTATACTCGAAGCCGGTGCAACACCCTCGCAACACCGAACACGGCCCCAACCCCCGGCCGGTCCTCCGGCGGCCCCGGCTCTCCTCCCGCTCCTCCGCCACCGTGGTGCTCGTGCTGCTCCTTCTCGTCCTGCTCGCGGGCTACCACTTCCTGGTGCGCCGGGACGATCTGCCGCCGCCCGCCGCCACCGCCGCGGAAGCCTCCACAGCCCCGCCGGTGCTCACGGACAGCCCGCAAGTCCGCCGCGCGCCTCTGGAAGGGGTAAAGGCCGAGAGCGAGGCCCCCGAGCCGGCGCACCCGGTGCGGACCGCGCGGACCGGGCGCACGCCGGAACGCGCCGCACCCGGACGCCCCCCCTCTCCCCGGCGGGAGACGCGGGTCGTCGGCGGCCGTGAATTCTTCGCCGAAGAGCCGGCCGTCCTCCTCACGTTGCCGGCGGCCGGCTATCCGGCGGCCGCCCGGGGCACCGGCACCTGGGCCGAGGTGGTGGTCGCGGTGGTCATCGACGAGAAGGGGGCCGTCCGCTCACCGGCGGTCGAAACCTCCCGCATCCGGGGGAGCGCTCCGGAATCCGCCTTCCACGAAGCGGCCCTCGCCGCGGCGCGCCAGGCCCGCTATGCCCCGGCCCGCGAGCGGGGCGTCCCGGTGCGCTCCAGGAGCACGCTCACCTTCACGTTCGAGACGGCCGGTACCTGACCGGCAAGACCGAGGGCAACCACAAGGGTTGCCCCTGCACCAACCACGGCGGCTGGATCGAATGTAGGGGCAGGTCTTGTGCCTGCCCTTCTTGCGGCTGGCCTAACCGGGGGTCTCCCACGCACCGCGCAGAAACGCCAGCGCGGTCGAGCAGGGCGAGCACGTCGAATTGCCGCCCCGCACCCGGGCATGAATGCCCGGGCTGGCAGCGGCGCCGGGTGAACCCGGCTTTCAAGCCCCATTCATGGGGCGCTGCTGCTAGCCCGGCGATTCATCGCCGGGTTTGGCCCGCAGCCCGAAAATCTGTTGTAGCCTTCTCGCAGCTCGACCCGGCCGGTCCACGTTGCCATGGAGGCTCCGCATGAGCTCGCTTCTCCAGGATCTCCGCTTCGCCGCGCGCTCGCTCGCCCGGCATCCCGGTTTCGCCGTGGTGATCGTGCTCACCCTGGCGCTCGGCATCGGCGCCAACACGGCGATCTTCAGCCTCGTCAACGCCTCCCTCCTGCGCCCTCTCCCCTTCGGTGAGCCGGATCGCCTCGTGCAGGTCCAGGCACGGCGAGGCACGGATGAGCTCGGCGTGTCATGGCTCGATTACCTCGATTGGACGGAGCGCAGCCGGACGCTCGACGGCCTGGCCTACTTCCAGGAGGCGCGCGTCCATCTCGGCCTCCCCGGCGGAGCGGAGTCGGCCGGTGCGGTGATGACCACGGGCAATCTGTTCTCGGTGCTGCGGGTCCGGCCGGTTCTCGGCCGCGGCTTTCTCCCCGAGGAGACCCGCTCCGGCGCGGCCAAGGTGGCGGTGATCTCCCACGACCTGTGGACGAGCCGCTTCGGCGGTGACCCGAAGGTCCTGCAGCAGACGGTCCGTATCGAAGGCGAAAGCCACACGATCATCGGCGTGATGCCCCCCGGTTTCCACTTCCCCTCGAACGCCGATCTCTGGGTCGCCGTCGAGCCGCTGGAGCGTGAGAGCCGGAATCCCCGCACGTTGCGCGGCATGGAGGCCGTCGGGCGCCTTGGCCCCGGCATCGGCCTCGACGCGGCGCGCGCGGACCTGGGCGCGGTGGCGGACGCCCTCGCACGGCAATTCCCCGCCAGCAACGCCGGGGTCGAGGTCGTCCCGGTGCCGCTGCGCGACCGCTGGGTCGGCGACGTGCGGACGTCGCTCCTCCTGCTCCTCGGCGCCTGCGGCTTCCTGCTCTTGATCGCCTGCGCCAACGTGGCCAATCTCCTCCTGGCGCGGGCCGTGGCGCGGCAGCGCGAGATCTCGGTGCGCACGGCGCTCGGCGCCGGCCGGGCGCGGCTGGTCCGCCAGCTCCTCACCGAGAGCCTGCTCCTCGCCGGCCTCGGCGGCGCGGCCGGCCTGGCGGTCGCCTCCTGGGGAACGCACGCCCTGCTGCGCGTGCTCCTCGCGGCGAGCCCGGCGGAGCTGCCGGCGTGGATCCGGGTCGAGACGGACGCCACCGTCCTCGCCTTCGCCGCCGGGGTCTCGCTGGTGGTCGGCCTCCTCTTCGGCCTGGCCCCGATCGTCCCGGCCACCCGCTTCGATCTCGTCTCCTCGCTCAAGGAAGGGGGCCGCGGCACGGACGGGAGCGGTAGCCGGCAGGTCCGCCACCTCCTCGTAGTCTCCGAGGTGGCGCTCGCCCTCCTGCTCCTCCTCGGCGCCGGCCTCACCCTGAAGAGCCTGTCGCGGCTGTGGAGCGTCCAGCCCGGCTTCGCGGCGCGCGGCGCGCTCACCTTGACCGCGCGCTTCCCGTTCTATGGCGGCGAGGACAACGCCACGCGCGCCGCGCTCTACCGGCAGGCGCTGGACCGGCTCGCCAGCCTGCCCGGCGTCGAGGCCGTGGGCGCCAACACGGACCTGCCGCTCACCGGCACCGAGGCCTGGCACCGGATCGATTTCCAGCTCCCCGGCCAGTCGCCGGAGGAGGCGCGGCTCAATCCCAAGGCGAACCTCCAGAGAGTCACGCCGGGCTATCTCCAGGCCATGGGCATCCCGCTGCTCCGCGGCCGCGACTTCCTTGGCGAGGGGGCCTTGGACCGGGAGGAGCCGCAACCCTCCATCCTGGTCAACCGGGAGCTGGCCGATCGGTTGTGGCCGGGCCGGGACCCCCTCGGCCGGCGGATCGTCCTCGGCAGCGACGCGAGCCGCCGCAAGGAATGGACCGTGATCGGCGTGGTGGGCGACGTGCGCCACCAGGGGCTCGACCGCGAGAGCGGGCTCGATCTCTACGTCCCCTTCTTCCAGTTCCCGTCCGGCGAGGCGCTGACCTTCGTGCTGCGCGGATCGGGCGATCCGGCGGCGCTCGGCGCGCTCGGCCCGCTCGGGGTGACGGCGCGGCGCGAGATCCGGGCGGTCTCGGCCGATCTGCTGGTGGAGACCGCGGCGCCGCTCGAACGGCTGGTCGCCTCCGCCCTCTGGCGTCCGCGCCTCTGGGGAGCGCTCTTCGGCGCCTTCTCCGCCGTGGCCCTGCTCCTCGCCACGATGGGCATCTACGGCGTCATGTCCTTCATCGTCGGCCAGCGCACGCGCGAAATCGGTCTCCGCATGGCGCTCGGCGCCGGCCGTACCGCCGTGGCGCGCCTCCTCCTCGGCCAGGGGCTGCGGCTGACCGGCACCGGAATCCTCATCGGTCTCGTGCTCGCGGCCGTCCTCGGCCGTTTCCTCGCCAGCCTGCTCTACCAGGTGAAACCGATCGACCTGCCGACCTGGATCGGCGTCTCTCTCCTCCTGACCGCGGTCGCCCTTCTCGCCACCTGGATTCCGACCCGGAAGGCGATGCGGATCGATCCGATGATCGCTCTGCGCAACGAATGACCCCTCACCCCCTGGCCCCCTCTCCCACCCCCTCCCGCCCTTCCGGGAGAGGGGGGACGTTGGCGAGCCTTTTTGTGCTTCTTTTGGCTCTCGTTGGCTGCGCGACGGGGCGGAGGCCCACCCCACCGTTCACTGCGGAAACGGGCGCGCTCCAGGCGGTGGAGATCTGCCGGGAGATGGCTCCTCTGGCTTCCGGTGTCTGCTCGGCAGAGGGGTCCGGTCCGGCTTTGCTGCTCCGCGGCACGGTGCTCGCTCCGGACCGCGTGCTGGTGGGGGGCGAGGTGCTCGTCTCTCCCGAGGGGATTCTCCTCGCGGTGGGCTGTGACACGCACGAAGCCGCGGCGGGGCTCGATCTGACGGTCGTCGAGTGCCCGCGCGGTGTGATCTCGCCGGGGCTCATCAATGCGCACGATCACCTCGGGTACGACCAGAATCCTCCCGGCTCTTGGGGAACCGAGCGGTATGACCACCGCCATCAATGGCGGCTGGGGCTCGAGGGCCATACGAAGATCCCGGCGCCGCGCGGGACGGACGAGCGCCAGATCGCCTGGACCGAGCTGCGCCAGGTGATGAGCGGTACCACCTCGGTCCTCGGTGGCGCCGGCTACCGCGGCTTTCTGCGCAACCTGGACCTGCCCGATCTACAGGAAGGATTGGGCTCGCCCAAGATCCATTACCGCACCTTCCCGCTCGGCGATACCGACGGAACCATGCTCGCCTCGGGCTGCAAGTACCCGGGGATCGACGATGCGGAGCTCCTGCATGAGCAGGCCTACGTGGCCCATCTGGCTGAAGGGGTGAACGCCGCGGCGCACAACGAGTTTCTCTGCGCGACCGGCGCGCAGGCGGGAGGGAGCGACCTGCGGTCCGCGCACACCGCCTTCATCCATGCGCTGGCCCTCGGCGCGGAAGACGCCGCCGCCCTGGCCGCCAAGGACGCCTCGGTCGTCTGGTCGCCCCGCTCGAACCTGTCGCTCTACGGCACCACCCTCGAGCCGCGTCTCCTCACGGCCCTGGGGGTGAAAATCGCATTGAGCTCGGACTGGACGCCGTCCGGCTCCCTCCATCTCCTGCGCGAGCTGCAATGCGCCGCGTCGTTCAATCAGACTTATCTGGATGGATTCTTTTCCGCGCGCGATCTCTGGCGCATGGTGACGAGCTCTCCGGCCGACGCCCTCGGCCTGTCGCGCCGGCTCGGCCGCCTCGCCCCGGGCCTGGTAGCCGACGTGGCGGTCTATGACGGAGCCGGCACAGCCGATCCCTACCGCGCGATCCTCGAAGCCGGTGTCGAGGACGTCGCTCTGGTGCTCCGGGCGGGCCGTCCGCTCTATGGTGACGCGGCGCTCCTCTCCGCCCTCCCCCCGGGAGCCGCCGGCTGCGAGGTGCTCCCCGAAACCATCTGCGGCACCCTCAAGACCGCATGCGTCGAGCGCGAAACCGGCGTCGCCTTCGCCACCCTCGCCCAGGCGAATGCGGCCTCCTATGGCCTCTTCTACTGCGGCACCCCTCCCGGCGAGCCCACCTGCACGCCCTTCCGTCCCGGTGCCTACGATGGTCAACAGACCGCCGCGGACACCGACGGAGACGGCCTCTTCGATACGCAGGACGACTGCCCGACCGTCTTCAATCCCCCCCGGCCGATGGACGGTGGAGCGCAGGCGGACGGCGACGGGGACGGGATCGGCGATGCGTGCGATCCGTCGCCGGCTCCTTGAGGATCAGGCCTCGCCGGGAAGGGCCTCCGAGGCGTCGGCCGCCATCGCCTTTTCTTGAATCGGCAGGCACATTATCCCACCTGCCATTTTTTATCCCGGTTGTTGCAAAAGTAGAGCCTCGGAGAGGCTCCAAAATGTAGCCCGGGGTCAGAGCGCCGTCAGGCGCGGCGACCCCGGGTACCGTGCCCTATTTTCCTCCCAAGCCCCCGGAGGGGGCGGCAGCAACTCCTTGCCCTGCCGAGCCTGCTGCCGCCCCGCTGGGGCTTGGAAATATTTCTATCTCCCTGACCCGGGGCCGGCGCTGCGCTCTGGCCCCGGGCTACATGCTTCTGGCCCCTCTGGGGCCTTTCCACCCCTTTTGCTCGCGGTCTTCTGCAACCGGCAGGTTATCTCACCCGACGCATGCAACGGCTAGCTGCTCAGCGGCACGCGAAGCGTGTCCGTTGGAGCAGCAGGGTTGAACGACTCCCTCTGGCGTTTCGCGGCCAGGGCGACTGCCGTACTAATTTCGTGATAGGCAACAGGCCCTTCACACAGTTTGCCGAGTGTCGGGAGTGTGATCGAGTGCTGGCTTCGGGTCCTGGCATCGAGCGCGGAGGTCGGCAGAACGTAGAAGCACCACTGGCTGATGTCCATGGGGTCGATGGTTTCCTTGTCTTGGTGAGCCAGAAGTGCAAATACATAGACATCAGCTTGTCGAGCTAGCTCCTCGCTGAGCCGGTTGGTTGAGGCGTCCCATGCTCGTGTCTTCGGCACGACGAATGAGACTCGCGACAGCCGCTCCTGATACCAGGATTGGAGGAAGGCTGCGGACTTCACCTCGACCTTCACGCCAACCGGTGTTGTGAGGTCGTAAGGCGCCCACTCATCGCGAACACTCTCTGCACCGACACCAAGCGCTTGAGCTACGAGGTACTCGGCGAGGATTCCTCGCGTCGCATTGCTCAAGAGATCAGAGGCACTCCATCGCCAGAAGCTCAAAAGATCAAAGGAAAGCTCGACAGCGCCATTTGTGAAGCGCTCGTTCCCGGACTTACTGGTGGCTGTGGCTCGGTCAAGGTTCGGCATTATGTATACCAGCCTCGTCGTTCAACGTTCGAGTTCAGCGGCCACAGGGATGGCCGAAGGCCAGCCCTGTGGTCCGCTGCAACGATGGGTTAGGCCCCCGCCCGCTGGCGGTGCGCGGCGCACCTGAGCACGCACCCTTTCAGTTGTGCCTAAGCTCAAGCCGGCTGCAACGTGCATTCGCGTCCATATTCTGTCGCCCATAGATGACCCCCGTCGCGACCGAGCCATCTGGGCAATTCGCCCAGGCCGGATCACCCTGCCAACCGGTGTTGGTCGGCGCGCCAAAAGCAATACCGGTGGGAATCCGAGCTTCGGCCGCCGTCAGGGACGCCGCGAGTGTGCTCTGCCGAAGGGCGATGCTGTCAACCTGCCGCTGGAGCTCGCTGGCCCACTGGTATGGAAACTGCGCATCGGCCGGGACAGGAAGGAGGAATGCGCCACGCGTGGTAGTAACACTCACGTCCAGCTTGGGATACACAAGCTCCGAGGCTGTCTGGGAGGGCCTGCGGACGCAGGTGATGGTCCAATAGGAATCACTTAGGGCTTTTGTGCTCAGGCCATCTGCCCTTACGCGAGTGCGGCTCTTGTCGGTATTCGGCACTGTGCACTCGAGAAGCGCTGGATCGTAGATGACTCCTTGAACGCTTGCAGGCCTAGCGTTCGTCCGCGCGACCTCAATAATCACCTGGGTCTGCGACAGCTTTGGACGAAACAGAATCCCCTGGCCCGCCAGCGTCTTGCACGCAAGCCACGCATTTGTGGTCTCGTTCACCACAAGAGACAGGGAGCGGTACTTGCTTTCATCCTTCTTATAGTCGGAGTCGAATGTCTTGCAGAAATGCCTTGTGCGCTCTTCGGTGGAGCCGCTCGAGGCGCCGAACTTCAATGGAACGGAAGCAATAACAGCGCCCAGACTGGCGTCGAATTTGGTCCCGGCTCGGACGCTATCGTTTTCGCAGTACTGATCATAGATTCGCACTGCTACGCTAAGGTCGTAGGTCTCGAG
>Ga0209682_10000666_pt1 | contig 11635 bp, 7 predicted proteins | sample DOMMetBare2Fresh_2_FD_187471 | JGI IMG/M metagenome (GOLD analysis project Ga0209682, IMG submission 187471) | Wetland sediment microbial communities from St. Louis River estuary, USA, under dissolved organic matter induced mercury methylation -... | ecosystem: Environmental > Aquatic >...
CCGCACGACGGACGTGACGGGAGTGGCGAGCCTTCCCGAGGGTGTCGAGATGGTGATGCCCGGGGACAACGTGAACCTGGAGATCGAGCTGATTGCGCCGATCGCGATGGAGAAGGGCGTTCGCTTCGCCATCCGCGAGGGCGGCCGCACCGTCGGCGCCGGCACCGTCACCGAGATCTTGAAATAAGAGGACGTACCGGCGGTCCTCGTGTCCGCCGGTGGCAACGCACAGGCCAGTAGCTCGAACTGGTAGAGCATCGGTCTCCAAAACCGAGGGTTGGGGGTTCGAATCCCTCCTGGCCTGCCAATTTTTCCGGATGTTCCGGAGCGAGTCGATCGGGGCGCCACATGAAAGACTGGTGGAAGAAAGCTGTCGAGTTCCTCTCCGAGGTGCGCTCTGAGATGCGGAAGTGTTCCTATCCCTCGAAGGACGAGGTGGTCGGGACGACGATCGTGGTGATCGTCACCAGCTTCGTCTTCTCGGTGTTCCTCTTCGCGGCCGACCAGCTCATCGTCTGGGGCTACCAGGGCCTGGTGAAGGTGCTGGGATGACCGAGCAGCCGGCGGCGGCGGGCGTTGGCCGGAAGTGGTACATCGTCCACACCTACTCCGGGTTCGAGGAGCGGGTGAAGGAGACGCTGCGCCAGCGCGCCGACGCTCTCGACATGGGAGACGCTTTCGGAGACATCCGGATCCCCACCGAGACCGTGGTGGAGTACAAGAACGGGAAGAAGAAGGAAACGCAGCGCAAGTTCTTCCCCGGCTACATCCTGGTCGAGATGGAGATGTCGGACGCCGCTTGGCACGTGGTGAAGAACACGCCCAAGGTGACGGGCTTCGTCGGCACCGGCAAGAAGCCGACGCCCTTGTCCGAGGAGGAGGTCAACCAGATCCTCGAGCAGGTGGTGACGGCGAAGGAGAAGCCGAAGCCGAAATACGTTTTCGAGAAGGCCGAGCCGGTGCGCATCACCGACGGTCCCTTCAACAACTTCACGGGCGTGGTCGACGAGGTCAACCTCGACCGCAACACCTTGAAGGTGATGGTCACGATCTTCGGCCGGCAGACGCCGGTCGAGCTCGACTTCTCGCAGGTGCAGAAGATCTGAGGACCTTATGGCGAAGAAGATCACTGGATATATCAAGTTGCAGATCCCCGCGGGCGCGGCGACGCCGGCCCCGCCGGTCGGCCCGGCTCTCGGCCAGGCGGGCGTCAACATCATGGACTTCGTGAAGAATTTCAATGCGCGGACGGCGGCCCAGTCCGGCCTGATCATCCCGGTGGTGATCACCGTCTACGCCGACCGCAGCTACACCTTCATCACGAAGACGCCGCCGGCGCCGATCCTGTTGCTCAAGGCGGCGGGTGTGCCCAAGGGCTCGGGCGAGCCGAACAAGAAGAAGGTGGGCAAGGTGACCCGGGCGCAGGTCGAGGAGATCGCCAAGACCAAGCTTCCCGATCTGAACGCGGCCAGCCTGGCCGCGGCGGTCCGGACCATCGAGGGCACGGCGCGCTCGATGGGTCTCGAAGTCGAAGGTTAGGAGGAACAGTCGTGGCGAAGCACGGGAAGAAATATCGCGAGGCGGTCAAGAAGGTCGAGACGCGCCCTTATGCACTGCGCGACGCCCTCGCCCTGGCCAAGGACGCGGCGTATGCGAAGTTCGACGAGTCCGTCGAGGTGGCGTTGCGCCTCGGCGTCGACCCCAAGCACGCCGACCAGATGGTCCGCGGCACCGTCGTCCTGCCGCACGGCCTGGGCAAGACGGCACGCGTCCTGGTCTTCGCGGCCGGTGAAAAGATCCGCGAGGCCGAGGAGGCGGGAGCCGACCACGTGGGTGGCGAGGAGCTCGCCAAGAAGATCGAGGGCGGCTGGCTGGACTTCGACGCGGTGGTGGCGACCCCGGACATGATGCGGGTCGTCGGCCGCCTCGGCAAGGTGCTCGGTCCGCGCGGCCTGATGCCGAACCCGAAAGCGGGGACGGTGGCGGTGGACGTCGCCCGGGCGGTGCAGGAGATCAAGGCCGGCAAGGTGGAGTTCCGGGTCGACAAGACCGGGATCATCCATGCCCCGATCGGCAAGCTCTCCTTCGGGACCGACAAGCTGAAAGAGAACGCCGACGCTCTGATCGGCGCGGTGGTCAAGGCCAAGCCGAGCGCGGCCAAGGGCAAGTACGTCAAGGGCGTGAGCCTCTCTTCCACCATGGGCCCCGGCATCAAGGTGGATGAAGCCGTTGCCATTGCGACCGAGGCCTAGGAGCTCAGGAGAACATCATGGCGCTGAGTCGAGCTGACAAAGAGCAATTGCTCACAGAATACGAAGAAGGCCTGAAGGGCGCGCCCCACGCGTTCGTCATGGGCTACCAGGGGATCAAGGTCCCGCAGGTCACCGCGCTCCGCGAGAAGGTGCGCCAGAGCGGCGGCCAGTACGTGGTGGTGAAGAACACGCTGGCGCTGCGCGCCATTGATGGAGCGTCGCTCGCCGCGATCAAGGACCAGTTCACCGGCCCGACCGCCGTGGCGTACACCGACAAGGACCCTGTCTCCCTCGCCAAGGCGCTGACCGACTTCGCCAAGGACGTCCCGGCGATCCAGTTCAAGGGCGGGGTGGTCGAGGGGCGGGCGATCGCCGGGGATCAGGTGAAGGACATCGCCTCGATGCCCAGCCGCGAGGAGCTGATTGCCAAGCTGCTGTTCCTGGTGCAGTCGCCGATCTCGCGCTTCGTGCGCGTCCTGGCCGCGTTGGGTCCGCAGTCGCTGGCGATCGTCCTGAACCAGGTCGGCGAGCAGAAAGAGAAAGATCAGCCCGCGGCCTGAGCCGGGCTTGGATTGAAACGATTGAAATGATTGAAACCGCAGTCCGTAGTTAAGGAGAGAACATGGCTATCGCGACCGAAGATTTCATTGCACAGATCGATGGGCTGACGGTCCTCGAGCTGAACAACCTCGTGAAGGCTCTCGAGGCCCACTACGGTGTCTCCGCGGCCGCGGCGGTCGCCGCCGCTCCGGCGGCCGGAGGCGGCGCCGCCGCTCCGGTGGAGGAGGAGAAGACCGAGTTCGACGTGGTCCTGAAGGCGGCCGGCGACAAGAAGATCAACGTCATCAAGGTGGTCCGCGAGGTCACCAGCCTCGGTTTGAAGGAAGCCAAGGACCTCGTCGAGTCCGCTCCGGCGACCGTCAAGGAAGGGATCTCCAAGGACGAGGCGGCCGCGGTCAAGAAGAAGTTCGAAGAGGCCGGCGCGACCGTCGAAATCAAGTAGGGCGTGGCACGCAGGACAGGCTCTACTCCCGGGGAGAAGAGCGACCTGACTCCCTTGGAGCGACGCGAACACGTTCTACGAAGGGACTGCGGACCACGACCTCAAGAGATCCATACCGCCGGAATGCGACCCGCCCGACAGGCTCCCGGGCGGGTGAGCCGCGTGCCCAGGGCATAAATCGGGCGTCGCGGGTGTTCTGGTATTCGTGCACCATGCCCGGGTCCCCTCTGCGCGGCGAGCAGAGGGCCGGGCATGGTGTCTCCTGCTTGCGGTCCAGGAGCCCGGACACACCCTCCAGAACAGGACCAGGACAGGGCTGCCGCGTAGAGTTTTTACAAGGCATCGAGGAGAGAGCAAGGACCACCTATGGATAGATTTCCCACCTCGCAGAATACAGTGCGCAAAGTCCAGCGGAAGGACTTTTCCCGGATCACGACTTCGCTGCCCATCCCCAACCTGATCGACGTCCAGCGGAGGTCCTACGAGCGCTTCCTGCAGATGAACCTGCTGCCCGAAGAGCGGGCGAACCAGGGGCTGCAGTCGGTTTTCACCAGCATCTTCCCGTTCTCCGACTTCCGCGAGACCTGCTCGCTCGATTTCGTGAAGTACTCGATCGGCGACTGGCAGTGCAAGTGCGGCGAGCTCAAAGGTCTGGAATATCTCCGCATGACCTGCACGAACTGCGGCTCGAAGATCATGACCGATCACCCGCACGAGGAGACGGTCACCTGCACGGAGTGCGGCTTCGTCAACAAGAACCGGGTGACGAAGTGCGACATCTGCGGCAACCCCGTGGACCTGCAGCTCAAGTACTCGATCTCCGACTGCCAGGAGCGCGGCATGACCTTCGCCGTGCCCCTCAAGGTGACCTTCCGGCTGTTCGTCTACGACCGCGACCCGGAGACGGGCGCGCGCATGATGCGCGACGCCAAGGAGGAAGAGGTCTACTTCGGCGACATCCCGCTGATGACCGACAACGGCACGTTCATCATCAACGGGACCGAGCGCGTCATCGTCTCGCAGCTCCACCGGAGCCCGGGCGTCTTCTTCACCAAGGAAGGGCCGCGCACCTACCTGTCGAAGATCATTCCGTACCGCGGCTCCTGGGTGGAGTTCGAGTACGACCAGAAGGACGTCCTGTCGGTGCGCATCGACCGCAAGCGCAAATTTCATGGCACGGTCTTCCTGCGCGCCCTGGGCCTCGAGTCGGACGAGTCGATCCTGCGCCAGTTCTACGTCCCGGTGGGCCTGTCGTCGACCGGCGGTGGCCGCTTCACGCTGCACGTGCCGCCGCGCGTCCTGGAGCCCGAGCGGCTCAAGGACCGGCAGAGCCGTGGCCGCCGTGAGGCCTACCCGATCTTCGCCGGCATCATCCTGACCAAGGACCTGATGGGCAAGCTCGACACCGGCCAGAGCCTCTCGTTCGAGGTCGGCTCGGAGGATCTGGAACGCGCCTATTTCATCGGCGACGTGGTCGATCTGGACACCGGCGAGGTGATCTTCGAAGCGAACGAGCTGGCTCCCGAGGACCTGGAAGAGCGGCTCGACGGGCGCAACCACACCCCGGTCGAGGTGTTCTTCCCCGACTGGGAGCTGACCGGCGCGACGCTGTCGAACACGCTCGCCAAGGACGCCACGAAGAACGCGAAGGAAGCGCTGATCGAGATCTACCGGCGCATGCGCCCGGGCGATCCTCCGACCCTGGAGAGCGCCCGCTCGCTCTTCTACGGGATGTTCTTCGACGCGAAGCGCTACGACTTCTCGCGGGTCGGCCGCTTCAAGTTCAACATCAAGCTGGACACCGAGGTGCCGGTCGATCAGAAGACCCTCTCGGCGGACGACTTCTTCCGCGTCATCGAGTACCTCCTGCGCCTGCAGAAAGACGTCGGGCGCGTCGACGACATCGACAACCTCGGCAACCGCCGCGTCCGCGCGGTCGGCGAGCTCCTGGAGAACCAGTTCCGCATCGGCCTCGTGCGCATGGAGCGGGCGATCAAGGAGAAGATGTCGGTCCATCAGGACATCGACTCGGCGATGCCGCACGACTTGATCAACTCGAAGCCGGTGATCGCGGCGATCAAGGAGTTCTTCGGCTCGTCGCAGCTCTCGCAGTTCATGGACCAGACGAACCCGCTCTCCGAGGTCACCCACAAGCGCCGCCTGTCGGCCTTGGGACCGGGCGGTCTCTCGCGCGAGCGGGCCGGCTTCGAGGTGCGCGACGTGCACGCCACGCACTATGGCCGGATCTGCCCGATCGAGACGCCGGAAGGTCCGAACATCGGCCTCATCTCGTCCCTCGCGACCTACGCGCGGATCAACGACTACGGGTTCATCGAGAGCCCGTACAAGAAGGCCGAGGACGGCCGGGTGCTCCACCACTTCCGCATCCTGAAAGTGGGGGATGGTCCCTTCCGGCTCGGCCAGATCGTCACCGGTGACGATCTCGATGCCGAGAACGAGCGGCTGGAGAAGGCGGGCAAGCGGCGGGTCGACGCCGAGCCGCACGCCTTCTATCTCTCCGCCTGGGAAGAGGAGAAGTACATCATCGCCCAGGCGAACGCCCGGCTGGACGAGCGGGGCAACTTCGTCAACGACCGCGTCATCGCGCGGGCCGGCGGCGACTTCGTCACCGTCGAGCGCGACCGCATCGACTACATCGACATCAGCCCGAAGCAGCTGGTGTCGGTCGCCGCGGCGCTCATCCCGTTCCTCGAGAACGACGACGCGAACCGCGCTCTGATGGGCTCCAACATGCAGCGGCAGGCCGTACCGCTGCTGCGCAGCGACTCGCCGATCGTGGGCACCGGCCTCGAAGGGATCGTGGCGCAGGACTCCGGCGCGGTCGTCCTCTGCAAGCGGGGCGGCATCGTCGACTCGGTGGACGCCGAGCGGATCATCGTGCGCGTCGAGGGCGAGGACCTGGACACCGGCGAGACGAAGGACTTCGGCGCCGACATCTATCAGCTCATCAAGTTCCGCCGCTCGAACCAGAACACCTGCGTCACCCAGAAGCCGATCGTGGCGGAGGGGTTGCGGGTGCGCAAGGGGGACGTGCTGGCCGACGGTCCGTGCACCGAGGACGGCGAGCTCGCCCTGGGCAGGAACGTGCTGGTCGCCTTCATGCCCTGGCGCGGCTACAACTTCGAGGACGCGATCCTCATCTCCGAGAAGCTGGTGCGGGAGGACTACTACACCTCCATCCACATCGAGGAGTTCGAGATCGAGGCGCGCGACACCAAGCTGGGCCCCGAAGAGATCACGCGGGACATCCCGAACGTCTCCGAGACGGCCCTGAAGGACCTCGACGAGAGCGGCATCGTGCGCATCGGCGCCACGGTCAAGGCGGGTGACATCCTGGTGGGCAAGGTGACGCCCAAGGGCGAGACCCAGCTCACCCCGGAAGAGAAGCTGCTGCGCGCCATCTTCGGCGAGAAGGCGGGCGACGTCCGCGACGCGAGCCTGAAGGTGCCCCCGGGCATCGAGGGGACGATCGTCGACGTCAAGATCTTCTCCCGCAAGGGCGTCGAGAAGGACGTGCGCGCCAAGGAGATCGAGCAGTACGAGATCGGCCGTCTCGAGAAGAACATCAAGGACGAGGTGCGCATCCTGACCGAGGAGCGCAACAAGAAGGTCCGCGACCATCTCGTGGGCAAGAAGGTCACCGCGGTGGTCAAGGCGCGCACCGGGCAGGAGCTGCTCAAGGCCGGCGATCCGATCGACGAGGCGACCCTGGAGCGGCTGACCCGCCAGGAGATCCTCCGCCTGCCGGTCGACGAGCGGCGGCTGATCGACGCGGTCGAGATCGTCTACAAGAAGACCGACTCGCACATCGAGGTGCTGCACCGGGTGAACGAGGAGCGTATCGGGCTCCTGCAGAAGGGCGACGAGCTGCCCCCCGGCGTCATCAAGCTGGTCAAGGTCTACGTCGCCATGAAGCGCAAGCTCCAGGTGGGCGACAAGATGGCCGGACGCCACGGCAACAAGGGTGTGATCTCGCGCATCCTGCCCGAGGAGGACCTGCCGTACCTCCCCGACGGGACGCCGGTCGAGATCGTCTTGAACCCGCTCGGCGTGCCAAGCCGCATGAACGTCGGGCAGATCCTGGAGACCCACCTCGGGTGGGCCGGCCGGGCGCTCGGCCTGAAGTTCGCGACGCCGGTCTTCGACGGCGCCCGCGAGCCGGACATCAAGGCGCTGCTGCGCGAGGCCAATCTGCCGGAGTCGGGGAAGACCCCGCTCTTCGACGGCATGACCGGCGAGGCGTTCGAGCAGAAGGTGACGGTGGGATACATCTACATGCTGAAGCTGTCCCACCTGGTAGACGACAAGATCCACGCGCGTTCGATCGGACCGTACTCGCTGATCACCCAGCAGCCGCTGGGCGGCAAGGCGCAGTTCGGCGGCCAGCGCTTCGGCGAGATGGAGGTGTGGGCGCTCGAAGCCTATGGCGCGGCCTACACGCTCCAGGAGCTGCTCACCGTCAAGAGCGACGACGTGGAAGGGCGCAGCAAGGTGTACGAGGCGATCGTGAAGGGTGAGGTGCCGGAAGCCCCGGGTCTCCCGGAATCCTTCAACGTTCTGGTCCGCGAGCTCCAGAGCCTCTGCCTCGACGTCGAGCTCCTCAAGGTCTAAGGGAGGGTACCAACTTTGCAACCGTTCAGCAGTTTCGACAAGCCCCAGGCGGTGAAGGATTTCAACGCGATCAAGATCTCGATCGCGTCGCCGGAGAAGATCCGTTCCTGGAGCTATGGTGAGGTCACCAAGCCCGAGACGATCAACTACCGGACCTTCAAGCCGGAGCGTGACGGTTTGTTCTGCGCCAAGATCTTCGGCCCGATCACCGACTGGGAATGCCTCTGCGGCAAGTACAAGCGCATGAAGCATCGCGGCGTCATCTGCGACAAGTGCGGCGTCGAGGTGACGCGGTCGCGGGTGCGCCGTGAGCGGATGGGCCACATCGAGCTGGCCTGCCCGGTCTCCCACGTCTGGTTCTTCAAGGGCCTGCCGAGCCGCATCGGACACCTGCTCGACATCAGCCTGCGCGACCTGGAGCGGATCCTCTACTTCGAGAGCTACGTGGTGATCGATCCGGGGGAGACCGACTTGAAGGAGCAGGAGCTCCTCTCCGAGGAGCGCTACCGCGAGGTGCGCGACAAGTGGGGCGAGGGGACGTTCGAGGCGCGCATGGGAGCCGAGGCGATCAAGGAGCTCCTGGTGCGCATCGACGTCGACGAGCTGGCCGAGGAGCTGCGCATCGTGATGCGCACCGAGACCAGCCAGATCCGCCGCCTGAAGGCCGCCAAGCGGCTCAAGGTGGTGGACGCCTTCCGCCGGTCGGGCCACCGCCCGGAGTGGATGATCCTCGACGTCATCCCGGTCATCCCGCCGGAGCTGCGCCCGCTCGTCCCCCTGGACGGCGGCCGCTTCGCGACCAGCGACCTGAACGACCTCTACCGGCGCGTGATCAACCGCAACAACCGGTTGAAGAAGCTGCTCGAGCTGCGCGCGCCCGAGGTCATCGTGCGGAACGAAAAGCGCATGCTCCAGGAGGCGGTCGACGCCCTCTTCGACAACGGCCGCCGCGGCCGGGTGCTCAAGGGGTCGAACAACCGCCCGCTCAAGTCGCTCTCCGACACCTTGAAGGGCAAGCAGGGCCGGTTCCGCCAGAACCTGCTCGGCAAGCGCGTCGACTACTCCGGCCGTTCGGTCATCGTGGTCGGTCCGGAGCTCAAGCTCAGCCAGTGCGGCCTGCCCAAGAAGATGGCGCTGGAGCTGTTCAAGCCGTTCATCTACAACCGCCTGGAAGAGAAGGGGCTGGTGGGGACGATCAAGGCGGCCAAGGAGATGGTGGAGGCCGAGGTCGACGAGGTGTGGGACGCGCTGGAAGAGGTCATTCAGGACCATCCGGTGCTCCTGAACCGCGCGCCGACGCTGCACCGTCTCGGCATCCAGGGCTTCCAGCCGACCCTCATCGAAGGCAAGGCGATCAAGATCCACCCGCTGGTCTGCGCGGCGTTCAACGCCGACTTCGACGGCGACCAGATGGCGGTGCACGTGCCGCTGTCGCCCAAGGCGCAGATCGAAAGCCAGGTGCTGATGCTGGCGAGCAACAACATCCTGTCGCCGGCGCACGGCCGTCCGGTCGCCGTGCCGTCGCAGGACCTGGTGCTCGGCGGCTACTACCTGACGCTCGCCAAGGTGGGGGCCAAGGGCGAGGGGCGCATCTTCCCCGACGTCGATTCGGTCCTCCTCGCGCTCGAAGCGGGCGAGGTCGAGACCCTCTCGCCGATCAAGGTGCGCTACTCCGGGTCGTACATCAACCTGGAGACGCAGCTCGACAAGCAGAACGTCGTGCACGCCGAGGTGGAGGAGCTGGAGAACGAGCTGATCGAGACGACCGTCGGACGGGCCATCTTCAACCGGCATCTGCCGAAGGAGATCCCGTACATCAACGGCCTGCTCAAGAAGCGCGGCCTGCAGGATCTCGTCGGCTACTGCTTCATCAAGCTGGGCAACGAGGCCGCGGTGCGCATGCTCGACGAGGTGAAGGAAGTCACCTTCCTCTACGCCACCCGGGCGGGCATCTCCTTCGGCGTCGACGACATGGTCGTGCCGAGCCGCAAGCCCGAGATCCTCGCCCAGGCGCACCGCGAGGTGGGCGAGATCGAGAACCAGCGCTCCGCCGGTGTGATCACCGCCGGTGAGCGGCACAACAAGATCATCGACATCTGGCACCGGGTGACCGAGAAGGTGTCCGAGGAGATGTTCCGCGAAATGCGGGAGATCGAGAAGGAAACCGGCGTGTTCAACCCGATCAACCTGATGGCCGACTCGGGCGCCCGTGGCTCGCGCGAGCAGGTGCGCCAGCTCGCCGGCATGCGCGGCCTGATGTCCAAGCCTTCGGGCGAGGTCATCGAGACCCCGATCACGGCGAACTTCCGTGAAGGCCTCTCCGTGCTGCAGTACTTCATCTCGACGCACGGCGCCCGCAAGGGCCTGGCCGACACGGCGCTCAAGACCGCCGACTCCGGGTACCTCACCCGGCGTCTGGTCGACGTAGCGCAGGACGTCATCATCAACGAGGTCGACTGCGGCACGATCGACGGCATCACCGTGACGGCGATCATGGAAGGCGGCGAGATCCTCGAGCCGCTGCGCGACCGCATCGTCGGCCGTACCGCGCAGGAAGACATCTACGACCCGATGACCGGCGAGCAGATCGTCGAGGTCGGCCAGGAGATCTCCGAGCTCCTGGGCAACGCCGTGCAGGCGGCCGGCATCGAGCGGGTGAAGATCCGCTCCGTGCTGACCTGCGAAGCACGGCGCGGCTGCTGCGCCTCCTGCTATGGCCGCAACCTCGCGACCGGCCGGATGGTGGAGATCGGCGAAGCGGTGGGCGTCATCGCCGCGCAGTCGATCGGCGAGCCCGGCACGCAGCTCACCATGCGGACGTTCCACTATGGTGGTACCGCGAGCCGTGTGTCCGAGCAGTCGAAGCACAGCGCCAAGAACCCGGGCATCGTGAAGTTCCTGAACGTCAACACGGTCGAGAGCAAGCGCGGCGCCCTGGTCGTCATCAACCGGAGCGGCAAGCTGATCATCACCGACGAGAAGGGGCGCGAGCGCGAGCGCTACGCCCTCACCTACGGCTCGCAGCTCCTGGTGCACGAGGGCGACGAGGTCGAGCCGGGCGCCGAGCTGGTGACCTGGGACCCGTTCACCTACGCCATTCTTTCGGAGATCGGCGGGAAGACCGAGTTCCAGGACATCGTCGAGGGCGAGAACGTCCGCGAGGAGACCGACAAGGTCACCGGCCTGTCGCAGAAGATCATCGTCGAGGCGTCGGCCAACGAGAAGCGCGTGCCGGCGATCCTCATCCGCGGCGAGGACGGCCGCGAAAAGCGGTACCTGCTCCCCTCGGGCTCCCACCTGGTGGCGGGCAACGGGGTGGACGTCTACCCGGGCGACACGCTGGTCAAGATCCCGCGCGAGACGACGAAGACCAAGGACATCACCGGCGGTCTGCCGCGCGTCGTCGAGCTGTTCGAAGCGCGCAGCCCGAAGGAGCCGGCGATCATCACCGAGATCGACGGCCAGGTGCACCTGGGCGACGTCCACAAGGGCATGCGCAAGGTGATCGTCGAGAGCGAGCTCGGCGACACCCGCGAGTACCTGGTGCCGCGCTCGATCCACATCAACGTGCAGGAAGGCGAGCGGGTGCGCGCCGGCGATCCCCTGATCGACGGTCCGATCAATCCGCACGACATTCTGCAAGTGCTCGGCGAGAAGGAGCTGCAGCGGTACCTCACGGACAAGATCCAGGAGGTCTACCGGTCGCAGAGCGTGGCGATCAACGACAAGCACATCGAGGTGATCGTGC